>Ga0163144_10010157_pt1 | contig 20112 bp, 16 predicted proteins | sample OliLak19BULKMAT1_FD_123175 | JGI IMG/M metagenome (GOLD analysis project Ga0163144, IMG submission 123175) | Freshwater microbial mat bacterial communities from Lake Vanda, McMurdo Dry Valleys, Antarctica - Oligotrophic Lake LV.19.BULKMAT1 | ecosystem: Environmental > Aquatic > Freshwater >... | reverse complement strand
CTTGTTTGGTGGTCGGCGCCAACCAACTTCGCGGCTAGATGCTACGCATCACGCTCGCGAGTTGTAGTCTCGCAGTCGAGGCAAGGTCACTTGCCTCTTGTGCTCCGACTGGCCATCCCATAGTTTTGATACTCTGTCGTATAAAGATTGTTAAAAGAGTAAGAGCCTTTGGTCGAAAGATCGGAGGCTTTTTTTATTTTATAAGAACAAATTAACCTATTCGATCTTTAACGACAGGCGGAATGTTTCTCGAACGTAAGCGAAGCCACGAGGGCGTAGCGCCCGAATTGGGACAGGACGTCCCATGAGGGAAAGTCGAGGAACATGAAGCTTTGTTGGGAAGCCATCCTGTGTTAGGGTGGCTTTTTTGTTTTATAACCAGTGTTAGTATTTGATCTGTAACGGCTGGCGGAATGTCTTTCTAACGGAGGCGGAGCAGGATTGCGGAGCTCGTGAATCGTGACACGGAGGTCACGTGAATAGGAGTTAGGAAGACAAGGAGCTCTGACACGGAGGTCCCATGAGGGAAAGTCGGGAAACATGAAGCTTTGTTAGAAGAGTAAGAAGCTCGTGTCGTAAGATGCGGGCTTTTTTTGTTTTATATCGGAAGAAGATGCACATCCCACATAAGCGGAACTTCTATAGATAACTACCACTGCTTGATCTTTTGTAATCGTAGATTCAACATAAGGCACTCCTAAACGAGCGCAATTTCCAATTTCTTTGGACTCATATAAATTTGAAAAGAATGAGATTTATGTTTATTTACACCTCTTTTTATTTTTACGTTGAAAAAGTGTTCGTTATACGGTAAATAGTCTAGAGAGATGATCCACTTTCAATCAATACTCGATACTCCATTTCTTGGTAGAGATTAATATCTTCTCGTTTAACTCCGATAACTTTTAATTATTCAATTGAAATGTGTCATGTGCAAATCTCAAAATTTTGGATCCTTTTCTGAATTTTTGAAAAAGAAAGAAGAGCTTTAAAATACAGGATTTTACCGAATGCCTCTAATTTTTATTCATGGATCGAATCGGAAATTGATTCACGATTTGTTGGAAACTATCGGAAATCTCCAGACAATCAGAATTGCCAATGTGAAAGTCAAAAATCATGTTTGGTGAATCAATTGGAAATGGAACTATTGATTTATCAAGTTGTATCCTAAGATTTTTCTTTGTTTTAGTTGAGTTCTCCTTTAATTTGAAAAAATAAAATGTATTCTCCAAGTTAAAAATTTTTGAACCAGTGGGAAGTCTAGGGAAATCAAAAAACCATCTCGAAAAATCTAAGCATTCCCAAGTTAAGAATAGAGGATCTACTCTTGAAGATGCATTCCCATCGATTTGGAAATACAATTCAAAAAGCAACCAGTTGTCGTCATAATAGGAATCATTTTCGCCTGAGAACTGATAGCCGATCACTTTTGATTTGATGATTAGATTTTGTTATTTGGCTAAAAAGAAAATCATAAAGGAAATTATACATAGCAGGTAGGACAAAATATAATTTCGTATATTTCGAAATTAGTCTTAAGTTCATAATAATTTTTAGTTTATGGGAACATAACGAAAAATAAGTATCAAAGAGAAAAAAAGAATTGATCCACTTGGATTAGGAACTCGTTAAAATCATATCATTACCGTTGATTGATTTTAAAAAGCATATCTATAATTTATAGAAAAATATTTCAAATTCAAACGAGTGAAAATTTTTAAAAAAGTCCATCAAACGGAAAAACAAAAAAAAGAGAGTTACATAATCTGCTTTTAACAAGGTCGAAATTCTAGAAAAGTAAATTGTCAATATAATGATCACTCATAGAAGAGGCATTGATCCAAATTTAGAAAGTCGAAAACGTGATATCGAAGAGATCATTCGTAAAAAAAGAGAGAATTTATTTGAGCTAAATAATTTAATGGGAAATAGTTATGAATACACTTTCGAATATTATAAACTAAAATTGAAAGCAGGATACGATTTTATCCCCGCGTTAGGTGATCCGCAGGGCTTGGTCCGAAGGACGGGAGCGTCAGCGCACCCCGTAGGAGCCCGACCCATTGAGCTAACAGACTTTAATACGAAATTTAATCGGGAACGCCCTTGTTATCTCAATTCGCAGGTAATACTTGTAATTCACGTATAACGGAGATGAGATGATCTTTCTTCCAAGGCTTTGTGATGACATGATCTACTCGGCCAACTCTTTTCGCACGGTCTAAAGAAACTGGATCTACTTGGCCAGTGAGAAGGATTTTCTTAATATTTGGGAAATTGAGTTGAAGGTGAATCATAAATTCATCGCCTTTCATACCAGGCATTAACCAATCACTAACGACGATCACAATAGAGTTGTTAGCGTCTTCCGTATCATCAATGATATCTATGGCTTCGGCAGCCGATTGTGCTGTTTCATATATAAAATTATTTCCGAAGGAATTACGAAGTTGTTCCTTTAAACTTTCAAGAACAGACTCCTCATCGTCTACGCAGAGAAAAATACATTTTTGGTCTGTGTTCAAATCGGTAGCCTCACGATGAAGGTGGTACCAATACCAACCTCTGAATGAAAGTAAATTTCTCCCTGATGCTTTTCAATGATTTTTTTTACGATTCCAAGTCCCAAGCCTGTTCCCTCGCCTCTCATTTTCGTAGTAAAAAAGGGATCAAAAACTTTCTCTTTATCCTCTTCCTTAATTCCTTTGCCTGTATCTCGAAACAAAATCTTTACAAAGTTAGGTTCTGCTTCCTTTGTAATCTCGATATAGATTTCCCCCTTACCTTCGATAGCTTGCACAGAATTGTGAATCAAATTGGTCCATACTTGGCTCAATTCATCTGGATAAGATTTGATCGTTCCTAAATAATTGAAATTCTTTATGATCTCAATTCCTTCTTTTAATAAACTTTTATAGATGATAAGAACTGTCTCAATATTCTCCGCTAAACTAATTTCTAACTTTTCGCCTGTTAAATCCTGATGAGAATAATTTTTCAAAGCATATACAATCTTCGAGGCACGATCCACAGAATTTTCTATGTTCCTTGCATTGCTTTGCAATCTAGAAATTTTATATATATATTCGATAGACTCTTCACCGCCAACTTCTTGTAAGATGGAAATCCATTTATCTAGGGCAATTGGTAAATCAATATCCAATAGCAAATCCGCGAAATGTTCTGAATTTTTTATTTCAGCCTTTAGCAATAGTTCTGCTATCTCTTTCTTTCGTTGCCTACGCTCTCTACTTGTTAAATACGTTTGTTTTGAGTCATAAGGATTGGCATTTGAAATTATATCATTTACAATTTTTTTAGCACTATTTGGCAAAGTATTCGTAGGAAATGCTAACACATAGGTGATTGCATCTTCTACATTGGATATCGCGGTCCGAATCGATCCAAGAGGTGTATTGATTTCATGGGCGATTCCAGCAACTAACTGACCTAGTGTGGACATTTTTTCTGACTGTATGAGTTGTGCTTCTGCCGCTTTCAAATCTTCCAAAGCCTGAGAAAGATCAGAGTTTGATTTAGAAAGATTTTGGTTGGATAAATTTAAATCTTGGATAAGGAATGAGATTTTTTCTTTTAGAATGCGAAAGGCCGAGGCCAAGCTCCCAATTTCATCCTTTGACTCATAAGTGATAGGCACTTCCCAATTTTGATTTCCGATCTCGTGTGCTACGTCCGTCAAACCATAAATTGGCGAACTTACTTTTTCGCGAATCACGATATAGGAAAATGTTAAAGAAACAATAAGGGTTATGATCACAAAAAACATTGCTGAAATCAAATAAACACTGTATCGTTCGAAGGCTCTAACATTTTCATTTGTACGTTTTTCAAGTAGTTGGAAGAATTCATCTATAGGTCGCATGATTTCTCTTTTGTAATTATGATACTCAATGCCATGCATTATAGAAATCGCATATTCTCTATTTGGTTTCCCCCGAATTGTGAAATTACCTTTCGCATCTTTGAAATTACCTTTTACGGCATTCATGGCAATATTTTCTAAATTTACTAATTCATCAGAATTGAATTGAGCTTTTTTTAATTTCTCAAATTCATCTTGTGTGAATCCGGCTTCGATCATTCTTGATTGCAGTGAATTTTTTGAACCAGCCTCTTCCTTTTTATCTGAAGGATAAATTACAAAATCCCAATAGATCCTATCATAGTTTTCTGGCCGAGTTTTTTCCCCATTGCGAATAGCCAATATTTCATTAAAGATTTTTTCGTAAAAATCATTTCCCGTGACAACATATGTTCGCGCAAACCGTGTTAGGTCATCGGAACTTTGCCTAAGTTCATCAGCCAGTTTGATCGATTTTAATCTTGTTTCTTGACTTTCAGCTAGGAAAGACTGAACTTTAAAGAGAGTAATCGCAAGTATTCCGAGTATAATTAATAATATGATATTAACAGAAAATATTAAATAAAATAAACGCTTTAGGCTCATGTTTCACCGATTCGTTGTTAGATCTACAGAGACCAAACATATATCATCATTCAATACTGAATCTTGCAAAAAGTTCATCATATCCGAAAAGATTCCAGCTACTAATTTCTCACTTGTCTCAGTACGATTTTCCATAAGATAATCATGAAGTAGATCTTCATAAAACTGTAGACCTTTTTGTTCCGAACAGGCCTCGATGAGTCCATCTGTAAAAAACAATATTCGTGAACTTCCAGTTAGATTGACAATTTCACTTTTATAATCTGAATTTTTTTGTGCCAGTGTAACTGAACTTAGAATTCCAAGTGGTTTTCGTTTGTGCTGAAGTTTAAGTTCTCTTACATGATCCATAGTAAAAACATAAGGAAATGGATGTCCCGCATGTGCACAATTCATTTCACTTTTTTCAAAATCGATAACTGCGTATAGAGCTGTCACAAAACGACCGTCAGAATAGGAGAGAATGATATCATTGAGGATGGTTAACAACTGGGAAGGATCATTTAGTATCTCTTCTGACATTTGGTGTAAGGCGCTCTTGATAATGGCAGTTATGAAGGCTGAAGCAACTCCATGTCCTGCCACATCACTGATAAAAATTCCGATTTTGTTTTTATCTTTGAAATGCAAAATATCAAAAAAATCCCCACCCACTTTATCCAAAGGCAAATAAAGAGTGGATATAAATTTTTGGCTCTCTTTATGAGGTAACATCGAATTTTGAATTCGTGCAGCGAGTGTTAAATCTTTTCTCATCATCATATTTTGGCTGAGAATTTCTTTTGATTTTTGTGCCAGATCTTTTTGGATCAGTTTTTTTTCGGATACATCCATGACTGTGAATCGGATCAGAATTTCTTCTCCAGGTGCCGATACAATCTTTCCTGAGAGATAAACATCAAGAAAATTGTCGTCCTTTTTTCTTAAAGATACCTCTAGATTGTTAGTTGTTCCTCCTTTGAGTATAGATTCAAATCCTAAGTCAAAAGCTTGGATATAATTTTCTCCAACGAGTTTTCGAAATTCCGAGTAAGCATTTAGCTCTTTGCGTGTATATCCTAGCCAATCAAGTAAAGTCACATTCGCTTTTTGAATGTTGCCTTTTTCGTTGAGATTTAGATATCCAATGGGAGAATTATTAAAGAAGTCATCTAACAGAACATTTTGGATGAGTAATTGGTATTTTAATTGGTCCAATTCTGCGCTGAGTTTGGCTATTTGTTCCAATTGTGATTCTTTTCCAACATCCGTCATTTGCTCCATTTAGACGATTTGCAATTTCCTACTCAATTCATTTTGTTATAGTTTTTGTCTCTTTTGAATTTCGCGGTTTCATAAAATGACTTTTTTCGAAATCACAATGAGTGAATCACTATTAAGTAATAAAATTCGATTTAGTTTTTCTTTTCCGAATTCGAAGTTATTGAAACCATAAGACAATTAATCATGATCAAAAATTGATCTGTGTTATCAGAAATAATAGAAAATTTTGGTTGTTTCCATGCTGGGGTATAATTATCAAATCCTTTAAAATTATTTTTTTCATATTTTGAATCACCAAACGGTAATAATATTCCGCTGTCACTTTCCTAATGTTACGTGATCAGGAGTTTAATAAAAATAATCTAAGTTTGGATTATATTTCACATATTTGATGAAATGATTTCCAAGTCCATTTTTTCCGAGTATCAAATAGCGGTGCAATTCTAGGATAATTATTTTTCTAATGTATACTTCCGCCATTTATAACTAAATAAAAAGTTTGCACAATTTTTAATGCTTATTATACTTGGCCATAGATTCAATAATTATCGTTTTCTTAACTTCTAAAGTATTCCTGACCTTTTTGCACTCTGATTTCTTTTCTAAGTCTTCCCCTGCATTTTCGTTGTGTTTTTACCTAAATTCCTTTACGGATAGTCGTTTCTAAATCATGAAATTTTATGAATCAATACAAAACATTGAGGATATCAAATGTCAACTAACATATATGTAGGAAACCTTTCTTATGAAATGACAGAGAGTAAGTTAAATGAACTTTTTTCTGTTCACGGTGCAGTAACTTCTGCAAAAATTATCACTGACCAGTACACTGGCGGATCAAAAGGTTTCGGTTTTATCGAAATGAAAGAACGTAATGATGCTGATAAAGCTATTAGCGATTTAAATGGAAAAAACATCCTAAATCGCGAAATGAAAGTAAATATCGCAAAACCTAAAACGAACAACTGGAACTAAATTCCAAAAAATAATTTCAGTTTTTGGAAATAAATTCCAGAAACTGAAATTCTATTCAGCCGAAGGCGATTGATTAAAATCAGTTCCTAACTCGCAATCATCTCATTTCATATTTCCCACTTCAATCAAATTCTCCGCATTATCTGAGTCCGAAATTTTTCATAGCTAAGAATTAATATTTGAATGGTCGGATGAATCTTTTCTTTTACTAATTATAGTTTTTTTCTAGTTTAAATCAAAGTTTCATATAACAAGAAAAGATATTGTTTAAAAAGTATCACTAAACAATGTTTATGTGAAATGGTCCAAAAATGTTGGATGAAACTATATTTCTCTCTATTGAGGTTGTAATTCTTATACACAAAAACCAAATCGAACACTATGACGGGGCAACTAATATTCGTGATTTAGGTCTTCTTGAATCAGCAATTAACCAACCAATGACTACTTTTGACGGGATCAGTTTACACACTTCTCTTTTCGATAAAGCAGCTGCCTATTTATATTACTTATGCAAAATAATCAAATGGTGTTTCTCAAAAAATCTTGTTTTCCTAATCTAAATCCAACAAAACTAACTTTAATTAAACATTTTACACTTTGAATAAATCAAAAACCTAATTATTATTAATTATTTTAGGGCAGTAGTAAGAATAATATCTTGAAATTCCTGTTTTTAAAATCAAAGGTGGAGAAAATTGAAAATAGGATCATTGAATCGGATGGAGCATAATCTAGAAATTCCGGATGTAATCGTTCTGGATAAGTCGTACACTCGGGCATATCTTCCAGAAGATTCCTTTGTTTCAAATCTGCGCAGAGCACTACCGCGAGAAATTTCGATTGATCATTTTGAAAATTCCTTAAAATCAAAGATTAAGGATATTGAATATAGTTTTTTACAAAATTATTACGACCGTAGAAACGGAGCCAAAGGAGAAGCTTATATTCTACGAACTATTCCGCAAAGGATACGAGTCGATATCGCTGAATCATTTTTATCTCAAGATTCACTGACTGAAGAGGATAAGGAATATCTATCCAAATATTATGAATTGGATAAAACTTTAGATCGATATATACTTCGCCATACGATAACAGAAGCAGATGAAATCAAGATGTTAAAAATGTTTAACATGAAAAGTCTGCATATAAATAATGTTCAGAAAGCAATGATATCTGAAATACTTGAAACAATAGAAGAGATTGAGAAGAAAATGATATTTTTTGCAAATCTTTACACTCATCCTTCTCATAAATTTTTTTCTCCCCCGAATCTTAAACATGTCTCTGGGATGCAGATAACAGAAGCCGCTCGCCAATTTGCAATTGCGATTTGCCATAAGTATGGTCATGTTCCTTTTGAAGGAGTTACCTTCCTCTTACAATCGTTAAAGAGTGAATTTTTTCAATATGCCAAAGTGAATATGCCAATTAAGATGAGAGCAATTGCCAAGGATGTAAAAGTAACTAAAGATAAAAGTTGGAATTTTGTTGATATGGAGATTACCGTATATCAAGAAAATGTGGAAATAAGTAAAGTCTCTACAATTGCTACAATCCTTCCGCTAAAAGTTTATAAACGATTGAAGTCTGGCCAACAAGAAGTTTATGAAATCGATCCTCGTTTCCGTCCAAGTGAAAGATTTCGAAACAATATCTCTATTCGATATAAGGATGAAGACCAGATCAAAAAATGGGTTTGTCATATTGAAAATTTTTCAGAAGGCGGATTTATGGTGAAGGCGGAAGGTTCACTTCCCCCTAAACAATTTTCTGACAATGAAAGTTTAGAATTTTTTATGCATTTTGATATCGCTGGATTTGTTCATGGTAAGTGTAGAAATACTTGGACTAAGGTGGAAAGGGAAGAGGAAGATACGTTTCTCGCGGGCTTTTCAATCATTGAGATGACAAATGTAGATAAGGACAATTTAAAAGAAGCCATAGGTCGGTTTGGTCGATTGATCGAAGAAAGAGATATCTATTGATGGAAATCAAATCCCATCCGATAAGATATATCTTTTTACATTTTGATGGCGTTGTACTTCAAAACATCCTGGCACCTATCACATATTCCGTGATCAAAAAATTGGGCGGAACCTATTCGGCCGAGATAGAAAATAATATTTTTGCAAAATCTCAAACGCATGCCGCAAATTTTATCATCAATCATTTAAAATTGGATTTATCAGTCCAAGATGTGATAAATTTATATTATGCAGAACGAAAACTTTTTGAAGAGACTCATACAATCAAATTCAATATTGGAGTCAAGAATTTCCTAACATTACTCAAAGATTTGGGTTATAAAGTGATTTCATATGGCGGGGCACCGAAGGAATATTTTTTGAATCATGTGAAAGATTTGTCTCCCTTTTTTAGTCATGATAAATACATTCAGACGAGAGAGTTTCGACCCGGAGTCAAAGAAATTGTATTTCAAATGTTTGGACTTAAACCAATGGAAGCATTATTTATAGATGAAGAGTTTAACATCGCTCTGGCGGCAAAGAATATGCAAGTACCATTTATCGGTATTTCTACTGGTTATGATTATAGCTTTCAAAAATCGGAAATGAAAAAACTTGGTGTGAAATATATAATTGATTCATTGGAAGAGATGGATGCTCAATTTTTAACGCGCATTCAAAAAGATGTCTCAGATAGTTGTATTTGGAATGAACGATAAAATAAGGCTTAGTTAATTTATATGAACGAATTCAAAAATCAAAATATACTAATCACAGGTGGAACGAGTGGAATGGGGCTTGTGACTGCAGGACTCTTCGCATCAGAAGGTGCCAATGTCTTTATATCTGGACGCAGTTTAGAGCAAGGAAATGAAGCCCTTCGTTCATTAAAACAGTATGATGGGCGAAATCAATACATTCAATGTGATGTGACGAATCAAATGGAAGTTCGATCCATGATTGATTATATTGTGAAAGAAGTTGGTGGGCTAGATATCGCGGTAAACAATGCAGGCATTACTTCAAAAGCCCATTTGCCTCTGGCCGAATTTGAAGAAGATGAATGGAAAAATATAATCAATGTTAATTTGAATGGACTTTTCTATTGTATGAAATATGAAATCTCCACAATGCTTACGAAGGGCAAGGGAATCATTGTGAATAATAGTTCTGTCGCGGGACTTGTATCTATGCCGAGCCAGGCTGCTTATTCTGCGAGTAAATCTGCAGTCATTGCATTGACTGAATCGGCCGCCATTGATTATGCACAAAAAAACATTCGTATCAACGCCATTGCTCCTGGACCTGTGATGGGGGGCATGAATAGCACAGAAAGATTAAATGCAAATCCAGAAAGGACTGCCAAGAAGCTGAACTTAACTGCCATGCATCGATTTGGTGAGCCTATGGAAATTGCGAATGCCATTGTTTGGTTATGTTCCGAAAAATCATCCTTTGTGACTGGAGCGACAATCGCTGTGGATGGTGGATTTACTGCGGGAAAATGGTAATCATTTACGTATTTTGTTTTACAATTTCAATTTTTTAAGAAGCATATGACCTTTTAGGAGGTAAATCTATGCTTGCTTTTGGAGGATGCGAAAGGCTTGAACCAGTTCACGCAGGCGAAAGAAATACGATTTATCGCGGTTTCAAAAATGGAAATCCGATCATACTCAAAGTCCTTCAGAAAGAATACCCAACAATCACTGAATTAGAAAATTTCACATTAGAATATAATTTATTACGCAATTTTAATTCTACTCGCATCATATCTCCGATATCAATTGAAAAAATAAATAATACACTCGGCATTATTTTCAAAGACATAGGTGGGGAAGCTCTCTCCAAGCTCAACCTAGACACTTTTTCTTTTAATAAAAAATTGGAAATTTTTTTAAAAACTTTAGAAGGATTATCAGAAATTCATAAATATGATTTAGTACATCGTGATATTAAAATCCAAAATATTGTATTCAATGAAAAAACGGAAGATCTTCAAATAATAGATTTTGGAAGTGCCAGCCGTCTGACTAAACAAAATACATTTGTAAGTTTGCATAGTTCAATCGAAGGCACTCTCGCCTATATTTCGCCAGAACAAACGGGGCGGATGAATAGAAGAGTTGATTATCGTACCGATTTTTATTCTTTGGGTGTGACTTTTTATCAGTTATTTACTGGCAATGTACCTTTTATTTTTTCTGATCCATTAGAATTGATTCATGCACATATAGCCAAGTCACCGATTCCCCCTTTTGAAAAGAATGGTACTCCAAAAGTAATTTCGAATATTATAATGAAATTAATGAAAAAAGATCCTGAAGATAGATACCAAAGTGTAGAGGGCGTAATTTATGATTTAGAACAGTGCAAGAAATACCTAGATGAAAAAGGATTTGAAGGATTAAAAGCCTTTGAATTTAAAATAGGCGAGAATGATTTTTCTGGCCGCTTTCAAATCCCTGAAAAACTTTATGGAAGAGAAAATGAATTAAATCAAATCTTAAACCAATTTAAAGAAGTCGCCATAGGGAAAACTTCACTCATATTAGTATCAGGTAAATCTGGAATTGGAAAAACAGCGCTCGTCAATGAAATCAAAAAACCAATTACCGAATATAGAGGATACTTTGTTTCTGGAAAATTTGATCTATTAAAAAGATCCATTCCCTATCGTGCGATCTCACAAAGTTTCCAAAACCTATTCCAACAAATCTTAACTGAGAGCGAAATTTCCATCCAAAGATGGCGAAGTTCCCTTTTAAATAGTTTAGGAAACAATGCCAAATTAATCACTGATATCATTCCAGAATTAGAAACTTTACTCGGAGAACAGCCCGCCGTTGTTCCCCTTCCTGCAGAAGAATCACAAAATCGATTCAATGAAGTGTTTCAAAATTTTTTAAATACTCTCTGTAAAAGTGATCATCCATTAGTTATTTTTTTAGATGATTTACAATGGGCGGATGCACCTAGTTTACAGTTGATCGAAAGAATATTATTAAGTACTGATATAAAAAATTTACTAATAATTCTTTCTTATCGAGACAATGAAATTTTTCAAGGCGATCCTTTTTCTCTTATGATAGAAAATTTCAAAAAAGTACAATACGCATATCATGAAATTTTCCTAGAACCTTTAACAACTTTGGATATTAAAAATTTAGTAAAAGATACTCTTGGATGCAATGAAAAAGATTCTCTTGAAATCGCAAAAGTATTACTTTCGAAAACAAAAGGAAATCCATTTTTTGTAAATGCCGTATTTAAAGAATATCATGAAAAAGGATTAATACGATTTGAAAACAGAGAATGGAAGATTGATATTAATAGAATCGAACAAGAAAAAATCGCAGAAAACGTAATTGATTTTATGATCGATAAAGTTAAGGATCTCCCTTCGGATCATTTAGAAATACTTAAATTCGCGGCATGTGTTGGCAACTGGTTTAAGTTAGATGTCTTTAAACATATTTTAAATAAGCCAAATTACGATGTTAAAGGGGCACTTATACATTTATCGAATGAAGGATATTTAAAACAAAATGAAAGTGAAGTAAATTTTGTTCATGATAAAATTCGGGAAGCAGCGTATTCACTAGTTTCTGAGGAATTACGTTCTTTAAATCATTACAATATTGCAAATGGATACATTAGTTTACTTGATCGATACAAACTAGAAGATCATATCTTTACTATAGTAAATCAACTGAACCAAGGATTGATCCATCTTAAAACAGAGGCAGAAATCCAAAGACAAATAGAATATAATATTATTGCTGGTAAAAAGGCTATTTCGTCAAATGCGCATGAGGCGGCCGCAGGTTTTTTGAATATGGCGACCCATAATCTTTCTTTGACTTCATGGGAAAATAATTATGATCAAACATTGGATCTTTATTCAAATCTTGCCAAGGCAGAATACCTAAATAAAAATTATGAAGATGCGGAAAAAGTTTTCAATACCATACTTGCAAAAGCAAAATATGCTCGTGACAAAGTTATTGTTTATGATTTGAAATCAAGTTTGTATGTGAGTCAAAATCGCATGGTTGATGCGCTTGACTTACTTAAAAAAGCAGTCAAAACATTGGGCATTCGATTGCCAGCGAAACCGAGCGAAATTTCTCCCCTTCCAGAAATAATTAAATTCAAAATTAGATTTGGTAAAAAATCTGTCGCGGATCTTTACGACGCACTTTTGTTAAATGATGTAAATTCACAATTGGTATTGCACTTATTAAATTCTGCTATTCCTCCGTCATTTATAGGCCAGCCTGCTTTATTTCCAGTCATTGTCCTTAAGATGGTGAATCTTTCTATTCGTAAGGGAAATTCACCCCTAGGTGCTTTCTCTTTTGCTTTGTTTGGAGTCATCCAAGGTTCAGGTCTTGGCGATTTTGAGACTGGTTACCAATTTGCAAATCTAGCTTTGCGTTTACTTTCTAAATTCAAAGACGAAGCAAAGTCAGTCGAATGTAAGACTCGGTTTGTTTGTGCGACTATGGTAAGTCATTGGAATCGTCATGCGAAAGAACAGGAGCCTGAGTTTTTAAATTCTATTGCCAGTGGTAGAGAAACTGGAGATTTGCAATACACTTCGTATGCGATCAATAATATGCATTTTCAAAAACTACTAATGCGCCAAAATTTGAATGAAGTTAAGGATAGTTTTGAAAAGTATGATAAACTCTTTCAGAATTTAAAACAATACAATGCATACCAATTATTCCAATTAAACAAACAGTTCATTGAAAATTTGACTCAACCCATTGGTGATATTCTTACTTTAAAGGGCAATTATTTCAATGAAGAAGAAGTTCTAACTGAATGGATCAATTCTAGCAATGTAAATGCACTTTTTGACTATTATTTGACTAAGTCGAGATTGGAATATTTGTTTGGTGATAAAAATAAAGCATTAGAATATTCTTATTTAGCAGATCCATTTGAAACAGCTATGCTCGGTATGATGTTTGTCCCTGAACATATTTATTTTAATTCCATAATTATTGCTTCATTATATCCTGAAGCAGAGCAAAAACAGAAAAAAATATTTAAAAAGAGAATCTTAAAAAATTTAAAACGTTTGAAGACTTGGGCCTTCCATTGTGAAGCAAATTATGGTCATAAATTTAGCTTTTGTTCTGCTTTGTTACACCTAATCAACGGAGATGACGATTTAGCGATGACAGAATTGAAAAAATCAATAGAACTCGCTAAAAAATATAATTACGTCTTGGAAGAAGCCATAGCCAACGAATGGATTGCGAAAATCTGGACCAATCGCAACGAAGAAGCATATTCACGATTACATATTATAGAGGCGAAGTATGCTTATGAAAAATGGGGATGTAAAAATAAAGCAGTTCAATTGGAGGAATCGTATAGCTTTTTAAAAAATAGAAATTTTGTTTTGGATCAAAGTCTTGGTAGAACAGATGTTAAACAAACAATAATATCCAGTCATTCATCCGGTGTGAATCACTTTGATTTAATTAGCGTCATCAAAGCCTCCCAAGCTATTTCTAGCGAGATACAGTTGGACAAACTTTTGGAAACGATGATGAAGATACTTTTCGAAAATGCGGGCGCTGAATCAGGGTTCTTTATTTTAAATCGTGCGGAAGGATGGAGAATCGAAGCAGCTGGAAATTTCAATCGGGATCAAATTGTAACCTTACAAGGTCTTCCTTTGGATGAATCTTCTAAATTTCCCATAAATATTATTAATTATGTAATTCGAACCAAACGACTATTATTGTTAAATGATGCAAAACATTCTGGTATGTTTGTAAAAGATAATTATGTGGAAATAAACAATTCCAAATCTATACTTTGTTATCCTATCATTAATCATGGGAATTTTATAGGTATTATTTATCTCGAAAATAATTTACTAACTTCTGCATTTACGGAAGACAGAGTTGAAGTGTTAAAGGTTTTGTCTGCCCAAATAGGGATGAGTGTAGAAAATTCCTTATTATTTACAAATTTAGAAGAGAATGTTAAAGAAAGAACGAAAAATCTAAATGATGCCCTGATCGCTGTTAGTTCACTAAAAGAACAACAAGATATGGACTATTTTTTAAATACCTTACTCGTTGAACCTCTTGGAGTCAATAACGCCACAAGTGAAAAAGTCCAAGTGGAATTTTTCCTCAAACAGAAAAAAACATTCACTTTTCGAGGTATAAATTATGAGTTAGGTGGAGATATAAATATTTCCGATAATTTGAAATTGCTCGGCCGTTCCTATACAGTCTTTTTGAATGGGGATGCTATGGGCAAATCCGTACAAGGTGCAGGCGGAGTGCTCGTCATTGGAACTATCTTCAAATCCATCATTCAACGAACCAACTTTACAGATTATGGCGTTCGAGTGTATCCAGAAAGATGGATTAAAAATGCATATCTTGAAATGCAAAACGCCTTCGAAAGTTTTGACGGAACCATGCTTATGTCGGCCATTTTTGGTTTGTTAGATGAGGAAACAGGAACTCTGTATTTTATGAATGTAAGCCATCCTGATTTGGTTCTCTATCGTTCAGGCAAAGCAGAATACATTAGAAGTACCAATGAATTGCCAAAACTTGGTCATGATGACCCTACATTGAGTATTTCCATGAATGTATTTCCACTCTCAGCTGGAGATGTGGTCGTTCTTGGTTCTGATGGGCGAGATGATTTGATTATGGGCATCGATAATGATGGCTATGATATCTTTAATGATGATGAGTCTTTGTTTCTTTTAAACGTGGAAAGAGCGAATTCCGATTTGCAACAAATATATGAACTTATTTTAGAAACAGGAAAAATTATCGATGACCTTTCACTCTTAAAGTTATCTTGGCTTGGTCAATCTGATTCTGTGCCTAAAATAGATCATTCAAATATTCTAATGAAAATAGAAACATTGAAAGAGAAGGGAAATTTTAGTGAAGTATTTGATTTAGCAAAAAATATGATTGATTTGTACCCGCATGAAACTCCTTATCTTTACGAGATTTCAAATGCCTTGGCTGAATTAGGACAATTTGAAAAGGCTATCGATTTTGGTGAAAAGTTACGGCTAAGAAATCCAAATCATATTTCAAATATTCTTAATTTAGTTAATTGTTATACGAAAGTAGGAAAAATATTCCAAGCGAATGAAATACTTTCCTTTGCTCTTAAAAATTTTAAAGACGACGGCAGATTGCAAAAGGCTAAAGAAAAATTTAATTTGATTTAAGCAGAAAAAGTTTTTCAGATTGCCCTATGCGCGGACAAACGGTAATTGATCCATCTTGCCAAACCGAGAATAATCATTAGTTTAATTTTATAATCTGAACCTTGAAATAAAGATAGGAATCGGAAAATCCTTCTCGGAAATAAATTTCTGACTCTGAAATGAGAATAATATTAGGAAAGAGAGGAGAATGAAAAAGTGAGATAAATAGTAAATTAATGATTAAATTGATTTATTTCCAAAAGCTCAGTTTCATTAAAAACCAATTTGTTTACTAAAAATTCTGTCTAAACAGGTAAGGATAATTTATGTTGATTTTACAAAAAGTTTTACGCATCATACTCGGATTGTTTATGACAATGGCTGGTATTGGACACCTAACTTTCCAAAGGGGTGAATTCCAAGCTCAAGTTCCACGTTGGTTACCGCAAGACCCAAGTTTTATCGATTTTGTGGTTTTGTCATCGGGGATTATCGAAATAGCATTTGGACTAATGATGATATTTTTGGTGAAACAGCAAGTGAAGGTAGGTCTATCTTTGGCGTTGTTCTTTATTTTGATTTTTCCAGGAAACGTCTCACAGTATATGAATGGTATCAGTGCCTTTGGATTGGATACTGATCAAAAACGGTTTATAAGATTATTTTTTCAACCAGTATTAATCCTTTGGGCTCTTTGGTCAACGGGAGCACTTGCCTATTTGAGAAATAGAAAGAACGTAAATTAGGTGATCTGGAATCTGAGGTAAGCTCACTGGATTTAAATTGGGAGCTTACATCAGATATCCGTTAGTGGTTAGGTAGAAGGTTTTTTTTGCAAGGGATTTAGCATATTATTTTTGAATTCATAATATGTTTCTTCACCCTCTGAATCATATCCATAATCAAGTGTACGAATCGCCGTTATAAAATTATCACCAACTTCCCACCTAAGACTTGCAGTTGGATATTCACCAAATATTTTTTCTAATTTCCCTTTATTCCAAACTACAATTCTAGCTTCGCTACACATACATGCGCAGTCTCCGCCAGAGATGATTTCATTTGTACCATCATTATTGATATCAACTAATTCTCCCCAACCTTCACCTGCATAGTGATAGGTGCCTTTGTATTTGTAATATATGTGACCGTAATGCACTTGATAAAAGGTATAACCTGGTTCTTTTACTTTAAAATTTGAAGGTTCGATGGTTAATGTTTTAACATTCAATTCTCGATTAACATTTTCATTGATGACATCTAAGAAGGCTCTGTCAAATTGGTCTCCGTACTTTTCGGCTGTGTATTTATAGATATCTTCTACAAAAGTAACTTGTTTTTCTGAAATCCAGCCACGGTAACTATCATAACAACCGTGCGAATCTTCAGCATATTCTACTTTAAAGTAAGTAATGCCATTTTCTGAATATTTAAACTCTGTTTTGTGGAGGTCCCCCATTTTTGGCATAGAACCTAAACTATTATTTCCACATGGAGCAGGATCTTTGTCAGTAACTTCGCGTCCGCCAGGACGAACTAGATAAATCGGTTCTTCTTTTATTTCTATATAGGCATGAATAGGAGTAGCATCCGCTACATCATCGGAATCTGGATCTAGATTTTTAGAAATATATCCCGCATAACTATAACCAAGGATCCCTGCTTCCGAGCGTATCTTCATCCAAGTATTGAACTTATCATCGATTTTTTCATAAACAAGACCCTGACTTAAAATATCTACGATCGCTCCATTTGGCAAAGATCCCATGACTTTTCCATTTAAGTCTGGCGTTTCTCGAATTCTCAACGAGCTTGCTGTTATGCGACCTTTCTCTGTCTTGTATAAAAAAGCTACCAGATGTTTACTTGTTTCTTCGCTTAGAGGAATAAACCCAACCTTATCTCCATGAACTGCTTTGTACCAAAATCCTTTGACTTTGTCCGGGATATTTGTTTCTACGATTTCAAGTTTGTCACCAATATTTACTTTACTAATGACTTTCCCGCGATCGGGATTTTCGTATAATGTGATGTCATTCTTATAGATATAGAATTCACCAATCTTTGGTAATTCGGAGACATTAATTTTCTTTGAACAAGAGAGAAGAAATAATAAATAAAGTATCAATGTGCTAATTGAATATTTTTTCATAATAACAAATTAAGAAATTATTCATTTGAAATTCAATCATTTTCAACAAAATTCTTTAATCTGATTAATGAATCTTCCCAATCAGAGGCAATGATCTCTAAATATTCTTGCAATGATTTTAGAGGTTTTGGATCCAATGCATATAAACTCATTCGGCCATTTCTGATCTTTGAAACAAGACCGACACTTTGAAGGACTTCTAAGTGTTTGGTGATTGCTTGCCTTGTGATTTCTGTTCCTTCGGTCAAAGTAGAAATAGAGTGTGCTCGTTTGTCTGTTAATTTTGTGACTAAAGACAAACGGGTGGGATCACCTAAGGCCGCAAATAATGTGGCCCTTTGTTTGATTTTTAAACTTGAAGGTCTAACTCGCATTGTTTATGAATTGTGAAATGTTATTTAATTGAGCTTCCCAACCACCTGAATGCATACGGAATGCTTCTGCGCGACGACTAGCAGTTATCAGATTGAATCCTGATTCTATAACTTTCAAATTTGTAATATCTCCTTTTTGTTCTAGAAAAAATTCGACTAATGTTGGTTCTTCTTTGCTATAATCAAAACTTTGATCTAGCGGGAAGGGAGTCCACGCATAAGAAAAATAGTTTTGTGGAGTTATTTTTTTAACATGAAACGCCATCGGCATCTCAAAACCTTTCGCCGTGTTTCTACCTTTTGTAGTTTGACCCGTAACGAATTCTGATTCCAAAATTACTCCAAACCATTTTCCAAACTGTTTCGTATCAGTAAGTGATTTCCAAACCTTTTCGATAGGAGCCTTAATTTCTATTTGTCTTTCGATCGAATTTTCTGAATTTTCCATATGCAACCTCTTTGTTGCATAATTTGGATCATCAATTTAAATGCAACCATTTAATTGCATATATTTTTATCATTGCATTTACGAATTTAAGTTAAATTTATGAAATTTACTTATGGAAAAAAAATCTAAAAATGATTATCTAGTCATTGGATCTTTACTCTTTCTTGGCACGGTTCCAGGCATAGCAGGTATATATAGATTATCTCAGTTATTCGCTGGCAAAAATATTAACATAGATAACAAACGATTTTTTAATGATCCTATTCCTGCTATCGTTCATATCATTGCTGTAATTGTATTTAGTATTGTTGGTGCGTTCCAGTTTTCAGAAGGGATCAGGCACAAACAATTAATGTGGCACAGAATATCTGGTAGAATGCTCGTTCCAGTTGGTATTATTTCTGCACTTTCAGGTTTATGGTTAACAGTTACCTATCCTAAGGTTCCAACAGATGGGGAATGGCTTTATAGCATTCGTTTGGTTGTCGGCCTTTGGATGATTTTATGTATGCTCCTTGGATTTATTTTCATTCTCAAAAAGAAAATTACTTCACATAGCCATTGGATGATTCGCGGTTATGCGATAGGTATGGGAGCAGGGACTCAAGTGTTCACTCATTTGCCATATTTTATTTTGGTAGGAGGAGATCCTTCTGGTTTAGGGAGGGATTTAATGATGGGTGCGGGTTGGTTCATAAACTTTATCATTGCTGAATGGATCATTTGTATGGATAAGAAAAGAAAAATTTAAAAGTATGAAACTAGATGAGATATAGATTTTACAATTTATTTTTCAAATCTGTAAGATCCTCTTTTGTATTTATATTTTTAAAAAATATTTCCTCTGATAAAGGTAGATTTAAAAATTTAGGATGAGGATTTATTTTTTTAATTTTTTGGAACAAAGAATAATTTTGATTTTTTGAATTTGATATTTCTTTATCCCATTCATTTAAAACTTCTGTAGAATAAATTCCTGCGAGGGGCTCTATTCCAAAACTTGACTGATAAAATAAACCAGAACATTTTTCATGTATCAAATTTAATTCAACTAACAATCTTGCGATGGTCTTCAGTCTTATCAAGGGTAAATCTATGGGTAAAACAAAAAAATAATCAGGTAAATCTTTCTTATTTTTAAAATAATGAAATGCGGAGATGATTCCTTTGAGTGGCCCTTCCACATTAACGGCACTATCAAGAATTAAAGTATCACCTGGAATAAAGGAAGAATATTTTT
>Ga0163144_10010156_pt1 | contig 20113 bp, 16 predicted proteins | sample OliLak19BULKMAT1_FD_123175 | JGI IMG/M metagenome (GOLD analysis project Ga0163144, IMG submission 123175) | Freshwater microbial mat bacterial communities from Lake Vanda, McMurdo Dry Valleys, Antarctica - Oligotrophic Lake LV.19.BULKMAT1 | ecosystem: Environmental > Aquatic > Freshwater >... | reverse complement strand
CCGAAAAGATTAAGCAAGTCATCCTTGACTCCTCCCGCTAAAATTGGACAAGTACCCCCAAATGGAGTATGAACCAAAATCAAAACCCCGAAAACCCCTCATTCCGAGCCGCGTGAAGAATAGATGCATGAAAATAGGGATTTTCGCGGAAATTCCTCATGCAATACGGACTGTCCTGATTTCAAGAAGGGATTACCCCCTTTTCCTAATCGGTAAATTTTGCCAAGTTATGCTTTCTACGGAGAGTCGGGGCCAAATCGTTTCGAGTTAAGGAGAATTTTGAATGTTGCGACCTGTTATCTTTGTGGCCGGCTTGGCGCTGGCATTGACCGTTGGCGTGAAACACTGCGAGGCCCGCGTGAAGCAACCGTTGCCCGCCCCTAAGGCGGCAACGGCACCAGCCGCATCGCCATCAGATGTAGTGCCGGTAGCCAATCCTCCCTCGGTCATGCAGGGGAAGCCCGTCGTCACGGTATCGGCCGTTGAATTGATCCCGGCCGATACGATCGTGATTGATCCGTGCGCCCCGGCCTGCCCCCAGTCTTGTTGCCCGGATCAGTGCATCACTTATCGCGAACGGGGTCATCGCCGCTGCTGCGATTCGTGCCAACCGGATCTGCCGTCGGTCTTGTTAGTCAAGAACCCGCAAACCTGCTGCCTGACCGCGGTTCCGGTCTGCCTGCCCGTGTGCGTCTGCGGCGAACCGTGCGTCGATAGCCGTTGCGGGCTATTGCACCGCGGGATCGTGGATCACAAGTACCAGAACGGCTTCCGAATCACGGTGGTCTTCGACAAGCGCGGCGATGTGCTGGTAACGTATCACTACGTATGAGGGCGTTGGGGGAGAGGCTAGAGACTGGAGGCTGGTGTGAGTGGATGGAATGTATTGCATAGCCATGCCCCATGCCCCAACCTGCTACGCCTTTCACTTTTCACGTCCGCCTGCAATGCCCGACGATGCCATCGTCGGCTTTGTGAGCGACAAAAAACAAACGCCCCTGGTCAGTGACCGGGGGTGTTTTTTATTGTAGTGTGGGTAAGCGTTAGCTTTTGGAAGAACTTCGTGACCGTTGATTGTTCAACTCATCCCATGTCCCGCCGCAAAAAAAAGAAACCCTCGCCTCCCGTTGCCGCCGCGCCGTCGGTTTCCGGCTGGTCGGGCGAGACGCGCGCGGCCGATACGGTGACCGTCGGATGGATGCTAGCCGCGCTGACCACGTTGGTCGCGGTCCTGGCCTGGGGAATCGCGTTTGGCTACGCCCGCTGGGTCCGGCCCGATCAGGCGCAAAGTCTGGGGGTGGGGTATCTGATGATTGCGATGTTGGCGTGCGGCGCGTTAACCTTCGCATTAGGCGTCATCGCCGGTCAAATCCGCCGCCGCCCAGCACCGCCGACAATCCGCCGCGCGACAATGCTGATCGCCGCGTTGCCGTGGATTTCGGCGGGAGTCGCGTTGTTACTGGGGTAGCACAGTGTGCAGGGGAGCAGGGAAGCAGGATTGAAACTTTGTGGGTAACCGTTCACACCCCAGGAGCGAAAAATCGGATCGGCCCTAAACGCCGGATTTCCGGGTTTTTCGGCGGTTCCACACCAGAAACTGCTCTTGCCCTGATGGACGATTATCATAACTTCAGGCGGCATGAGCACGGATGCCGCCCAACTTCCTGACGATCTGGCCCTGTGCCATCAGATCATCCGCGAGCGGGCAGCCGATTCGTGGAGCGGATGCTGAGCGTGGTGGCCACCGCTCGGCAGCAGAACCGCAACGTCCTGGAGCTACTGACCTCCTGTTGTCGAGCGCGACTCGACGGCTCCGCGTCTCCGTCTTTGCTGCCTGCAAAGGCCGAACTGGCCGTCGCCTGATTGGCGAATTCTGGTCGGGAACGGCCTGCTCGGGAGCCCAATTCGGGCTGGATCCTCTCACCAACCGGGAGTTTCCGGATCGATTTCCAAGAATTTCTGAATTTCTTGGGAGGGGATCGCTTCCACTCCTCGCCCCCAGTGGCTATTCCAACACTTGCTACCCGCGGCGTACGTCGCCCAGCAGCGTGAAGCGTTACGGCTTTTTCAGCATGAGGTTTCCTAGCAATGACCCGCTCTTTCGTTCCGTTCGTTCTTCTCGGCGTCAGCTTCTTGCTTGCGCCCCGGTCAGCATCGGCTGTGCCGATCGCGATTCCCACTGTCACTGTCGGCAACGTGGGCAACGCCAATGACCCAAGCGATGGGGATATATTCACCCCCTGGCATCCAGAATTATGGCGGCGTCGCCAAGAACTACCGCATCGGCACGACTGAGGTGACCAACGCCCAGTACGCGGCGTTCTTAAACCAGAAGGCCGCCAGCGATCCGCTGGCCCTCTACAACACGTTCATGGGCAGCGATCCCCTTGGCGGCATCAGCCAAAGCGGCGTGAGCGGCAGCTTTACCTACGCGTCCAAGACGAACATGGGCGACAAGCCGGTGAACTATGTGAGCTGGTACGATTCGATCCGTTTTGCCAACCGGCTGAACAACGGACAGGGGACGGGCGCCACGGAAACTGGCGCGTACACGCTGTTGGGCGGCACGCCCACGCCCAGCAATGGCTTGAGCATCACCCGCAACGTGGGTTCGACGTGGTTCCTGACGAGCGAAGACTAGTGGTACAAGTCGGCCTACTATCAGCCGGCCGCACAGGGGGGCGATGCGGACAATTATTGGCTGTATCCCACCAAGAGCAACAGCGCGCCCACGCTCGCCACGGCCAACGCCGTGGGCGACATCAGCAATCATGGGACGAACGTCGCCAACTATCAGTCTAACGCTAACTGGAACGCCCAGAACGGCAACGTGACGACGGTCGGCAGCGCTGGACCCTTGAGCGAGAGCTTCTACGGCACGTCCGACCAAGGCGGCAATGTTTTCGAGTGGAACGAAGCCTTGATTAGCGGCTCGTTTCGTGGCTTGCGCGGCGGTTCGTGGGACAGCACCTCGGGCCACTTGCAGTCTTCTTTCCGGTTCAACAGCAGCCCGTCGGGCGAGGACTTCGGCATCGGGTTCCGCGTGGCAACCGTCCCTGAGCCAAGTACGGCCGTGCTAGGGATCGTCGGTTGTGCGTTGATGTGGGTGCTACGAAGGCGGTTTACTACTCCGGCAATGAATAATTGGACATTGGATTTACTGGCTACGCCGCGTAACCAGCCTAAACAACGAATAACTACGTTCATTTAATTATTGCCGGAGTGGTAACTCTCCGGAATCAATATTGGGTTCGAGTGACCGGGATATCCGGCAAGTTTATCCCGCCGCGCGAACTGCCCCGCGAATCGCCTTCTGCAATTGCCGCTTCCATTGCGCCGCCGCCGCGCCGCTGGCGTAGGCCATGAGGACCGTCAGCGTCAGCATCCCCCCGCACCACGGCGAGGCTTGGCCGCGGACGTCGCTTAAGTCCCAGAAGAGTTGTTGGGCCGGGGGCGTGGCGAGCGTCGCCGCCAAAAGCGTTCCATAGAGCGCCGCCAACACCGCGTGGCAGATCATCGTGATCCGCAAGCTGGACCAATCGGGCACGGTCAGCAGCCACACCGCCAAGCCCAATTGCCACAGCCCGCACAGCAACGCGGCCCGCGAATAGAGCGGGGCAAAGCCGTCGCGCGCGGCGATCAGCGCCGGCAACAGCGCGAGAATGCCCAGCATTCCCATCCCCGCGACCAACATCATGACCAGCCGTTCTTGCTTGGTCGAGACGAATAGCCCGCCGGAATGAATCGCGGAAGCGATTGGCGCGGGTGCGCGGGAGACGCGGGGAACTTGCGGCGGCGCTGAAAGCTGAGGCGTTGCCAGGGGAGCGGGTAGCGCGGGGGCGGGCTTTGCGGCGTGTCGCGGTTTCAACGCAACCTCGGGCGATAACGTCTCTGACGCTATCGGCAAAGAGTTCGACGTGGTTAATAACGTCGTTGCAGAAGTCGGCGGCGTCTCGCTCCGCTTTACAAGCTGCGGGACGACCAGCGCGCTGCGGCAAATGGGGCAACGACCGCTCCGGCCGTGCCAACGGTTGTTGACGTGCAATTCGTGTCCTTGCGGGCAAACCACGCGAATGCTCATCGGTTCGACTTTTGAGGGGGTTGGGCGTCTTTGGCGAGCAAAATCCTGTCAATACATTCGTCGTTCATCGCCTAAGACTTCCGACCCCTGGTGTTCAGCCAAACACCTGAATCTGCGGCAACAATGGGCAACTCTCACCCGCTTTTAATATACATGGCGCCAACTGGGAATTTGCCGGTTCCGCGCACATGGGGGCAAGGACCGTCAGGAATAGCCAAAATCCACAGCGATTTCCAGGAATCCACGGCGGAATCTCAAGACGCTAACATTTCCCTAACAATTGTCCCTTAAATTAGGGGCATTGTTTGGCACTGAATATAAGCACTTATTCTTCCAGGAGCGTTATGTTGTTGCGCCGTCTTGCCTTGGGGTGGTTGTTGTTGGGTGGGGTTTCGTTCTCGGGCTGCGGTTCTTCGGAACCGAAGGGGATCACCCCCGCGCCGAATAACCCGGCCGCCTCGGCGGCGCAATCCTCCGCGGCCGCCGTCGTTGACCCGGCGATGCCCAAATATCAATCATCCGCCGATGCCATCGCCGGACCGCTGACCAGCAAAGGCTCGGACAGCATGACCAATCTGATGAAGCTTTGGGTTGATAAATTCCAGTCGCTTTACCCGAGCGTGCAAGGACAGGTCGATAACAAAGGTTCGGGCGACGCACCGATCGCGCTGATGCAGGATCAAGCCACGTTCGGGGCGATGAGCCGCGATTGGGAAGCGAAGGAGATCGAGGAGTTTGAAAAGAAGTTCGGTTTTCCCCCGGTCAAGGCTCGCTCCAGCATTGACATGCTGGCGGTCTATGTCCACAAAGACAATCCAATCGCCAACTTGAGCTTGCAGCAACTTGACGCGATTTTTTCGAGCGATCGCAAAGGAGGCTTTCCCCGCGAGGTGAAGACTTGGGGCGACCTGGGCCTAACCGGCGAATACGCCAATAAACCGATCGCGCTCTATGGACGCAATGCCAGCTCCGGAACGTATAAGTTTTTCAAGGAGCATGCGCTCTTCAACGGAACGTATAAAAATAACGTCTCCGAACAAGCGGGAAGTTCCGCGGTCGTGGCGGCGGTCGCTGCCGACAAATTCGGCATCGGTTACAGCGGCATCGGATTTAATAATTCCGACGTCCGCACCGTGCCGCTGGCCAAAACCCCCGATGGCAAGCCGTTCGCCGCCGAACCGGCCAACGCCTATAGCGGCGACTATCCCTTATGGCGGTACTTGTATTTGAGCTACAAACTGAAACCGGGCGAAAAGCTCGATCCCCTCCGTCGTGAATTCATGAAGTTCATCCTTTCGCAGGAGGGGCAAACGCTGGTCCTGCGAGCAGAATATTTACCCCTGCCCGCCAAAGAAGTCGAGGCGGAACTCAAGGTGTTGTCGCTCACCCCTTGAGCGAGTCACGGCAACCTGTTGTAATTTTGGCGTGAATCGCCGCCGCTATTAGTCCTTCATTTGTTCCAACTTCGCCGTTACCGAATTTGCTCGCCGTGCGCACACTTCCCACTTTTCGCTGAGCAATTCGGGTATGGAACCAACCCGCAGTTTCACCGGTCGCCGGCGACGGTTGCAAACTCGCCCGATTGTCAAATTGGGAGATCGGATCGCGCGCCTGCTGATCACGGTCGGCGGGATCGGGACGATCGCGGCGGTGTTGTTGATCTGCGTCTTCTTGGTGATCGTGGTGCTCCCGCTATTTCGCGCGCCGCAACTTGAACCGGCCGAGACAATTGCGGTATCCGGCGCGGAGAGTTCGGTTCCGTTGCTCGCGCAGTTGGTCGATGACGGCCAATTGGGGTGGCTGTTGACGCGCGACGGCGAGTGGCGCGCGTTTTGGACCAAGACGGGCGCGCTGCTCGCTTCCCAATCGCCCGCCGAGACCGGCCTGGCCAAAATCGCCGCCTGGCAGATTCTGCCCGACGGCCGGCTGCTGGTCGCGGATAGCGCGGGGAAATTCCGTTTTGGGAATGTGACGATCCGACAAGAATATGCGGCCGACCTTCCCGCGGGAGCCCAATTTTCCGCAGACGATGAACGGGGCATTCACGACGGCCGGCTCTGGACGCGCACGCCCGACGGCCAGTGGCGCGGATCGAAATTAGAATTGGCTCTGGAAGAGGTAGACTTTGGAGAGAGCGGATCCGCGCCACGCGTAGTGGCTGCCGCGAATAACACGACCGGCGATTTGATCCTGGGCGCGCTTTGGCCCGAAGGCGGGTTCGGGGTCCGGCGATATACCCGATACAACGGTAAATGGATACCGGCGCTGGAACCGATTGCCCCGCCCAAACAAGTCGTCAATGCGGCCGGCCAACCCCCCGAGTTCTTCGCGATCTCCGGATTGGGCGAATATCTGTACTTCGCGTGGCCGGACGGTCAATTGCAACGCTACGAAATCCGCAATTCGGCCAAACAGACATTGGCCGAAGAGCTGGACCTCTTGCCCGAGCCGGAGGCGAAGCTGACCTGCCTGGAGATGCTGGTTGGCGGGACGACGTTGTTGGTGGGGGACAGCTTAGGCCGCGTGCAGGCGTGGTTTCCGGTGAACCCCGGACCGAGCGAGGAACGGACCGCGCCGCGTTTAACGCGCGGGCACGTTTTTCCTCTGATGAGCGGGCCGATCCGGCAATTACGTCCCACCGCGCGCAATCGAACCGTGTTGGCGCTTGATGAGCCGGGGAACTTGCGTTTGCTCTATATCACCAGCGACCGGATCTTGGCTGAGATTTCCGCCGCGGACGGACCTATCCTGCAAGCCGCGCTCAATCCTCAGCAGGATACGCTGCTCACGCTGGGGACCAGGCAATGGCGAGTGTGGGATTATCGCGCCGCGCACGCCGACATCAATCTGGCCGGCATTTTTCGACCCGTTTGGTACGAAGGAATGAATCAGCCGGGCTACGATTGGGAAACGAGCGGCAGCGAAACGAGCGAGCCGCGGTTTAGCTTGGTGCCGCTGATCTTCGGCACGTTGAAGGCGACGTTTTATAGCATGATGTTCGGCGCGCCGCTGGCATTGCTGGCGGCGTTTTTCTCTAGCGAGTTTTTGCATTCCAACGTCAAATCGCGGATCAAGCCGTTGATTGAATTGATGGCCAGCTTGCCCAGCGTGGTCTTGGGATTCGTGGCCGGATTGATCTTTGCCCCCTATTTGGAAAAGATTTTGCCGGAAGCCCTCGCCGCGCTCGCGTTGGTTCCGCTGGGAATTTTGCTGGCCGCCTATTTGTGGCAACTCTTGCCGCAGAAGATCGCCTTGCGCGCCGGGAACTGGCGGTTGCTGGCGATCGGCTTAAGCACGATCCCCGGCTTGTTCGCCGCGGCCGTTTTTGGCCAACCGCTGGAAGAATTGCTCTTTGGCCGCCCCTTGACCGCGTGGTTGAATGAACCGGCCAACCAAATCCCCGCGCGGTCGTCGGCGTGGGGGGGCTGGGTATTGATTTTCTTGCCGCTGGCGGCGTTCTTGATCGCCTGGTTCGGGGGGCAGTTTGGCGATCCTTGGCTCCGCGCGCTTTCGCAAGGTTGGTCCCGCCGCCGCGCAGCCATCTTAAATCTTGTTCGGTTCGCCGCCTGGGTCTGCGGCGCGATCCTCTTAGCCGCCGCGGCCGCGTGGCTGCTGACCGCGCTGGGATTTGATCCCCGCGGCGCACAAACCGTGGCGGGTTACACGCCCCGTAATGCCTTGATTGTCGGCGTCGCGATGGGCTTTGCGATCATTCCGCTGATTTACACGATTGCCGACGACGCCCTCAGCACCGTCCCCAATCACTTGCGCTCCGCTTCGCTTGGAGCAGGCGCCACGCCGTGGCAAACCGCCATCCGCATCGTCGTGCCGGTCGCGATGAGCGGACTCTTTTCGGCGGTCATGATCGGCCTTGGCCGCGCCGTGGGTGAGACGATGATCGTACTCATGGCGGCCGGCAACACGCCAATCATGGAGTTCAATATCTTCAACGGCTTTCAAACCCTCTCGGCGGGCATCGCCAGCGAGCTGGCGGAAACGCCGCCGGGCGGAACGCATTATCGCGTGCTATTCGTCGCCGCGCTGAGTCTGTTCATTCTGACCTTCGTGATTAATACGATTGCCGAAATCGTCCGGCAACGCTTCCGGCGGAGGGCGTATGATCTTTAAAACCGCGCGGCCCGCGGTCTCGACCGGCGCGCCGTCTGAGCGGGGCCGCGGCTATCGCCACCGCCCGTCGAATTACATGCTCCTGCACGCCCAAGGCGAGCCGATGATCTGGCTGACCGGCGGCGCATTGGTCGTGGCCCTAGTGATGATCGTTGGGTTGTTGGGGATGATCCTCTATCAAGGCGCCGGAACCTTTTGGCCCGCGCCGCTGCAAGCGATCAAGACGGTCGATGGGCGGGTGATGCTGGGCGAAATCAGCTCGTCGGACTACGATGCCAATCAAGAACTTCGCTGGAAGCTGCGCGGCAACGACGAAGCGACCTCCGGGCGAATGGAACGCTGGATCAACGGCTCGCAAATCCTTGACGACGCGGCGCTTGGCGGCGGTCAAACCCAGTATCCCGCGTTCATCCAAGGCCGCCGTCCGGAATGGGCCGCCGTGGTCGATCGCTGGCAAGATGCGCGGGTCTATGGCGTGTTGATCGGTTTTGTCGAAGAGGGAAAATTGACCGCCGACACTTCGGCCGCGGCGCATGAAAAATACGCCGCCGAACATGGCCCGATCACACACGAATATCAACTCCTCCGCGGTCAACTCAATACGCTGCAAGCCGAGTTGCCAGCGGCCGCGGCCGCGCTCAAACCGACCGTGCAAAAATTGCTGGAGCAAGAACTTCAGTCGCTGCCCGAATCGAATGCCCAACGGGCCGCGCTGCAGCGCGCGGCCGATGCGCTCGCCGCGGCGACCGGCCCAGCGGTCCAGCAATCGCTTCTCACCGCCGCGGCCAAATTGCCGGCCGAAAAACTCGCCGTCGCCGCGAACAGTCCCGCGCTAACCCAGGCTCTGACGGTCGTTCAAGTGCTCGCCCGCTTGGATCAACTGCAACGAACGAAACTCCGCCTGCAATTGTTCAGCCGCACGTCGGCCGGTCAAACGCTCGATGTGTCGTTGACCAACATTGTCAATTTGGTCCTTCCCAATCAACTTGGTTGGTGGGGCAAGCTGGGCGTTTATCTGGGCCGATGGGGCGAATTCGTTTCCGCTTCGCCGCGCGAGTCAAATCTCGAAGGGGGCGTGTTTCCCTGCATTTGGGGAACCGTCGCCATGACGCTCATTATGTCGCTGTTGGTCTCGCCGTTTGGCGTGCTGGCCGCCTTGTACCTGCGCGAATATGCCAAAGCGGGAGCGATCGTCAGCATCATCCGGATCGCAATCAACAATCTCGCAGGCGTGCCGAGTATCGTCTTTGGGGCGTTTGGCCTGGTCTTTTTCTGCACCTGGCTAGGCGGCGGCTTGGATCAGCTCCTCTACTCCCCAGCCGAACTCAGCGGCGGCGCGATTTTTGGCAAAGGGGGCTTATTGTGGGCGTCGTTGACGATGGCGCTGCTCACGCTGCCGGTCGTGATCGTGGCCACCGAAGAGGCCCTGGCCGCGGTCCCCAATTCGATGCGCGAAGGCTCCTATGCCTGCGGCGCAAGCAAATGGCAAACCATCCGCAATATCGTCCTCCCCCGCGCCTTGCCGGGGATCATGACCGGGCTAATTTTGGCGATGGCCCGCGGAGCGGGCGAAGTCGCGCCGTTGATGTTGGTCGGGGCGATGCAATCGGCTCCGGCGTTGCCGGTCGATGCCGCTCCGCCGTTCGTCCACTTGGACCGCGGGTTTATGCACTTGTCGTATCATATCTATAGCGTCGGCTTTACCAGCCCCGATCCCGCGGCCGCGCAGCCGTTGGTGATGACCTCGGCCTTGTTGCTGATCGCGATCATCACCGCCTTAAACATCCTGGCGGTCCGACTGCGAAACCGCCTCCGCCGCCGCTATCAATCCAACCAGTTTTAACCCCGGCCCCCGCCCGCTCCCAATTTATGCCCGCGATCACCATTCCCAATTCTCCGCGCAACGGCGAACCCGCGCCGGCCGAGACCCGCCTTACCAAAATCGCGCGGGGGGAGGCCGTCCCCACCGAGACCCACGCGAGCATCGCCAAAGAACACCCGGTCTTGGAGATCGACAATTTCCAACTTTGGTACGGCGTTAAAATGGCCCTCCACGGCGTCACGATGGCCATTCCCAAGAACAAAGTCACCTCGCTGATTGGGCCCTCGGGCTGCGGCAAATCGACGCTGCTCCGCTCGGTCAATCGCTTGAATGACCTATTAAGCAATGTGAAGATCGCCGGCGATATGCGGCTCAACGGCGATTCGATTTATAACACGGCCACCGACGTGATCGAGCTCCGCAAGCGGATGGGAATGGTCTTTCAAAAGCCCAATCCATTTCCGATGAGCGTTTACGAAAACGTGATCTATGCGCTGCGAATCGACGGCGAACGGAATCGCGGCGTGCTCGACGAAATCTGCGAACGGAGCTTGAAAGGCTCGGCCCTCTGGGACGAAGTCAAAGACCGCCTGCACGACAGCGCGTTGGGTTTATCGGGCGGGCAGCAGCAGCGGCTCTGCATTGCGCGGGCAATCGCCGCCGAACCGGAAGTGTTGCTGCTCGACGAACCCTGCTCCGCGCTGGACCCGATCGCCACGGGCAAGATCGAGGATTTGATTCAAGAGCTACGCGGCTCGTACTCGGTGCTGATCGTGACGCACAACATGCAGCAAGCGAGCCGCACCAGCGATTTCACGGCCTTTATGTATCTCGGCCGGTTGATCGAATATGGTCCCACGACCGAGATTTTCACCAAACCGATCCTCCGCGAAACGGAAGACTACGTCACCGGCCGATTCGGGTAATCAGCCGCCGCCAAGTGACGGAGATCACGATCATGCGGGACCGCGTTTTGGCCCAGTTTTTTCCCCTTGACTCGCTCGTCTCGCTATTCAAAAACGGGACCGTGGCCTAAGATTGGAATAAGCGTGCTGCTTTCTCGAACAAAACTCCTGCGTTTACGCCATCCCACCCGCCAAGGACGAGCCGGTGCCTTTATGAAACATATCGAACGCCAAATCGAACTGCTTAAGCAAAAGATCCTCAACGTCGGGGCGTTGGTTGAGGAGGCGATCGCCAACGCAATTTCGGCGTTAATTAACCGCGACGCGAATCTGGCGCAGCGCGTCATCGGCGACGATTCGGTCATCGACCAGATGGAGGTCGAGGTCGAGGAAGACTGCCTCAAAACCCTGGCCCTCTATCAGCCGGTGGCGGCCGATTTGCGGTTTGTGGTGGCGATCCTCAAGATCAATAACGACCTGGAACGGATGGGCGATCTGGCCAAGAACATCGCCAAGCGGGCCAGCTATTTGGCCAAAAAAGATCCGCTGGAACTGCCGAGCAACATCCGTGAGATGGCGAACAATGTGCAGTCGATGGTCAAGCTCTCGCTCGATTCCTTGGTCAACGGCAGCCCGGCCCTGGCGCGGCAGGTCCGCGCCGAGGACGACGCGGTCGATGTCCAACGCGAGGCGATCCGCGATCAAATCCTCAATACGATCCGCGAAATGCCGGAGCGGGTCGAGTCTCTGCTGAAACTGAACTCGGTCTCAAAGCACTTGGAACGGATCGCCGACATGGCGACCAACGTGGCCGAGGACGTGATTTACATGGTCGAGGGAGAAATCGTGCGGCATAAGATGCACGATTGAACCATGATTCCGAGGAGTATTTATCCGCAGATGTCGCAGAATACGCAGATGTAAGGAAATAGCGTGCTGTTATTTTTTAAGGTCGCCGCTTTGCCGGCGGTATTCGCAAAGGTAAACTAGACTTGATTACGAAATCTTGGTTTCTGCTCTCAGCGGCTATTCAGCCGGTCATCTCCTTCTCCGCTTTGCACCATTCTTATGACCGCTCCTTCACCTTGTCTGCGCGGAATCATCCCCCCTCTGGTCACGCCGTTATCCGCGCCCGATCGGTTAGATGAACCCGGCTGGGAACGTTTGATCGAGCATCTGATCGCCGGCGGAGCGAACGGCCTCTTTTTTTTCGGCACGACCGGCGAAGGACCGCACCTCAGCCGCGGCGTGAAGGGGCAGGCGCTGGAGCGGGGCGTCGAGATCGTCAACCGCCGTCTGCCGGTCTGCGTGAACATCAGCTCTTGCTGCATCGAGGAGTCGCTCGAGACGGCGCGAATCGCGGCGCTCGCGGGGGCCGATTACGCGGTCGCCGTGCCGCCATTCTTCATGCCGCTGGCCCAAGAGCAGGTCTTGACCCATTTCCGCCACCTGGCCGATGAGTCGGTGCTTCCGGTGCTGCTGTATAACATTCCCTCCTGCACCAAGACCGTCATCGGACTAGAGACCGTCGCCGCGTTGACCGTACATGAGCGGATCGTCGGCATTAAAGATAGCTCAGGCGATTTGGCGTATTTTTCCAAGCTAGTCGAAACGGCCCGCGCACGGCCCGATTGGACGGTGCTGGTCGGCTCGGATGATTTGCTGCTCGACGCGCTACGGCTCGGGGCGCATGGCGGCGTGAACGGCGGGGCGAACGCCTGGCCGCATTTGTATGTCGGCGTCTGCCGCGCGTTCGCCGAAGGGAATCTGGCGCGTGCCGAAGAACTGCAAGCCGTGATCCGGCAAGTCGGCGAGCAAATCTACCGCGTCGGTCCCTGGCCTAGTTCGATCATCCTGGGCCTGAAATCGGCGCTGGCCGAAATGGGAATCTGCGAGAACGAAGTGGCGTTGCCCTTCACGCGGCACACGGCGGAAGAAGCCGCGCTCATCGCGCGACGAATGGCCGCATTGCCGTTGGAGCAGTCGCCCGCGGGAATTTGGGGATAAGTCGATGTGTGTGCCACTGGCGTTCCGCCAGTGCTGCTGTGGTGATTTTTGCTGTGTGCCAAGTCGTGGAATTCATTCCGCAGTGTTGAGACGGATTGAAAATCCGTCCTACGCCTCACTGGCGAGACGCCAGTGGCACACTAAGAATTGGCGGAACGCGCTCCGCCCTACATATTCGCACTCAGCAGCACCGCGTTCTCCCCTCGCTCCAAATTCCAACAGACGATCCACGCATCGTCTTGTTGGCAGTAGCTGCCCGCTTTCAGTTCCAGCGGTTTACTCACCGCTTCCAACTTAATTAGCTTCTCGCCCGCTTGAATGACCGGCGGGTGATTCTGCGGAATTCGCGGCACGCGGAGCGTAAAGTCCGGGCAGGCGAAGGGGGCGAAGACCCGCCAGTTCGAGCCGTTCGCCGCGACCCGCGTCAATTCCTTCGTCGCCCAATAGCGGGCCACTTCGCTCAGCTTCATCCAGACCAAATTGTCAAACCGTTTGTGCAGCCGTTTGACGATTTCTTGGAAGACCTTGAAGCCCAGTTCGTAGCCGTTGAAATAAACCCCGGTCCAATGGGCCAGCATCAGCGCCGGTTCTTCGCGCGCGATCACCTCGACCATCCGGCCGGTGCGCAAGTCGGCGTCGATAAACGGATCGGCACCCGGCGGATCGACGCAATCCCAACCCCCCGTCCAATCCCCCGTGCAGCCGACCACGCTGACCACGCACTCGGGATTCGGGCCGTCCAATCCCTTGGCCAACTCGACGCGCGGGGCGACGCTTTTGGGACCGCTCGCCTCGACATCGCGAAAGTAATGCGGAATTTCGGTCTTGAAAACGTCGCGCTGCGATTGCAACGCGGCACCCGCCAGCGAGTCGCGGGCGTTGCGGCCGAATCCGCCGGGCGTGGTCATGCCGCTGCAGGGCAAATCGACCGTCTTAAGGATGTTCAGCGCGTACGCCATGTAGGAACTCAACTCATCGACGCTCTTCCCCGCCGTCCAATCCCAGTTCTCCATAAACGCCGGCGACCGCTCGGGATACGGATGCCCGGTCTTGATGTCGATCACGCGGGTATGCGTGATCATCTCGGGATGGAGGTCCCAGTTTGGCAGGATGTGCCGCTGCACTAGCGCGATCGAGGCGGCGAGATCGCGTTGCGACCAACCGGGCATTTCGCGATCCAACCGGCCGACGCAAGCGGGGAACGGCACGATGCTGTACTTTCCTTTCACGCCGTTCTCGCTCGCCCACTCGGCAAAGCGACGGACGAACTCATCAGGAATTTCGGCCGGCCAATCGCGCCAATTGCGGTGATAAACTTCTTTCTTTCCCTCCCAGGCGGCGTCGAATTGCGGCATGGCGAAGCGGTTCAGATTCACCAGGCAGGTCGAGTCGTCGATGATGAACCCCACCGGCACGCGGCAACGCGGGTTCAACACGGTCGCATTCGCGGCGCGTTCGGGCCGCTCGCCGGGCGCTTGGGCGAAGAGCGTCCGCTGCGGCGACCAAAGCCGCGATCCGACGGCGGCTCCGAATAACCCGCCCGCGGTGGTTTGCAAGAATTGACGGCGTGTGGAGGTGGAGAGCATGGTAATGGGTGAAGGAGATGAAATGGTTTGTAGGGTGGACCCAGCCGCGTAGATCGTTCCATTATGCGCGACGTTGTCGGCGCAGGTCCACCATCTCTTTTCCAACGCCCAACGCCCAATCCCCAACGCCCAAAATGGTGGACCAGCACCGGCGATCACTACTCGCCAAATTGCACAATCGGCGGTTTGCTCCACCCTACGAGACGTTCCCTCAGCAGTCCGTTTGCCTCCCTCCCCCTCGTGGGGAGGGGGGCAAATCGTTACCTTATTCACACGCGACGAATCTTCTTCACCACATGCACAAGGCTGTCATCCAAGGATTGATTCCGAAACCGAGTACATGAAATCCGTGCGACTTCAATAACATGGTGCGTAGGGCGTTACACGCTTTTGCCGCAGTGGAAGAAGTGCCTGAGCGCCTTCTCGGCCGTTGTCGGTTCGTTGCTCAGCCGTTTTGCAAAAATGCGTCGGTCCTGATTTCGGAACATGTGGCGGGTTCAACCCCCTCCCCAGCCCTCCCCGCAAGGGGAGGGAGCCAGAGGACTTGAATTGAGAGGCCGTCATGGTGGAAAGAGCAAGAAGGATTTTCGTGCAGCCGCTACGGCTTACGATTTCCGCATGATCCCCGATGGGCTCTCTTCCTCGTCATCCTCCAGATCGACTGCCAACACATCCGCGTTGTTGTCGAGCGAATCCTCCTCATCGTCGCGCCATTCAAGATCGGCCGCCGTGATCATATCGCGCAGTTCGGGGGTCTGGTCAAGGTCGGCCGCGCTGTATTGCTTTTCCTCGCGCTTGCGGAGGTAGAGCTTCATCGGCACTTCGCCGAACGGCAGATGATCGCGGAAGAAACCAAGCAGATAACGGCGATAAGTGGGCATGATCGCCAACGGGTCGTTGCAGAACAGCACGATCGTCGGCGGGGTCGCATCGACTTGGGTCGCGTAATAGATTTTCAGCCGTTTGTTGTGGTGGATCGGCGGCGGATTGAGCCGCAGGGCCATTTTGATCACGCGGTTCAACTCGCCCGTGCCAACCCGCGCGTTGGATTGCTTGAACAGCATTTGCCCGTGGTTGATGAGAGCCTTCATGTTTTTGCCGGTCTGGCCGGTGATGAAGGCGATCGGCACATGGTGCATCGAGCGAAACGTGTCGCGGAGATAGCGGACCCACTTTTCGGTCGGCATTTCGCCGTGCAGCAAATCCCACTTATTGACGACGAACACGCACGGCTTGTAATTCTCTTCGATGTAATCGCAAAGCTGCTTATCGACCTTGCTGATCGGCTGCATCGGATCGAAAAACAGAAACACCACGTCGGCCCGGCGAACGCTCCGCTCGGCCCGGTGCTTGCTGTAAAAATCAATGTCGGTGGTCACGCTCTTCCGCCGCCGCAGTCCGGGCGTGTCGATGGCCAGGAACGTCTTGCCGTCGAGTTCGAATCGCACGTCGATGCTGTCGCGGGTGGTGCCGGCGATTTCGCTGACGATCACGCGCTCTCCTTGGGCGAGCGTGTTGATGAATGTGCTCTTCCCCACGTTCCGCCGCCCGACAATCGCCAGCTTCATGTCGATGTCGGCGGGGGGAACCTCGTCTTTGGCGACCGAGGGGAGCCGCTGGATGATCATGTTGACCAATTCGCGGCGGTGGCGGTTTTGCAGCGTGCTGACGCGGATCAATTTTCCGCGGCCGAGCTTATAGAACTCGTCGGCTTGCGTGTCGAGAACCGGGTCGTCGGCTTTATTGGCGACCAGAATGATCGGCACATCGACATAACGCAGCCGTTTGGCCACGTCGATATCGGCGGGCGTGAGGCCGTCGCGGACATCGACCACAAACAGGATCACCGCGGCCGAATCGATCGCGGCGGTGATTTGCTCCTCGACTTCGGCGGAAAGATTGTCGGGGTCTTTGAACCCCATCCCGCCGGTGTCGATGATTTCAAAATAGCGGTCCTCTTCGTACATCAAGTAGGAGATGCGGTCGCGCGTCACCCCGGCAGTGCGGTCCACGATGGCCAGACGCTTCCGCGCCAGCCAATTGAACAGACTGGATTTGCCCGTATTGGGCCGACCGACGATGACAATTTGGGGGACGCCCATAACGCGACTAGACCGTTCTTGCTAAAAACCACTGCTGAATATTCAGGAACATTGACACGTTCTTGGGAAAAGCGCCGAATCAACGTAAGCCTTTAGCTTAATTGAACGTTTGCAGGGGGCATAGGAGTAGCTGCGAGTCAAAACGTCCGGCTCATCGACGTTTTCCACGTTTGGCGATATATTGGTATCGCTTTGCCGGGTGCCATTGGTGGCTTGTCCACCAGTGTGATTGTATTGTCGTGCAAGTCCGGCACTGGCCAAACGCCGCCGCAAATCGCCGCTTTTCGTCATACGATTGTTACCAAGTACCCCTCCGCCTGGTGCGATAACCCGCATGTCCGCCGTGAATTCACAAAATTTGCACCAGGCGCTTGCGCAAATCCTAGAAAGCTGGCAACGGGCCGGGGTGACCGAGTTGCCTACGGTGTCGGCGGAAGCCGTTGCGGAAATGACCGCCGCGCTGCGGCAATTCGGGAAATCGGACACGGGGGAGCAGCTTGCTGTCAATTCAATAACGCCCGTTGCGAAAGCTCCCGCTAAAGCGAACATCCCCGCTCCACACACCGCGACACTAGCCGCCAGGACTGCGGTCCCGCAGATAACACAACCTGCCGCACCGGCCGTCACGCCCCCATTGCCCCCCATGCCCAATACGCCTAATCGTCCCGCAGTGAAGTTATCCAAACCGGCGACAAAACCGGCCGAGTTGCTCGCGCCTCCGGAAGACGCGACCGAGATGCCTTCTTTGCTCAGCGCGCCTGCGCTGCCACCCGAACAGCACTTTGCCGCGCTGGAAATCATTCGGGCCGAAGTGGCCGGCTGCACGCGCTGCACCGAGTTGGCCGCGACGCGGACGCAAACGGTCTTCAGCGACGGCGACCCGAACGCGCGACTCTGCTTCGTCGGCGAAGCGCCGGGGGCCGATGAAGACGCTCAGGGCGTCCCCTTCGTCGGTCGGGCCGGGCAGTTGCTCACCAAGATCATCGAGGCGTGCAAGCTGGCCCGCGGCGAAGTCTATATCGCCAACGTGCTAAAATGCCGCCCACCGAACAACCGCCCGCCCGAGCCTCTGGAAGTCCACAACTGCCGCGGGTATTTGGATCGCCAGTTAGAGATCGTTCGTCCGGAAGTGATTGTCTGCCTCGGCGCGGTTGCGGCGAAATGTTTATTGCAAACCGAAGTGTCGATTGGCCGGCTCCGCGGCAAGTGGCACGACTATCGCGGGCTGGCGGTTTATTGCACGTACCATCCGGCCTATCTGCTACGGAACCCGAACGCCAAGAAGGATGTCTGGGAAGATATGAAAGTGGTGATGGCGCGGTTGGGAGTGGTGTTGTAGATCAGAGCGGGGGGCGTCAGTCCCCTGAGGATGGTAGGTCGGATCATGTCATGATCCGAATTACCGCCTTGTAGCCACACACAACCAAATCCTTCCGGCTCCCTCCCCGCGAGGGGGAGGGAGCCAGAGGACTGATGAGAGTAATAACCGTTTTGGGTTGCCAACACTAAAAATCCCTTGTTGACGCTGCGGGCTATAAAATTGATGACCATTCTCGACAAGATCGTCGCTACGAAGCAAACCGAACTGGCGGCCGCGAAAGCGGCTCGGCCGGAAGCGGTTGTCCGCGCGGCGGCTGAGGCGGCACCGCCGCCGCGGAATTTTTTTGCCCCGCTGGTCCAGCCTGGTCCGGTGAAGTTGATCGCCGAAGTGAAAAAGGCCAGCCCCTCGGCCGGCTTGATCCGGGCCGATTTTGATCCGGTTGCGCTGGCGCAAATTTACGCGTTGCACGGCGCGGCCTGCTTGAGCGTACTGACCGATGAGCCGTTCTTTCAAGGACGCTTAGAATATCTGAGCGCGGTCCGCGCGGCGGTCGATATTCCGGTCCTGAGGAAAGATTTTATTATCGACGCATATCAAGTCTATGAAGCGCGGGCGGCTGGGGCCGATGCGGTGTTGCTGATTGCGGAATGCCTCGACGATTGCCGCCTCCGCGGTCTGCATAACGCGATTGTCGAGCTGGGCATGACGCCGCTGGTCGAGCTGTATGACGAGGCGAATTTGCCGCGGGTGTTTGCTGCCGGGGCGACATTGATCGGCGTGAACAACCGCGATTTGCGCACGATGGTGACGGATTTAGAGCACTGCCTGCGAATGCGCGAGAAGGTGCCGGATCAATGCGTGTTCGTGGCCGAAAGCGGGATCAAGACATACGCCGACGTGCTGCGCTTGCAAGCGGCCGGGGTCGATGCCATGCTAGTAGGAGAGAGCCTGATGCGGCAACCGGACGTGGGCGCCGCCGTGGATGCGCTTTTGGGGCGGGTGACGTAGGGTGGAGCAAGCCGCCGAAGATGTCTTTTGGCTATTTGTAACCGCCGGTGCCGGTCCACCATGTTTTCGTTCGTTACCCGCTATTGGTGGACCGGCACCGATAACGTCAAACATAATTGTTGCATAACCGCGGCTTGCTCCACCCTACGATTGACTTAACCTTTACGTTATGCGCCACCATTGTCAACGATTTGCCGCAGCCGCTTTAACCCGCCGCGAAATGCTCCGCGACGGGGCGAATGGTTTTGGCGCGTTGGCGTTTGCGGCGTTATTTGGCAACATGAGCGCGGCGGCGGAAGCGACCTCAAGTTCCGCATCAGATCCCGCTAATCCAACAGGCTCTAAGCCCGGCCCCTGGACTCCCAAGCCGCCGCACTTCACTCCCAAAGCCAAAAGCGTCATCTTTCTCTACATGGATGGCGGGCCGGGGTCGATGGATACCTTCGATCCCAAGCCCCTTTTGACCAAAGAGCACGGGCAACCCTTCAAGATGAAGATGGAGCCGACCCAGTTCGACAACAACGGCAACACCCTGGGCACGCCTTGGAAATTCGCCAATCACGGCGAGAGCGGGCTGCCGATCAGCGAGTTGTTTCCGTTCACGGCGAAGTGCGCGGATCAGCTTTGCGTGCTGCGGTCGATGACCTCGAATTTTTCGGAGCACACAGCGGCTAACTACTTTCTCCACACCGGCAGCGGGCTGCAAGGGCGGCCCAGCATAGGGGCCTGGTTCGGCTACGGCTTAGGGAGCGTCGCCCAAAACTTGCCCGGCTTTGTGGTGATCAACGGCGGTCTGATTCCCCCTGGCGGGCTGGATTGTTTTGGGAGCGGTTTTTTGCCGGCCAGTTATCAGGGCTCGCTCTTCCGCCCCGCCGAGCAGCCGCTGGCCAACATCAAGCCCAGCGAAGCGCGGCCCGAGCTGCAGCGGAACAAGCTCAACCTGATTGAAAAGTTTGATCGCGGCTTGCTTTCGCGGGTGGGGCCGAGCGATCCGCTGGAAGCGGCAATCGCCAATGCCGAGTTGGCATTCCACATGCAAGCGGCCGTCCCCGAGGCGGTCGATATTTCGCAAGAATCCGACGCGACCACCAAGCTCTATGGCCTGGACGCCGCTTATGAACCGACGCGGATCTTTGCCCGCGAATGTTTGCTG
>Ga0163144_10010155_pt1 | contig 20114 bp, 20 predicted proteins | sample OliLak19BULKMAT1_FD_123175 | JGI IMG/M metagenome (GOLD analysis project Ga0163144, IMG submission 123175) | Freshwater microbial mat bacterial communities from Lake Vanda, McMurdo Dry Valleys, Antarctica - Oligotrophic Lake LV.19.BULKMAT1 | ecosystem: Environmental > Aquatic > Freshwater >... | reverse complement strand
TTCATTATAGATAATCACATACGTTAACACGCAGGACTTATTAAATAAGTATTTCCCCGTTTTGATTTTCTCTAAGAATACAAGTATCTTGCGCGCGTAATCTGTTTTTATTTTGCATTTTTTTGTTTCGTACTTGAGGCCGTCGAGTTAGATGAAAAATTTATTATGTTTTCTAGCGTTTACGTTAGTGGTGATTTCTCCTTTGATTGCCACCGCACAATCTGATCCTAAAAATTTAGATGTCAGAGCTGGAGTTTGGAAGGATGGCCAAGCCGCACCTTGGGACTTGAATATCATTGATCATTATAGGTTATTTGGATTTCCCGAGAGAGCCCGTGGATATAGTCCTGAGCAACCAATAAAATTTAGTCATAAGTTACATGCCGGCGATTTAAAGATGGAGTGTCAGTTTTGTCACTGGACTGTCACGAAGAGTCCTTTCGCTGCAATTCCTGAAGCGGAGATTTGCATGGGCTGTCACGCCGCACTTATTCCTAAACAATCCCCTGAAGTTGATAAATTAAAAAAATACTACACAGACAATCAGCCGATCCCTTGGGAAAAAGTTCATGTAATGCCGGACCATGTTAAGTTCAATCACAAGCGTCACGTGAAAGCCGGTGTCACTTGTCAGGAATGTCACGGACAAGTTCCTCAGATGGAGGTAGTTGAGCGTGCTTCTTCAATGAAGATGGGATGGTGTATTGATTGCCACAGAAATAGAGGCGCCAGTATTGATTGCTCTACGTGCCACAAATAGAAATTACAAATTGGAATTGATCGTAAGTAAATTTTAGTCTTGGTTGCGGATCTAAAAATGGAAGTGAAAAACGAATCAAATACAGTAGAAACGAAGGAAGAAGGAAACACTGGAGTTTCACGAAGAAGTTTCCTAAAGATTTTGGGACAGACTTCGGCTGTTGTTGGTGCTGCTGGATGTGGCAAAAGTTCGGCCCAGAAAATTTTGCCGTATGTAAAGGCTCAAGACGATCAAATTAAAGGTGTCTCAGTTTGGTATAATACTACCTGTACAGAGTGCGATGCCGGCTGTGGAATTCAAGTTAGAACTCGGGAAGGTCGTGCAGTAAAGATTGATGGAAATCATGATAATCCGATTAATCGTGGTGGTGTTTGTGCTATCGGACATTCTGCTCTTCAAAATATGTACGATCCTGATCGCGTGCGTCAGCCTGTTGTTTCTAAGCCTGGCAAAGTAGGAGAGTTTCAGCCAGTGGCCTGGGCAGAGGGAATTCAAAAACTTGTTACTAGATTAAAACCAAAATCTGGCAAGGTTGCGTATTTGGGCAATTCTAAATCAGGAGCGATGGCTTCATTAATCTCTGATTTTTGTAGTGGCCTAAGAATTGAAAAATTTAAATATAACTCAGTCAGCACTTCTGCTGAAAGCAAGGCTTGCGAGCTTGTCTACGGCGTGAAAGGAATTCCTACATATGATCTAGAAAAAGCCGATGTTATTTTAAATTTTGGTGCTGACTATTTAGAGACTTGGGTTTCACCATGTGAGCTTGCTCGTGGATGGGCTGACTCAAGAAGAAAGGAGCATCCAGCCAGAGTAATTCACGTTGAGCCGAGACTTTCCTTAACTGGTGCTAGTGCCGATTCTTGGTTGATGGCCAATCCTGGCACTGAGGTTCAGTTAGCCTTAGCACTTTTGAAACTTCTTATTGAGCGTGGCAAAGGATCGGGAGTTAGCGTTGAGGTTGTAGCAAAGATTCAAAATCTTACTAAAGATTTAACTCTTGATAAGGTGGCAGCTGAGACTGGAATTGCAAAAGATAAAATCCTTTTAGCTGCTGATAGTCTATATAACGCCAAAGCCTCTGCCGTTTTAGCTGGTGGTGCTTCTGCTACAACTGCAACTCCACTTCCGTTGTTGGTGGCAGCTAACCTTCTAAATATTATTCTAGGTAATGTTGGAACTACAATTAATTTAGCTTCCACGAAGCGTGAAAGTGATGGGGATCTTGATGATGTAAAGAAGCTCATCACCATGATGAAAAAAGGCCAAATTGAAACATTGATCGTTGATGGATCCAATCCAGTTTTCAATTTACCTCCAAGTTTTGAATTTGAATACGGAATTAAGAAAGTACAGATGTTAGTAAGTCTTTCATCTCAAATTGATGAAACTACTCATTATGCACATTTGATTTTACCGACAAATACCGGATTAGAGAGTTGGGGAGATGTAGAACCAACGACTGGAGTTTATGGTCTTATCCAGCCAGTAATGAAGCCAGTTTTTGATACGAAATCTTATGGTGATCTCTTAATTGAAATTGCTCGCGCGGCAGGAAGTCAGGGAGTTGCTCGTGCTCAAACTGATTTCTTGGGATTCTTAAAGGAAAGATGGCAGGGGATCCATGTTAACTCAGGTTCTACAAAGAACTTTCAGGATTTCTGGCTTGAAAGTGTTGAGGCCGGTGGATATTTTGCTAATAGATCGGCTGCTCAACAACTTGATGCCGAAAGAGTTACGGTTCGTGTACAGGACGCTGCTTTCTCGATGAAATTTGTTAATGCAAAATTTGGAGATGATAAGAGTTCCGCAGAGGATAACTTGTATCTTTTGCCTTATCCATCAGTTAGAAGTTTTGATGGTCGATCTGCAAATAGACCTTGGCTAAACGAAATTCCAGATCCTATGAGTCAGATCTCTTGGGATTCCTGGGTAGAGATTCATCCAGATACAGCTAAAAAACACGGCATAGTTAAAGATGATCTCGTAACAATAAGAAATCACTGGGGCGAGATAAATGTTGGAGTTGTATTAACTCCATATATACATCCGAATGTAGTTGCATGTCCTGTTGGATTTGGACACACCACTTACGGTCGTTTTGCTCAGGGTAATGGTGGCAATGTAATGCATCTTCTTTCTCCAACTACCACTACTGGCGTGGGATCTGTTGCTTTGTTTTCAACTAAAGTTAGGATTCGTCGGGGTCGAGGAACAGTGGAGCTTGCCAATATGCAAGGAAGCGATTCTCAGATGGATCGTGAGCTAGCAAGAGTTTCCTATGTTGGTGGTGCCGCCGCAGTTTCAGATCATGCTCATGCAGAAGATCATGGCCATAATAATCATCATGAACCCAAGCAGATGTATGTTCAAAGGGAGCATCCAGTTTATAAATGGGGAATGGCAGTTGACTTAGCTGCCTGTACCGGATGTTCAGCTTGTGTTGTGGCATGTTACTCCGAAAATAATATTCCAACAGTTGGTCGCAAAGTTGTTTCTCAAGGTCGTGAGATGTCATGGCTCAGAATTGAGAGATATTACGATACTAAAAATCATGAAAATGGAGCAGAGGAGCTACATGTTTCATTCTTACCAATGATGTGTCAGCAGTGTGGTAATGCCCCTTGCGAACCGGTTTGTCCAACCTATGCTACTTATCATAGCGAAGAGGGGCTTAACGTAATGGTCTACAACAGATGTGTTGGAACTCGTTATTGCTCAAATAACTGTTCTTACAAAGTACGTCGTTTTAATTGGATCGAGGTTAATTTCCCCGAGCCAATGAATTGGCAACTTAATCCAGATGTAACTCCACGTAGTGTTGGTGTTATGGAGAAGTGTACTTTCTGTATTCAGAGAATTGTTGAAGCAAAAGATAATGCAAAGGATCTGGGTCGCTTGGTAGAGGATGGGGAAATTAAACCTGCCTGTGTACAAAGCTGTCCAACTCAAGCCTTAACTTTTGGGAATTTGAAAGATCCAAAGAGTAAGGTCAGTATGTTGAGTCATGATCCTCGTGCCTATAAGGTGCTTGATCACCATCTCAATACACAACCTGCTGTAAGTTATTTAGAAGATATCAAGTATAGGGAAGTCTAGACGATGGCTAAGCAATGTTGTGAGTCTAAAAATCACGAAGAACCTACTGTAGATTACGCTAGGGTTACGGAACTTGTTAATAATATGCTAAAGCCTCCTGGAGCTGGATGGTATGCATTATTTTTTACATGTGTAGTTGCCGTAATTTGGGGTGGATCGTGTTTTGCAAAACAGATCATGGAAGGTCTTCACGTTGCAGGTATTAACCATCCGATTGGTTGGGGTGTCTATATTACTAACTTCGTGTTTTGGGTTGGTATTGCTCACTCGGGAACTTTAATTTCCGCTGTTCTCTTCCTATTTAGAGCCAAATTTAGAATGCCGATTTATCGACTTGCCGAAGCTATGACTGTTTTTGCTGTTTTAACTGCTGGGCTTTTTCCATTGATTCACGTCGGTCGTCCTTGGTTTGCATATTGGCTCCTGCCTTATCCAAACGAAAGAGCTTTGTGGCCGAATTTTAGATCGCCACTTCTTTGGGACGTATTTGCGGTCTCTACATATTTAACTGTTTCAACAACTTTTTTTATTGTTGGCTTGATTCCTGACATTGCCTCCGTACGAGATAAAGCGAAAAGTTCATTTAGAAAAATGCTTTATACTGTGACTTCTCTAGGCTGGACTGGAAGTAATAGTCAATGGAAGCACTACATGTCTGCATATCTTTTCTTTGCAGGACTTGCTACTCCACTTGTAGTTTCAGTTCATAGCGTTGTGTCTTGGGACTTTGCTGTTGGCTTAGTACCTGGTTGGCACGCAACGATCTTTCCTCCGTACTTCGTTGCTGGTGCGATTTTCTCAGGCGTTGGCATGGTTCTCACTTTAATTATTCCGTTAAGAAAAGTTTTTCATCTTGAGGAAATTATTACGCCATTTCATTTTGAAGGAATGGTTAAGTTAATTCTCCTAACTAGTGGAATTGTAAGTTACGCATATGCCACTGAGTTTTATGTAGCTTGGTTTAGTAATAATTTATTTGAAAGATTCCAATTTTGGTTCCGTCCTTTCGGTGATTTTAAATTAGCTTTTTGGGGAATGTTTACATGTAACTGTATAATTCCTCTTACTCTTTGGTTTAAAAAACTACGATCTAATATTGCTTACTTATTTATAGTTTCTATTTTTATAAATATTGGCATGTGGCTTGAACGCTTTAATATTATTTTTACATCTCTTGCTAGAGAATTTATTCCCGCAGCATGGGGTGGATATAACTTTTCCTGGGTTGAGGTTGGTATAACTGTTGGAGCTTTTGGATGGTTCGGCATGTACATGTGTCTGTTCATCAAGTTCTTTCCCGCCGTTTCTATTACAGAGATTAAGGAATTGTTACCTCCACCAGTAAGAAAGAAATTGCCTGTAGGGCATTAGTTTTGGTTCTGCTCCGCCCGACCTATGGCCGGTGCTACGCAGAAATTTGGGTTAGTTAGTTTAGAGAGCTTTGTTGAATTTCGGAGTTTGAAGATGAGGGGAAATAAAATAGTCGTTGGTGTTTATCCGTATATGGATGATCTTCTTAAGACTGTAGAAAAGGTCAAGGAGAAGGGACTTGATTACAGGGTGTATTCGCCAACGGCTCGACAGGAGATTGAGGATGCTACCATGCCAGAAAAAAGTCCTGTAAGACGATTTACTTTAATTGGTGGCATTACTGGTTGTATCTGTGGCTGGTCATTAGCAATCCTTTGCTCATTAGATTGGCCTATGAGAGTTAGCTCTAAAGATATTGTTTCTATTCCAGGCTTCTTTGTTATTGGTTATGAGTTAACAATTTTGTTTGCTGCCTTGGCCACATTTCTTGGCTTACTTCATTATTGTCGCATACCAGATCTTTTTAGAAAGATTGGATACGATCCTAGATTTTCAGATAACAAATTTGGAATTGCTGTTGGTGTTGAGCATGCTGAATTAGATCAGGTCAGAAAGACTCTGCTCGATTCAGGTGCTGAGGATGTGGATGTGCGAGATGGTCTTTGAGATCATCCACTTGTAGTTAGGAATGGAGTTATTAATGAAAAGTATTTCTGGTTATTTATTTGTATTGCTAGCGGTGCTCACGGCTAATTTTGCCCTAGCTCTTCCCTTTAATGATGACATGGCGAATACTTCAGCTCTTAGGACTGGATCGATTGTAAGAACAAAGCCTCCCGAAACTGTTCCTGTGGGATCTTTGAAGAGAAGAGTTGAATCAAAGGAAGCTGCTTTACTTCTAACGAACCCCAACGGTAATAAAGATCCATTGGCAATAAGTAATGGCGATCGACTTTTTGCTTCTAATTGCTCTCCATGTCATGGAAGGTTTAATGATATTGGAGTTGATGCTGGACTCGTTGCACAAAAATCAATCATGGCTGGTCCAGATTTAGGTTCAGATTATTATGCCGAAAAACCTGATGGTTTATTTTATGGCACAATACACTTTGGTGGCATGGCAGTTATGCCACGAGTTGGATTTAAATTATCACCGAGTGAGACTTGGGATATCGTTTCTTATATAAGATCAGTTCAAACTAGCAGAAAGAAGTAAGGGAATTATGTCGCATATAGATCCATTAAATATCGATCCAGTGAAAGTTGCAAAAGCTGGACCGATTAAATTCAGTGCAAAACTTACTTCAGTTTTTTATGCCTTTCTGTATCTGGGCGTAGGCATGTTGGGATATGGGCTTTTAATGTATCCGCATAATCTTCTTTGGGGAGCCTTCTATACCAATGTGGTTTATTGGATGGGGATCTCCGTTGGTGCGGTAATGATTTCAGTAATTTTTCAAGTTGTGCATGCTAAGTGGGCTCCAGCCGTAAGAAGAATTGCAGAAGCTCATGTTAGTTTTCTGCCATTTGCCTGGTTACTCTTGATGGCAACATACTGGGGAAGAGAGTCATTATTTTTCTGGGGCAGGGCTCCAATGCCGGGTCGTGAAATGTGGATGACTCCTGAGTTTGTTTATCTAAGAAATGGTTTACTTCTTGGGCTTTTATTCTTTCTTCTTGCCAAATTTGTTAGAAACTCTTTACGCCGAGATGTTGGTTTAGCAAAAGAACTTGCTGGAGAATCTTCAGTTTGGGGAGATGATACCTATGGCAGACTTTTAGCAGGATGGCAGGGATCTGAGGAAGAATCTTGTCGTATTGAAAGCAGAATGGTTGTCATGGGTCCAATTCTAATTGCTTTATATGCTGTTATTTACTCGCTATTTGCTTTTGAAATGATCATGGGAATGGATCCGATCTTCTTTTCAAATATGTTAGGCGGCTTTGTTTTTATCGGAAATATCTTCGGTGGTTGGGCGATCATTTCTCTTTGGACAATCTATATAAAAGAAAAAGATGCCAATTTTTCTGAAATGGCAGGAAAGCAACAACTTCATGATTTAGGCAAACTTACTCAAGGATTCGGTATTCTCTGGGCATATCTTTTCTTTTCTCAGTTTTTGCCAATTTGGTACGGCAACCTACCAGAAGAAACTCAGTGGATGATTTTAAGAACTAGGGAGCTTCCTTGGAAAACTCTTAGCTATGCTTCTTTAGGTATGTGTTTCGTAGTGCCTTTTCTTGTTCTTTTAAGTAGGGATGTTAAACGCACCACTGCCACTTTTGGCTTTATGTGTTGCGTGATTCTCTTTGGTCTATGGATTGAAAGATACATATTAATCATGCCAAACATTAGCCCAGGTGTAGTACCTTTCGGAGTTTTGGAAATTTCATTCTTCTTAGGATTCCTTGGTGCCTATGGTCTATGCATTAAGTACTTTATGGAAAAATATCCATCAGTAGCGATTTCAGATCCTGCTGTGGCAATGCACTAAAAATAGGGACGGAGCCCAATTATAAAGAATTAAGAAAAAGTTACTTACGTGCCGACAGTGAATTTTCTAAGATTAAGGTTGGGGCACCTGCAAATCGTTACTATTCATTAAGTAATCCTTCTAAACTTTCCAGAACATTTAATTTTTCAGCCCAATCTCTGAGATAGTTAAGATCAAGAAAACTTTTATTTAGATTTAACACTCCAATAATATCATTGATTTGACGATCAGAGGATGATTTTTGAAGCCAAACAAGTTTTGCTAGAACGATATCTTCTGCAGTAGCAATCTTAAAAGCACACGAAGCTGATGGCGGTTTCACACTGATAGCGCGACCAAGTTGCATCTGATGAAATTCAGTATGGGCAGGAAAAAGATCAATTTTCAAAGCTGTCGCTTCATGAAAAATATTATAAGCTTTTTTATTTAGATGGTGCTTGACCAAAGCTTCTTCATCTATGATAAATTTTCTCGATAATTCTTTTAATAAAAGTGGAAATTGATTCAATGGTTTTTCTACCAGCACATCAACGTCATTAGTAGTTCTAAAAATACCATTTAGGCTACTACTTACCGAGCCACCAATTAGATATTTTAGTTTGTGATTATCAAAACACTCAGTGAGATCGCAGATTGCACCACAAATATCATTAAACACTGTTTTTTTCTTGCGAATAGAAATTGTACATTATTTTTTTGAATTCTTTGGTAACTTCAGAATCTATCAGAGAGGGATTTCTCATCTTTATTCCTGTCCATTGCATTTCACGTGCAAAATTCCAAAGCGAAAAGAATCTCGTAGCCCTTTCATCAATAGATAATTTGCTAAGCATAGAAATTACTTCGGAGGAAGCATGAGGAGGAGTGTCTTCTTCTTTGGAATTATCAAAAGTAAAACTCATACAGTTTATTATACAATATATTTTCTTATAAATCCATTCATCATTACGTAGATGTAGAGGTGACTTTACTCATTATTATTCAGCAAACCCTGTAGAAACAAGCTGTCTACGAAGTAGATCTCGAAAAATTATTTCAGGCGCAACGCCTCTTTTAAGTTCGCTTTCATATCCAAGTTTGTGAACAAAATACATACAGAGAGCATTTGCTAAGGCAGGTTGAAGATCTGCATAACTGCCAATGAGTTGGTGGAAAGATCGTAGCTGTCTAACGAGTTGTTAAAAAGATTAAGCTTTTATAATGTTGGCCCAACATTACAGCTTTCAATTCCTGCCCGAAAACCGCAATGTCTTTTAATACTTAATTGAGTCCAGGTGGTTCTAACTGGATGTGCTTCGGGAAAGCGCGGATTTAAATATTCATAAGCCGTAATTTTATATGTTTTTTCTGCAATCGGTTCTGCATAAAATCGGTAAGTTTTTCCAGCTACAGCATTAAACTTTACTATATGTTTTGATTCTTCAAAGCATGCGTAATTTGAAGAAAGAATGCCGACAGTTGGAATAGCGCGACTTTCTAAATCAAGCCTGATTTCTTGTGGACCGGCACTAGTAATGAGTTTAGATGTGGTAGTATTGGAGGAAGTTTTAAACAACATCTTGCCTTCGCAGTTAGTAGAATAACCCCGAAGTTCAGTGCGGTTTTGCGATACAAGCTCGATAGGCTTCAACGTAGTGCAGCCGAAATTAAAAATCACAAAAAAAATAATTAATAAATTTTTAAGTAACATCATTGTTATATTTAACCTATTATTGCGTTGAAGCGGCAATGGTTTTACAACCTCCTGGCAGCCGACCGGTATGTACATCGATCAGTTTTATCATAATTCCCTTAGTAAGTTGATCGGGACATTTAATTGTATACTGCTTTGTATGATCTTTATAAGCTCGAGAAAAAGAAATCTTGGTAACCCCCTTTGGCAATAATTCAGAATCTCCCGGCTTTAAAGTATACGAAACTCCGGAAGCTGACAGCTTTACAATATTGTATTCTCGATCTTGAGAATCATTTTTGACAAGAATTTGTCCAGCCGGTGGAGATATAAATGAATCACAGGAAACTAACGCTACTAAAAAGTAACCTAAAATATAAAATTTCTTAAGTTTCATAATAGAAGTTAAAACTTTACAGGGAACATATGAGTTTGTAAAAAAGGAGCGGGGCTACTTTTCTGTAACTTTTCGTAAAAAAAGGAGCGGGGCTACTTTTCTGTAACTTTTCTGTAAAAAAGGAGAAAAGGAGCTGTAAAAAAGGTGTAAAAAAGGAGCGGGGCTACTTTTTGGAACTTTTTGGAAAAGGAGCTGTAAAAAAGGAGCGGGGCTACTTTTTGGAAACTTTTTGGAAAATATAATTAGAATAAATTTGAGTGAAGTGGCTAAAAACATTCTAAAAACCGCTTCGGACTCCATGCGCGGGAAAGGCATGGAGTCCGGGCGGAGTGTCTACCATGGGATCTTCTGGAGATTCATTCTCTTCACTTCCTCATGATTTCCAGCTGGTTCGTAAGTCACCCGAAGCATTGGAGTTACTTCATGGGTTAGAGCTGCAACTGCTTGTTGAATTGCAAGACCCTTTTCCCCTGAAGCTACAATCAGATTGAGATCAGGATGTGTGTTTTGGTGAATCTTCCAACCGAGAATCTTTATTAGTACTAGGAGCGTTTAGTACTAGGAGCGGGGCTACTTCTCGTTAGTATTAGGAGCGGGGCTACTTCTCGTTTTTGCCTATTTTGACACCATACCCCATTTATTATATATTCCAGCCTCCTTAAGCTCAGTATGTAAATAATTAGATTCGCTAGGCTTTTGAGAAGATACCTTTTTGAGAAGAGACGAGAACACGAGGATTTATGCCAGTACCAAAGAAACGAACATCAAAGAGCAAAAAGAACATGCGCCGATCTCATCATCATATCGCTCAATCTTTTGCAAATGTTTGCTCAAATTGCGGTGAAGCAGTTTTACGACACAGAGTTTGCTCATCTTGTGGACAGTACCGCGGAAAGCAGTTGCTTGACGTTAAAGCTGCATAATTTGTCCCGACACTTTATTATTTCTGATTCGTGTTATATTAGATTTGTCCTCCCTGCTGGGTACTTGTTGTACACCCTCAGTCAGACAAATCTGATGCGCCTCAATTCTGAACAAATTATAAACGCTTTACTTGTGTTTTTAAAATGACGGATTTACACCTTCCCGTTACTAAAAGCTCGCTTCCTGTTTCCTTGGATGCAATGGGAGGTGATTTTGGATCGAGAATTGCTGTGGAAGGTGCCGTTCTTGCAGCTCAAGAACTTGGTATTGAAGTAATTCTTGTAGGAAATAAATCTGAAATTGAATCACACTTAAAAGCATTGGGTGCTTCTAAAGAACCTCGTCTAATGATTCATCACACGGATGAATTAATTGAAATGCAAGAATCTCCAGCATCAGCACTTAGAAGAAAACCAAATTCTTCGATACATAAAGCTTTTGAACTTATGCATGAGGGTCGAGTATCAAGCGTTGTTAGTGCCGGTAATACTGGCGCATTTATGGCAGTTGGAATGAATATATTGGGCACCGTCCCTGGTGTAGTCAGACCTCCAATTGCTTCGTTACTTCCAAATGCTGATGATAATGGCCCAAGTGTTCTTTTAGATGCTGGAGCAAATGTTGATTGTAACGCGCATCAGCTAGTTCAATTCGCTATAATGGGTAGTTATTATGCTGCGTCAATTTTGGGACTTGAGTCCCCAAGAGTAGCTCTACTTTCTAATGGTAGCGAAGCTGTGAAAGGAACAGACGTGATTCGTTCCGCAGCTGCCGTTTTGAATGAAATAAAAAAACTTAATTATATTGGGTATGTTGAAGGTTCTGATATTGGACGAAGCAAGTCCGATGTAATTGTTTGTGATGGTTTCGCCGGAAATGTTCTACTTAAAGCAATAGAAGGTGCTGTAGATTTAGTTTTTGATTCAATCAATCATCAAATTGAAAAGAGCAGTAGAGGAAAATTAGGATTATGGTTAGCAAAGCCAGTAATAAAATCAGTTTTTAAGGAAAAACTAGATCCTTCATCTTACGGTGGAGCACCTCTTTTGGGACTAAATGGGGTAAGCATAATTTGCCATGGTGCTGCTTCCGCCAGGGGCATAATGAATGGAATCAGAGTAGCAAAAAAACTCGCGAATGATGAGCTAGTTACAAAAATCGCTTCTGCTTTAGGGGATTTGGAAGCTGCACAATCTGCTGGATATCAAGATGGAATTTGGGGAAGAATGGGCAAGCGTTTTGATAGAAATAAAAAAGAATCTCAAGATTCAGACTCATAAATTTTTGTCTTGAAAATTATCGGAGGCAATATGCTTAAGGGAACAGTAGCTTTAGTAACTGGTGGTTCAAAGGGAATTGGCAGAGAGATCTGTAAAAAGCTTTCCTCACAGGGTTCTCATGTATTTGTTAATTATAATAGTAGTCCTCAAGCTGCTGAAGATACGGTGTCACAATGTAAAGAGCTTGGTGGCATAGCTGAAACTTTACAATTTGATGTTGCAAATTCTGATTCAGTAAATACAGCTTTTGATGTCATAAAATCCAAAGCAGGTGGATTAGACATCTTGGTTAATAATGCAGGGATTGCAAAAGACGGGCTATTATTGAGATTTAAAGATGAAGATTGGGCTCAAACAATTGCTACCAATTTAAATGGAACTTTTTATTGCTCAAGGGCAGCATCTAAACTGCTATTGAAATCTAAAGCTGGTAGAATCGTGAACATAAGTTCTGTGACAGCTGAGATGGGGAATGCCGGTCAGGTAGCTTATACTGCCTCCAAGGCTGGGATTTTTGGATTGACTAAGACTCTAGCTAGGGAGCTTGCCTCACGAGGAGTAACAGTAAATTGTATTACTCCTGGGTTTATTGAGACAGAAATGACTGGAAAGTTAACCGAAGATACTAAGCAAAGTTATCTAAAATCTATTCCGCTGGGTCGCTTTGGCTCAGCTTCTGAAGTGGCAGAACTAGTTGCGTTTTTGTCTGGACCAGGCTCTTCATATGTTACTGGGCAGATCATTGGCATTAGCGGCGGACTGTATATGTAGAGAAAGGATAGACGGTAAAGTCGAGTAAAAGGAGCGGGGCTACTTTTGTATAAGGATAGACGGTAAAGTCGAGTAAAAGGAGCGGGGCTACTTTTGTATAACTTTTGTATAAAGTCGAGTAAAAGGAGCGGGGCTACTTTTGTAACTTTTGTATAGTCTAGGAGCGGGGCTTCTTTTAATCCTTACAATAACCTTTCCAAGTCCCCTATAACCTCGATTCAATTAGATATTTATCTAAATAATGGATATTAATTAAGATCCTTTGGTAACTGCTTGCATTCCAAGTCGTTTTTCTCTAGTTTTGACCTAGTCCTAAGACAATTTAGTGTATTTATAGGATCTTTGACGTAGTTTTTTCTGCTACGTACAGAGTTTTTCGTAACAATTATTAAGGAGATGGAAATGTCATCGACTGGTTCGACCGTAGATGTAGCAGAGCGAGTTAAGCGTATTATTGTTGAGCAACTCGGTGTAAGTGAGGAGGAAGTTACTCCAGAGGCTTCATTTATTGAAGATTTGGGCGCAGATTCTTTAGATATTGTAGAGTTGGTAATGGCTCTCGAAGAAGAATACGACATGGAAATTTCGGATGAAGATGCCGAGAAGATCCAGACAGTTCAAGACGTAATCAGTTACGTTAAAGAGAAGAAAGGATAATTCTTTTTTAAATAATTGTTACTATTTTCGGCCCTTGCTGGTTTATACCTCAAGGGCCGATTTCTTTATGGGCTACTTATAGTAACTTTGAAAAGTCTTTGCCCAAAAAGAAAAGGCTTTAGAAAGTTACTATCCCCCGAAGGGATAATAAATAGTGTTTTTCATTTTCAAAAATCATAGCTAACCCGAAGGGTTAACAAGAAAAAAGATTTAACTTAGTCTGCATTGCCATATCTTGTGATTCGGCAAAGACTTTTGAAAAACACTATAAAGGGTCTGTTGCAAAACTCTCTCCTACTGCGAAAAGCGATCTTTGGCCTGCGATATCGTCAGTCTTCTAGAGAAAAGCCTCAACATATCCAGAGGATATGCTTTCGGTTTTCCCTCTCGATTTCCTTGTCTCGGCTCAAATCTTACTTTTCTCGTTACGGAGTTAGTTTTGCAACAGGCCCTTAAAGTAATAAACCTTATATTGGAATTTTCTTTCCTTTCTTTATATACTAGGTCCCATATACATCACGTCTTTATCTTGGAGTTGAAATGGTTTCTAGGACGAACCTAAAAAGTACTGATCCAGAAATATACGGTGCCTTGCGGCAAGAAACCGAAAGACAGGAATCTTCTCTTGAGATGATTCCTTCTGAGAATTTTGTTAGCGAAGCCGTTCTTGAGGCTATTGGTTCTACCGCAACAAATAAATATGCCGAAGGACTTCCTGGTAAAAGGTACTATGGAGGGTGTCATTGCGTTGATGAGATGGAGGAAATTGCTATCTCCCGAGCTAAAAAACTTTTTGGTTGTGAATTTGTAAATGTGCAACCACACTCTGGTGCTCAGGCTAATCAGGCTGTCTATGAAGCAGTCTGTCAAAAAGGCGATACTGTCATGGGCATGCGGCTCGATATGGGAGGTCATCTTACCCATGGAAGTCCAGTAAACTTTTCTGGGAAAAATTATAAAATTGTTGCTTACGGTGTTACCAAAGATACTCATCTTATAGATCCTGATGAAGTAAGAAAATTAGCTCTCGAGCATAAACCAAAGTTGATAATTTGTGGTGCATCGGCCTACAGCCGCAAAATTGATTTTGATATGTTTAGAAAAGTAGCTGATGAAGTTGGTGCTATCTTGATGGCGGATATTGCTCATTATGCCGGACTTATTGCTGGAGGAGTTTATCCTAGCCCCATAAATAGTTGTGATATTGTTACTACTACAACCCACAAGACCTTGAGAGGTCCGCGATCTGGCATGATCATGGCGAAAGAAAAATATGGAAAAGCCCTTAATAAAGCTGTTTTTCCTGGACTTCAAGGTGGTCCGCATATGCATACTATTGCTGCTAAAGCTGTTTCTTTTAGAGAAGCCTTGCAACCGGAATTTAAAAAATATGCTCAAGCTGTTGTAGATAATGCTCGTGCTTTAAGTGATGAACTTAAAAAGATTGGTTTATCAATTATCTCTGGTGGAACTGATTCTCACGTAATGCTTGTTGATTTAAGACCAGCTGAAGTCTCTGGAAAAGAGGCCGAAGGTTGGCTCGACTCAGTTGGTATTACTGTAAACAAAAATGGAATTCCATACGATCCACAGCCTCCCATGGTAACAAGTGGTATTCGTTTAGGAACGCCCGCCCTTACTACAAGAGGTATGAACACTAGTGATATGAAAAAAATTGCTGGCTGGATTAAAGAAACTTTAGCCGCTAGAGGTAATGAAGAAAAATTAGCTTTAATTCGAGATGGCATTAAGGAAACTTGTAAGAAATATCCTCTTTATCTACATAGGTTAGTTTAAAAAATATGCGCTGTGCAAAATGCGGATGTGAACGCTCAAATGTAATTGATTCAAGAAGCACCCCTGAAATTATCAGACGGAGAAGGGTGTGTTCACAATGCGATTACAGATTCACGACGTATGAAAAGATCGAGGAAATTATTCCTTTGATTATCAAAAAAGATGGACGACGCGAACCTTTTGATAGAAATAAAGTTAGAGCAGGAATGATTCGCGCATGTGAGAAACGCCCAGTTAGTGTCGAGATAATCGATAAATTTCTTGATGAAATAGAGATTAAAATCATTGAAATGGAAAAGAAAGAGATCTCAAGCTTAGTTATTGGAGAGCTTGTAATGAATGCTCTTCGAGAGATCGATCAAGTTGCGTATGTTAGGTTCGCTTCTGTATATCGAGAGTTCTCAGACGTGAGTCAGTTTATGGAGACTCTGCAAGGGCTTCTTGAGAGCAAAGAGGGAGTGGATATAATTACTAAGACTTCTCATCACTGATGACAAACTCAGAACCGCTACCACTTTCACCCTTAGAAGAAGTAATAGCCGATTATTCTCAAGGCAAAATGGTTATTATCGTGGATGATGATAATCGTGAAAATGAAGGTGATTTAGCAATTGCTACAGAACATGTGACTGCGGAGATTGTGGCCTTTATGCAAGATAAGGGGCGTGGTCTTGTTTGTATAAGTATTGATAAAGATGTTGCCGATCGGCTCAAATTATCTCCCCAGGTAGAAAATAATAATTCAAGATACGGAACACCATTTACTGCCTCTGTTGATCACCAATCTGTTTGTCATTCTGGAATGAGTGCCTCTTCGAGAGCAGTCACAATGAGGGAAATGATCTCAGACAAAGCCCAATTTTCAGATTTTGTGGCACCAGGTCATGTTTTTCCTTTGGTTGCAAATCCTTCAGGTGTTTTGGGTAGAAGAGGACAGACGGAAGGATCTTTGGACTTAGCGCGACTTTCTGGGCTTAAGCCATCAGGTGTTATTTGTGAGATTTTAAACTCGGATGGCACGATGGCAAGGGGCGAAGAGCTTATTCAATTTGCTCAAGAACATAATCTTAAAATAACTTCTATTGATGAAATCGCTAAGCATATTGTTGCAAATGAAATCATTGTTAAGGAAGTGACTAGAAAAACGTTGCAAACTGATTATGGTGAATTTTTGGTTTCCGTATTTGAAAATCATGTTGATGGTAAAGAGCATTTGGCACTTACTTACGGAATTCAAAATAGTGAGGACAAGGTGCCGATAGTACGAATTCATTCTGAATGTCTTACTGGAGATGTTTTTGGTAGTAGGCGTTGCGATTGCGGACTTCAACTTTCAAATGCAATGGAAGAAATTGTAAAGTATGGAACTGGAGCTCTTCTTTATCTAAGACAAGAAGGTCGAGGTATAGGTCTTGCGAATAAGCTTAGAGCATACGAACTTCAGGATCGGGGACGTGATACAGTTGAGGCAAATATTGAACTCGGATTTGAAGCTGATGCTAGGGATTTTGCCGTAGCGGCTAAGATGCTTGATGTTCTGAATTTACGAAAAATTAGACTCCTAACCAATAACCCGATCAAACTTGAAACACTTAGAAGGTTGGGAATTGAGGTTGTGGAGAGAGTTTCGTTTGTAACTCCAGAGGATGAATATAGCCGCCAGTATTTAGAGACCAAACGAAGTAAGCTCGGTCATTTAATATAACTAGAAAGATCAGATGGATAGAATAGTTATAGGTTGAAGCCTGGGAGAAGAAGAAAAACGAGCAGGGCTACTTTTTATCTTTAAAGGAGCGGGGCTACTTTTTAAGACAGAACTCTAGTAGTAAGTGAAACCCTTATTTTAGTTAAGAGCTCTAGCCCTTCATATCCCTATCCACTAGACTGGCCGACCCGCACACGTAAAAGAAGCTCTTATTTGTGTTCTTACAGGAGCGGGGCTACTCCCACTTTGAAAAATTGGGGGTAGGTAACGTAAAGCATGATTGATATCATAACTTTTAGTAAGTAGATCTGAAGCAGTTTGGGATGTATTGAATAAGAATATTGTTCAATCATTTTAATCTCAAAAGCTCCCATCTTTGAAAATTTTGTTTAGAGATCTTTAATCTTTTGTTAGAGCAAAGCTAATGACACGAGTGATTGAAGGCAATTTGACAATTTCCGACGCAAAGTTTGGGATAGTGGTTGCGCGCTTTAATAACTTCATCACTGATCAGCTTTTAGAAGGGGCGCTCTCTACTCTAAAAAGACACGGTGCTTCTGAAATCGATATCACTGTTGTTCATGTTCCAGGTAGCTTTGAAATCCCGTTATCATTAAAACAACTCGCAGAAACTGGCGAATATGATGCTCTTATTGCACTAGGTGCCGTAATTAGAGGCGCAACCAGTCACTATGACCATGTTATAGCCGGAGTTACTAGTGGTGTTGCCAGAGTTTCCCTTGACTATTCTTTGCCAGTAATTTTTGGTGTTATTACAACTGAAAACATCGAACAAGCAATTGAAAGAGCTGGTACTAAAGCTGGTAACAAGGGATCTGATGCTGCGGTTGCAGCTATTGAGATGGTGAATGTTTGCCGTCAAATTAAAGCTCCAAGATCTATTAAAGTAAAAGCTGTATAAGGGATTTAGCTATGGGTTCACGTAGACAGTCGAGAGAGAACGCACTTCAGGCTTTGTATCAGTGCGATTGTTTAAATGATTGGAGCAGTAAGTGTTGTGATTGGTATTTTCAGTCTTTTCAGGCCGAGGAAGAAGGTGAGCATAAGGGTACTTTTGACCCAATTAAGCAGGAATTTTCTAGGATTTTAGTAGTAGGCGTTCTTGAGAACATGGAGGTGATTGATTCCTGCATAACTTTTGCCTCTCAAAATTGGAGCCTGAGCCGAATGTCTCGAGTAGATAGGAACATTCTCCGTATTGGTGCTTTTGAAATTTGTTTCCTTTCCGATGTTCCACCCAATGTGAGTATTAATGAAGCAATTGAAGTTGCTAAGAGGTACGCTGCTGATGATTCACCGATGTTTATCAATGGGGTACTTGATAAGATAGCCTCTGAAATTAAGGTCAATGGCGGAATACCTGCCAGATTGCAGAAAAAAGTTGTGAATGGATAGTGCCGGAAAAGGCTTAGAGACAGCACTAAAGGAGCAGGGCTCCAAATATTTCTTCTAGCAAGCAACTCTCACAGAGAACATCCGATATCTAATATGTAAGAAGCTATATAAAAAAATATAGCTAAAAAATACATAAAAGGTACAATAATAATGCCCCGTCTTCCCAAAGTACATCTAAATGGATCTGTTCTATTTATCACCACCAGTGTGGAACAAGATTTCATGTTTCCAGCAAACCCTCTTATAAAAGAAATCATAAAGTCTTGCCTTGCAATTGCTCAAAGTCATCATCCAATTGAGATTTCGCACATTATAATGCAATCAACGCATGTTCATTTTACTGCTATGGTACATAATCCCAACGACATTCCTGGCTTTATGGAAAGATTTAAGACCGAATCGGCGCACCGTATTAATAGACTCCTAGGAAGAAAAAAACGCACCATTTGGTGCCAAGGGTATGACAGCACCATAATTTTAGATTTAGAAAAGGCCATTGAGAAAATCGTATACATTTATGATAACCCAGTTAAAGATGGACTAGTTGAATCAATTGACAACTATCCAGGAATCTCTTCATGGCATCATTTTAAAAAAGGTCAAAGCAAAGCTACCTTTAAAACGTATCTAATACCAAGAGATGCGCTTCATAAATTAGAAGATCGAGCCTTATTTATTGATGATTATGAAAGGGAAAGACGGCAACTCTTAATTAAAAAGAGAAAAATTAAATTTCAAATTAATCTAAACTCATGGATGAAAGCTTTCCTTATTACCGACCCTAAAGAGCAGGAAGAGATTAATCAAAATATTATTGATGCTGTGAGAGCTAAAGAAAAAGATCAAAAAGAAATTCGAAAATCAGAAAAGATCTCTGTTTGTGGAGCAGCAAAATTGATGCTGCAAAGGCCTGGATCAGCATTTATTCCAGAAAGGGAAGGCAAGAAAACTATTTGTATAGCGTCAGATAAAAAGATTCGTATAAGTTTCATCCAAAGTATTAAACTTTTAATTTCACAAGCTAGAGAGATTTTACTTCAGTGGAGGAAGGGAAACTTTTTGGCTCAATATCCAATTGGACTTTATCCTCCATCATTACCAAAGAGGGCAGAGGCTTTCGGTTGGTAAAATTAATATTCAGGGACGTTATCGGCTTATCTGCCGATAAGGTATAAGTGTATCTAATGCTTTAAGCGTATTCGATATCTAGGTCTATCTACATTTCAAATAAACTATTTTTGTTTTTTAGACCTACGATCAGGAAGGAGCCCCGCTCCAGAAATCCTAAGAAGCCTCGGCTTGGATTTCTGGCGCAATGTGCGTTTGTTTTCTATCTTTTCTATCTTTACTATTTGTTCTTTCAACAATATTTGTTTCTAGTTCAATAGTCGGGTTACCAGAACTTATAACATTAGAATCTGAGTCACAAGAAACAGACAATGATCCCAATGCTCCATCCAGATCAATGGTCAATAATTTGACAAATGAGTTCGATATTGCAGGATCAGATCTCTCAGGCTTTACCATTGCTAAAGTTTCAATGGAATCTCGATATACTTTCACCAACGTACCATCCACTTCTCTTAGTAAAGTTATAATCAAATCGATAGTACTCGGCAGTGCAGACCCTTGACCATTTAATATTATAACTACTTGTGCTTCAAGCTCAAGTGCTGATGTTCCTGGACTTACATTGAGTGTCCGAGAAGTTCCATCACATCTCACAGCCTCCTCAGCATATACAGTTCCCACCAAACTCATCGCCATCAATGTCACTAATATTCTTTTCATAAAACTCCAGTTAACCAATTTAAAAATTTAAACAAATTA
>Ga0163144_10010153_pt1 | contig 20116 bp, 13 predicted proteins | sample OliLak19BULKMAT1_FD_123175 | JGI IMG/M metagenome (GOLD analysis project Ga0163144, IMG submission 123175) | Freshwater microbial mat bacterial communities from Lake Vanda, McMurdo Dry Valleys, Antarctica - Oligotrophic Lake LV.19.BULKMAT1 | ecosystem: Environmental > Aquatic > Freshwater >... | reverse complement strand
CGACGCCCGCGCGCGCCCGGTGCCCCCCCCGCCGCGCGCCCCGCGCCCTCGCCGGCCCGCGGCGCCGCCGTCCGACGCGCCCCCGCGGTTCGACGCCGCCGACGGCGTCACGTGGCGTCCGCTGTTGCCCGGCGCGCTCGAGGCGCACCTGCGGGCGGCGCAGGCGGCGGGCACGCCGGTCCGGGTGCTCTACGTCAACGGCCAAGGGCGGCGCGCCGAACACGTCCTCGGCACGTTCGCCCTCCTCGACGTTCGCGGGCGCCTCGCCGTCGAGGCGAGCCCCCCCGACTCGACCCTCCGCGCGCGGTACTGGCTCGATCAGGTGCTCGCGGTGGCGGTCGAGACGACCTGACGGCGCCGGACGCGAGGCCCGCCGCGACGGGCCTCGCGTCCCCAGCCCCCCGGTCCCCTCCGACCGGCGCCGTCGGACGCTCCCCTCGGCGGTACAAGACTCCGCTCGTGTTCGGACCCGACCACCCCCTCATCGTCCAAGGCGACGGCTCCATCCTGCTCGACGCGCACCACGCGCGCGCGGAGGAGGCCCGGCAGGCCCTGGCCCCGTACGCCGAGATCGTCTCGGCCCCGGAACACGTCCACACGTACCGCCTCTCGGCGATCTCGGTGTGGAACGCCCTCGCCATGGGCCGCGACGGCGCCGACGTGAAGATCGACGTGGGGCGCTTCGCCCGGTACGGCCTGCCGCAGAACGTCTCGGCCGACATCGACGCGTGGGTGTCCCGGCACGGGAAGGTCGCCCTCGTCGAGGGCCCCGATCCGGCGCACCTGGTCCTCGAGGTCACCGAAGAGGCCCTCGAACACGAGATCGTCCGCACCCCGTCGGCGGCGAAGTGGCTGACGGTCCTCGACGACGGGACGCTCCTCGTCGACGCCCTGCACCGCGGCGACGTGAAGTGGGCGCTGGTGAAGCTCGGGTACCCCGTCGAGGACCGCGCCGGGTACGGGACGGCCGAGCCGCTCGCGTTCCGCGTGAAGGACGGCGAGGGCTTCCAGGTCCGCGACTACCAGCGTGCGTGCGTCGATGCGTTCCTCGCGGCGGGCGGCGGGAGCGGCGGCGGCCACGGCGTCGTCGTGCTGCCGTGCGGCGCCGGCAAGACGCTCGTGGGCATCCTCGCCGCGCAGCGCGTCGGGGCGAGCACGCTCGTCCTCGCGACGAGCGAGGCCGCGGTGGAGCAGTGGGCGCGGGAGTTGCGCGAGCGCACCGACCTGCCGCCCGACGCGATCGGGACGTACACCGCCCGACGCAAGGACGTGCGGCCCATCACGATCGCGACGTACGCCGTGGTGACGCTGCGGCGCGGCAAGGACTTCCCCCACCTCGCGCTGTTCCGCGCGCGGCCGTTCGGCCTCATCATCTACGACGAGGTGCACCTCCTGCCGGCGCCCGTCTTCCGCATGACCGCGTCGCTCCAGAGCGTGCGGCGCCTGGGCCTCACGGCGACGCTGCTCCGCGAGGACGGCAAGGAGGAGGACGTGTTCGCCCTCATCGGGCCGAAGCGCTACGACGTGCCGTGGAAGACGCTCGAGCGGACGGGCCACATCGCGACGGCGACCTGCCACGAGGTGCGCGTGCCGCTCGACCCGACGTCGCGGGCCCTGTACGCCGACGCGGAGCCCGCGCAGCGCTTCCGCATCGCGGCCGAGAGCCCGGCGAAGGACCAGGTCGTGAAGCGGATCGTCGCCGAGCACCCGACGCGCCCGACGCTCGTCCTCGGCGTCTACCTCGACCAACTTCGCCGCCTCGCGGACGTGCTCGGGGCCCCGCTGATCACCGGCGAGACGACCGCGGCGGCCCGCGACGTCCTCTACGCCCGGTTCCGCAAGGGCGAGATCCCCTGCCTCGTGTTGTCGCGCGTCGGCTCGTTCGCCATCGACCTGCCGTCGGCCTCCCTCGCCATCGAGGTCTCGGGGACGTTCGGCTCGCGGCAGGAGGAGGCCCAGCGCCTCGGGCGGGTGCTGCGGCCGAAGGAGGACGAGGCGCGCTTCGTCACCGTGGTGGCGCGCGACACGGTCGAGCAGGACGCGGCGCTGCGCCGGCAACGGTTCCTCGTGGAGCAGGGGTACCGGTACGAGATCGAGGACCTGCTCGCGAGCCCGCGCCCATGAGCGAGGCCGAGGCGCTCGTCGGCGAGACGCTCCGGTACCTCGTCGAGATGGAGCCGGAGTTGCGCGGCGTCCTGCTCGCGACCCTACGGGTCCCGCCCGACCGCACGAACCGCGCCCTCGCGCTCCGCGTGAACGAGGCCGTGCTCACCGGCGTCGGGGCCGCGGCGCTGCTCGCGGAGCTCTCGCCCGCCGCGCAGGCGCTCCTCGACCGCCTCGTGCTGGCCGGCGAGCAGGCGTCGCTCCACGAAGTCCTCTACGGCGACCACGCCGTCACGGCGGGGCTCCCGGCCAGCGACGTCTACCGGGGCGTGATCGAGCTGCGCCGCCACGGGCTCTGTCGCGAGCGCTTCGCGGCGTTCAGCGACACCGAGGTGCTGCCGCCGCTCGCGGCCGTGGTCCTCGAGCCCGCCCTCGCGCGGGTGGCCGCCCCGCTCACCGCACGGCCCGAGGCGGCCCCGCCGTGGGGGTTCCGGCTCGCCGTCGCGGCCGCGGTCTTCGCCAGCGATGAGCCCGCCCTGACGAAGGCGGGACAGGTGCACGCCGCCGCGCTCGCAAAGCTCGCGAAGCGGCTCGACGCGAGCGCGCCCTGGGTCCGCCGCCTCCCGGACGCCCTGCCGACGCTCCGTCGGCTCGGCTGCCTCAAGCCCGTCGGCGCGGGGAGCCGGGTCGTGCTGACGCTCGACGCCGCGCAGGCGGAAGACGCGCTGGCGACGGCGCCCCTGCCCCTGGCGCTCGCCAGCCTGCCCATGGGCGAGGGCGTGCACCTGCACGTCCAGGTGCTCGCGCACCTGCGCGCCGTCGCGAGGCGTCACGCCACCGGCACCGCGTCGATCCTCGAGCTCGCCGCCACGCCGGTGGCGCTCCCGCGCAAGAGTTCGTGGGCCGACCACGACCCGCGCGTCGACGCCTGGCAGCTCGTGATGCTGCTGCTCGACCTCGTCGATCACGGCCTCGCCGAGCGCGCGAGCGCCCCAGGCGAGCCGCTGCGGCTCCGGCCCGCGACGCCGCCGCCGCCGCAGCAGCAGCCGACGGGCCGGTGGGTCGTGCAGCCGTCGCTCGAGATCCTCGTGGGGTGGGACGTCGCGCCGTCCCGCGTGGCCCGCCTCGCGGCGGTGGCCGACCTCGAGGTCGCCGACCGCGTCTGCCGCTACCGCCTGACGCGCACGTCGGTGCTCCGCGGCGTGCGCCTCCTCGGCGGCGGCGACGCGGTCGTGAAGGCCCTCGAGGAAGGCAGCGGCACGCCCGTGGCGCAGAACGTCGCCGCGACGATCGCGGGGTGGGCGGGGCAGGAGCGCGTGCTGCGCCCCGCGAAGGGCGACGTGATCGTCGCGGACGGCCCGGAGCTGCGCGCCCTGGTCGTGCGGGCGTCGCCCCGCGCGCGGGAGATCGCCCCGGGCGTGTTCCTCTTGCCCCTGGACGGGCTGGCGGCGATCGGGAAGCGCGCGAAGCAGGAGGGCGTGACCGTCGCGCCGACGCGTGTCGCGAGCGACGAGACCGACGACGGCCCGCGCCTCACGCGCGCCCCGACAACGACGACCGCCGTGCGCGCCGACGCCGCGCAACGCGTGCTCACGCTCTACGAGGACGCCGCGCGGACCCCGCCCAAGCCGCCGGAGCCACGCCCCGCGCGCGTCCCCGTGGCGGTCGCCGCGCGCGCGCCCGTCGTCCCCGCCGCGCGTCCGTCGCCGCCGGCCCCGTCGGCGCTCTCCGCGCTGCCGGGGCTGAGCCTGGCGGCCGCGTCGCCGCTCCCGGCGACCTGGGTCGCGCCGTTGCCGGGCGTGCTCCGCGTCTACCTCGAGACCGCCGCCGCGCAGCGCGTCCGAGTGGAGCTCCTGTACGTGCTCGACCAGAAGGCCCCGGTCGAGATGCTCGTCGAACCGCAAGCGGTCGTCGACGTCGCCGGTCAAGCCTGGCTCAAGGCGCGGGACGTCCGTCGGGGACACGTCGTCCCGCTCGCGCTCGATCGCATCACGTCGATCCGCGCCGCACCGCCCGCGTGAGCCGGCCGGCCGCGCGGCCGTCGGGTCGTCCCGCGGACGACGCCCCCGACGGGACGCGAGGCCCGGCCGGCGGCGCGGGTCACCGCGGGTGGGGCCGTTGCGCGAGCCAGCGCCGCGGCTCGTCGAGTTCGGCGACGGCCCACGGGACCTCGACGTCGCCGTGCAACGACACCGCGGACGGGCGCAACACGTCGAGGACGACGCGGTCGTCAAGGACCCAGCGCTCCCCCACCTTTTCGCCGCCCTCGGGGCCGACGCCGGGCTCGACGCGCCAGAGGTCGGCCACGGCGACGATCCCGTCGCCGCGCGCCACGTCGGTCGCGAGGGCCCGGACGGTGACGGCGCCCTGCAGCCGACGCCCCGCGTGGACCGTCCGGCCCGTGACGAAGCCGACCGTCGTCGGCGCGGCGTCCTCGCCGGGCGGCTGATGGACCTGCGCGGCGGTGCTCGACGGCGGCAGGCCCTTCTCGAAGTACGCCGCCCACGCGGTCCGCAGGAGCGACCACGGCAGGAAGGCGCGCGCGAGCGCCTCGACGTCGGCCCACGACACGTCCACGGACGGGCCTCGCGTCGCGTCGTGGACCTGGACGACGTCGGGGAGGAGGTACACGGTCCGCAGCCGGCGGGGCACCTCGAGCCGGACGGCCGCGAGCCGCGCGTTCGCGCGCGCCTCGAGCGGGGGCAGGTCGCGGGCGGCGGCGCTCATGCGGCCTCCCCGTGCGTGGCCTCGGCGACGGCGGCGAGCGCCCCGTGCGCGGGGCGCCAGTGTTTGGACGTCGCGACGCGCCCCAGGAGCAGGTCGCGATGCGCGCGCGCCGCGACGACGTCGCCGGTGCCGAGCGAGCGGCGGAGCCGGGTGCGGCGGCCGTCGGCCTGAACGAGGACGATGGCGATCCACCACCGGCCGCCGTTGCGCCAGAGGTGGTGGTTGGGGGGGAGCGCGGCGAGCCGCGGGGTCGGGGAGACCCGGGGAGACGGGGCAGACGTCGGGTGCATGGGGACCTTTCGGGGGTCGGTGCACCCGGAGCGCGCGTGCGAGGACGCGCCGGACCTTCGTTGCGCTCGCGGGGGCGAGCGCCTCATCTCCCGTGCGCAACGCACGCACGGGAAAGCACCTTGGGAGTCCGTCCCAGGTTGCCGGGCCCCGCGACCGCGGGACCGCTCCGGATGACGTGTGCATCCTAGGCGGCCCCCCCGACGGCGCAAGGGTCGGCCCTGTCATGACGGCGCCGCACTTCGCGGGACGGGGCCGCGTGCCGCCCCGGTAGCATCGGCCCCGTCCCGACCAGAGAGCCGCCCCTCGTGGCGGACCGGGCATCCCGCGGGAGGGGTATGTCCGTGGATCTCTGGCACGGTGCACTCGTCGATTTCGTCCGGACGGCCGGCGGTGGGGCGATCGCGGGCGACATGACCCGGGCGTTCCTCGGCGCCCACGGCGCGCTTCCCGGCACGAGCGAGGTCCGCAGCTGGGACCGCTCGCTCGCCGCGCTCGCCGACGCGCTCCGCGACCTCGCGGATCGCGACGTCGGCGTGGTCCTCCGCAGTCCGAGGCGTGGCGGCGCGGCCGCCGAGGCCCCCGTCACGGCCGTCGGCGTAAGCACCGAGTACCACCTGCCGTTGAGCGGCCGGCGGATCGACGTGCTCCTGTGCGGCTCCGACGGCGCGCATCGCAAGACGGCCGTCGCGCTCGAGCTCAAGCAGTGGTCCGACGTCACGCTCGCCGAGGACGACGAGGAGAACGTGCGGGCGGCGGGCGCCGAGCACCCCCACCCGTCGCGGCAGGCGCTCGACTACGCCGAGTGGCTGGCCGCGTACCACAGCGCATTCACGAAGGAGGGCGTGCGCGCCGGCGCCGTCGCTTGGTGCCACCACCTTGGCGCGGCGGGCCGCGCGCGGCTCCACGACGCGCGCTTCGCGGCGCTCCTCGAGCGCAGCCCCTTGTTCGGGGACGGCGAGGCCCCGGGCCTCGCGTCGTTCCTCGAGACGCAGGTCGGCAGCGGGCACGGCCTCGACGTGCTCGAGCGCGTGGTCGGCGGGACGTTCGCGCCCAGCGCCACCGTGCTCGCGCGGCTCGAAGAGGTCCTCCGAAGCGGCGGCGAGTGGCACCTGCTCGGCGAGCAGCGGGTCGCGCATCAGGCCATCCACGCGGAGGTGCGCCGGGCGCGTGCGAGCCGCGGGCGACGGGCGGTCCTCGTGCGCGGCGCGCCGGGCACCGGGAAGACGGTCATCGCGGTGCAACTGCTCGCCGACGCCGCTCGCCTGGGCTGGTGCGCCGTCCACGCGACCGGCGGCAAGGCGTTCACGACGACCCTGCGCAGCAAGTTTCGCGGCGCGAACGGACTGTTCGTGTGGAACTGGGACTTCCGGAAGCAACCCTCGGGGTCCGTGGACCTCGCCCTCGTCGACGAGGCGCACCGCCTGCGGACCACGAGCGACACCTACCGCACGCCGAAGGTGAAGCGATCGGACCGCAGCCAGATCGACGAGATCTTCGACGCGAGCCAGGTGGCGGTGTTCTTCCTCGACGAGCACCAGTTCGTCCGGCCGAACGAGATCGGGACGTCGGCGATGGTCCGCGCCGCCGCCGCGGCGCGCGGGATCCCGCTCCGGGAGTTCGACCTCGCGGCCCAGTTCCGGTGCGGGGGGTGCACCGAGTACGTCGCTTGGGTGGACGGCCTGCTCGGGTTCGGCCCCGTCGCGCCGCCCGCCTGGTCCGACCGCTACCAGGTAACGCTGGCGGAGCGGCCGGAGGCGCTGGAGGAGGGCGCCGCGGCCGCCACCGCACGCGGGGAGCGCGCGCGCCTGCTCGCGGGCTTCTGCTGGCCGTGGAGCGCGCCGAACCCCGACGGGACGTTGGTCCCCGACGTGGAGATCGGCGCGTGGCGCCGTCCGTGGAACCGCAAGCGCGACGAGAAGAAGAGTTACTCGCCGCGGACCGATCCCTACACGCTCTGGGCCGAGACCGACGCCGGCCGCCACGAGCTCGGGTGCGTCTACAGCGCCCAAGGCTTCGAATTCGACCACGTCGGGGTGATCTGGGGCCCCGACCTCGTCCGTCGCGGCGACGCGTGGGTCGCGCAGCCGCAGGCGTCGTACGACCGCCCGGTCCGGGGCGCCGGCCTCGAGGGCATGCAACGGCTGGTCCGCAACGCGTACCGTGTGCTGCTCACCCGGGGGACGCGGGCGACCGCGGTCCTCTGCCTCGACGCCGAGACGCACGCGTACCTGCGCGCGCGGCTCGAGGGTCCGAGGTCCTGACCCGGTCGGCTCGGGACCGCGCCCACGTCGCGGCGGACCGCCGGCGGCTTACGACCTCGACGTCGGGGGGGCGGCCGGCGGCGGCGCTTCCCCGCGTTCCGCGTCGCGCAGGCGGACCGCCGCGAGGATGTGACCGATGTGCGTGAGCGCCTGCGGGAAGTTGCCGAGCGCCGCGCCGGTCCCCGCCTCGATCTGCTCCGCGAACAGGCCGAGGTCGTTCGCACACGCCGCGACCCGGTCGAAGAGCGCCCGGGCCCGCGGCACCTCGCCGAGCAGCACCAGCGCCTCCACGAGCCAGAAGGTGCAGATCGCGAACGTGCCCTCGCTGCCGCGCGGACCGTGCATGTCGTTGCGGTACACGAACCCCTCGGGCGACGTGAGCTCGCGCTGGATCGCGTCCACCGTCGAGCGCACCCGCGGGTCGTCGGGCGGCAGGAACCCGACGATCGGGATCAGGAGGTTCGCGGCGTCGAGCTCGTCGCCGTCGTAGGCCTGCACGAAGGCGCCCCGGGACGCCCGGAAGCCGCGCGCCAGGACCTCGGCGTGGACCTCGTCGCGCGCCGCGGCCCAGCGGGCGGCATCGCACGGGAGCCCCCGCGCGGCCGCGAGCCGCAGCGCCCGGTCGAGCGCCACCCAGCACAGCACCTTCGAGTGGACGTGGTGGCGACGACCGCTGCGCGCCTCCCAGATCCCGTCGTCGGGCTCCCGCCAGTGCTCGGCGACGAAGTCGGCGACGCGCGTGAAGAAGCGCCAACGCTCGGGGTGGAACTCGCCCGCCCGCTCGAGGCCGACCAGCGCCGCGTCGAGGATCTCGCCGTAGACGTCGAGCTGGAACTGCGTCGCCGCCGCGTTGCCGATGCGGACCGGCCGCGAGCCCCGGTAGCCCTCGAGGCCCGGGAGCTCCGACTCCGTGAGCCGCCGCTCGCCCCCGATCCCGTACACGATCTGCAGGTCGCGCGCGCGCCCCACGGCCGTCCAGTCGAGCCAGTGCAGGAACGCCTGGGCCTCCTCGGAGTAGCCGAGCGCGTAGAGCGCGTTCAGGACGTAGGCGGCATCGCGCGGCCACGCGTACCGGTAGTCCCAGTTGAGCGACCCGCCCACGCGCTCGGGGAGCGACGTGGTCGGGGCCGCGACGATGGCGCCCGAGGGTTCGTAGGTGAGGCCCTTGAGCACGAGCGCGCTGCGGACGACACGCGCGCGGTCGGGCCCGTCGTAGACGCAGTGCGACGACCAGTCCTCGCCGTAGCGCCGCGCGGCGGCGAGCCAGCGCAAGACCTGCGCGTGGGTCACGGCCTGCGCCGCCGGGACGTAGCGCGGGTCGTCGCGGAGCACGGCGAAGAAGGGCTCGCCCTGCCCGAGGACGCCGCCGGCGACGAAGCCGTCGCCGCGCACCTCCATGGCCGCCGACGTCGTCAGCGAGAGCCCGTCGCTGCCGCCGTGCGCGGTCCCGAACCGGGACGTCGGCAGCGCGACGTAGGGCACGATCGTCCCGTAGTCGAACCGCGGCACGCAGGTCATCGCGAAACGGACGGTCCCCCGGTCGCACGTGAGCAACCGGATGAGCCGCTCCCGGATCACGTGCTCCGACGGCGCCTCGGGGGTCGCGTGGGGATGGACGGTCAGGAAGTCGAGCAGCGTCGCGGCGCCGTCAGCCGTCGTGAAAACGGTCTCGAGGACGTTCGTCCCCGGGAGATAGCGGCGGGTCACGGCCGTCGCATCGACCACCGCGAGCTCGAAGTGGCCGCCGCCCTTGGCGTCGAGGAGTCGTGCGAAGACCGCCGGGCTGTCGAACCGCGGCAGGCACAGCCAGTCGATGGACCCCGTCCGCGACACGAGCGCCGCCGTGTGCGCGTCGGAGAGCATCGCGTAGTCGGAGATCGGCGCGTAGGTCGGGTCGGGCGTCACGGGACGTGCGCCTCGGCCGCGCCCGCGAGCGCCGCGAGCAGGTCGCGGAGGTCGTCCGGGCCGTCCACGTTGAAGGCCGCGCGCGACTCGCCGAGCCCGACGCGCACCGACCATGCGTCGGCGGGGAGCGCGGCGAACAGGTCCTCGTCGGTCGCGTCGTCGCCGGCCGCGAACACGAGGTCGTACGCCGCCCGGCCGAGCCAGCGCCGCGCCGCGCCACCCTTGTGCGCCCCGGCCCCGCGCACCTCCACGACGCGCTTGCCCCGCAGCACCGCGAGCGCCCCGCCCTGCAGCCGCGCCTGCAGCGCCTCCACCAGCTCGGCTTCGCGCGCCGCCCCGATCTCGGGGTCGGCACGCCGCCAGTGCCACGCGGCCGACATCTCCTTGCGCTCGACGAACGCGCCCGGCAGCCGGTCGGCGAAGACCTGCATGAGGTCCACCACGCGGTCCCGAGCCGCAGGGTCCACGGGTTGCGTCCGCTCCCAGGCGCCGCCCGGGTCGCGGTGCATCGCGCCGTGTTCCGCGACGAGCGCCACGGGCAGCGCGCCGAACCACGCCTCGAGGGTCGCCGCGTCGCGCCCGCTCACGATCACGACGTCGGTGCCGGCGCCCGCCGCGAGCCGGCGCAGCAGGGCGAGGAGCGCCGGGTCGGGCGGCGCGTCGGCCGGGTGCGTCGCGAAGGGCACGAGCGTGCCGTCGTAGTCGAGCAGCATGAGCCGCCGCCCGGCGGCCTCGAACGCGCCCGTCAGGACCGCGCGGTCCGCGGGGCCCAGCCGCCGCTCGACGAGCGCGCGCGTCGACGCGCGGGCGCGCGCAAGCCGCTCGAACTGCTCGTCGCCCCAGCGCACCACGTCGTACCGCCGCAGGCGCGCCCGCATGCTGCGGTTGCGGCGCCGCTGCTCGTCGAGCGGCATCTCGAGCGCGCGCTCCATCGCGTCGGCGATCCCCTCGACGTGGTACGGGTTCACCAGCACCGCCTCGCCGAGCTCGCGTGCCGCACCGGCCGTGTCGGACAGCACGAGGACCCCCGAGTCGTCGGCGCGGGCGGCGAGATACTCCTTCGCCACGAGGTTCATCCCGTCCCGCATGGGCGTCACGAGCGCGACGTCGGCGCGCAGATACATCGCGGTGAGGTCCACGAAGTCGAGCGCCCGGAACTGGTAGACGACCGGGACCCACGCGACCGAGCCGAACAACCCGTTCACGCGTCCCACCGTCTCCTCCACCTCCCGCCTCATCTTTCGGTACGACTCCACGCGCTCGCGCGACGGCACCGCGACCACGACCAAGGTGACCCGCCCGCGCCACGCCGGCGTCCGTTCGAGGAGCCGTTCGAACGCCAGCAAGCGCTGGAGGATGCCCTTGGTGTAGTCGAGGCGGTCCACCGAGAGGATCACGCGGCGGTCGCCGAGCGGCGCGTCGAGCGCCGCCCGCGCGGCGAGCACCTCGGGCCGGGCGTGCGCCGTGGCGAGCGCGGCGAAGTCGACGCCGATCGGGAACGCGTCGACGCGGGTGACCCGCCCGCCGTGCCGGACCTCGCCCTCCCGCGCCTCGAGCCCGGCGAGCCGCTCCGCCGAGCGGAGGAAGTGGCGCGCGTAGTCGAGGGTGTGGAACCCGGCCACGTCGGCCCCGAGGACACCGTGGAGCAGCGCCCGCGACCAGGCGTCGGGCAGGATGCGGAACACCTCGAACGCGGGGAACGGCACGTGCAGGAAGAACGCGATGGGCAGGTCGGGCCGCGCCGCGCGCAGGAGCGCGGGCAGCAGCAGGAGGTGGTAGTCGTGGACCCAGACCGTGTCGCCCGGCTCGAGCGCCTCGAGGACCACGTCCCGGAAGCGCTCGTTCACCCGGACGTACGCCTCCCAGTCGCGCTCTTCGAGGTGCACGAACGACGGGAAGTAGTGCAGGAGCGGCCACAGCGTGCGGTTGCTGAACCCCTCGTAGAAGCGCTCGACGTCGTCGCGCTCGAGGAATACCGGCCACGCCCCCTGCTCGCGCCGCGCCGCGGCCGTCACGCGGTCGCGGTCGGCCGGGTCCACCGCGACGCCCGGCCACCCGACCCACGCGCCGCCCCCGGCGCCCCCCCGCGACCGCAGGTACCCCTCCACCCCGCTCACGAGCCCGCCCACCGTCCGTCGAAACCGCACCTCGAGTCCCGACAGGTCCACCGCGAACGGCAGGCGATTCGAGACGACGAGCAGCCGACCGGGCGCGACCGGCGGGTCCTTGGCCCCCTCGGCGGTGTCCTGAAGCGGCGGCGTGAAGACGGGGGGCATCGGGAGCCTTCCCGGACCGGCCGACGCCGACCCGCGCGGAGACAAGGGGGACGGCGCAGGCGCACCGACGACGGCGTGCCTGCCCGCGGACGGCTCGCGATCCGGTGCGCGTGACGCGCCGTCGGACCCGAGCCGCCGTCGGGGCGGATCGTACGGAATCCGGAGGGCCCGTCCGGAGAAACCGGACGCGTGCCGTACGCGAGGCCCCGTCCGCGCTTCCGGCGGGAAGGCCGCCCGCGTCCGCGCTACACTGCCCTCGGGAACCCAGTCCGACGGAGGCCCCCATGGACCTGCCCTTCAAGACCGTGCTGGTCTCGACCGACTTCTCGCCGCTGGGCAACGCGGCGCTCCCCGTGGCCTTCCGCCTCGCGAAGGACCACCACGCGCGCCTCCTCGTCGCGACGGTGCTCGAGTTCCCCCCGCCGCCCAACCCGATGTATGCGCACTACTACCCCATGCCGACGGAGGCGCAGAAGCACACCGCGCGCTCGGCCGCCCTGACCGCCATGAAGAGCCTGGTCCCCGACGCGCTCGCGTCGGGCCTCCCGTGGGAGCCGGTGATCCTCGAAGGCGACGCGGCCACGGAACTCTGCCGCTACGCGAACGACCACGCCGTCTCCGTCGTCGTGATCTCGACGCGCGGCCGCACCGGCGTGACGAAACTGCTGCTCGGCAGCGTCGCCGAACGCGTGCTGCGCGGCACCCACGTGCCCGTCGTGCTGGTGCGGTGACGCGACGCCGCGACGCGAGGCCCGGCGGCCGGCACGCGTCCTGACGCCTCCACGGTGCCCCCACGTCCGGGGCCGGGCCTCGCGTCTACCGCGCGAGGACTGCGTCGAGGTCGCCGCGGATCTCCGGCGCCCCGTAGAAGTGGCTCGGCCGGCACTTCAGCGCACGCCCGTCCGTCCCGAGCACGACGAAGCCGTGGCGGTCGGGGCCGAAGCAGAAGACCTGCTGCGCCCGCTTCCCCTCCTCGGACTCCCAGCCGTACTCGCGGAACGTGAATCGCGACCGGTAGGGATCCTCGGCGAGCACCGCGCGGACCGCGCGGATGACGTTCAGACACATGCCTCAACCGTCGCTGATCTTGTAGTACTCGATCCGGTAGACGACGGGCGTCACGGGGGCCGCGGGGCCAGGGCCGGCCGGCGCCGCGGCGACGGCGGGCGGGACCTCCGGCAACCGGGCCGCGAGGCCCGACTTCACGCCCCCGCGGCACGCGGCGAGCGCCACCCCGAGGACGACGCCGACCCACAGGGGGAACGCGACGCGGACGACGACTCGCATGCGACGACCGTAGCCGCGTCGCGACCGGCGTCCAGCCTCGCTCCCGCCCCCGCCGACCGGACCGTCGGCCCCGCCCCTTGACGCCGCGGGCGCCGCCCCGGGATGCTTCCCGGCGAAGCGACGATGACGCCGAACGACCCCGCCCCCGCGCCTGACGACGCCGCCCCGCCCGACGCGGCGCAGGTGCGCGCGATCGAGCACCTCGACGGCGGCCTGCTCCTGCTCGCGCCCGTGGGCACCGGCAAGACGCGGACGCTCGCGGCGCGCGTCGTCCGTGCGGTGCGCGCGGGGATCGCCCCGGATCGCGTGTTGTGCGTCACGTTCACGAACCGGGCCGCGGAGGAGATGCGGGCCCGCGTGCGACGGGCGCTCCCCGACGAGGCGCGGCGCGTCCACGTCGCGACGTTCCACGGCTGGTGCGCGCGTTTCCTCCAGCTCGAGCACCGCCGCCTCGGCCTCCCCCCCGACTTTTCCATCGTGGACGAGGGCGACCAGGACGAGTTGCTCCGCGAGGCCGGGGCCCCGGACGCGCCGAAGGACCGCCGCGCGCTGCTCGACGCCCTGCACGCCGCCAAGTCGCCCGTGGGCACGCTCGACCGCGACGACGTGCGGCTCCAGCCGAGCGCGGGCCCCGAGACCCTGTTCGCCGACGTCCCGCCCGCGGGGCGCGCCGTGCTCGCGCGCTACCAGCGGCTGCTCGCCGACCGGCAGTCCCTCGACTTCGACGACCTCGTGCGCTGGACGCGCGGCCTGCTCCGCGCCGACGCGGCCCTCGCCGCGGCGTGGGGCGCCCGCTACGACCTCGTGCAAGTGGACGAGGTGCAGGACGCGCACGAGAGCGAGTACGAGGTCGTGCGCGCGCTCGCCCGCGGCTCGCGCCGGCTCGCGCTGATCGGCGATGTGGACCAGACGATCTACGGCTGGCGCGGCTCGGCGCCCCGCCGGGTGCTCGAGGCGTTCCGGCGCGACTTCGCGCCCGTCACGTCGGTGACCCTCCGGTGGAACCACCGCGCGACGAAGACGCTCGTCCGGGTCGCGGACGCCGTGCTCACGGGCCTCCCCGAGCGGCGCACGCGCGTCGTGCCCGCCCCGCACCTGCCCGAAGGCGAGCCCGTCCGGCTCCACGCCGCGCAGGACCCCGCCGACGAGGCGGCCTGGGTGGCGCGGCGGGTGCGCGAGGTCGGCGCCGCGGGCACGCCCTGGAGCCGGATCGGCGTGCTCGCGCGCACGAACGAGGGGACGCGGCGGCTCGGCGCCGCCCTCGCCCGCGAGCGCGTGCCCCACGTGACCGTCGAGGAGTTCGACTTCTTCCGGCGGCAGGAGGTGAAGGACGCCGTGGCGCTGCTGCGGCTCGTGTTGCGCCCCGACGACGGCGCCGCCGCGCAACGGGCCCTCCTGCGTCCGGCGCGCGGGCTCGGCGACGTCGGCCTCGGGCGGCTGCGCACGGAGGGCGGGCCCGCGGGCCTGCACGTCGCCGACCTCGTCGGCCCGGCGGCGACGCGGCGCGAGGACCCGTTCGCCGCGGCCGTGGACGGCGCAGCGCGCGGCCCGCTCGTCGTCCTCGACGTCGAGACCACCGGCCTCGACCCCGAACTCGACGAGGTGATCGAGGTCGGCGCGGTACGCCTCGAAGGGGGCCGCGAGACCGCGACCTACCACGCGCTCGTACGCCCGACCCGCGCCGTCGGCGAGAGCGTCCACACGCACGGGCTCACCGACGAACTTCTCGCGCGCGAGGGGCGGCCGGCGCGCGACGTACTCGCCGAGCTCGCCTCGTTCGTCGGCGCAGCGCCGGCCGTCGGGCACAACGTCGAGTTCGACGCGGCGTTCCTCGAGGCGAACGCCGCGCGCGCGGGCGCGGCGCTGCGACTGCCCGCCCGCATCGACACGCTCGTGCTCTCGCGTCGGTTCCTCGACCTGCCCCGCTACGACCTCGCGACCGTCCTCACGCACCTCGGCGGCACGATGGGGACCGCGCACCGCGCGCTCGACGACGCGCGCGCCGCCGCGGAGGTGCTGCGGCGGCTCGCCCCCGCCGTCGCGGCGGGCCGGACGGACCGCACGCGGCTCATGGGCCGCCTGCCCGACGGCGTCGTCGCGCTCGCAGCGCTGCTGGCCGACCTGCGCGCGCGGTCGCGCGGGGTGCGTCCGGCGGCCCTCCTGCGCGAGGCCCTCGTCGGCTCGCGCCTCGCCGCCCACTACGCGAAGGAGCCCGTCCGCCGCGCGAACCTCGACGACCTCGTCGGCGTCCTCGAGCGGCAGGACGACCCCGCGGCGTCGGCGACGCAGGCGCTGCGCGACGCCGTCCGCTTCGCGTCCCTCGCCAAGAACCTCGCCATGGAGGCGCTCGTGGACGGCCGCGTGCCGGTCGTCACGGTGCACCAGGCGAAGGGCCTCGAGTTCGACGTCGTCTTCGTCGCCGGCGCGGTGGACGACGAGTTCCCGTCGTGGTTCGCGAAGCAGGACGGCGGCGAGCGCCTCGCGGAGGAGCAGCGACTCTTCTACGTCGCGGTCACGCGCGCGCGACGAGCCCTGTTCCTGTCCACCCACGCCGTCGGCGACCGCGGCCATCGCCGCGTGCGGACCCCCTACCTCGCGGCCGTCGCGCCAGGCGACCTCCAAGCGACGTGACGCGAGGGCCGGCGGACCGGCCTACGGCCCACGGAACGTGAACGTCGCGCCGTCCTCGGCGAACGGCTCGCCCGTCGGCCGGCGCAGCCCCTCGACGACGAGCCTCCACGCGCCGGGCGGCGGCGCCGTCGGCAACGTGAACAGGAGCGCCTTCTCCGCCGGTGCGTAACGCAGCGGCGCGTCGGCGAGGTCGAGCGCGTCCCCCTTCGCGTCGAGCAACCGGTAGTGTTTGCGCTCGCCGACCTCGCGCCAGTGCACGGGCCCCGTGAGCGCGACGCGCAGCACCGCACGGCCCGTCGGCTTCCCGTCGCGCCCCTTCTCGCGCGTCAGGGTGGCGCCCGCGACCGCGGCGCGCGCGGGCGCGGCCTCGGGCCGTGCGGTCGGGGCCGCGGCGAGCCCCGCGGCGTCGCCCTGCCCGTCCTCGGCGCGCAACCGCACGACGCACCGGCCGGTGGTGGCGCGCGGCGTGTGGCGGAGCAACAGCGCGTTCGCCCCCTTGCGCACGTTCACCCGCAGGACCACGTCGTCGACCGCGAAGCGCCGCGCGCGCGGCGGCGTCGCGACGGGGTCGCCGTTCCACCAGGCCTCGAGCGTGCCGTCGTAGCCCAGGCGCAGCGACGCGCGCCCTGCGGCGGCGGCGGCGTACGTCGCCAGCATCACCCGCGTCCCGGGCCACGTCGCCGCCGCGCGCCGCGCGCGGTCGTCGTCCTCGAGGTCGTCGGCGTCGAGCGCGGCCCAGACCGCGTCGCCCTCGGCGTCGCCGGCGAGGCGGGGCCGGCGCGCCGCGTCGGCGGCGAGCACGGGCAGCGCGTCGAGCAGGCCCGGCGACGGCGGGCCGAGCACGAGCCAGCGCGCGACGCGCAGGCCGGACGGGCGCGACGCGCGCGGCGCGGGCCCGCGCGTCGCGCCGTCGGCGCCGAACGCGCCGAGGTCGCCGCCCCCTGCCGCAGCCCCGAGACCCGGCGAGCCCGGCGCGAGGCCGAGCACCGTCTCGAGCGGGCCGAGCAGCTCATCGGGCCCGAGCGTCTCGGGGACGGCCCCGCGCCGGCCCGGGGGCGCGAAGATCGCGTCGTCGCCGAGGGGCACGTCGGAACGGACGAGTTGGCGGTTCGCGGCGTAGAGGTTGCGTCCCCGCACGAAGCGGTCGATCACCGTCAGGTGGGCCTCACCGAACCGCGACCCGAGGAACACGAGGTCGTTGCCCTCGAAGAGGCTGTGCGTGACGCGCGAGGCGCCCTGCACCGCGACGCCGCAGCGGAGGAACTCGCAGCGATCGACGTACGGCCCGAGGCCCTCGAGCGGGTACGTCACGCCCGCGCGCACGTTGCCGATGCCGGTCCGGCACGCGTGGAAGACGCTCCGCTCGACGTGGGGCCGAGCGGCCAGCTCGACGCCGACGCCGGTGCCGCACCGGCCGAAACGGCACCGTTCGATGCGCGGCGCGACGTCGGGCGTGAAGCGGATCAGGCGATCGCGCCCGTCCCACAGGACGCCGACGCCGACGCCGGTGGCGCAGCCGTGGAACCCGCAGTCGCGGGCCGTCGCGTCGGAGCGGCCGGGCTGGAACCCCGCGTCCGCGTCGGCCACGAGGCAGCGGACGAGCCGCGCGGGGAGCGTGGAGCCCGGGTGGACGACGATGCCGAGCCACACGGGGCCCGTGCGGTCGCGCGCCCCCGACGGCGCGCGTTCCGCCTCGAAGCGGATCGGCGCGTCGGCGTCGCCGTCGGCCTCGAGCCCGCCGAACACCTCGAGGCCGGGCCTCGCGTCCCCCGTCGTGCGCTGGGCCGCCCACGGCACGACGACGCGCGTGCCGCGCACGATCCGGAGCACCACCCCCGCGCGCACCCGCACCCGCCGCTCGAGCCGCACCTCCCCCGACCACGTGGTGTCGGCCTCGAGGTCGAGCGCCGGCCCCGCCGCGGTCGGCACGGCCGGAGGCGCGGCGGGCGGGGCGTCGGCCGCGCGCGCGCACGGCGCGGCGAGCAGGCCCCCGACGGCAAGGAGCGCGAGGCGCCTCATCGGGGCTTGAACGCCTCCGGCGGCACCCCGACCTCGACGGTCCCCCACTCGGGCACCTTGTCGATGCGGATCGCGTCGGCCCACGCCGCGACGCGGAACGCCGTCTGCTGCGGCGCGCGCGGGATCGAGAACTCGACGCACCGATCGCCGGCGACGCCGTGGTCGGACCGGCGGCGCGTCCCGACGGTCCGCGCGACGTAGTCCATGTACCGACCGCCCGTGTCGAGCGGCTCGAGCGCCACCGTCACCTCGTCGTGGTCCACCACGTCGCCGTCGTCGAACGGCAGCCCGAAGCCGGGGGCCGCGAGCCGGACCTGGGCGTGCACGTGGTCGGCGTCGTGGTCCACCGACAACGACGCGAGGTCGATCTCGGCGACGTCGGGGTGCAGCTCGCCCGTGGCGTCGGCGACCGTGGGCTGGCCACTCCACTCGTCGACGCGTCCGTCGAGGGCGAGGCGCGTCCCCTCGTCGGCGCAGACGTACTCGAGGGTCACGGGGTGCTCGGAGCACGTCCCCTCGGCCTCGAGCCGCACGCGCACGAACCGGTTGTAGCGCAGGCCGCGCTCGGCGAGCAGGGGGAGCGGCACGTCCACCGCCAGCGCCGCGCCGGTGACGGTCGGCGGGTCCACGGCGCCGCCGTCGTCGTGGATCCAAGAGCGGCGCATGGGGGCGTCGCGCGCGGCCTGGGTGAAGGGTTGGCTCCACGACGCACGTCGGAGCGATGCGGCGGGCGGCGCGCCCTCGACGGGCGGGGGCGCGTCGGCGCGCTGGTACCGGGAACCGAAGGACGCCCGGACCCAGAGGTCGGCGCCCGCGAGGCCCGTCGTCCCGTCCGCGTCGCAGTCGACGTAGATGTGGACGCACGCGTAGACGCCGTCCACGAGCGGCTGACGGTACCGGACGCGGACGGCGAGCACGCCGCCCCCCGCCTCGAGCGTCACGTGCTCGACGTCGTGGAGGCGACGGCGCGGGCGCGGCGAGTGGCTGTCGGGCACCTCGACCTTCGACGGGCGCGGCGCGTTCGGCGGCAACGGGGGCGGGGGCGGCCCGGGCGCGGCCGGCGCCGGGAACGGCGGCGGGAACGGCGGCGGGAACGGCGGCGGCGCGTCGGCCGCGGTCGCGGTCGGGGTCGCGAGGCCCACGACCCGATCGCCGACCTCCGGACCGAGGAGCGACGCGGCGACGAATGCGACGGCGAGGCGGGCGGGGAGGCGCACGGGAGACCCCACGGTACCCGCGACGGTCACGAACCCCGCTGCTACGCTCCGGCCCCATGCCGCGGCCGCGTTTCCTCCACAAGCGGTTCCTCCACAAGCGGTCCCTCGGCAAGCAGGTGCTCGGCAAGCAGGTCCTCGGCAAGCAGGTCCTCGGCAAGAAGTTCCTCCGCAAGAAGTACTGGCTGCCCAGCGAACACGGCAGTTGGGTGTGGTGGATGGGCCCGTTCCTCGTGGGCCTGGTCGTCGGCGGCGCGCCGGCGGGCGGGGTCACCGCGCTGTTCGTCGCCGCGCTCGCGGCCTTCCTCCTGCACCAGCCCGCGGCGGTCGCGGTGAAGGCGCTCGTCGGGCGCTACCCGCGGTCCGATCTGCGACCGGCCCTCGTCTGGCTCGTGGGCCTCGGCGTCGTCGGGGCGACGGCGGTGCCGTGCCTGCTCGCTCACGACGAGGCGCGCGCCCTCGTCTACGTGCTGCCCGGCGCGGCGCTGTTCGCGTGGCACCTGCGGCTCGTCGCGCGGCGCGAGGAACGGCGCAACGTCGCGATCACGCTCCTGTCGGGCGGCGCGCTCGCGTTCGCGGCCCCCGCCGCGTACGTCGTCGCGGGGGGGCCGGACGCGACGCAGGCGTGGGTTCTCTGGCTCCTCTGCGCGGTCCACACCGCGGCGTCCATCACGACGGTCTATCTGCGGCTCGACCAGCGCGGGTGGAGAGCGCGGCCGGGCGCGGCGGCCGAGCTGCGCGCGGGCCGGGGCACGTTGCTCGCGCACGCCGTCGCGATCGCGGCGGCGGCGGGGACGGCCGCGGTCGGACGTGCGTCGGCGTGGACCGTCGTCCTCTTCGCCCTCGCCGCACTGGACGGGGTCGTCGCGGTGCGCCGGCCGGGCCTCGGCGTGCGCCCCGCGCACGTGGGCCTCCATCAACTCGCGGTGGACGTCGCGTTCGCGGTCCTGCTGGCACTCACGCTGCGGTAGGACCCGCCCACGCTCGGCGTCAGCGGCGGCGGTCGCCGTCGAAGTCGCCGTCGCCGTCGCGGGTCGTCACCTCGACCGGCACCGGCGCGGGGCGACGGCGCAGGCGCATCGCGTAGCGCAGCCGCGTGGGCAGACGCCGCTCGAGTTCGTTCACCCGCCCGCAAAGGTCCGCGTTCGAGCGCGCGAGCAGAAACGCGGCCACGATGAGGAACGGGACGCCCGGCAGGATCGGGAGGACGAATCCGAGGAACCCGAGCATCAGGAACAGGCAGCCCGCGACGCCCGCGAGCACGCGGAGCGGCAGTGGCCACGGGCGGGCCTGCGGGCACACGAAGTCGGGGAGGTCGTCGTTCACGGGGGGCACGGGGGACACCGGGGGCACGGGCGGCACGCGGGGCACGGACGGCACGGGGGGCACGGACGGCACGGGG
>Ga0163144_10010152_pt1 | contig 20118 bp, 16 predicted proteins | sample OliLak19BULKMAT1_FD_123175 | JGI IMG/M metagenome (GOLD analysis project Ga0163144, IMG submission 123175) | Freshwater microbial mat bacterial communities from Lake Vanda, McMurdo Dry Valleys, Antarctica - Oligotrophic Lake LV.19.BULKMAT1 | ecosystem: Environmental > Aquatic > Freshwater >... | reverse complement strand
TCCAGCTCCCTCCTCTTCCACGCCGGACCGGCGGCGATTGCTTTTGGCGCCGTCGTAATGCTGGTGACGGCGGTGCTTGGGTATGTGACCTGGGCTCGCTCGCGACGCTCGCGCGGGGTGGGGCTGCTCGAAGGGCTGCGTCTGCTGATCGTAACCCTGGTCGTAATAACCCTCCAACAACCGGAATGGCGCGAGACCTTTGCTCCGACGGAGAAGCCACTGATCGTGGTCCTGCGCGATGCATCCGCCAGCATGGAGACCGCCGATCTGATCGATCCAACCAATCCCGGCCTGCCCGCCCGCACCCGCAGCGAAGTCGCCTCAACTCTCGCCGATCCGATCGCTTGGGCAACGCTCCAGGAAGATTTCGAGGTCCTCATCCAGCCATTTTCCGGCGAGACCGCCGAAGGCACCGATCTGGGGGCCGCCCTCGCCGATCCGCTCGATCAGCAATCCCGCCTCAGCGGAGTGGTCCTGCTCTCTGATGGCGATTGGAATGTCGGGGCTCCCCCCTCCCTCGCGGCCACCCGCCTGCGCATGGCCCAAGTGCCCGTGTTCGCCGTCGCCCTCGGCAGCGAGACCCAACTTCCCGACCTTGAGGTCAGCTCTTTCGACGTCCCCACATTTGGCATCATCGGTAAGCCGCTTCGACTACCCTTCTCCCTGTCCAGCACCTTGCCCCAAGCCCAAAGCATCAACCTCACCATCATCACCGGCGATGCCCCGCCGATGTCCCGCTCCGTCACTATTCCTGCGATGGGACGCTTCGAGGATACCATCCTGTGGACCCCACAGACCGTCGGCGACTTCAGCGTGGCCTTGGAAATCCCCACGCTCCCGATCGAGCGCGATGCCAAAAACAATCTCCTCTCCGCTCCCATCGCCGTTCGCAAAGAAGAGCTCAGGGTTCTCGTGATCGAGTCCTACCCGCGTTGGGAATATCGCTACCTCCGCAACGCCCTTGAGCGCGACCCGGGTGTCTCGGTCAACTGCCTGCTCTTTCATCCTGACATCAGCGCCGTCGGGGCTGGCACCGATTATCTGGAAGCCTTCCCGGCCGGAGACAAGCTCGCCACCTACGACGTCATTTTCCTCGGCGATGTCGGACTCGCCCCCGGCCAGCTCGCCGCCGCCGATGTCGCCGCTTTGAAAAAACACGTCGCCAGCCAGGCCGCCGGTCTTGTCCTTTTGCCCGGCTTTCGTGGCCACCAGCTCAGTCTCGTCGAGACCGAACTCGGCGACCTCTTCCCCGTGCTGATGGACCCCGCCCAGCCCCGTGGCTTCGGCAGCCCCACCCCCGGCCAGTTCGAGCTGACCGAGCTAGGTTCTCGCAGTCTGCTCACCCGCCTCGAGGATACCGAAAGCAACAACAACGCTCTCTGGTCCGCCTTGCCCGGCTTCCAATGGTATGCCGGAGTGACCCGCGCCAAGACCGGCTCTGAAGTCCTCGCTACCCATAGTTCTGAGACGAACCGCTATGGCCGCATCCCTTTGATCGTGACGAAAACCTTTGGCACCGGCAAGATCCTTTTCATGGGCACCGACGGCGCCTGGCGTTGGCGCAAAGGCGTCGAGGACAAATACCACTACCGGTTCTGGGGCCAAGTCGCCCGCTGGATGGCCTATCAGAGGAACATGGCGAGCGACAGCCTGATGCGCCTTTTCTACAGCCCTGACCGTCCCCGCAGCGGCGACACCCTCACTCTCAATGCCAACGTCATGAGCGTGGGTGGCGAACCACTCTCCGCCGCCACCGTGATCGTCGAAGTGACCACCCCGAGCGGTAAGATCGAGTCTGTTCGTCTCCAACCCGGCGGCGAGGACCAGTGGGGACTTTTCACCAGTTCTTATCAACCGGACGAACCCGGCGAGCATCTTTTGAAGATGACCTGCCTCGAGAACGGAGCGACCCTTGAGACCCTCGTCACGGTGCAGGGCACCGCTCTTGAGCAAATCGGTCGGCCCGCTCGTTACGACGTCCTTGAGGAGATCGCCCGACTCACCCGCGGCGAGTTCCTCACCGAAATCAATCTCGCAGCCATCCAAGAAAAGATCGCCGCCCAACCCGCCCCCGAGCCCGTCGAGCGACGCCTCCGCCTATGGGCCCATCCGCTGTGGATCGGAGCGATCATTCTGCTGCTGAGCGTGTTTTGGCTGGGGCGGAAAATGATCGGGACAGTATGAACGTGGCTGTGAGCACCTCGCTCCCAGTCCCGTCGGATCTGGAGATTGGAGAAAACCAGCGCACTCCGTAGCCGGTCGCCTCAACTGGCAATCCCACGCAAAATCCCATTGTCAGCGTCCGCCGTTCCGGGTTACTCTCGCGCCATGTTGTGGCGATTTTTGCTTTGTCTTGCTCCCGTGGTGCTCTCGCTGATTTTGATCATCATCACGGGATTCGACATCATTCCCGCTGATTACCTTGATGAGGTGATCACCGCGTGTCTCGTGCTGGCCCTGGGAGGCGCTCTCCTCAGCGGCGTTTTCGTCGGCATCCGTGTGGTCAAGGCAATCAAGGAGCCGCTTTGGCTCGGCATATGCACCGGAATTCTCGCGGGAGGTGCCACGTTCATCGCCTACTACACCATCGCTCTCTTAGGTGGCTGCGGAGTGGTCCTTCTCAGCGATATGTGAGGCCGCTCTCCCCCTTTCTCCCCGCCTCAATGATCACCGCCACCGAGCGTCTCAAGGCCACCACGAGCTACTGCGAATCATGCCGTCAGCTCGTCCCCGCCCGCGTCGAAAAGCGCCCCGGCACCGACCACGATGAGATCTGGATGGTCAAAGAATGTGCTACCTGCGGTGACTCGGAGTCCCGTCTCAGCTCCGACGCCCGCTTCTATTGGCTCTCGCAAGGTTCCCGCGAGGACTCTGCCGCGAACTGTGGCTCGGGTTGCGGCTGCGGCCCCGAGAGCTGGTCTCCCCCGCCCGGCCTGACCCGCTTTCAAACGCCCTCCGCCTCGGGCGAGCGGATCGGCTTCCTCGGTGGAAATGCCCTACGCGCCCTCCCTGCGGGCAATCCCATCGAGGTCATGTCCACCTGCCTTGCGCTCATCGAGATCGTTCATTCCTGCAATCTCGCCTGCCCGACCTGCTTCGCCGATTCGCCACCGGGAGTAGGCTCGAAGGTCGATGCCGTCCCACTTGCCGAACTCAAGGCAAACATCACCGGAGTCATCCAGCGCAAAGGCCGCATCGAAATCCTGCAACTGTCCGGGGGCGAACCAACCCTCCATCCCGATTTTTTCGAACTGGTCCGCTGGTGTCAGGAACACCTTGAGATCGACTACGTGCTGGTCAATTCCAATGGCGTGCGACTCGCTGGTGACCGCGCCTTCGGCGAGCAACTGCGCGAGTGCATCACCTACGGGAAGTTTCAATTCTACCTCCAATACGACGGCCCTGCCGTCCTCGCCGATGAACTCCTCCGCGGCGCCGACCTCCGACGCATGAAGGAAAAGGCGATCGTCCGCGCCGGGGAGCTCGGCATTCCACTGACCCTCGCGATGACGGTCATCCCGGCGAATCTCGATCAGCTCTGGGCCACTGTCTCGTTTGGTCTGCAATACGACCACGTCCGTGGCGTCGCTTTTCAACCCTACTTCGGAAGCGGCCGCATCCCCGAGGCAATTCGGGGCGGCCAGAAACTCAATGTCGCCGACCTCATCACCGGACTCATCGCCCAATCGGACGACCTCGTCAGTGCTGACGATTTCACCCCCCTACCCTGCGGCGACCCGAACTGCGCCAGCATCGGCTATCTTCTGAAAATCGACGGCGCGGTTCGCTCGATCAGCGACTTCGTGGACTTCGGCACGCTTCAGGGATTTCTCAGCGATCGGATCCGTTATCGCCTCGAAGACCTGATCCAGTGCGGCTGCGAATCAGAACCGCTCGCCGAACTTCTCCACGATCTTGAGATGGATGAGAGCCACACGTTCCGGCTTTTCATCAAGCCGTTCATGGATGAGCGCGACTGGGATCAGGATCGGATCGACCGTTGTTGCACCCACGTCATCCGCCCCGATGGCGTGCTCGATTCCTTCTGCCGCTACTACCTCAACGGCGGAGCCAAACCCTACGTGACCGCTTGAAAGCGGACCTCGCCGCCGACCCTCGTGCCCTACTCTACGGGGTCCTCGTTGTGCTTGGACTCATCCTGGGGGCAGTCGCCTGGACCCGGCGCTGGCGCACTCGACCGGAGACTTTCCCCATTTACGTCGGCGGACTGATCGGTGCCTTCGCCGGAGCCAAATTGCTTTACTTGCTCGCGGAAGGATGGATCGGTTGGGGCGACCCAACCTGGCTCGCACGCGTCCTCACCGGCAAGACCATCGTCGGTGCTTTGTTAGGCGGCTACGGCGGAGTAGAGCTCGCTAAAAAAATGATCGGACACCGCGAACCCACCGGGGATTGGTTCGCTCTCGCCGTCCCGGCCAGCATCGCGATGGGGCGAATCGGTTGCCTCTACGCGGGCTGCTGCCTCGGTGACATTTGCGCCCCCGATCAACTGGGCGCTTTTCGAGACGTCACCGGGAACCCGCGCTGGCCCGCCGTGCCGCTCGAGCTTGTCTTTCAGTTAATCTTCATCGCCGTCGTTTTCCCCCTCGCGAGACGCCACGCCGGACGAGGCCAGCTGTTTCACCTTTACCTTGTCACCTACGGAGTCTTCCGCTTCTGGCACGAATTTCACCGCGCCACACCCGAACTTTGGCTGGGGCTGAGCGGCTACCAGTTTGGGGCGCTGGGCCTGGTCATGCTGGGGGGCTGGCGGGGATGGCAACGATGGAAAGCTCGCGCCATCACTTAGACTGCCTCGAACGCGACCAACCTTCGCAACACCTCCACCCGCCCGATCAGCTCCATCATCGGCACCAGATCCGCACCTGCGGTCGAACCTGTCACGACGACACGGCAAGGCAGCATGAGGGCGCCCATCTTCAAACCGAGACTGGTTGCGGCCTCGCCGATGGCAGCCTTGATGCCATCCACACTCCACGGCGTCGCTCCAGCAAGATGCTTGGCCAAAGCGTCCACCACCACACCGAGATCCTCACGCTCGCGGACTTTTGCCAGAGAAGCCTCGTCATAGGTCACTGATTCTTCAAAAATCGTCACGATGATTCCCGGGATCTCTGCGAGAGTCACGACCCGATCCTTCGCCAAGACCAGCGCCTGACCGACCCGCACATCTTCTGGATCGATCCCCGCCTTCGCCAGAAACGGAGCCGCCGCCGAAGCCAGCGCGTCGGGAGTAAGCGCCCGAAGATGCTCGCCGTTGACCCAGCGGATCTTGTCGAAATCAAACTTGGAATTCGAGTTGTTCACTCCATCCAAATCGAAGCGTTCCCGCAGCTCCGCCACAGAGAAGATCTCCTGGTCATCCTTCCCGGACCAGCCTAACAAAGCCATATAATTGTTGACAGCCTCCGGCAAAAAACCATTCTCCTGATACTCATGAATCAGGGCTCCCTGATCACGTTTGCTCATCTTTGTGCCGCTGGGATTCAGGTTCAGCGGGATGTGGGCGAAGATAGGCGGCGTCGCGCCGAAGGCTTCAAACAGCGCCAGGTGCTTCGGCGTGTTCGAGAGATGATCCTCCCCGCGGATGACGTGGGTGATCCCCATCTCCAGATCATCGACCACATTCACGAAGTGGAAAATGTAGCCCCCATTCGGTCGCCGAATCACCAAATCAGGATTGGCCTCGACCTCCTGTTTGGTCTCCGCATCGTAGCGACGCGAGCCTTGCTCCTTCAGATTCACCGAGACCTCGCCACAGACCAGATCGTGAACCGTGATCACCCGATCAGGCACCCGGAAGCGGATCGCCCCCTCATCGTCATAAACCAGTCCGGCCGCCTCCAGCTTCGCGAGGTAGGCATCGTAGATCGCCCGGCGTTCGCTTTGTGCGTAAGGCGCGTGCGGACCGCCGACTCCCGGTCCTTCATCCCAGTCGAGACCGAGCCAGCGCAGTCCGTTCAAAATGACTTCCATGGACGCCGCCGTGCTTCGTTCCGCGTCGGTATCCTCGACCCGCAGCAGAAATTTTCCCCCGTGCCGCCGGGCGAAGAGCCAATTATACAACGCCGTGCGGGCCCCTCCGATGTGGAGGAATCCCGTGGGCGAAGGAGCGAAGCGCGTGCGGACAGTCATGGTCCGGGGAAGGTGCCGCAAACTGGCCTCTGGTCAATTAGGGAAGCGGAGTTCACTTGAGACAGAATTTCATCACCCGCTGGAGCATCCAGAGCATTTCGCCCCCATTTCGTCAGATGTGCTACACTGCATTTCCCATGCAAGTTCTCTACGTCGAAGACTCCCCCACCCTCCGAGAGACCGTCTCCTTCGGCCTCCATCGCGAGGGATTTACGGTGACAACTGCGGCGGACGGAAACGAGGGACTCAATGCCGCGCTGATCTATGAATACGACGTGATTGTTCTCGACGTCATGCTGCCAGGCATCAATGGCTACGAGGTGTTGAAGCGCCTTCGCGCCGAAGGGAACTCTGCCGAAATCCTGCTCCTTTCGGCCAGGAGCAGCGTCGATGATCGGGTTTTCGGGCTCGACCTCGGGGCTGACGACTACTTGGTGAAACCCTTTGCCTTCAGCGAGTTGGTCGCCCGAATCCGAACCCTGGTTCGGCGTAAATTTGGGACCAAAGAAAATGTGATCAGCGTCGGCGGCCTGCGCATCGACCTGTCTTCCCGCCGCCTCTTTTCGGAAAGTGAGGAGGTCAAAATTCGTCCCAGGGAGTTTGACATCCTCGGATACCTTGCCCTGCGTGCGGGCAAGGTGGTCTCCCGCACCGAATTGATCGAGCATCTTTACGATCATGCCGCGACGTTGAAGAGCAACGCGGTGGACTCGGCGATTTGCAATCTGCGAAAGACTCTCGAAAATGCCGGACACGGCGATCTCATCACCACCGTGCCCCGGAGAGGTTACCTGCTCGAAGGCCCCCCGCATCATGAAATCGTGGACCCTTGATGCCATCGTCAGGGAATATGTCCGTCTCGGAACCATCACCGACGGGTCCGGAGACCTCGCCGTCGTTCCCCTGATCTCGCGTTGTCACTCATGATTTCTCGCCCCTCATCGATCCGCAGCCATCTCGTGGTCGCCCTGACCTCAGCCCTGATCGCTCTTTCCGGACTGAGCGCCTTCTCGGTTTTTGTTCTGATGCGCCACGCCCTCTCGGCCCAAGTTGATGATGCTCTTTTGCGAACTGCGCGCGACTTCGCTGCCGAGACAAAGCGAACCGTGGATGGCGGGATCAAATCAGGATTCCACAATCTGAAGCTGGAGGAATACGAAGGGCACCACGAGGACGGTGCCTGCTATGAGTTGCGTGATCACAATGGAAATTCGGTCGTGCGATCCCAGTCCCTCAAGACATCAGTGAGTCTGCCGTTTCTCGCCATGTCAGGCGACGATGCAAAGTTCACGCCGATCACTCTGCCGAACGGACGTCCGGGCCGCCTCGTTCAACTTTCCTTCTCACCGCTGATCGAGGTCGAGGACCCGGGCGATCTTGGAGAAGCCGCTGAGATAGCCGCCCGGACACGGGCACAGCACGACTACGTTGCGAAGTATCAACAAGACACCCCCTCCAATCGAGTCCACCTCTCGATTGCTGAAGACGTCGGCGAATTACGCGAGACCCTGTTCCTCCTGGCGGCAACCTTATCGATCAGTAGCCTCACCCTTGCCGTGGCAACCTACTTGCTGGTGCGTCGCGTCGTGCGCACGGCCTGTCATCCCATCACAGAATTGGCTGCTCAAACCGCAGGGCTTCAAGCCGATCAATTGCACTCGCGGCTGCCCGTTGAGCGTGTGCCCGACGAACTCAAGCCGCTCATCGTCACCTTCAACCAATTCATCGAGCGTCTTGACATCGCGCTGCGCCGCGAGAAGCGCTTTTCCATCGACATCGCCCACGAGTTGCGAACCCCCGTCGCCGAAATGCGAACGCTCATGGAGGTCGCCTGCAGCGCCTCGGAAGAGAATGAGCCTGCGAGTTTTTCTGATCCACATAGGATCTACCAAACGGGAGCCGCCATCAGCCAAAGGTTGAGCAAACTCATCGAGGTCCTGACCGCGATTCACGGGACTGAGGGCCATCGCATCGAGTTGCACCCAGAGCAGATCGACCTCCCCGCTATCGTAATAGCGTCGGCCAAAGCTCACTCGGTGAATAGTTCTGATCGCTTGCTGGTCGCGGATCCCCCCGGTGAAACTGGCAGGTTCGCCGCAGATCCCGCCATCGTCCGGGCGGTCGTGGATAATTTGATCACCAATGCGCTCGCCCACTCTCCGGCGGGGTCACCGGTGGAGATCCGGGCAGAGCACTGCGGATTCGTGATATCAAACTATGCCCCCGATCTGACCGACAGCGATCTCGTCCATCTGGGCGAGCCTTTCTGGCAAAAGGATGCCTCACGGACCGCCTCGGATCACTTTGGCCTGGGGCTCACGTTGGTCTCACTCTACCTCGGCCTGCTCGACGGACGCATCGTCCACAAAGTGGAGCAAGGGCGTCTCGATACCCGAGTGACCTTTTTCTGCGCCCCTGATGTGGCCGCTTGATCAAGGGAGAAACCTGACGAAAAGCCTGCGGCGCTAATCTCCCGGTAATGTCTTTTCGTGTAACGAAGACTTGGAATTCCCAGCCTTCTCGCGAACCGGCGACACTCAGGGGATCGGCCCTGGAACACGGAAGAAAATGCCTCTACAACCGCCCATTGCAGAAATCGCGCCGGTTCGATCCGTCTGGGTCTTTGTGCTCATCCTTTGCGGCAGCCTGACCAGCTGCACGCCTTTTGTCCACTACTCGGAAAAGGCGCTCGATCCCGCCGCCCGTGCTAAAGTTCTGACCGACCGGCGGCTTGAAGCCCGTCCCTGGGCGCTCAGCGAACTCATTGCCGACGCGACCGCGCACCATCCCGACATCGCTGTGGCTCGCGCCCGCTACGACGCGGCCGTCGCCGCAATCCGCACCGCAGGCGAACGCCCCAATCCTACGGTCTCGCTCAGTCCGCAGATCATCACTCCCTACACGGCCCTCATTGCCGGCACCTATGGGGTCGATTTTGACTGGACCTTTGAGACCGCCGGCAAACGAAATCGCCGTCTCGACCTCGCCCAAGTGCGGACTCGCACAGCTGCGGCGGAAGTCGTCACCGCGATCTGGACCGTCCGCGGCGGGGTGCGCCGCGCCCTGCTCGATCTCTATGCCGCAGAAGAACGCACCGCACTGCTCACTTCCGCAATTTCCAAACAAGGAGCCCTCCTCAAGGCCCTTGACGAGCGTGTCGCCGCCGGTGCCGAGTCCCGTCAGATATCCTCTCAGGCCCGGCTCCTTCAGGCTCAACTGCGCATCCAAGCGGCGGAGACGGGCCGCCTAGCCTCCGACGCTCGCGCCGCTTTGGCCGAGTCCATGGCCATAAGCGTTGCGGGACTCTCCGGGCTAACCTTTACCTACAACGCCTTTCGAGAGACCCCATCCACCCTTCCTGACCGGCAATGCGCGTTGACCCGCCGCGCGGACATTCTTGCCGCCCTGGCCGACTACGCCGCCGCTGAAGCGACCTTACGCCTCGAAGTCGCCGGGCAGTATCCTGACCTCCACCTCAATCCAGGATACTCCCTCGATGCCGGAGAAAACAAATGGACTCTGGGTATCGGCTTGACCCTCCCGATCCTGAACCACAATGAGGGAGCTATCGGGGAAGCAGAAGCCAAACGGCAAGAGACCGCCGCCGTCTTCGACTCCGTGCAAAGCCGCGTCCTCGCCGACTACGAGCGATCCACGCTCGCCTATCGCGCCGCTCGGGTGACGGCAGGATCGACTGAGACACTGCTTGCGGAACAGATCGCCCAGATGGATTCCGAAAAGCGCCTCCTCGACGCCGGGGCCGGAGATCGCACCACCCTCCTCTCCCTCGAAGTCGAACGGGCCACAACCCTGACCGCCCGCCTCGATGCCCAGATCGAGGTCCAATCCGCTCTCGGTGCGATCGAAGAAGCAACTCAGACACCCGCACTCTAGCGATATGAACGAAGCATTGCCAACAACTCGGCTCCCTGGAATGATCGCAGGGCTGATCGTTATTTTTACCTTCAGAATGGTTTCGGCACAGACCAATCCACCGGTCGAGGTGCTGCCCAAGCAAGAAGTCGAAACCACCGAAACACTCCCGGAGGGCTACTCCGTCACCCTCGAACCCGAGCAAGTCGAATTACTCGCCCTCGCAACCACCTCCTTGCGAGCGGCTCACCTCAAAATCCGCCTTGCCGCCTACGGTTCCGTCCTTGATCCGACGCCTTTGCTCATGCTCGACGGCGACCTCGCTTCCGCCAGCGCCGCCTTGGCGGTATCACAGGCGGAATATGACCGGACCCGCACCCTCGTCGCGAGCAACGACGCCTCGATCCGCACGGAGCAGGCCGCCCGGGCCCAATACCTAACCGATCAAATCCGGGTCGAGGGACTCCGCCGCAGCGCCCTCCTGCAATGGGACAAGATGTTTCCAGAGGATGAAGCCGAGCGCGGTCGGCTTGCCCAGTCGCTGCTCGCGGGAACCAGCGCGCTGGCCCGGGTGGACCTCCTCCCCGGCGATACCCTAGCGGAAACCCCCACCGACGTTTCCATCTCGGTGATCGGACGCGATACCACCCCGATCGCCGCGACCCAAGTCACCCCCGCGACGACGACGGATCCACGCGCCCAATCCCAAAGCTACCTCGTGCGGATCGACGGAGCACCATTCTCCCTGCGCCCAGGCATGGCAGTGACCGCTTGGCTAACCCCACCCGGAGAGCCCGTCGATGGATTCGCCATTCCTCGCTCGGCCATCCTGCGGCACGACGGCCGCACCTGGATCTATCTCGACGCGGGGGGGACCTTCTTGCGCCGCCCCATCAAGCTGCTTTCCCCGCTCGACGGGACCGATGCCTGGCTCGCCATCGGAGACCACTCCGAATTGAGGGAAGGCGACGCTCTTGTCGTGACCGGGGCCGCTTCGCTCCTCAGCGAAGAGATGCGCAGCCTCGGCGGAACGGACGACGAAGAATAAACCATCCTCCATGCTCTCCCGCATCGTAGAACTTTCTCTCCACCATCGTGGGGTCGTCGTCGCTCTCGCCCTCGCTTTGATCATATGGGGCGGCTATCGGGCGACCCAGCTTTCGCTCGATGTCTTTCCGGAATTTGTGGCTCCTCAAGTGACGATCCAGGCGGAGGCACCCGGTCTCTCGGCCGAGCAAGTCGAGTTGCTCGTCACCCGTCCCATCGAGAATGCGGTCAATGGTGCCGCCGCACTGGAGTCAGTGCGCTCGGAGAGCATCCAGGGACTCAGCGTGGTCGCCGTCGTCTTCAAGGAGGGAACGGACATCTATCAAGGCCGCCAGTCTCTCGCGGAAAAACTCGGGACTCTCGCCCGCCAGTTGCCCGCCGGGGTGCAGGCCCCTACGCTTTCGCCACTGACGTCATCGACCATGGATTTGCTCAAGGTGGGTTTCGTCTCAGACACCCTGTCCGGGCGAGAACTCCGCACCTTGGTGGACTGGACCATCCAACCCCGCATCCTCGCCGTCGAAGGAGTGGCCGCCACCAGTGTGTTCGGAGGGGAAGTGGAGCAACTCCAGATCCAGGTCCGCCCCGAAACCCTGGCCGCCTTTGACCTGACCTTGACCGACATCCTCGACTGCGCGCGCGCGGCGACGGGAGTGCGCGGTGCTGGTTTCGTCGATACACCCGGGCAACGGATCGTGATCCAAACCGATGGCCAGGCCTTCACCCCTGAGGATCTCGGCGCAGTTGTCGTCCGTCAGGGAACTCCAACGGTGCGGCTCCGCGATGTCGCAAAGGTGATCCTTGGAGCAGAGCCGAAATTCGGCGACACCCTCGTGATGGGGCGTCCTGGCGTCCTCATCACCGTTAAGAGCCAATACCTCGCGAATACGATGACCGTGACGGCCGGTTTGGATCAAGCGCTTGCCGAGCTGAAGCCGCTTTTCGAGGCCCGGGACATCACCGTATATGACAGTCTTCATCGCCCCGCTACCTTCATCAAAAATGCACTCGGGCACGTCAAAGAGTCGCTCCTGATCGGCGGCATTCTCGTCGGGATCGTCCTGGTTCTTTTTCTCCTGGATTTGCGGGTCGCCTTCATTTCGTTCCTCAGCATTCCACTGTCCCTGCTCGCGGCCATCCTTGTATTCGACTGGCAGGGCATGTCGCTGAATACCATGACGCTCGGCGGCTTCGCGGTGGCCATCGGCGTGGTCGTGGACGACGCCATCATCGACGTGGAAAACATCCTCCGTCGTCTCCGGGAAAATGCTGCCCTCAACCATCCGCGCCCTCTTTTGCCCGTAGTCCTCGCCGCGAGCCTCGAAGTGCGAAGTGCAGTCGTCTATGCGACCTTCATCGTCGCCGTTGTCTTTTTGCCGGTATTGACCATGTCCGGGTTGCAAGGGAGATTCTTCGGCCCTCTTGGCCTGGCCTTCCTCTACAGCATCCTCGCTTCGCTCGGGGTCGCACTCACCGTCACTCCGGCGCTCTGCCTCATGTTCCTTGGCAAAGCCCGCGCGCACTCGGAACCGGGGTGGATCGCCTGGCTCAAGCGCCACCATCATCGCTGGGTATTGCGCTTTGCCAGAAGGCCCGGTCTCACTGCCATCGCTGTCACAGCGCTCGCGCTCGGAGCGGCTACGTTGGTTCCATTCTTCGGCGGGGAACTTTTGCCCGAATTCCGCGAGGGCCACTTCGTGGTCGGAGTCAAGGGTCGCGTGGGAACTTCCCTTGAGGAATCGCTCCGCACCGGCAAACAAATGGCGGATCGAATGCTGGCCTACCCACACATCGCCACGGTCGAGCAGCAAGTTGGCCGTGCCGAGGCGGGAGAAGACACCTGGGGACCGAATCAAAGCGAATTCCACATCGAATTGAAATCCGGAACAACCCCCGCAGAGGAAGTCGAGACCCAACAATTCCTGCGCGATCTGTTGGAGACCTTCCCTGGCATCCAAAGCGAGGTGCTGACCTTCCTCGGAGACCGGATCAGCGAGTCGATCTCAGGCGAAACCGCCAGCGTAGTGGTGAACATTTTTGGAGAAGACCTCGACCAGCTCGACGCCGTGGCCCGTCAAGTCGCCACGGTGCTTGAGTCCATTCCCGGCCATGCGGACGTCCAGGTCAAGGCCCCGCCCGGAGCACCCGTCCTCGCGGTCCATTTGCGGCCGGATGAGCTGACCCGCTACGGCTTCCGCCCCCTCGACGTGCTCGATGCCGTGCAAACCGCTTACCAGGGCACGGAGGTGGCCGAAATGGTCCAGGGCAATCGACTGCGCAAGCTGGCCGTTATTCTCGACGAAGCCGAGCGACGTGATCCGGAGACCATCGGCAATCTCCAGTTGGTCAATGCCAACGGCGTCAGGGTCTCGCTCGCCCAGCTCGCCGACATCGAGCTGACCAATGGACGCCCCGTCATCATCCACGAAGGCGCCCGCCGCCGCCAAACTGTCACCGCGAATGTCGAAGCCCGCGATATCGCTTCCTTCGTGGCCGAGGCGGAGACCGCTGTTGCTGATCGAGTAAGGCTGCCGGGTTCCGTTTACCTTGAGTGGAGCGGCGCGGCAGAGGAGCAGGCACACGCGAGAAGTGAACTGCTGATCCACTCCCTCGTGGCCGCCGCCGGAGTCATCCTGCTCCTCAGCATGGTCTTCCGGAGCAGCCGCCAGGTCGCCCTCGTCCTCGCCAATCTTCCCTTCGCCATGGTAGGCGGAGTTCTCGCTGTCTTCCTCGGCGGCGGACTGCTCAGCATCGGCTCTCTCGTAGGATTCGTGACCCTTTTCGGGATCAGCACCCGCAACAGCATCATGCTGATCTCGCACTATGATCACCTCGTCGAACACGAAGGGGCGACGTGGAACCTGGAGACTCTCGCCCGCGGGGCCGGGGAGCGGCTCCTCCCCATCCTCATGACCGCGCTCGTCACCGCGCTCGGCCTCCTCCCCCTCGCCCTCGGCAGCGGCGAAGCCGGTCGCGAAATCGAGGGCCCCATGGCCATCGTCATCCTCGGAGGACTCGTCTCCTCCACCGCGCTGAACCTCCTGATCCTGCCGACCTTGGCATGGCGCTTCGGTGGTTTTGGAGCGAAGGCAAGCATGACGGTGTAGCGGCCATCCAGTGCTTCGGCGCTCCCCCGACGCAGGGATCATACGTCAAACATTGCGTTGGTCCCCCGACCTTGGATTGGCAGGTGCTTGGCGTGCCCCGGAAAGTTGCCCTCACCGCAAATGATAACATTCGGGCAAATGCCAAGTCAAAGAGAGCGCCCGATGACTATTGATGTCTCAGCAAAACAAAGTCTCCCGCTCTCTCAAGGATTTCCCATTCCTTCATGTTGAAAGCTTTCTCATATTTTCCGACCCGAGTTAGAACAAAAATGGCCGACTCATCAAGCGGGTCCAGCGACGCCACCTCCATCTTGGACTTGTATATCACCGGCCCATTTTCTGTCCCCGGGAACACTTTCCCATGAAACGAGGCATCCGCCGAATCTTCGGTAATCCCCACAACTCGCTCCAGGTAAAATGGCAACCCCCACGCGCGGACTCCACAGGCGATCACCTCCGGCTCAACCGTGAGACTTGCGGAGTCCTTTCTGATCCGCTCAGCCAGCAGACGCACACTGGCCTGACGCCCCAGCAGTTTATTCCAGAGATTCAACTGGGAGGGAATCGGCAGGAGACCGAGCACGATCAGGATTGCCAGGGCAACATATGCGTATTCTCTCCGGTCTCGCCGCGTCCAGACGATCCACGCAATGGCCGCCCCCTCCATCAGGGCGGTCCAGCACCAGAGACCCCACAAGCTGGACTCTAAGTCCCCGGCTGTATATATCGTCACGAGAAGAGGCGCACAAGCGAGTCCAACCATGAACAGCCCCATCAACCACCGGGTGATCATCGGCATCGCCTTCCCCACTTCCGCTTCCTCTAACCCCTGGATCAACGCAGCGGCCAGTCCCACCGCCAAACCGGGAAACAACGGTAGTATATAGGTCGCAAGCTTCGACCCCGATAGGGAGAGCACGAGGAAAGGGATGATCATCCACCCGATGAACAGCCCCAGGAGGTCCTGGTATGATTTTCCAAAACTACTGACGCGACCAAGAGCCGCCCAAGTCCATGGCAAAAAGCCAGCGAGCAAAACCGGAACAAAAAACCAAATCGGCTGCGATCGACCATGCGTCGAACTTGCGAATCGCTCAACCAATTCATGCTTCCAAAAGTAAACAGCAAGATCAGGAAACTTCGCCACCACCAGCAGGTGCCAGGAGAGTCCGATGAACATCATCAGGGTCACTCCGGCAGGCCAGCTCAATTGAGGACCTGGTCGCGACGTTCGATGACTGGAAATCACCCAACCCAACGCCGCCGAAAAAGGAACAAGAAACGCAACCGGTCCCTTTGTAAGAAAACCCAGGCCAGCCCCGATGAAAAAGAGCCAACCCCACCGAGCGGACTCGCGGCTTCGCACGAGCCCATAGATCGCCAGAGTGATCATCGACGTCATCACCATATCAGGAGTCACCACGCGACCCATCGCGATGAAGAGCGGCGAAGAAGCCAGAATGGCCAGAGCGACAAGAGCGTGTCGGGCGCCGAAGAGCCGACTGGCGATCCCCATCGTCAAAAGGAGAGTGGCCAACGCAGCAAGAGCCCCCGGCAAACGCACGGCTACCTCCGTGTTTCCCATCAACTTCACAGAACCCGCCAGCAGCCAATAGACAACAGGCGGCTTTTGAAAATGTGGCACACCATCGAGATGCGGGATCACCCAATTACCACCAGGACCGGACATCTCGCGAGCCATCTCGGCATAGCGGCCTTCATCCGGTTCCAGTAAGCCATACGCCCCCAACTGGCTCAGATAGGCACAACAAATGATCAGAAAAAACCACCAGGTTCCCCTGCGATACTTGATGTTTCCCATCACCGGCACCGCACGAGTGTCCCCGCGCCCATTGGTTCACGAATCGACGCAACCAGAAAGCCGGGACCTTCTCGAAGCGACTTGCCACTCTCCTCGAAATGCAAGGCATCGATCACAAGGTGCGACTCACCGGCTTCTCGCGAGAGCCCGATGCGCGATCGATGGATGTTTGAAAACAGCTTTCCCATTCTTTTAAAACTGTAACACCTTGAGATTATCCAGAGATTACCGCAGGACAATGAAATCCTTATAAAGAATGGTGTGACGCCCACCTGGATTCGACAAAAATCCACCTCTGCAAGGTCTCGGCCCGCCGGAGCCGCCTTGAAAGACCGATCCCGCCACCTCACATCCCACCCCGCAGCTGCACCTGTTCCTCCGGCCAACCCAGTAACTTCGCGGAGTCTTCGAGATACTTCCAATCCTCCGGCTTGTCCGTGTAGATACGGAGACGGCTACCCGCTCCGACCATCGTCGCAATCTGCGGGAGATCGGCGAAGCGAAGCACATTGAGCAATTCCGGCCCGTCCTCATGACGGGCGGAAAGGTTGTGCAAATCTAGCCGGGCCACGCCCGGAGTATAGAGCGCCGCGTAAAGGGCATCGCCCGCTAGCGGGCCCGAAGCTTGCAACCAACAAGGAACGTTCTCTCCGCCGGGCATGCCACGCAGCAAAGCGATGCCGCGACGGATGTCCCAGATTCGCATTTCGTCGATGGTCTGACCGAGCAGGGCGAAGCGCCGGCGGATGTGGGTGGCGTCCTTCTCGTCCACGCTCCAGGCGGTCGGTCCGATCCCTCGGGGCGGCAGGTAGAGCATCCCCCACTTTTGCGAAGCATGCATATCGCGCTCCGAGCGGAAGGAGTCCTCGTTCCCTTTCGCGAAAGCGATCCCCGAAAATGCCTCGGGAAACTGGGAACCAAAGGTCGCCGAGAAGTTTTTCCACCCTTCCTCATCGAGCACGTTGACGACCACCAGTTCGAGATCCGCAAGGTTGGTCCCATCAGGTCGGGCGAGCCACCAAGGCAGTCCGACCCCGGCCTGGGTGGAGAAACTTCCCGCCTCAAGTCGTATGCCGTCCGCATCACCCCGAAACGTGGTCGTCGCATCGAGCGGCTCATCCGTCGTCGGCCAGGCGCGGAAGGTTCGGAACCGGAGCCGCTCCCGGATAGACGCCGCCTGGGCCCCCCAATCCTCCGCTGTTGCCGCCACCTTGAGGGTGCGCGGAACCCTTGAGACAAAATACTCGTCGATGAAAGTATTCCGCTCGTTCTCCGGGATGGACTCCAGCACTTTCAGCTCTTGCTGCGTAAAAAGAGCCGGTGCCTCCGCGTCAGCCAATTCCGCCTTCGCCTCAGCACCTTTCAAAAACCGGTCGAACCAGGCGAAAACCGGCACCCGGAGCGGCTGGGTATCCGCATGAGGCCCCTCGACCACCGCCAACCCGATATGATCAAGTGCCCCCAGTGATTCATAGACCTGCCGGGTCTTCGTATAGACATCAAGCACCCCATCGAGCGGAAAGATCCGATCTTTGTCCGTATTTCCGATCAACAAAGGGCGCGGCGCGACTAATGACGCGAGTAGTGGGAAATCCCATCGATACGTATTGACCATGAACATACAATCGCAATGACCTTCGATGCAACCATCGACGATATGGTTCTGCATCGAGGTGATCCCGGCCACGGGCGCGGCGACCTTGATCCTCTCGTCCAAAGCCGCCACATACCAGGAATAGGCCCCACCACCGGATCGCCCTGTCACCCCGAAGCGGCTCGCATCCACTTCAGGCCTGCTCTCCAGATAATCGAGCGCCCGGATCCCATTCCAGGCCTCAACTCCGGCCGGAGTGTAGCCACGGGTATTCCACCACCACCGGTCATATTTGTTCGTTCCATGGTGGATGCCCTCGATCTCTCCGAGCTGCAGCGTATCGACCATCAAGCAGGTGTAACCGTTTTTCGCGAACCAAGCGCCGTGATGCTGGTAGTGGACCTTGTTACCGACGCTCATCCCCTTGAGTTCCTCCCGGCCATGTCCGCAAAGATAGAGAATCGTGGGCAGAGGACCACTCTGTTCCTCAGGACGATAAAAATTCGCAGTCACGTAAAGACCGGGTTTTGATTGGAAAACAACCTTCTCAACGATCACGCCGTCCCGCGTACTTATGCCGGTGACTTCCGCTTTGAGATCGGAGCGGGCGGGAAGCGGTTGTAATCCGAGCATTTCAAAAAGCTGCCTTCGCAAGTCCGCCGAGGTCTTCGCCCAGTCATCCGTATTCTTCAGGATGCCTTCGGTCCGACTGCTCAATCGCTTCGTTTCGCGGGCGAGATAGTCATCCAGCATGGCCCGCCCCGGTGGCGCGTCTGGAGACGGGTCATTTCCCTCCGCGCCAGAGAGATAACACGCACTAAACTGACACGCGGCGAGAGTAAGGATCGAAAAACCGATGCGATGGGAAATCATGGAGGATGATGGGAGAATGGACGGGCACCATTCGGAAGCATTTACCCGCCGATGTCAAGCTTCCCAACCACTCACTCGCGCCAGAGAATTTCGCCAGCGCCTCATTCAGGATCTCGTTGCCGCCGGGCTTTTTCGCTGAGCATCAAACTTCACAGGCAGTTCACGGGCAGTTCACGGGCAGTTCACGGGCAGTTCACGGGCAGTTCACGGGCAGTTCACGGGCAGTTCACGGGCAGTTCACGGGGACGGTAAATCAGTTCACAGGGACAGTTACGCAGTTCACAAGGACAGATACGCAGTTCACAGGGAGAGGTCCGGGAGTTAAGCGATCCAGAAAGCCCGCCCCGTGCTCCCCGACGGAGCCTCACTCCTGCGGAAGTGGAGGCCGAGACCGCGCGCGGCGGCCAGTCGCCCTTGCCGCTGGTCATTCGTTTGAGGGTGCGATATTTTATCGACGGCGGAGTGCTGGGCAGCGCCGACTTCGTCGAAAAGGTCTTCGAGCGACACCGCAACCAGTTCAGCCTGAAGCGCAAAACCCGAGCGCGGAGCATGCGGGAGGCGGATTGGGAAGGGCTCTGCGTCTTGCGGGACCTGAAGCGAGACCGGATCGGTCTCTGCGGCGCGGGTGAGGTGGGCCGAGGAGGGCAGCGGCCATTGAGTGGCTGGGAGCAGGAGCATGGAGTTAGGACCGCGAAATGACGGTGCATCCGGGCCCGGTGTGGGGAAACAGCCACGCTGTGGGAGCATCGCGAGTGACAAAAGGGTGAATCGCAGTTTAAAGCAGTGGTAAAGGCAGGTAAAGCCAGGTGAAGCCAGGTGAAGCTAGGTGAAGGCAGGTGAAGGCAGGTGAAGGCAGGTGAAGGCAGGAAGAATATGCGCTTGACCGCTTAATCGTGCGCTAATTTACCGTCCCTGCGAATTGGCGGAGGAGGCGCTGCGTCGCGAGATCCGCGAGGAGCTGCATCTCGACCTCGGTCCGCTCGAAGCGATCACGCCCGTGGAGCACGATTATGGTTTCGGCAGGAACCGGCTGCTGCCCTTTCTCGGACGCTGCGCGGAGCGACCCAAGCTGCAACTCGTCGAGCACATTGATGCCCGCTGGATCGTCCCCGCCGACTTCGCTACTCTCGAGTGGGCACCAGCGGATGTCCCGATTCTGGGCGAGATCGCAGCGGTTTTGCGTGGCGTTTGATCCGAAACAGGTCAAGGTCTTTAGATGTTGCCCGAGGGTTCAGACAGACGCGTAGCGCTTCAAATCGGCGCTTCGTGGATCCGGGTGGAGTTCAAAAGGCCACAGGAAAGGAATTTGGCCGGCCCCTTCAGGGGTTCGGTCGCGTGCGATTCAGTAAGCGATGAGTTGGAAGTTTCTGAATTTTCGGTAGCCAAAGGCACGTTGTCGAGCTCGCTGAAGTCGTCCGTTGAGGTTCTCTCTGGTTGCACTGGTTGTGTAGTTTTTGTAGTAGGTGGCGATGCCATCCCAGTGCTCACGCAGGGTTTTGGCGAGTTTCTTAAACAGTTCCAGGCGAAAACGGCGGGCCCAGCTATACCAATAGTCGAAATGTTCCGCCGCATCGGCGAGGTGTGCATAGTTATAGAAGTCTGAAAGTAAGTCGCGCGAAACCATGGCGCGGTTCAGATCGCTGTAG
>Ga0163144_10010151_pt1 | contig 20119 bp, 9 predicted proteins | sample OliLak19BULKMAT1_FD_123175 | JGI IMG/M metagenome (GOLD analysis project Ga0163144, IMG submission 123175) | Freshwater microbial mat bacterial communities from Lake Vanda, McMurdo Dry Valleys, Antarctica - Oligotrophic Lake LV.19.BULKMAT1 | ecosystem: Environmental > Aquatic > Freshwater > Lake... | reverse complement strand
GTGTGCTGCTTTATGAACTGCTGACCGGCAGCACGCCTCTGACCCACAAGCGGCTCAAGGAAGCGGCGTATGGCGAAATCCTTCGCCTGATCAAGGAGGAGGAGCCGCCTAAGCCGAGTACCCGGCTGAGCGATTCGGGCGAAGCGCTGGCGTCGATCTCGGCCCAGCGCAAGACGGAGCCGGCGAAGCTGTCGAAGCTGATGCGCGGCGAGCTGGACTGGATCGTGATGAAGACGCTGGACAAGGATCGCAACCACCGTTACGAAACGGCCAATGGACTGGCGGCCGACGTGCTCCGTTATCTAAATGACGAGCAAGTGCAGGCGTGTCCCCCGACGGTGATGTACCGTTTGCAGAAGTTCGCCCGGCGGAACAACCGGGTCTTGGCGACGGCTTGCGTGCTTGCGTTGGCGCTGATTATGGGGACTCTGGCGAGCACATGGCAAGCGATCCGTGCCACCCGTGCGGAGGGACTGGCCGAGGAGCGCCTGTCCGCGAAGACCGAAGCCCAAGAAGCCACGCAGAAGCAATTGCAATTTACTCAGGAAGCGGAAAGGCAAGCTTCCATTGCCAAGAACGAGACGACGCGCCAACTCTACGGCGCTCGTCTGGCCCAGGCCAAGGCAGGATCGCTCAGTCGACGGGTCGGGCAACGCTTCGAGAGTCTGATCGCGGTCGAGGAAGCCGCCAAGATCGCGCGGGACTTGAAGTTGCCCCAGGAGAGCTTTCTGGACCTTCGCAACGCCGCCATCGCCTGCTTGGCGCTGCCCGACTTGCGGATCGTCAAGCGATGGCCCGACTGGCCTACCGGTGGAATTGCCGACTTCGACGACAAGATGGAAATCTTGGCGCGATCGGACGGCCAAGAGATCAGCATTCGCAGTGTCGTCGACGATAAGGAAATCGCGCGATTGCCCGACGGTTGGTTTATTCTGAGTCGCAACGGGAAAATTCTCGCGACTTGGTCGCATGCGCACATGAAGGTCTGGAAACTGGGCGCGTCTCCACCCGTCGTGGCGCTGGAACTTAACGGGAACGGTTTCTACCCGGACATAAGCCCGGACGGCAAGCTCTTCGCCAACGCCCATCGCGACGGCCCGGTCCGCTTATACGACCTGACAACCGGAAAACCACTGCGCGATTTTCCCGGCGCCCCTACCACGGGCAGTGTGGCATTTCACCCAACGCTCCGCCAGGTATCCGCCGGTCGCGGGTCTTTGCTCGAAATCATGGACCTCGATACTGGCAAACGCATCGCCGCGTTTCAGCATGCGCCAAGTATCGTCGCGAGCCATGCGTGGAGTCCGGATGGCAAGATGATCGCAGTTTTCTGCGACGATTTGCGATTTCATCTATGGGACGCGGCAACAGCCAAGAAAACGCGGATCCTCGATAAGCTCACGAACGCGGGCGCATCATTCTCCTTCAATCAAGCGGGCGACATGCTCGCCTGCACGAGTTGGGAAGGAAAGCTGCGTTTGTGGAATCCGCAGTCCGGGGATCAGCTCCTCATTGGAGGGTTGAAGGCAATCGGCCATCTTCGCTTCAGTCCCGATGGCCGGCATCTGCCATTTAGCACGCCCGAAGGCCACCTGAGTTTGCGGGAAATCGCCGCCGGTTCGGAATATCGCACCATCGCCATCGGCTCGTCGGAAAAGGCGATCCCCTACTTTCAACCGTCGATTCATCGTGACGGACGCCTCATGGCGATCGGAGTAGGCGGCGGAGTCGGATTCTGGGATATCGCGACCGGCCGCGAACTTCATTTCCTTGCCTTGCCTGGGATCAACTTTGCGTTGTTCGAGCCGGACGGGTCCCTGTTGACCAATGGGCCTTCTGGTCTACGGCGCTGGCCGGTGCGGATCGATTCGATGAGTCCAGAATGCATTCGATTAGGTCCACCCCAGAAGCTCTCGGTGCCGGGATCGATCTTCGACCTGGCGGTCAGCAAGGATGGCAAGATAATCGGCAGTGCGCAGTCCAACGGCGCATTCGTGCTGCACACGGACCGTCCGAAATATCCCATTCGCCTCACGCCCCATCCTGATGCTCGCTACGTGGCCGCCAGTCCCGATGGCAAATGGATGGCGACAGGCAGTCATGCCGGCTCCACGAGAATCTGGGATGCCGAAAATGGCAAACTCATCAAGGACTTGGCGGGAGCCGGTTGGCGCGTCAACGTCAGCCCGAATGGCAAATGGCTCGGAACCGTCTTGGGCGGCTTTCGCCTCTGGGTTGTCGGATCATGGCGCGAAGGGCCGAAAATCGGCGGCGACGGCGAAGGAGCTGACTTTTCGCCCGACAGCAAGCTGCTCGCCGTCGAAACTGGCCGAGGCGTGGTGAGGCTCGTTAACCCCGAAACCGGCCAAGAATATGCCCGCCTTGAAGACCCCAACCAGGATCGCGCAGGCCGCATCACCTTCAGCCCCGACGGGACGCAACTAGTCGTTGCCAGCGGTGATCACCACTCGATCCATGTCTGGGATCTGCGGGCGATCAGGACGCAGCTGGCCACAATGGGATTGGATTGGGATCTGCCGCCGTATCCACCGGCGCCGCTAGATCGAGCGAAGCTCGTGCCAATCAAACTGGAGGTGAGCAACCATGGCTCTCCATTCAACGATCGGCTCTGGCAGGAACTTTTGTCTGGCAATGAAACTGCACATCGTTTCATCGAGACCAAACACGAAGCAAAGCTCTCCTTGACCAACGCAAAGCATCTGCACCGCACCGAAATGAAAGCAGGCAAAACCTATGTCCTCGATCTGCAGAGCAGCACCTTCGATACCGTCCTGACCGTAGAAGATCAAGACGGCATCTGGTTGGCGGAAAATGACGACATCATTCCCAGCAACTTGAATTCGCGGATTATTTTCACAGCTCCGGCGACCGGAAGCTACCGGCTCATTACCACTCCGTATGCCCCTGGCATGACCGGCGCCTTCGTTGTGCGGATTCGCGAACTCGTGGAGCAGAAATGAAGCGACTCCGACGACGTTTAGTTCTTACCCTTGTCTCGAATTTGACGTGAGCAAAAGCGGCCGGTGAGTCCCAACCGCGAAGAAGGACACTCACCAGCCCGGCCTCGCCCCGGCGCTCGGTTTGCGCGCCGGGAACGATGGCGTTTTTATTGTAGCGCAGACCGACTTCCAACTGGAGATGATTATGTCCTGGAAATCATGGCTGCGCGCGTTAAGAACCCCATCCAAACGGACCGTGGTCCGCAAACGGCGACGTCTGGAACTGGAGCCGCTTGAGGACCGGGTGGTCCCGACGGCATACGTCTTCGTGGATTTCGGCGATAACTTCTCGATCATGGGCCCGGACCGCGTCCTGACAACGACGGTTGGGGCTATCCGCGATGTCGCGCCGGACCTGCGAGATGGCAACAACAGCCGCATCCCGAATACGGTCATCCCAGGTCCGCAGCTCACGAACGCCGCCGATGTCAACTATGCCGATACCACGAGCGTCCGGTTGACGCAATTCAGTAACACTTCCGCTGCGCGAGCAGACATGATGGCTGCCACACGCCGCGCATTCGCATCGCTGGATGTCACGGTCATCGAGTTGACCGCGACCGCGCAATTCCTGCCGGACGGACGTATCGTGGCTGCAGCCGCGAACATCGCCGGCCTGGCCACCACCCTACGCGGCAACTTCACGAATTCCAAGGACGTCTATGTCATCGTCGCCCAAGCGGCCATCGGGGCTAGCAACGACGACCCTAGAAGCTTTGCTAAGAACGGCTACGGCGGCATTGCGCCGACCGGCATCATTCCACTCGGAATCGACCTGCCCGAGTTTACCGATTTGCAAGGCGGTTTCAACCGCCATGACGACCTTGTGCTGAACTTCAGAAACGATGCCGAAACGATCGTCCACGAGGCCGGACACGCGCTTGGGTTACGACACTCCGTTACTACACCCGCGCCGGCGACGTCGGCCATCAACAATGCCATCCACACCTCGGAGGTGATGTCGTACCTGTCCGGCAACACCTCCTATTTCTTCTCCCGTTTCCCAATGGTCCACGGCGACGACAACACGAACCCTCCGCCCCCCATTTTGCCCGGGCTGCCCCCAGGGATTCCGCCGCTAAACAATAACGACCTCGCTGCCCGCGGCATGCTGACTCCCTTCGATCAACTCCGCATTGACCCCAACGTCGGCGAGAACCCGAACCTGCATTACATCAGCGGCACCGGCGCTCATGACCTCATCACCATCTCGCGGGGGTTCGGCAACACCGCTGTCGTCAACGTTCGAGCGTTCACCGACAACACCTACTCGACGGCCATCATCGTGCCAGGCACGAACGTCACTCAGTTTTCGTATTCCTTCAGCCTCGACCGCCGAATCCTCATTCAGGCAGGACTTGGCGACGATCAAATCACCATCGACAGCGGCCTCAACGTACCGATTGATGTGGACGGTATGGGCGGTAACGACCTAATCTTGGTCGCCGCGGATGCAAACTTCGTACTGGCGAATTACCGCCTCGACATTTCCGGCCGTCCCTCAATAAATCTGGAGAACATCGAGTATGCGATCTTGAGCGGCGGCAACGGTGACAACACCTTCGACCTGAGCAACTGGACTGGCACCGCCGATCTGGAGGGCTTTGGCGGCAGGAACACGGTGGTGTCTTCCAGCGACCGCAACTTCATCCTGAGCGATGCCGTCCTCCACAAGATTTCCTTTGATCTTGAGCCGATCATTTCGATCAATCTGTCAAACATTCAGCATGCCGTGCTCACGGGCAGATCAACGGGGATTTTCCCGACCTCCGGCAACAATTCGTTTGACGTCAGCGGCTGGACAGGAACCGCGACTATCGACGGCGCCGGCGGCACGCGTGATCTGATCATATCCCGCAACGACGCCAACTTCGTTCTAACCAACTTCTTGCTCACGCGCTCCACCGGCGGCGCCTTCGTTCTACTCAATATCGAGTCAGCGAATTTAACCGGCGGCGCAGGCAGCAACACCTTCGATGTCGGCGGTTGGACTCCCTTCGATAACGGCCCGGACAGTGGGCAAGTCGTGCTGGACGGCCAGGGCGGTTTCAACACGCTCGTCGTCGCCAACGATGTCGACTTCGAATTGACGAATTCGCTGCTTCGCCGCACCCGAGCCAGCGGCAATCAAGTCTCGACGTTCGCACGGATCGAATTTAGCCGCATCAACCATGCCGTCCTGACCGGAGGCAACAACGCCAATTCGTTTACGCTGGTCAACTGGCGTAACCAGGCCACCCTGAACGGCAACGGCGGCGCCGATCGGCTGATCCTTGACGACCAAAGGAGTTCGACATCCACGATCTATTCCGTTACCGCCACACGAATTGACGACCGCAATAATCCCGTCTCCGGCGGCATCACTTACATTAACATGCCCAACCTCGTGATCAACGGCGGCCTAACATTCAACGCTTTCCTGGTCGAAAGCACGGCACCTGGCAGCACCACGACGATTAACGCCGGCGCAGGCATCAGCCAGGTCGTCGTCACCCCCACCTTCCATAGCCTGGACCAACTCCAAGGCACACTCACCATTAACGGCAACGGTACGGTTCAGTTGATCGTCAACGACCAGAACAACCCCAACACGTTGATAACCCAGGATTTTCTGAACAGCAACAGGCTCTGGCGCCTGGGCAGGAAGTTCGACCCTGTGACGTTGCAGCTCGTCACTCATGAAGCGTTGATCTACTATGGCGGTTTGGGCAGCCTCGTGCTCAACACCGGCTTCCTGCCCAACGTGGTCTACGTCGAGGGCACCTCCACACCGACGACGGTGAACTGCGGCCTCGGTACTCAGGTGGTCGACGTCGGTGTCGACGTCATTCTGGGATCGCTGAATCTGGACAAACTCGGGGGCGCCCTAACGGTGAACGGCAACGGTACGGTTCAGTTGATCGTCAACGACCAGCTGGCAACGGCTGCAGAAACCTACAGCGTTACGGCCAATTTGGTCAGCCGAACCGGAGCGGCGCCGATCAGCTATGGCAATTTGGCCAGCCTCGCGATTTACGGCGGCAGCGGTAACGACACGGTGAATGTCCTGAGCACCGCCGCCGGCACAACGACTCTCATCGACAGCGGCCGTGGCGCTGACGTATTCCAAATCGGCGACAATCGCAGGCTTTCCGGCATCAATGGCCCACTTCATCTCCAAAGCGCGACATCGTTTTCCGGAACGGATTTGTTTTTGGACGACAGCAATGAACTCGCACCTAAGACCCAGGTCGTCCTCAATGACGGATTAGTCACCGGCCTGGCGCCCGCCACGATCTCCTGGACCTCCAGCGCGTCAGGAGACGGCGGCATCACGGGCGTTTACATCCTTGGCGGCCGCGGCGGCAACGTCTACACCGCCAAGAATACCAGTCTGCTCTACCATTACACCTACCTCGTTCCAGGCGCCGGCAGCAATCGGGTCTTTGTCCAGGGCAACAAGGGCAATCTCATTATCAGCAGTGTCTTCGGCTCAACCGATACCGTTTCGGTAGGTAGTCAAGCGCCCACCCTGGGCGGCACCCTGGCGAATGTGAAGGGAGATATCTACGTTCAGGGCGGCGGCTCGACATCGCTCACCGTCGACGACAGTGGCACGACCACGGACCGAACCGTCACGATGACCGCCACGGATGTCAAGTGGCAGACGCCCGCGACCATCCACTGGCTGCCGAGTGTGGTGAAATCCGTGACCCTCAATTGGGGCAGCGGCAACGACTATATCTTCGTGAACGGCACTTCGGCCGGCGTCACGACCGTCGTCAACGGCGGCGACGGCAATGACGGCTTCGGCTGCTGGGATCTCGAGGCGATCCGCGGCCCACTCGTCCTCCACGGCGAAGGCGGCGTTTACGATTACCCGCTGTTCTATGACTACAACAACCCGGACGGCCAAAACTATACTCTGACCACCGATCAACTGCGCCGCGCTGGCAAGGCCGACATCACCTTCGACAGCATGATTCAGCTCATTCTCTACACCAGCCTCACCGGGGCCGATGTCGTCAAAGTCGAAAGTGTGGCGCCCGGTCTATTCCTGCCGATCGCCCTTGGCATCGGCGACAAAATCACACTTGGCAAGCCGGTGGCGGGCGGAGGCCGTACGCTTCAGGACATCCGCGGCGTCGTCCGGCCTCAGACGTACGCCAACGGACCGGTCACCGTCATCGTGGACGACAGTGCCGACACGGAGTCCCGCGACGCCACGTTCTCCTTCGATACGCCGAACCCCGCGTATCTTAACATGACTCTGACGGGCCTAGCCCCGGTGCCCATTTACTTCATTCTCGACGCCGATTCGTCGTTGACCGTTCGCGGCGGACGTGGGGACGACACGTTCCGGCTGCCCACGGCGCTTTCCCCAGCGCAGCTCACCCTCAACGGCGGCGGCGGCATCAACACGCTGGATTACTCGGCCTCCACCGCCAACGTTGTCGTCAATCTGTTCGCCCGCACCGCGACCGGCCTGGCCAAAATCAGCAGGTTCCAAAACGCCACCGGCGGCAGCGGCAATGACACGCTCATCGGCGACGTCGGGAAGAACACCCTCATCGGCAATGACGGAAATGACATACTGCTGGGGTTGGGCGGAGACGACATCCTTTGGGGAGGCAGCGGCCGCGATCTCCTCATCGGCGGTCTGGGCGCCGATCTGCTCGATGGCGGCAGCGGCGACGACATCCTCATCGGCGGTTACAGCCTATACGACACGCAATTCACCGCCAACGGCGGCATCCGCCACAACCTTGACTTGGCGGCCCTTGACGCGGTCATGACCGAGTGGAATTCCGCTAAGATGTACAAAGCCCGCACCGGCGCCCTCACGGACGGCGTCGGGCCGAACGCTCGATACCGGTTGGACTCGAGCACCGTCCACGATGATGGCGACAGCGACACCTTGACCGGCGGCGACGGTCAAGACTGGTTCTTCTTACCCAAAAGCGGCGACATGATCACCGACCTCGATGTCAACTGGAGTGCATTCGATGCCAAGGACAAAAGGGAAAAAACAGTGAAAATCAAATGAACTTCAGGGCAGCAAGTCCGTGACCCCTAAATGGCGAATCACGGCGACCGGTGCGTGCCAACCGCGACGCGGGACACGCACCGGATCGTCTGATTTGGACGCATTTCGAGGGCAGCCCCAAGCCGGCGGACATTGGAAGCGAGAGCCTGAAAGGGGGCCGCATCGCGTTGATTTCTCGCAGCTCACGAAGCGACTTGAGGTTACGGCTCCTGGCTTCGGCCTCGCTAGGCTAGCGTCTCCGGCGGTTCGCATCCTTGCTTCTGGTATTATTCGCGCGCCAGGGACGCGAGATGTGGATCCGCATGAGGATCCTCTGGCTGCGCGTGACCGCCTTTAGCCGCTATATCGCGGCCGAACGCCAGGTGGAAGCCGAGGTCCAACGTAGCGACCGGCGCAGCCGCGTCGTTCCGTTCGCTGCCATGACGTCGCTGAGGCTGGCGTTCGAGCGACTGCGGCCCTTCATGGGCCATCCTGGGCGTATTGGAGGGGTTTTCGGCCACAGAACGGTCGGATCGGGTGGCCGCTACCGATTTTTCCGTGAAGAATGCGATCGGCCACCGCGCCGTCGATCGCGGCCAAACCTGCTTGTGGCGGGTTTCTAGTGCCGTTTTCACTTGGCAACTTTCGCATCCTGTAACCTCAGGCTGCCATTGAGGTTTGCTGTTTGAAGGCCGTCCATGATTTGAGCGATAGATCACGCTTGCGATTACGCCAGGTCAAATAGGTTTCGATGGCCTGTTGTTGGTCCTCGTGCGTGCGATGATCCGACGGTTGCAGGGCGAACTTTTTCAGGCCCCCAAAGTGACATACAATGCGGTTGAGCCAGGAGCCGTTCGTTGGTGTCAGATCGAACCGAATGTTGTTCAGCGCTGCCCACATTTGGACTTCCTCCTTAATGTGCGGTCCATAGTTATCCATGACAATGTGCAGCTTCTGCTCACGAGGATAGCGCGAACGCACCCATTTGAGAAACGGTAGGAATTCGGTCCACCGCTTCCGAGTGGTGAATCGACCATAGAGTCGATCCGTTTCCAAATCATAGAAGGCCAAGAAGTGCCGCACGCCGCCTTTGCGACTGTAGGTGGCACGCAGCCGACCCACATGTTTGTTCAGCCCTTTATAGCAGTGACCGTGGCGGGGCTGCAAATTGAGCGGACCGAATTCGTCGATGCACAGGCGGCGGCCCTTGGCTGGTCGATGGCGGTACAACCGGCGAATGGCCCGGTATTTTTCAGCAAACAACGGGTCCGTCGATTCCTTCCAGGTCTTGGTTCGCCTGAGACGCACCTTGTAGCGATGCCGGATTTCACCGAGCCAGCAGATGCTGATATTGGGGACAATTTTCTGCTCGATGAGATATTGGCGGAGCTTCGGCAACGACCACTGCGTCATGCCAATGAGCGAGATCGGAGAGGACAGCGCGATCTCCGCAATGTGTTCACGCAACTCGATGGGGAAGGTCCGTGGCGAACGTGTTTGGAACCAAGGATACCAGGTGATGCCCTCAATGCCGTCGTCATTGAAACGATGCATGATCTGCCGCACCCACTGCACCGAACAGCCGACCATCTCGGCAATCACGCGATTGGGTGGATGGTTGATGGCGATCAGGATGATTCGAGCATTGCGACTGTTCACCGTGTTGCGCCTCAGATTCTTCAGGCGGCGTAATTTGATCTTTTCATACGGCCGAAGCGAGCGTACCTTAACAGTGTCTTTCATGGCACACCTCCAGGAGGCAAAAACCCCTTAAGCTCCCCCTGGAGGTGTCCTATTCCAATCGACCGCTTGCAGCTGCGCGTAAATCTGCCTATATCAATGGCTTGCGACGCGAAAGTTGCCAAGTGAAAACGGCACTAGCCTTCTCCTGGGCGCTCCCCATGTCCGCGTAATCTATGTGACCAAAACGTCCCTCGACGCCCCGATAGTCGCGGCGGCGCAGCTCCGTGACACCGATACCGTAAGCGCGTCGGCCGGCGATCCGACATAGCCCGAAACGCCAGCCGTCGCCTCTTCTGCGCCAGGCGAGACATCATCTCGTCGTGTTAGCGTTCCGCCGGCAGTTTCATGCGGACTGATTTCTTCCTCTGCATTTCCAATACTTGTTGGACTGCGCCAGAACACATTACCAGAAAACAAAACGCAAGCGGAGGGGATGAATCTGCGTCGGCTCGGCAGGAATAGGAAATTCAACCGCACCGCGCTCAATCAGCTTCAACAATGCAAACGCCGTAGGCCAGAAACGATGGCGCCGTGAAAGTGAGCGTCCCCTTGTCGAGCCGAAAGGGGAGCTGCTTGCCGTCGGCGTCGTCGGGCGAGAGGAATCGCACGCGCTGGACCTTCTTGCCGGCAGGAAGTTGTAACCGCACCGAAACCGGCTCGGCGGAGATAGGCGCTTCTCGTGCCGAGACCGACTTGCCCGGAGCCTTTTCCCTGTGATTATAGTTGACCAAATGCACGATCCAGCGCTTCTTGGCTTCTTGCCGATACGCGTGCATCTCGACGGTCCACGGAGCGACCGCGTGACTCCAACTGTCGAACTTCGTGATTGCCGCGCGAACGCCTTCCGTATCGGTGCGCGCATTCTCGATGCGTAGCGTCGGCTTCAGCCAATCGGCCTGTGGGTGTTTCACATGCTTGCTTGTGACGCCGGCGCGCTCGCGATCCGCAGCGCTGATCGGCGTCCAGACCAGCTTGCCGCCACCCTTGGCGAATTTCCTCAGAGCGTCACGTTCGTCCGCTTGCAAGTATTCCGGCGCTGCGACGATCAGGGTGCGAAAATTGCCAAGTGGCGTTTGCGTCAAGAGATCGTCGGGAATCATGTCGAACAGCAGATGTTCACGGATCATGGTTCGGCCGCACGCCTCGACGTACTCCAGCGCCGACGCATCGCCGGCCGCGATCGCGCGGCTGGGGAACAACAAACCGATCTCCGCCTGGCGAGTGGCGTTGAGATAAAGGTCCTCATGCTGACGCAAAAAGCGGAAGTAGCGCACGACCACAGCGCGATCGTCTTCATGCTGCCACGGCGTGGCGATGGCGTTGGTCGCATAGCCCAGCGCCGCGGCCTCGGCCATCATCACGCGCGGGCGGTAGAAGTCGTACTTGTTGATGACGTACGGCTTGCCGCGGGCCCTTGCGCGCAAGTAAAGGCCATAGAGTACTGTGTCGCCCGCGTATTCCTTGGCGAGGATTGTGTTCTGCGTCGTGCCCCAGTTACAGTACCAAATCAGGCTTTCGCCGCGGCCCCACAACGACGCCGGTACACCCCAGCGTTCGTCGGCGATGGCGTGTGCCAGCGATGTGCGCGTCGACGTCGGAAGATGCCCGCGGTCCAGGTGCAGTTCGTCGAAGTACGCCATATGGTTCCACTGGGCCGCGAAGAGGTTCTTCTTCAACGCTCGGCCATGCTTCAAATAGACGTCCTCGAAGAAAGTGCGTACACGCTGCTTCATGAAATGCAGTTTCTCCAGGTGCAGCGCGTTGGGCGCCGTTTCGTGAACGCGATACGTCCCGGTGACGCAGCCGAGAATCGCTTTGGTATTGACGCGGCAACCGCACTGGGCCGTCTTGTCAACCTTCTCGTGCTCGTCCAAAACGGAATGCGACAGCAGATCGCGCACGCTCTTCGTCGGACGTGGGCCGAGCAACTTATCGTTCCAGTGCTTGTCGTAGAAGCCAAACCAGCTGACGCCGTCGTCAAGCTCCGTAGGTTGATCGCTGACGACGAACAGCTCCGTCTGTCCGATGAGGCGAATGCCCTTGCGATGCAACCGATCGGCGACGGCCTTCCATTTCGCAAGGTGCTCATCTGGATTGAGCGGCGGCTTCTTCGATTTCGCGGACGGTGCTGCGAGCGCATAAAGGCGTTGATCGAAAACACCCATGATGAGGATGTCAGGCCGCGCTTCTTCGACGAAGCGCAGGTACTCCTCCGTCGGCAGCTCGTGGCTCATGTTGCCGTGTAACATGAAACGCACGGATTGGGCGTGCGCAAACGAAAACGGGATGCACCACAGGACGCAGGCTGCAAAGATCGGTTTCATGTACATACATTAGCGATTGCCGCGTTCGCTACGTCCGGGCTTGTCGTTTTGCGCTCGCGTGGCGCGATGCGAACGCTAAACTATGACGACGGGATTATTGCCATGAACATCCTACGTATTCTTGTGATCGCCTTGGCGTCGATGACGATCGCCGGCGCGCTGCCGGCTAATACCGCCTACGGCTACCTCGGCGGCATTGCGGCTCCGATCGACGTTCTCGGCAAGACGCTGCTGGCAAAGCATCCTGATGCCACCATATATCATGGCCGCGTTGTTGCCGCGAAGAACGACGTGGGCTTCGAGCTTCGCATACTGCACTTGTTGGGCCGCGACAAGAAGACGGCGCGATACGAAATCATGTACGGCGACCCGCGCGAGATCGAGAAGTTGGACGGGGCCGCGCCGCCCGAAGTGAAGAAGAAGTGACTGTTAATCAGCGACGCTGTGGGCATTAACCCAATAGGCATTCTCATGAAGCGAATCGGCATCCTCTCAATTGCTTGTATCTTCGCCACCGCTGTTTGGGTACACGCCCAGGAGCGCGCATTGCAACCTGTCGAACTAATCGGCAAGGCGACGGATTTCTACTTCACGAAAAACTACAATTCCTACTACTGGCGCGAGGACTTCACCTTTCTGCTCAAAGATGAAAAGACCGGACAAATCTGGCGCATTCTCTCGCGCGAACCGACGCCGGCTTACGACTGGCGCATGGGCACCACCTTCACCGGCCTGACGCCCGACTGGAAGAAGGATCCGCGTGTCAAGATCGTCGGCGTCACCGGCATCGATCGCTTGCCGGCGAAGTTCTATGACTTCAAGCTCGACGAGCCGAACCTCGCGACCGCGCATCTTGTTCATATCGAAGTCATGAAAGACCAATGGAAGCTCTACAACAGCAACAACTGGTTCCACAAATGGAGCGCAAAGGCCGACCCCGTTATCTACTCGCACTATGCCGATAAGCAAGCGCCGTACGACATTTATGGTTTCATCAACGGCCAGGCGGCCCCGTTCAGCAAGAAAGCGCAGGATCTGATCGACAAGCACAAAGGCGCCCGCATGTTCCACGGCGTCATCCGCTCGACGAAGGACGTGCCGTTCGGTTACGAGATCGACGTGCTGCACCTCGTTGGCCCGGACAAAGGCGGCAACGGCGTAGTATTTCACGGCGACGCGAAGACACTTCCGATGCTGGAGAAGAAGAAGTGATACCGCATCGACTTCGTGAACGGAGAAGGGTGCAATCGTTCATTCCAGTGACCAAGGAGCCCGCCGCAATGCGTTATTCCGCTTTTTTTGCCGCATTTCTGATCTTCACCTTTTTCCTCGTCCCCGGTCGAGCCCAACCTCCGCTCAAACCGCGCTTCACCGACGTCACCGCCGCGTCCGGCCTCTTCATCGCCGAGAACACCGGCGTCGGCGGGACCAATCCGCACGCGGTCGCCATCGAGGATTTCAACGGCGATGGGCTGCCCGACATCATCATTCCCACCTTCGGCAAGCCGCACGTTCGCTACTTCAAAAACCTCGGCGGGCTCAAGTTCAAGGATGTCACCAAGGGGTCTGGACTTGAAGCTTTCGAAGGGGATGGCACCGGGGTCGCCGTCGCCGACTTCGATCGCGATGGCAAGCTCGATATCTACATGACCTCACTCCGAAAAGGGGCGAGCCGACTCTTTCGCGGCAACGGCGACGGCGCCTTCACCGACGTCAGCGAAAGCGCCGGCGTGCTGCTCAAGACGCCGGCCCGCTCCTGCGCCTGGTGCGACGTGGATGGCGACGGCTGGGTCGATCTGTTCGTAACCAGCCCGACCGGTCAGAATTTTCTCTTCCGGAACAATCGTGGCGGCACTTTTGCTGATATCACCCAAGACTCCGGCATCGACCTGAAAGGCCGCCATTGCCTTGGCTGCGTCTTCGGCGACATCGATGGCGACGGACTCGACGATCTCTTCGTCACCTGCTACCAATCGCAACAAGATGCACTCTTTAAGAACCTCGGCGGCGGTAGATTCAAGAACATAACCAAGGACGCGGGCCTGGAACGCAAGGCTTCCACCGTCGGCTGCGTCTTCGCCGACATCTTCAACAAGGGCCGACTTGACCTATACGTGAGTACCGACTCCTGGCTCTCCGGCGCCAACTATTCCGAGACGCAGCTTCTCAAAATGAAACATACCGTGGAACCGAACGTACTCTACATCAACGATGGCAAGGGGCGTTTCGTTCCCACCGCTGCGCCTGCGCTGGCCCTCAAGACGCTGAGTCACGACGCCATCTGCGAGGACTTAGACCACGACGGGTTGCTCGACATCTACGTCGGCGTCGATGCCGAGAGCGGCAACAAGTGGGCGACTTCCAAAGGCGGCAACCCGCTCTATACGCGTCGCGCCAACCTGTGGCAGGAGAAGGCGGACGACTGGGGCATCAAGCACGTCGCCAACTGCGTCTGCGTGCCGGCCGTCGATTTCGACAACGATGGCGATCTCGACCTTCTCCTCGTCAACTTCTATTCCAACGTCGTTCTCTTTCGCAACAACACCGATGACAAGAACTGGCTCCGCGTCAAAGCCATCGGCACCAAGAGCAACCCCGACGGCATCGGCGGCAAGATCAGCGTCTTTGCAAAAGACACGCTCGTCGGCTACCGGCAAATCCACTCCGGCGCCGGCTATTGCCGCAGCTCGCCGCTGGAAGCGCACTTCGGTTTGGGCAAAGCAGCCGAGACCTACCGCGTCGAGGTCGCTTTCAGCGGCAGCAAGACCCGCGTCGTGCGCGAGAACGTTAAGGCGGGGCAACGGATTGTGATTCGAGAAAACGAAAACTGAAAACGGGATCAACAGGCGGTGATTTATGGGTTGCGATTGCACATTCCAGCTCGTTGAGGCACAGAACAGACCGCAGCCCCTCCAGGCACAGGGATTCAACCCATGCGTAAAATCATCGTTGGACGTGCCTACGACTGCGCAGCACCCTTCTTCTGCTGGCTAACCTGGATTGCGCACGGACTTGATTACGGTTACGCAGATCAACAATTCGGCACCCTTTTGGTAGTTTGGGTAAGACAAAAACCCTCTGTGCGCAATCCAGGCTAAGGGGCGACTAATCAAGCCCTCATCAACGCATGTAGGTTCGACAAACCGAGGGCCCTTCGCATGAGATTGGCTACGTCGGTCGATGGGACCGACGCGCGCAAGAGAGAGTGCGGTTGTTCTTGACCGATCGCTCCTGGCCAGACTTTGCAAGTGATCGTCTTCCATTGCTGAATACTTTGGTTAGAATAGCGCTGCGCTTCATCCCTGATGCCTTCCCATTCCCGAAGCATTTCTTCGGAACCGGCAGACATCAAGCCTTCAGATCGGAATCACTACTGTCCGCATCTGCATCGACGCTGGCATTTCACGTTCAACCAGCCGATTAGGTCAATGCTATGAATGACGTCACGCGAATCCTCTCAGCCATCGAACAAGGCGACCCTCACGGCGCGGAGCATCTTTTGCCGCTCGTTTACGAGGAACTCCGCCGGCTGGCGGCTCAGAAGGTGGCCCAGGAAGCGCCTGGACAGACGCTCCAGGCCACCGCCCTAGTCCACGAGGCGTATCTGCGGCTGGTAGACGTGGAAAAGGTCCAACATTGGGACAGCCGTCGCCATTTCTTTGCCGCGGCGGCTGAAGCCATGCGCCGCATCCTCGTGGAAAAGGCCCGACGTAACCGCAGTGTCAAGCACGGCGGCGAGCGCGTCCGCATTGACCTCGACGAGGCACTCGTTGTCGAGGACGAGCCTCGCCAGAATGTCCTCGAAATCGACGAACTGTTGGCCCAACTGGCTGATGCGGACCCCCGAGCAGCGGAGCTGGTAAAGCTTCGCTTTTTCGCGGGCTTGACCGGCGAGCAAACGGCCGAGGTTCTGGGGATCTCGCCGCGCTCGGCGGATCTATTATGGGCCTACGCGCCCGCCTGGCTCTTCGAGAAGCTCCAGCGCGAAAGTTGCTGAAGCCGCTGGACTTCCCATCCATTTTTTTCAAAATGCTTGCGCTCGCTGGCTCCCGATTTCGCATAGCAAGGGAGAAGAACGCGCGAAAGGATCATCTACACGTGAACGAACGAGATCTGTTCATTGCTGCACTGCAAATTGAAGACTCCGCGGGGCGCTCTGCTTACCTCGACAAGGAATGCGGCGCCGATGCCGAGCTACGCCAGCGCGTGGACGTCCTGATAAAGGCGTTCACTCAGGCCGGCAGCTTTCTGCAACAACCGGCGGAGGCTGTGGCCGCCACGTCGGACGTACCCCGGGCCGGGCAGTCCCTCAAGAGTGCTCCGACGGAAGTGCCGGGCACCGTCATTGGGCAGTACAAGCTGCTCCAGCAAATCGGCGAAGGCGGCATGGGCACGGTCTACATGGCCGAGCAGACCGAACCCATGCAGCGCAAGGTCGCCCTCAAGGTCAATGGACAGCCGCCAGGTCATCGCCCGCTTCGAGGCCGAGCGGCAAGCCCTGGCGATGATGGATCATGTCAACATCGCCCGGGTATTCGACGGCGGCACCACCGAAGCCGGCCGGCCCTACTTCGTCATGGAGTTGGTCCACGGCGTGCCCATCACCAAGTATTGCGACGACAACCACCTGACGCCGCGCGAGCGGCTGGAGCTGTTCGTGCCGGTGTGCCAGGCGATTCAGCACGCGCACCAGAAGGGCATCATCCACCGCGACATCAAGCCGTCCAATGTGATGGTGACGCTTTACGACGGCAAGCCGGTGCCAAAGGTGATCGACTTCGGCGTGGCCAAGGCGACCGAGCAAAAGCTGACCGAGCGGACGCTGTTCACGCAGTACGGCACCATGGTCGGCACGCTGGAATACATGAGCCCCGAGCAAGCCGAGATGAGCGCCCTGGGGGTCGATACCCGCAGCGACATCTACTGACTGGGCGTGCTGTTGTACGAGCTGCTGACGGGCAGCACCCCGCTCACTCACAAGCGGATGAAGGAGGCAGCGTACGGCGAAATCCTCCGCATGATCAAGGAGGAGGAGCCACCCAGGCCGAGCACGCGGCTGAGCGATTCGGGCGAAGCCCTTGCGTCGATTTCGGCCCAGCGCAAGACGGATCCGGCCAAGCTGTCGAAGTTGGTGCGCGGGGAGCTGGACTGGATCGTGATGAAGACGTTGGAGAAGGACCGCAACCGGCGCTACGAGACGGCTAACGGGTTCGCGGTGGACGTGCAGCGCTACCTGAACGACGAGCAGGTACAGGCTTGTCCGCCGACGGTGGGGTATCGGCTGCGGAAGTTCGCCCGGCGGAACAAGCGGGCGCTGGTGACGGCCTCGGTCATCGGCGTGGCGGTACTCCTGGCGGTCGGCACCCTCGGCTGGATGGTGTCCGACCGGGCGGCGCGGCAGATGCGGACGGCCGGTGAGGTTAACCAGTTCCTCCAGCGGGCCGAGGCGCTCTACGCCGACAACAAGCTACCGGAAGCTGTGGCGGAGGTCGAGAAGGCCCGCGGAGTGCTGGAAGCCGGAAGCGGTGACGAGGAGTTGGGACGGCAGGTGCGGCAGTGGCACACCGACCTCGATACGGCCGCCAAGCTGGAAGAGAACGTGCTGGAGTCGCACGACCTGACGGACCGCGACCGGGGGTATGCCGACTACGCCCGGGTGTTCCGGGACTACGGCATCGATGTGGAGGCTCTGCCGGTTGAGGAGGCGACGGCCCGGGTCGCCGCCAGCCACATCAAGTTCGATCTGGTACTCGCTCTGGAAAACTGGGCCTCGCGGTTGCGGAACGACCCCCGGCGGCCGGACGCGGCCGGCTCGGAGCGGTTGCGGGCGATCGCACGTGCCGCCGACCCCGACCCGTGGCGGCAACGCTACTTTGGGGCGGGCGAGGCGAAGGACGTGCGAACGCTCCGGGAATTGGCGGATGGGGCTGACCTGAGCCGGGATCGCACGCGCGTTCTGGCGAACCTGGGCAGCTCCTTGGCAAAGTCCGGAGACGTGGAGGCTGCCGTCGCCTTCCTCCGCAAGGCCCAGCGCCAACATCCCGGCGACTTCTTGATCAACTCCTACCTGGCAGGTTGCTTGACTCAGTTAAAGCAGCCAATGCTGGACGAGGTCATTGCGTTCCGGCGTGTCGCGGTGGCCGTCCGCCCGCAGAGCGCCTGGGCCCACAACACGCTGGGCGTTGCCCTTAAGCAGAGGGGCCGCCTCGACGAGGCGGTCGTCGAGCACCGCGAGGCCGTCCGCCTCAGGCCGAGGTATCCCCATGGCCATTACAATCTCGGCCACGCCCTTGGGGAACAGAACAAGCTGGAAGAGGCGGTTGCCTGCTACCGGAAGGCCATCGAACTCGACCCGAGTGACCCCAATGCCCACAACAACCTGGGTAACCTCCTCTGCGAGCTAAACAGATTGGACGAGGCCGTCGCGAGCTGCCGCAAGGCCATCGAACTCGACCCGAAACGTGTCCGGGCCCACTACAACCTCGGTAACGCTCTCCGCAACCAGAATAAACTGGACGAGGCAATCGCCAGCTACAAGAACGCCATCGAGATCGACCCGAAGTATGTCAAGGCTCACAACAACCTGGGTCTCGTACTCTACTTGCAGAACAAGCTGGACGAAGCAATCGCCAGCTACAAGAACGCCATCGAAATCTACCCCAACGATTTCACGGCCAACACCAACCTTGGCCTCGCCTTGAGGAAACAGGGGAATTTTGAAGAGGCCGTTGCCTGCTACCGCAGGGTCATCGAATTCGACCCGAAGCACGCCGCAGCCCACTTAAACCTTGGCCTCGCTCTGATGGACCAAGCGAAGGTGGACGATGCCATAGATGCGTACCGCGAGGCCATCCGCCTCAACCCAGGCTATGCCCGGGCCTACTACGAGCTCGGCGTCGCCCTGATGCGCCAGGGGAAGGTGGACGACGCCGTCGCCGCCTACCGCAAGTCCAGCGAACTGGATCCAAGATACGCCCAGGACTTTACCCTCCTTGGCGACGCACTGGGCAAGAAGGGCTGGGACTTGTCCAACCACCCGGATGTGAAGGTCCGGGATCACAAACGGGGCGTCGAGCTGGGCAAGAAGGCCGTCGAACTCGCCCCGCAGTCGGCCAGCGCTTGGCAACTTCGGGGATGGATCGAGTACCGGGCGGGAAACTGGAAGGACAGCATCCAGGCTTTGGAGAAGTCCTGCAAGCTGCAAGAGGGAGGTAAGGGTGATGCCTTCCAGTGGCTCTTCCTAGCCATGGCCCACTGGCAACTGGGGGACAAGGAATCGGCCCGCAAATGGTACGACAAAGCGATTGAGCTCGAGCGAGTTTGGCCCGAGGAACTCCGCCGCTTCCGGGCTGAGGCATCCGAATTGATGGGTCTCGGAGGCAGGGTCGAAGTGGCACCGCCCCCAAGATTGAAGAAATGAGCGAAGCATGCCGCGCCCCTTTCGGGCAGGCAGCATGAATGCGGCCGGTGGGGTCCTTACCGCCAAGCAAGCCCCCCACCGGCCCGGCACCGCCCCGGCGCTCGGTCTGCGCGCCGGGAACGATGTTCCTCCATTTGTATCGCAGACCAGTCTTCCCTAGGAGTCTTTGCTATGCGTATGTCATCTTGGCTGCGATCCGCACGTTCCATCCTCGTCCCGTCCGGCAGCGCCGGCGGGCACGCCGCGCGGCCGACGAAGCGAGTCTCGTCCGCCCGGCTGAGCGTCGAACACCTGGAGGATCGCACCGTCCCCAGCACCTTCATGGTCCAGAACCTCGCCGACGGCGGGGTCGGTTCGCTGCGGGCGGCGGTCGCGGACGCCAACGCCAACCCCGGCACCGACCTGATCCGCTTCGCCCATTCGGCCCGCGACGGCACCATCGCCCTGACGAGCGGCGAACTGAGCCTCACCGACAGCGTGCGCATCGACGGCCCCGGCGCGAGCCGGCTGGCCGTCAGCGGCAGCGACCTCAGCCGGGTCTTCCGGATTGGCAGCGGCGTGGACGTGAGCATCGACGACCTGACCATCACCCACGGGCGGGCTGTTG
>Ga0163144_10010150_pt1 | contig 20119 bp, 23 predicted proteins | sample OliLak19BULKMAT1_FD_123175 | JGI IMG/M metagenome (GOLD analysis project Ga0163144, IMG submission 123175) | Freshwater microbial mat bacterial communities from Lake Vanda, McMurdo Dry Valleys, Antarctica - Oligotrophic Lake LV.19.BULKMAT1 | ecosystem: Environmental > Aquatic > Freshwater >... | reverse complement strand
GGTCCTGGGGCGCCATCTTGAAGGGGGCGGGGAACGCGGGATTGACGATGCGGTGCACGGCGACGGGCACGCCGCCCGCGTTCTGCGCGATGATGAACAGCACCGAGTTCGTCTTGGGCGCGCGCGCCTCCAGCGACGGCGAGATTTCGACGACGCCCGAGAGGCGGAAATCGCCCGTCAGCCAGTCGCAGCCCGCCAAGGCCGCGAGCAGCGCGAGCGCGACGGCCCTCAAACGGACGAGGTCTCGGCGGCCGCGGCCGCGTTGGCCTTGACTCCGAGCCAGAGATAGACGAGGGTGACGACTCCGGTGAGCAGACCCGAGAAGGGCAGAGGGAACGGCACGAAGGACTTGAGCACGCCGGCGAGGAGGGCGGTCGTCTGGGCGTGGATCGCGATCTGATAGAGCGGGCCGAACGCGAGCACGCCGTTGGCGAGCGTATTGAAGATCATGGCGATCAGCGCGAAGACCAGCCCCGCGAAGGATGTCCACGCAGCGGCGAACACGAAGACCGTGAGGATCGCGAGGGGATAGACGACCCTCTTGAGGGAGCCCGCCGCGTCGCGGAAGAACGCGGCGTCGACGACGATGGGTTTTTCGGGCGCCGCCTTCGACAGGTCGTATATCTCGATCCGCCCCGGCTGCTGCTCGATGTAGAGGGCGTTGCCGGTCAGGTAGGCCAGGACCTTTTGCTCCTGCATCGCCTGCAGGTTGACCGGCTCGACGCGCGCCGTGTCGATCATGACCGCGACCTCCGGGGCCTGCGGATGGACCACGCGCTTGGGAGCCGTCGCGGAGCTGGTGACCTTGCCGCCGGAGAACGTCAAAGTGGGGATCTCGTTGGCGAGCCATGAGAAGGTCTCGTCGACGAGCGGGTCGATGCGCAGCTTCATCGCGATCGAGGCGCCGACGGTGAAGACCAGGCTGACGAAGAAGATGTAGAGCACGGTGCGGCTCGCCTTCTCGGCGGCAAAGCGGCGGTAGGCTTGCGTCGAGGCGATCGAGCCGAGGAGGTCTTGGATCATGCCGACAGTTTAGCAAGGCCGCGGAAGCCGGACAAGGGTTGACGAACCCGCGTCGAGACCTTAAACTCAGGGGGATGAGCTCGCGCATGCGGCTGCTGACTGTGCTGAACGCCCTATTCCTGCTCGCGGCGCTCGGCTGCGGCGACGAGGAGGGCGGCTGCGGGCCGGCTCCCAAGAAGGAGGAGGAGCAGGCCGCGGGACCGGGCCTCTCGGCAAACAAGGGCTCCTCGTCCGGAGCGGCCGAGCTCCAAACCTCGGACCGGAAAGGGCGCGTGCCGAAGGCCTACCAGCGTTCCGCCTCCGCGTACGAGCCCGCCAAATCCACCGCGACCATCAGCAAGCCGATCATCGCCGTCTCTTCGACGACCGCGGCCGCGAGGCGAATGGCGTCCTTGCCGGCGGTGCGCGTGATGAAGCGCCGCGTGGACGGCGTGGTGGACCGCGTCGAGGTGAGCTGCCGGATCATGGCCTCTTCGCCGGACGGCAAGTGCGCGAGCGCCCCGAACTACGCCGAGATCAAGGCGCTCTGCTGCCCGGAGGGCTTGATCGAGCGGTGCGCGACGACGATGTCGGGCGTCCTGCTCGTCGGCCGCGGCTGCGAGCCCCCGAAGCGATAGGTTTCGCGGATGTTCTTTTTCGCGCTCTGACATGCGCTGACATTTCCTGACGCTCAAGGGCTCGACCGCGGCCGGCGGCGGGGCTACGATTATTACATGGCCCCGCTCCAGCGCGTGAACGTCCTCATGATCGACGACGATCCCGAGGCCCTTATGCTGATGAGCCTGCGGCTCAACGAGGCGTGCGGTCCGGATTTGCGCTTCGCGCTCGAAGGCGCCCTGTCCTTGAAGAAGGGCCTGCTCCTCGTCGCGGCAGAGGAATTCGACGTGATCCTCCTGGACCTGCACCTGCCGGACAGCGCGGGCCTGGCCACCGTGGCCGCGGCGCGCCGCCACTCGGGCGGCACGCCGATCGTTGTCATGACCGGCTATGAGGACGAAGCCATGGGCCTCGAGGCGATCGGGATGGGGGCACAGGACTACCTGATCAAGGACCGGATCAATATGACCTTGCTGAGCCGGGCGATCCGCTACGCGATCGAGCGCGCGACTTTGCTTCGAGAGCTTCGCGAGCTGGAGCAGCTTCGAGCGGAGGTGCGCGAGCGGCGCAAGACCGACGAGTTCAAGGACCGCCTGCTCGGCGCGGTCTCGCACGAGCTACGCAGCCCGCTGACCGTCGCGCAGGCTGCCGTTACGAACCTCGTCGACGGGATGGCCGGCCCGCTCTCTCCCGTGCAGGCGGAGCTCCTCGAGATGGCCCAGCGTAACCTGGATCGTCTCGGCCGCTTAGTGCTCAACGCGCTCGATTTCTCCCGCCTGGACTCCGGCCGGGCGAGCCTGGAATTCCGCCGCGTCGACGCGGGCCGGGTGATCGCGGAAATGGCTTCGGACTGGCGGCGCTCGCTCACGAAGACATTGAAGGTCGAGGTGGAAGTTGAAGATAAACTGCCCACGGTCCGGGCGGACATCGACCACTTCGCTCAAATGCTGAGCAACCTCCTCGACAACGCGGGACGCCACGCCGCAGGCAAGGTGCGGATCGCGGCGCGCGCGGAGGGCGGGATGGTCAGGATCACGGTGGAGGACGACGGTCCGGGCGTGCCGCTGGACCGCAGCGAGGAGATCTTCACGCCGTACACGCAGCTGGCTCGCGGAAAGGGCGCGGGCTACAAGGGGACCGGCCTTGGCCTGGCCATCTGCCGCGAGATCGCCGAGCTCAGCTCAGGGCGCGTCTGGGTCGAAGAGAACGGTGGGCCGGGGGCCCGGTTTCACTTCGAGCTGCCGCTCTGGTCCTCCTCGGCGGCCCCGGCCGGGAAATGATCCGCGTGCTGAGCGTCGAGGACGATCCCGACCTGCAGCGCCTGCTGGCCCTCGCGTTGGCCGGAGACGAGTTCGAGGGTCATTTCGCCTTCACGGGGCCGGAAGGCTTCGAGGCGGCGGTCTCGCTGAAGCCGGACATCATCGTTTGCGACCTGATGCTTCCAGGCTACGGCGGACAAGAGCTGATCCGGAGGCTCAAAGGGGAGGCGAGCACGCGCGCGATCCCCGTCGTGGTCGTCACCGCCTATTACGACGCGGCGACGCTCGTGGAGAAGGAGATCCGCAAGCTCGCGGTCATCGAGTACGTGCGCAAGCCCGTCCGCTGCGCCGACCTGGTCAAGCTCCTGCGCCGGATCTCCGCCCAATAGGGTATCCTCATCCCATGCCAGACGAGCCCCGAATCCAGGAAAGTGAAGCCGCCCTCCCCGACATGCCCGCCGCGCTCGCCGCGGTGGACCTCGCCTCGGTGAACGCAAACGTCGCCTCGCTCCGGGCGGACGCGTCCGAGATGAAGCTCCTGCTGTCCGCGCTCAAGCTCCCGCTGTCCGCGCTCAAGGAGCAAGGGACGGACGTCCAGGCCGCGCTGGCGGCGGGCAAGGGCGATATGACGGCCGTGATGACCGATGTCGTCCGGCTCGATCAAAAGCTCGAGCGTTTGGCCGCGGCCCTAGCGGCGACGCAGCAGGACGTCCAGCGAATCCTGCGGCTTACAGCGACCAAGGACGACGTCGCGCGGCTCCTCGCCGCCTTCGAGAAGAAGCCTATTCCTTGATGGGAGCCGGCGGCACGCCGTAAAGGCCTTTCTTCCGGGCATGGTCGAAGGCCGCGTGCGGCATCAAGGTGTGCTGGCCGTTGCGCACCTGGGTCGAGGACGCCTCGAAGCCCACGTGCTTCAGGAAGCGCACCTCGAGGGCCGTGGGCACGGCCGCGGCGGGCGCCTCGCGCCGGATGAACGCGACCTTCAGCTCGTGAAGAGCGGTGTTGTGGCCCAGCGCCCGCGCGTAGTTCTCGAGCTTGGGCAAGGTGTCGGGATTGCCCTTCAGGTCCACGAGGCGATAATGGTCGTCGCCGACCATGTACCAGGCTTCGACGCGCTGCTCGGGGTTGAGGGCAAGGATGCGGAAGATGTTGGTCTCTCCGTCGAACGTCGTGCCGACGGCGATCGGGGAGTACTCGAAGAACGGCGCGAAGATGTCGAGAACTTCCCGGCCCATCGGGTGGCGCGTCTCGACGGGCGTCATCTTGGGCTTGCGGACGTCGTCGCCGGCCAGGACGAACACGATCTTGTCGACCTCGAGCTCTCCGACCGCGCGCAGCGCGATCAGCAGGTGGCCCCACTGGAAAGGATCGGCGGCCACGGGGTACACGCCGATGCGCGCCCGGCGCGCGGAAGAGGGCAGAGGCGGATCGGACTCAGCTAGGCGGACCTTCGCGGACGGGTCGATCGCGCCTTTATCGAGGCGGCGCTGGATCTTCACGAGGGCCTTGTCGGCCTCGATGGCCACCGTCTCGAGCAGGTCGGGCTCGGGATCGGCGTAATCGCGGGCGGCGAAGAGCAGCTGCGCGCGCACGCGGCCTCGGACGAGCGCGGCCGGCGAACCGGCGGGCAGGACGTACTTGGCGTCGAGCGACTCGAACAGGGCGCTCAGGCGGTCCGTAAGGGGGAGGTGCGAGCTCCCGGCCGCTCGAGCGGGCGAGGCCGCGGGGACGGCGGCGGCCTGCGGCGCCGGGACGGGGCCGAAGCCGGGCGTCTGCGCGATAGGGGCGGAGAGCGCCGGAGACAGGGCGGGGGCGGGAGAGAAGGCCGTGAAGGAGGCTCCGATGGAGGAGCCCGGCAAGGCCGGCGGCGCGGCGCGGCCGATGCGTATCTGGGCGACGGCCGGAAGAGGGACCGCGAGGATGAGTGCGAGAAGGGATGCTAGAAGCTTCACGCCCATATTATCCCACGGGAGCCCGCCCGGCGCATCAACCCTTCGGCCCGCTCGCGTCCGGGCCGAAAGACCCGCGCGCTCAGCGCCCGTCGCGGCGCGAGGCGACGAGCACGCTGACGAGAAGCATCGCGGCCGCGAAGGCGGCCAGGATCGCGAGGCAGGCGTTCATGGAGGCGGCCGCTTCGGGCACGACCGCCGGAAGGAGCGCGCGCTGAAGACCGGTCACCGCGTAGGACACCGGGTTGAGCGCGATGACCGCCCTCAGGAAACGCGGCGCGCCCGCGGAGGGAAACAGCGCCCCCGAGAGCATCCACATCGGGATCAGAAATAGGTTCATGACCGCGTGGAAGCCTTGCGAGGAATCGAGCACCCACGCGATGCAGAAGCCGAGGCCCGTCAGGCCGATCGAGGCGAGCGTCAACACCGCGAACGCGAGCCCATAGCCGCGCAGGCCCGGGTCCAGGCCCGCCGCGCCCGCAAGCAGGAGAAACGCGAGCCCCTGGGCGAGGCCGACCGTCGAGGAGCCGAGCACCTTGCCGAGCACGATCGACAGGCGCGAGACGGGCGCTACGAGCACGGACTGCAGGAATCCCTCGCGCCGGTCCTCGATGATCGAGATCGTGGCGAAGATCGACGTGAACAGCACGATGAGGACCAAGGTCCCCGCGTAGAAATATTGGAGGAAGTTGAGGCCCTCGGGCGCGCCCGGCACGTTGACGGACGTGCCGAGGCCGGCGCCGATCAGCAACCAGAACACGATGGGCGGCACGAGCCCGCCGATCACGCGAGGCTTGTCCCGGAAGAACCGGACGATGTCGCGCTCCCAGAGCGTCAGCATGGCGCTCATTTGGCGGCCGTCTCGGCGTCGGAGTCCTCGAAGCGGCGCCCCGCATGATGAAGGAAAGCGTCCTCGAGGCTCGGCCGCGAGAGGCTCACGGTGCGCAGCCGTCCTGGGAACGCCTCGACGAGCTGAGGGATGAAGGCATGGCCAGAAGCGCGCTCGAGGCGCAGGGTGGCGCCGAACGCCTGGGGCGTGACGCCGAAGCGCTTCGTGATTTCGTCGCGCAGGCCGGAGGCGTCGTCGGTCTCGATCGTGATGACGTCGCCGCCGATCTCCGCCTTGAGCGCGGCGGGGGTGCCCATCGCGACGATACGGCCCTGGTCGAGGATCGCGACGCGGTCGCAGCGGTCGCCCTCGTCCATGAGATGGGTGGTCGTGAGGATCGTCGAGCCGGAGGCCTTGAGGGACATGAGATGCTCCCAAAGGTCATGGCGGGCGGCGGGGTCCAGGCCGGTCGAGGGCTCATCCAGGAGGATGACCTTCGGCTTGTGGAGGAGGCTTTTGGCGAGCTCAACGCGCCGGCGGAGGCCGCCGGAGAGCGCTCCGCACAAGTCGCCGGCGCGCGGGGAAAGTCGATAGTGGTTCAGCATCTCGTCGATGCGATCATTCAACGTCACGCCGGAAAGGCCGTAGAGACGGCCGCCGTGAATGAGGTTCTCTCGGACGGTCAGCTTGTTGTCGAGGCTCGGGTACTGGAATACGACGCCTAGAAACGGCCTCACTGACGACGGATCGACGATTAAATCACGGCCGAGGATCGCCGCCGACCCGCTCGTGGGGGGGAATGAGGTCGAGAGAATCTTGAATAAAGTGCTTTTACCGCCGCCGTTCGGGCCCAGGAAGCCGAAGAGTTCGCCTTCGGCGACGTCGAATGACACGTCGTTGAGCGCGCGGCGCGCGACCGACTTTTTCTTGGCGGGGTAATCGTGGATCACGCCTTTTACGACGACCGCGTTCATTTCTTTAGACCCGTCCACGGGGTTTCGGCGTGGCCCGTTTCCTTATTCACGAATCTCGCGGCGACGAAAAGATACGTGGATAACCGGTTTAGATAAACGATCACCCCTTCCGGAAGAGGCTCCAACGCCGAGAGCTCGATCGCCGCGCGTTCCGCGCGGCGGCATACGGCCCTTGCAAGGTGGAGAGCCGCGCCGGCGCGACCGCCGCCCGGTAAAATGAAATTTTTGAGCGGCTCGAGATTTTTATCCCACGTATCGAGCTCTGCTTCGAGCCGCTTCGCGGCGTCGACCGGCAAACCTTTGTCGAACGGAGGCGTCAGTTTTTTCAGCTGCTCGGCGGGCGTCGCGAGAAGGGCGCCGATCACGAAGCACTCGGCCTGAACCCGCCCCAATCCCTTATCCACCGACATTAGCGCCGGATCCTCTCGGAAGAGGGAGCGCGCGAATCCCAACGCGCTGTTGAGCTCATCGATTTCGCCGTAGGCGATCACGCGAATATCCGACTTAGGCACGCGCGCGCCTCCGAAGAGGCCCGTCTCGCCCTTGTCACCGGTTCGAGTATAGATCGCCACCTAGAACTGTGCGCCGAGGCCGAAGTCGAAGCCCGGGATGCCGTGGCGCAGGGTGTAGGCGCCGCGCAGGCTGATCAGCGGGAGAGGATGCACGTCCACTCCGGCGGAGAAGCGGGAGCCGCGCGCGGTGGCGGTCATCCCGCTCACGCCGGGAGCGATCGCGGAGCCGACGGTCACCTTAGTCACGTCGAAGCCCGCGAGGATGAACGGCTTGACGATCGGCAGGTTCCACGTCGCGACGGCGTTCGCGGCGCCGTGCGTCGCGCTGAAGTGCTTGTGGTTCACCTTGTCCCCGAACGCCGAGATCGAGACGTTGGGCAGGGCCGTGGTGATGGTGCCCGTGCGGAACGCGCACCAGCGCGCGCCGCCGCCGAAGATCGTCGCGTCGAACGCCTTGGCGCCGTGGACGATGATGTCGAAGTTCAGCGGAAGCCCCACCCCAACCTCGATCATCGGCACGCCGAAGGCCTTCACGCCCGCGGCGTTCAGGATGCTGTTGTCCTTGTCCGGGCGCATCTGCACGGCGCCGACGACGCCGGCCCAGAAGCCGGGCATGCCGAGCGAGCGCCCCGTATGTGCGGACGCTCCGCCCAAAATGCCTCCCAGGTCGAGCGCGAAAGGCTTGATATTTTCGGCGCGGGCGCGCGCCTGGAAGTCGGAGAGAGTATTGGAATAAGCGGGGATCGCGGCAAGGCAGATTATAAGGGAGAGGAGTGTCTTCATGACGTCATTTTGCCAAATTCAGGTTGATTGCGCTACACTCATTGAAATGAACGTTTCGCGCGAGGATCGGTGGCTCACCGCATGCCTTCTCGCCGCATTGGTCTCTGCCGCAATGTTGGCCGCGTGCAACGCGGCATTTTTCCACTACACGGGCATAAGCTACTTTCCGCGCGAGGGCTGGTGGTTAGGATTCGTCGCGGTCGATTTCGCGATCTTCGGGCTTTGGGTGCGCGAACGATCGCCGTACGCGAGCTTCGTGGCGGTGAATTTGTCGTTTTACGCGTTGACGGCCGCCGTCATGGGCGTTCTGACGACCGGGATCCAATACTCGCCCTTCCCCCGCATCGACCACTCGTTGGCTCGACTCGACCTGGCTCTCGGTTGGGACACCGTCTCCATCATTCGTTGGGTCGCGGCGCGACCAGGCTTAAAGAAGGTTTTGGCGCTGTGCTACAACACGACCGAGATGCAGCTCATCGTGGCGCCATTCATCGCGGCGTATGCTCATGACAAGCGGCGATTGCGGGTGTACCTCTACGCCATAGTGTACTCGTCGTTTATCGGAAGTCTTTTCTATTACTTCTTTCCGAGCTCGGGGCCGGCGGGAGTCTTCGAGAGCCCCGACTTCTTCGACGTTCAGAGATTGACGCATTTGAAGTATGAACAGGTTCACAACTTCCAGCCGGTGACGACGTTATTGGGCGGCTTGATCGCCTTTCCGTCGTTCCATGTCGCTTGGTCGGTCTTGGCAACGTACGCGGCGCAGCCGCGCAAAATTATCTTTTATTCCTTCGTCCTGCTGAATACCGTCGTTATCGCATCGACGGTGCTGTTGGGCTGGCATTACCTGGTGGACGTCCCCGCGGGAATCCTCCTGGCGTTGCTATGTCTTTGGGCCGGCGAGGTCACCCACCGCCGTTTGTCCTTATGAATAAGGATGAGCAGCGCGGCTTCGCCGCGCTCGCCGGCGCCATAGCCCTCATTTACGCGCCGGCGCTCACATCCCCGGTCATCTACGACGATGTCTCGCACGTTCGGGACAATCCGGCCTTCCGCCTTCCCGGCGGAGAATTTCTTTCCGGTTTGCTCTCCCGCGATTACTTTTCGTTCGCCGCTGAACGTACGTATCAGCCCCTCGTCACGCTGTTCCATTACGCGACCCATGCTCATCCATTGGTCTATCGAGCCTTCGGTCTCGGCATCCACTTCCTTAATGCCTTGCTGGTCTACCACCTCGCCCGACGATTAACCGCCGGCCGCAGGCCGGCGATCCTCGCGGCGGCCGTTTTTGCCTTCTTTCCCGCGCATACCGAACTTCTGAATTTTTCGTCGTTCAAGGGCCACCTATTCGCGGCGTCATGCACTCTCGCCATTCTGCTTCTTGTTATCGACGTTTGCGCCAGCAAGGTTAAAACTTCGTTGCCGTTCAGCATATGCTTCCTCCTGACCGCCGGTCTTCTATCTAAAGAATCGGCCCTCATCGCGGTGCCGCTCTGCATGCTGTACGTCGCCCTCTTTGCCCGCGCGCACGCCCCTCGCCTAACACGCCTCTTCGTGGCGTCCCTCTCCATCTCCGCCGTTTATCTGTGGCTCCGTTTTTTCCTTTTAACCCAACCCCCGCCGTTCCCTCGCCGCTTCAATCCCTCCTCGCTGGAATCCTTCGCGTTTTACCTCCGCAATTTGGCCCTTCCATATCCGTTGTGCCTCGAACGCACGCTCCCCGCCGGCCCCTCTTGGATTCTGTGGCTTTGCGGCTTCGCCGCTATAATCTGGTGCTCACGCAAATCCCCGACGGCGCTGTTCGCACTCGCCTGGATCGCCGTCACCCTCTCTCCGTTCCTGCACCTGATTCCCTTCTCGAACGTAAGCCCCGTCGCCGACCGCTATCTCTATCTGCCCGCCGCGGGCCTCTGCCTTCTCATCGCTCATATGGCCGCGCGTTCCGCGCGGCTTTTTTACCCGCTCGCGGCGCTCGCGGCCGTCGGGGGCGTCTTATCCGCGTCCCGGAATATGACCTATGCCTCGACGCGAGCGTTGTTCGAACAGACCGCCTCGTGCGCGCCGTTGAATCCGCGCGCGCACTTCCTCCTCGGCATGATCTGCTTCCAAGAAGGCGATCTCTCCGCTTCGCGGGCGTCCTATCAGCGTGTCCTGGCGCTCACGGATAGCTCCGGCGCCCGCGCCGCGCTCGAGGACATCGACCGGGCGGAATTCAAAAAATAATCCGTCGTGCGATTTGATTTATATTTGACCCGGATTTGAAGTTTTTATTCTCCCGCGATCCTACAATGAACCTGCCGGAATTCCCGGCGGGAGACTGTGATGAAGATGATCAGGCACGACGAGAAGACGGCGACCGTGATCCGGCCCGGTGAGCCGGCGCGCACGACGGGCTACAACCGGCGCTTTATTCGGGACGCGCGCCCGTCCACGCAAGGGTGCGGAAGCGGGACGTTCTGGTATCCGATCTGGCGCAATATTCGGAAGCTATAAATCCTGCCGTCCGGCCCAGTTGTAGATGAAGCTCCAATGCAGCGCCGCCCCGACGATGACGAGAAAGTGGAACAGCTCGTGCGCTCCGAGCACCCCCGTGAAAATGACGGGGCCGTCGAGGTAGTCGATGAGCGCGCCCGCGATGTAGGCGATGCCGCCGAGGAAGAGGAGGGACGTCTCCTTCCAGCCGTATCGCGCGGTGATGCGGGCGAAGGTGATGCCCCCCAGGGACGAGACTCCGATATAGGCTCCGACGATCGCCCAATACGGCAGGCGCGTGAAGTAAACATCGATGAGGATCAGGCACGCGATCGATGCGCCCCAAAAGACGGCGGTCAGACCCCAGCGCCAGTGGCCTTTGAGCAACAGGATATGTACGGGCGTGGCCGACCCGGCGATGACGATCCAGATGCCGGCGTAGTCGAGGCGACGGAAGACCGCGCGCCAGGGGCCCGGCTCGAGGCCGTGGTACACGCCGCTCATCGAGAACAGGAACAGGAGCGAGGCGCTGAAGATCATGAGGGACGAAGTCCGCAGCGAGTCGCCGCGTCCTTTCTTGTACAGGAACCAGGTGCCGCTCAGCGCGCCGAGCGCGGCGGCCAGGTGGCTCACGCTCGAGACCGGGTCGTTCAGGCCGAAATAGCGTTCAAGTCGCATCCGTGCTTGACAGTGTAGCGCGGTGGGGAATTTGCGCAAGGGGGGACGGAAGAATCGTCATTTGACGAGCCGCCCGATGACGAAGGTCATCGCCGGTGGTCCCGGCGGACGCCGGCGCCCGCGCGGCGGCTGGCGGCGAACTCCTCGAGCATCTTCGCGTTGAAGGCGGGCAGGTCCTCGATGCGGCGGCTCGTCACGAGGCCGTGATCGTCGACGACCGCCTGATCGACCCACAAGGCGCCCGCGTTGACGAGATCGGTCTTCAGCGAGGGCCAGGACGTCATGCGGCGGCCGCGTACCCCGCCTGCCTCGATCAAGGTCCACGGGCCGTGGCAGATGGCCGCGATCGGCTTGCCGGACTCCACGAAATGCCTGACGAAGGCGACCGCCATCGGCATGATGCGCAGGCGGTCTGGGTTGACGACCCCCCCGGGCAGCAGCAGGGCGTCATATTCGCCGGCGTGGGTCTCCCCGAGAAGCGCGTCAACCAGGAACTTGTCTCCGACGGCATCGTGCCTTCGGGCTTGTACCTCGCCGATGATGGGCGACACGATCCGCGTGACGGCGCCGGCCGCGTCGAGGGCTTTCTTCGGCTCAACGAGCTCGGCTTGCTCGAACCCGCCGGTCACCAGGATCGCCACCGTGAAGCCCGCCAATTCGTCGGCCATGGTCTCCTCCGCGTCCCTGACACCATGATAGCTCGGGGCGGCGGCGCGTTCCATCGCCGCGGCGTCACGGTTTTGCTTTAGGCTTGAAGCGAGCGTTTTTCCGAGTCGTGCCGTTTCTCGAGGCGCGCCATCAAGGTCCCGCGCAGCGTCTTCGAGCCGAACAGGCGCGCGGCCTCGACGAGGAGCTTCACCCCGCCCTCTACGTCGGACAGGCGCACCTTTTCCGGCGCGACCGCGTCGGCGCCCCAGCCGTTGTGGTAGTTGACCAAAGGGACCGCCACGCCGCCGGCCTCGAACCCGAACGCGAGATACGCGGTGGCCTCGCAGGTGCCGCCCGTCAGCCGCAGGCGCTGCACCTTCGTTCCGCGCTTGCGCAGGACCTCGGCCGCGTCGTCGAGCAGAGCGGTGAGGTTGGGATCGAAGGCCGTCGCCTTGTCGCCGAGGCGAATCGTCGGCCCGCCGCCGGGCTTCGAGCCCGGGAGCTCTCGAGAGGACTCGATCGACAGGTAGGAGTCCCCGCGCGACAAGACGCCGGAGCGCAGCATGTCGAGTGCGCCGACGAAGCCGACCTCCTCGGCGCGGTTCAGCAGGACGGTCAGGTTCACCTTCGCGCGCGCCTTGGACAGCCGGCGCATCGCTTCGAGGCTGATCGCGCAGCCGAGAAGGTCGTCGACCGAGCGCGACAGGAGCCAGCCGGCCTCGATCTCGCAGGCGGGTAATGCAAGAACGGCGAAGTCGGCCTTGGCGCCCTTCGCGGGCGCTTCGGTCCATTCGATCGTCCAGAGGCCGCCGTCCTTTTGCGGACGCGGACCGATCACGCCCCGAGCGAGCGGCCGGTTGTCCTTGGGGATCTTTCCGAAGGCCTCGACGGCCGCCCCGGCGAGGAGGTGAGGCGGCAGGCCGCCGCGCAGGCGGGCCGTCGCTCCCATCCTGGTGACTTTCAGCAGGTCGAACGCGGGATGGTCGAGGTGCGCCGCGAGGCACAGCGACGGGCCCTTGCCCGCTCCCCGGTACGATACGATGAAGCCGCCGCGCACGCGGCGCACGGACGCGCGGCCGCCCAAATGCTCGCGGATCCATTGCAGAGCCTTCGCTGAGACCGCTGCCTCGCGGAAAGGCGCGGTCGGGACGGACGTCAGGTGCCGAAAGAGGGGGAGCACGCCGGGTTTTATCTTCACCCGGCTATTTTACAGATTGCCGGGACCGGTGGGGGCGAGGCATTCTGCTCGAAGTCGCGCTCGGGTGCGTCCGGACGCACCTGCGCACGGCTTTCAATGCGCTGTTGTCGAACATGCCGCGCGGAATGTTCCCAACGGTCTGCGCTAGAGCGAGTAGCTGGCCGGCCCGGACTTGTCCGCTTTTTCCTTGGGCGGGATCGGGGCCCACTCGGGACGAGGCGCTTCCGGCGGCTTCGGGGCGGCGAGGGTCACGGGCAGCGTCACGATCTTGCCGGCGCGGCGGACGGTCACGGTGATGACCTCGCCCGGGGAGTGGTACTTCACGTAAGTGAGGAAGGTCTTCATCGCGGCGTCGAGGTCCTGGCCGGCGATGTCGACGCCGTCGAGCCCGAGGAGCTGGTCGCCGGCAAGCATCTTCGCGGCGTCGGCGGGGCCGCCCGGGACGACCTTGCCCACGGTCAGCTTCGCGGTGTCCGTCGAAGGGGAGACCTCCACCTGCATGGCGCCCACGTCGAGGTTGCCCGTGCGCTTGTACTGGCGCATCGCGAGCGTGATGTAGGACGCGGGCACGGAGAGGCTGATGCCCTCGAAGCCGCCCGACTGGGAGGCGATCATGGAGTTGATGCCGACCACGCTGCCCCACATGTTGAACAGGGGGCCGCCCGAGTTGCCGGGGTTCACGGCGACGTCGGACTGGGTCTGGTCGAGCACGAACTGGGAGCTCAAACGGTCGCGCTCGAGCGCGCTTACGATCCCCTTGGAGACGGAGAACGTCATCCCGAGCGGATTGCCGATCGCGACGACCTGCTCGCCGCGGTCGAGCTTCGTCCAGAGCGGAAGGGGGCGGCGGTTGAGGCTCGCGTCGACGAGCTCGACGAACGCGATGTCCTTGGCGGCCTCGGCGTTGCCGTAGGCGAGGATCTTGCCCTTGACCATCTTGGGACGGTTGTCGTTGCCCGTGTAGAGGCCGACCTGGATCTCCGCGCCGATCTTCAGCTTCGCCAGGCAGTGGGCGTTCGTCGTGATGACGCTCGCGCGGCCGAGCTCCTTCATCGCGTCGGTGAAGAACCCGGTGCAGATTCCCTGGCCCGGCCTCTTCGCGTTTTCGTCGTTCGGGACGGTCATGACGAGAAACACGACGGAGCCCTCGACCTTCTTGATCATGTCGAGCAGCGGCTTCTGCGCGAGCAGGATGGGATCGTTGGGGCCGGACTCCTGGGTCGCCGGCACGAAGCGGGGCTGGAGCTGCAGCGCCTTGCTGCGCGTGAGGAAGGATTCTCGGATCGCGGAGAGCTGGGACGAGAAGTCGGCGTCCGTCGACGCCGCCGAGGCGGGTGCCGCGATCGCGAGCGCGAGAGCGAGGGGAAGATATTTCATGTTCATGCTCCTTAAGGCTTCCGCTCGGCCCAGTGCTTGAGCAGCGCGTCGAATTGGGCCTGGATCTTGGGGTCGCCGGGGCTCAGCTTGTCGGGCGTCGTCGAAAGCACCTTGCCGTCCGGCGTTTGCACGACCGTGCCGTGACCGACGTTGCCGACGCGGCCGTAAACGTCGGTCTGGAACACCCACTGGTCGATCTGAAAGTTGCCGTCCTTGCCGAGCTTGAAATCCTGGAACACGAGCAGGGCACCCATCGCCTCGAACTGCTCTTCTTCGTTTACCCCTCCGACGAAAGACACGCCGCGCATCGAGTGGTCGGCCTTCGGGTCGCCCGAAACGTCTTCGATCGAGAAAATGCTGGGCATGAAGCCGCCGCCGTCCTTGAACTTGCCGTCCCGCTTGACGGTCTCGATGACCTTGGCCCAGACCGCGTCGTCCGCCTCGGGTGGCTTGGCGGCGGCGGGCTTCTGCGGGCGGGTCTTGAGTTGAGCCGTCGACGCGAGCCAGCGAGGCGGCGCGGCGAGGGATTGCGTGAAGGCGGCGTCGCTCTGGGCGGCGGCGGGAACGGACAGGGCGGCGAAGAGGGAGGCGGCGAGGCCGGCGCGGCGAAGCGAAGGGATAATCATGCCCCCATGATAGGCTGTTGGGGGGTGGCTATTCAGCTCCGTAAGGCCCAAATAGGCTCCGGCGAAGGACCCTCCCTCCGCTCGGGCTAAAGGCCTAGGCTTTTTTCTCGAGGATATAGACGAACGAAAAGCAGAGGTTCAAGGGCACGAGATGGTGGTACCAGACCATCCGGCAGGGCTTGGCCTCGGACGCCGTGGGCTTCGCCACCCGCTCGTACTTGATGATGCGGTCGATCGCGAAGCCGTTGCCGCGGAACTTGTCGGCCCAGCCCTCGCGCGAGTCGGTGTTCTCGATGCCCTGCTCCGTTGGAAGCTGGCCGCGCCCCTTGCGGAACGCGCGCCAGATGTCGCGCCAATGGTAGCGGTTGGGCACGAGCACCATGGCCTTCCCGCCGGGCTTCAGCACGCGCGACATCTCGGCAATCGCCTTGTCGTTGTCGAGATAATGCTCCATGCTCCCGATGTTGGTCGCGTAGTCGAAGGTCGCGTCGGGAAAGGGCAGCTTTTCGGCGTTGCCGGTCAGGAGCTCGGACTTCGTCAGGCGCGTGCGCGCCTTCGTCAGCGCAACGTCCGACAGGTCGATGCCCGTAGAGACCAGTCCGCGCGCGGACGCCTCGACCTGCTTGAGCAGGTGGCCCTCGCCGCAGGAGACATCCAGCAGCTTCTTCCCTCCGGCCGCCGGGTCGAGCTGGGAGAGCAGCCACTCGTAGAAGAAGTCGCTGCGCTCGTACATCGCGTTGTGCTCGTAGTACTGGTTGTAGGACGCGCGAAGCTCGTCGACGGTTTTGATCGGGCGGGCCATGGATTCTCCTGATGCCGGGGGTAATGATAGAAAATCAGACGGGGAACTGAACGAATCAACTGTTTCCGGAAACAGCTGAGGGAAGGGATCATGCGGGCGGGAACGCGGCCATGGCGGCGAGGACGTCGTCGACCGGCAAGGTCTTCAACGGGTTCGCGCGCAGCACCTTGAGCGTCCCTCGGCCGCGGGGACGGCAGCGGGCCGGATCGGTCGGGCCGAAGAGGGAGAGCACCGGGGTCCCCAGCGCCGCGGCGGCGTGCTCCGGTCCGGAGTCGCCGCCGATCACGAGCCGCGCGCGGCTCAGCGCGGCCTTGAGGCGCCCGAGCGACGGAGCGGCGAGCACGTCCGCGGCGGGAAATTCCTTGAGATGAGGCTTAAGGCGAGCTTCCTCGCCGGGTCCGCACAGGATAACGAACCGCTCGCCGGGGCTGCGCCGTAGAAGCTCGGCCCAAGACGCGAGAGGCCAATTCTTCTCCTCGTCGCCCGAGAACGGATGAACGACGGTGTACCCGCGGTCCGAGAGCCCCGCCTCGTCCGCGGGGGACGCCTCGAGCCGCGGCAGCGCTTCGCCGGAAGAAGGCTTCCCCGACCATCGCGTCAGGAGCCCGAGGTGCTCGTCGGAAAAATGCGCGATCCCGGCCGGCCGGGAGAACGCATGAGTGAGGAAGAATCCGGCCTTCTTGCCGCGATAGCCGACGACCTCCGGGATGCCCGCCAGCCGGCAGGACAGGACGCGCCGCCACTCGGCGTTGAGGATCAGCGCGGCGTCGTAGCGCGCGGCGCGGACCTCGTTCCAGGCGCGCAGGAACGGGGCGACGGCGCCTTTGGCCTTGCCGGGCGACCGGTCCCAGAACGGGTCGGCCGCGTGAACCGTGTCGAGCAGCGGGTGGCCTTCGAACAGGTCCGCCGCGTACGCCTTCACCCAGAGGCCCAGCTTCGCGTGGGGATAGAGGCGCTTGAGCGGCTCGAGGACCGCCGAGGCCATCACGGCGTCGCCCAGATTGTCGAGCGCCACGACGAGGATTTTCACGCGGGCGCCCGGATGACCGCCGCGTAGGACCGGGCGAGCAGGAGGTTGAGAGGAAAGCGAAACACCACGGTTCGGTAGAAGGACTGGACCCAGGCGGGCTTGGGGCACAAGGGGAAATCGTCGGGAAGATTCGGCCCGTACAGCTCGATCGTCTCGAGCTTCGGATTGGCGCACGCGAGCACGCGGAAGGGAAGGCCCGAGGCTCGGAGCGAGCGGCTCAGTGAGAAGAATTGCTTTTCATTGACGTGCATCGCCAGGTCTTCGTCGCTATGGGACGGGCGAGGCGGAGTCATGCGGAGAAGCGCCGCCAGCGCGGCGCGCAGCCGGTAAGATCGCGTTTTATAATACAGCGCGTTCGTACAGGTGGTGATCACACAGACGCCGCCGGGCCGCAGCAGGCGCTTGATCTCCTCCAAGGTCTTGGCGATCTCGGGCTCGTAGAGATGCTCGATCGTGCCGAGCATGAAAATCTTGTCGAAGGACGCCGCCTCGAACAGCCGCTGGTCCGAGCGCACGAGCTGGAAATTTCCTTTCGGGTAGAGCCCCTTGGCGCAGGCGACGGCGGCCTCGGAGTAATCGATGCCCGTGGCGTCGAAGCCCTTGTCGTGCAGATGCGCGACGAGCTCGCCGCGGCCGCAGCCGATGTCGAGCACGCGGTCGCCCGGCGCGAGCGCGGCCTGCCGCACCGCGAACTGCATCGAGGGCTTCAGGACCTTGAACCCGTACTTCTGGAAGAACTCGACGCCGCCGCAGCGCTCGAGAAAGTAATCGGAGTCGTAGATCGCGGCGTCGACGGATTTTTCGTCCGTCATGAGAGGTGCGCGGCCAGAAACGCCTCGGCCTTCGCGTAGAAGTCGAGCCGGTTCGCGGGCTTGGCGAAGCCGTGGCCTTCGTCCGGATAGAGCAGGTATTCGACGGCCTTGCCCTTCGCGCGCAAGGCCGACACGATCTGCTCCGACTCCGCCTGCTTCACGCGCGGATCGTGGGCGCCTTGGGCGATCAGGAGTGGGATCTCGATCTTGTCGACATGAAACAACGGGGAACGGGACTTCAAGAAAGCCTCCTCGGTGTCGACGGAGCCTACGCGCAGGTCGAAGACCCGCTTCATCGGCTCCCAATACGGGGGGATCGATTTAATGAGGGTGATCAGATTCGAGGGGCCGACCACGTCGATCGCGCAGCGATAGACGTCCGGCGTGAACGCCGCGCCCGCGAGCGCGGCGTAGCCGCCGTAGGAGCCGCCGTAGATCGCGATCCGCTTCGGATCGGCGATGCCCTGCTCGATGGCCCACCGCACGCCGTCGGTGAGGTCGTCCTGCATCTTGGCGCCCCACTCGCGGTCGCCCGCGTGCAGATGGCGCTTGCCGAACCCCGACGAGCCCCGGTAGTTGAGCTGCAGCGCCGCGTAGCCGAGGCTCGCGAGCCATTGCGCCTCGGGATGAAAGCCCCAGTGGTCGCGCACCCACGGGCCGCCGTGCACGCAGAGGACGAGAGGCAGGTTCCTCGCCTCGGCGCCGACGGGCGTCGACAGATAGCCACGGACCGTCAGGCCGTCGCGGGCGGCGTAGGAGATCGGCTTCATCGGCGAGAGCTTATACGGAGCGAGGCGCGGGCGCGTGGCGAACAGCGGGGTCGCGGAGCGTCCGACGCGGTTCCAGCGCAGGAAGGCGGGCGACGTGTCCGGCTTGTTGACGAGCAGGTACCAGACGGTGTCCGCGTCGTTGCGCGAGACGATCGTGACGTCCCCCTGCAGCGCGGCCATCGCGGAGAAATCGGCCTTGAGCGACGGGTCGATCACGCGCCACTGGACGCGGTCGGCCTCGAACGAGGCGGCCTCCGCGTGGTAGCGGCGCGGGTGGATGAGAACCGATCCGAGATCGGACTCCGGGTGCTCGGCCAGGATCTTGCCCGTGCCTCCCGTCAGCGGCGTCTCGAACAGCGCGGTCGTGTCGCGGCCGACCGAGGTCTCGACATAGATATTTTCGCCGTCGGGAGAAAACCCGTGAGCGCCGAGCTGATCGTCCGGACCGCAGGAGAGAAAATCCTTCCAGCCTTCGCCGTCGCGCAGACGCAGCACGGTGCCGCCGTCAGGCGTCATCGCTTTGTGCAGGCGGATCTTGAAGGAGTGGTCCGCCAGCCAGCCGATGGCGTCGCCGGGGTTGAGGGCCTCGAGCGTCCGCGCGCCGGTCTTGAGGTCGAGCCGCCAGACGTCGTGCAGCTTGGGGTCGCGGTCGTTGAGCGCGACGAGGATCTCGTCCGGGAAGCGGGGCTCGGTCGCGACGATCTGCGCCTGCGCGCCGGGATACGGCGTCAGGTCGCGCGTGGCGCCGGTCTCGACATCGGTCTGATAGAGGTGCCAGTTTTCGTCGCCGTCGCGATCCTGGACGTACAGGATGGACTTCTCATCCTCGGCCCAGAGGAAAACGCGAATCCCGCGGCCGCGGTCCGCGGTCAGCGGGCGCGCGTCCCGGCCTTCCGGGCCGACCCAGATATTGAGCACGCCCTCGTCGGGCGCGAGATAGGCCCAGAGCCTCCCGTTCGGGGAGATCTTCGGGGACGCTTTCTCCGGGTTGCCGAACAGGAGCTCTCGGGGAACGCGCTCACTCATAGTGCGTGCCGAGCTTCTTCTGCAAAGTGGGGAGATCGAGCTCGATGATCGAGGTAAATCCCGATTTCTCCGGGACCGGAGACGGCACGGGCTTGGCCTGGGGCGAACGCAGCACGGTCTCGATGATCGCCTTGCGCTCGGGGATGTCGTCGCCGAGGTCGAGGCTCCACATCCAGCCCTCGAGCACGTTCGCCGCGTCGATCTCGGCGTCCTGCCGGCTTTTCAAGGACGCCCCGTAGACCCGTAGGAGCCTCCCATCGCGGCGCACCCGCGCCTCCCTGGGGATGGGCCAGGGGTTGGCGGCGGGGGCGAAGGCCTTCTCGAGGGTGCCGCACGCGGCGGTCAGGAACGCCAGGCAGGCGACGACGACCTGTTGCCTCACCATGGCCGGAATTGGTAGGATGAAGTCCCTTCCGTCCTCGGGGTTCTGGTGGCGCGTTCGTCTAGCGGCCTAGGACGCTTCCCTCTCAAGGAAGAGATCACGGGTTCAAATCCCGTACGCGCCACCAGAACCCTGAGGACTTTCTTTTTTCCCACCGCCGCGATTTTATCAAATGCGAGTTGTCCGCAAACGAAAAAGGCCCCCGCTTGCGCGGGGGCCTTCGACTTTCGGGGTGACCCGATCGTCTGAATCTTAGGACAGGTGCTTGGAGACGAGCTTCGTCATCTCGAACATGTTGACGGTCGCCTTGCCGGCGAACACGGCCTTCAGCGCCGCGTCGGCGTTGATGTTGCGGCGGTTCTTCTTGTCCTG
>Ga0163144_10010149_pt1 | contig 20121 bp, 22 predicted proteins | sample OliLak19BULKMAT1_FD_123175 | JGI IMG/M metagenome (GOLD analysis project Ga0163144, IMG submission 123175) | Freshwater microbial mat bacterial communities from Lake Vanda, McMurdo Dry Valleys, Antarctica - Oligotrophic Lake LV.19.BULKMAT1 | ecosystem: Environmental > Aquatic > Freshwater >... | reverse complement strand
ATTGCACTGGATTAGGTACGCAGAGGGGGAGACCAGCTATTCCCGTGATCGGGTACGGTTATCCCTATCACCCGGACTGCGACGGTCTTTAAGGATCCTTGGTATCCTTGGTAGTTGATGTAACAACTCTAGAGCTATTCTTGCGCCGGAATGTGCGAATGCCGACACAACGTTCCATAGACTCGAAGTCCGATACAGCCCGACGTGTGAAACGTGGGTCGTCTCTAACAACATACTCATCATATGGCCGATTAGGTGACGCGCGTTCGTTAGTGCTCTCGCCTTCCCCGGTAGCCTCATCTATGTCAATTGTTTCTTCCGAAGTAGATGGGGATTGTAGTGTTCGACGAGCATCATCGACCTCCTCGAGATCATGATCTTTGCTGCGGTCGATAAATCGACCATCGTAGGGAACTCCCGCTTGAGGACTACTAGTATCGTTGGCCAACCGAAAGCCCCTCTGAGAACCGCCGGGTTGCTGAGGTTTATAAACGCGCGCGCTTCTGTCCACCCTGATATGACTAACTTCTTCTTCCTTGCTGATTTGTTGCTTTGCCATCGCATCCCCTTATAATTACTTTCGAGTCCATCTATCTGGGTTGATAATAAGCTAGTTTTACTGTTAGATCTTTTTTTTAAGCATGAGACTGATCATCAAGAACACTCAATTGGTAGTATCTGCTCAAGAAATCGATCTGCGCTCATAATTTGCCCACTATTGCACAGAGACAAGGGCCTCAGCTTCCGATACGAACTCCGCATCGCATGTGTAATCTGGCTGCTCGTCATTCGCGGAGGCCTGAATGATTGCATCAGTACCAACCTGAACTCCAGCAATCGTCAGATTCAAGCGCATATCGCCGTCGCCTGATGGATTTCCAGCAAGCAACAGATCAACACCCGAAAAATCGAATGCCAAATACTGTGCACCCGAGGCACATAGTGATATTGCGGGGCTAACTGAGTTGTCATCGACTGTCGTCAATCCATCGATCTCGGAACTGCCGGGAACAAAGCTAACTTCAGCTGGCAGGCGCACTACAAGTCTAATATGGGTTCCATTGTCTATTTGATCGGCGTCAAATGAGATATCGATATCAGTTACCGTTTGCTGACCAACCTGAATTACTCGGTTATCGGTTGAGATACTTGACACCGATATATCCTCGGAACTAGAGCTACCACAGGCTGCTAGTATCATCGAGACACACGACACGCATAAGATCTTTAGTTGCTGATCTGCTTTCATAGTTATCTCCAAATAAATATTACCGCCCCGCAAGTTGTCGAAGCGCTGGTGAGACTAGCGTTGGCTTGCGTAATTGCAATATGATCGAGCTTAGGTACTGGGAGTTGAGCCTATAGCGGTTTGCAAAAGTCGCGAGCGATATAATAGCTTTTGCAAACCGCTATGAGTGCCGCAGTTGAATCTACCTCTAACCTTGCGCCAGATACTCCGGACTGATCTGCTTTATAATCAATCGTCCACCTAGATCTGCATTGAATTGTCCCTTAATCGGTTGAACTACAATCCCCTCACGTAGCGTCTTATGCAGTTTACTTTCGCCGTTAGCGGCCTGATTAATCGGTCGTCCATCAAGCCACTCCGCAAGTGTTGGTCCGTTTGCGAGAATAGGAACCAAAAGATCCTGCCTCCCGTGACGTTCAAAAAGGCCAATCATCTTTTCAGCGTCAAGGTAGCGCTGCTCAACCTGTAGATCAAAGAAGAGAACTTTGCGAGCGCTTAGATAATAGATATTGCTCTGAATATTTGGACCAAGGATCTCACCCCTTAGAATAAGGTGATTGCACCCAAGTTCGGCGACAAATGCCTTGGCTAGATCAATTAGTCCCTCCTGCTGGGCGATCTCCCAAAAGAAATGCAGTGGCTTATCTGGTAGTGGCTCAAGGGCGAACCTTCGTTGGCAGACCCAGATCTTGCCAGCGATTGAAGCGATTGCAAAATGTGATCCTTCAACTTTCTCGGTAATCAGAACTGGCTGGTCCAAAAGCGCTAGCAATGCGTCAGGATAGCGTTCGCAATTCTCGATATCGTAAATACCAACTCCTTCCGGAAGGTCAACTAGGCGTACATCGCGAGCAATCGGCAGGTTAATCTCTGGTTCATACTTTTCAATACCCAGAAACTTGGTAATCGCTTCCGGTGTGTGCTCCGCAGGATTGAGCCCATCAATTAGCGACAGTGGTCCGATTAGTCCCTGACTGATCTCGCCGCGCAGCTTAATAGTTTTAATTCGATTCTTCTTGGCTCCAGCAAGTCTGCCCTCTACGCCGAGAGCTAAGAGGAGATCTGGTGGCAAAATGGCGTCCAAAGGAAAATAGAGGCAACGGTCCCCTACCTTCCACATATCTTTGCCAACTATGAACTGGAATCCGAGCCCCTTGAGTGAGGCTACAAGTAAGCGGTCCGCATTGGTGTGCGGTCGCAACTCTGCGATCTCTTCGACAGTGACAGCGAAAAATGACATCGCAACCTCCTAAATCCAGTTTTTGCAGCCTGCCTATAGCGATTATCAAAGGTCAGTGCCAATGAAATTGGCTAGCCTTTTGAAATTAATCGCTATAGGTTGTTGTTCTGATTCGCTTTCGCGAATCTATAGCGGTTTGCAAAAGCTATTATATCGCTCACGACTTTTGCAAACCGCTATATATGCTTCGATATCGTGAACTTCGGAAAGCCTCCACCAAGCTACATAGAACTGTTCTGCGCCTCCTCAATATACACATCCATCAACTGACCCGCAAAGATCGCTTTCTCTCCGCGATCAAAGCTGTAGAGGATCTGCAACACACGAGTATCAACTCTTTCGGTACTGTCACCAGTCAGTGAGCGTTTGGGGACGACTAGTGGTTCGAAGCGAACGAACTTTAGAGCGACACTGATCTCAGGATTGCCACGCAGCGAAGCCTTTGCCGGAGCTCCAGAACGCACGCGCCAGGCATCATTCTCGTCAACATCTACGCGTACATTCAATGGAGTTACCGAACCAACGATCATTAGTGGGTTAGCTAGTGCCTGCGCCGAGGCAAACTCTCCACTGCGGACCTTTACCTGCAAGACTTCGCCATCGATCGGCGATCGAACAATATGCCGATCGAGCTCGACCGAGGCTGCGTCCAGCTGTGCCTGTGCGGAGTCAACCTCGGCACTGGCAGTGGCGCGGCCGAAACGTCGTCGGTCCAGTTCGTCCACACTTAATGCGCGCCGATCACTCACTCCCTCCATTAACTTTAACTGCGCTTGCGCATCGGCAAGCCTGACCTCTGCAACCCTTAGGGCGGCGGTCTTAACAGCCAGATCGGCTTTCGCACTGCGTTCATCAATCACGAATAAAATATCGCCAACCTTTATCTGATCTCCGACAACAACTAGAACCTCCTGCACCATGCCACCAACCGCGGCCGCTATGGCGATATTCTCGGTGCTCGCTTCTACGATGCCGGCCCCGGCAACATAGGTCGAGAACGGCGCGCGAGCGGGTTCGGCAACGGGTGCTGCGGCGGGTGGCCTCGTACCCCCAGCAACTACGGTTCGAATACCCAACAATAGTCCTACGCAGGCTATAACTGGTAAAATATATGTACGGAGATTCTTTAACATATAGCGATTTTCAAAAGTCCCGCGCGAAATAAATCTCTTTTACAAATCGTAACCGTTCAGACCCTCTGCGTACCTCCGCAGCTTGCCACGCCGAAGTTCTAACGAAGGCGGGTCCTCTGTGGTTAAAATGCGCCCTAAGCAATTGCCTAAAGTTTAGTTTTTACCACAGAGGACGCAGGGGTACGCAGAGGGGGAGACAACTATGCCCGTGAACGGTTAAGGCTTGCCAATTATATTGGCACCGACTTTTGATAATTGCTATAGAGATCCGGTCCTAAACGCCAGCGGCTCTGCCCTTTTCTATTCCCTCAAGCTTCCCATCATTCATCGTTGCGATCCGATCAGCAAACTCAAAGATTCGCGCATCGTGGGTTACAATTACCAATGTTCGCCCTGAATTATGAGTTGCCGTTCGCAATAGCTCCATTACTTGATGCCCGGTCGCTTTATCAAGTGCACTCGTTGGCTCATCACACACGATGATACTCGGTTTGTGTACTAAAGCGCGAGCGATCGCAACACGCTGCTGCTGACCACCAGAGAGATGCGTAGGAAGCGAATGCTCACGACCCTGCAACCCGACCGTTGCAAGGACTTCATCAGCTCTAGCCACAGCCTCGTGAAATGCCATCCCTTGAATCATCAAAGGTACCGCCACATTCTCGCGAGCAGTAAGTGTTGGAATCAGATTGAATGATTGGAAAACGAAACCCAAATGTATACCCCTAAAGTTCGTGCGTTGGCGGTCGCTCAGGCTCTTTAGATCCTGATCCAAAACGATACAGTCACCACTATCATGATCAAGTATCCCGGCGATAACCGAGATTAACGTTGTCTTGCCACACCCTGATGGCCCCACAAGCATCATCAGCTCTCCGCGTTGAACCTCAAGGTTAATTCCCTGCAGAGCAGGTGTTACCTCATTATCATTGCGGTACGATTTGACTAGCTGTCGACAGATAATGGCCGCACCTTGGCCCATGCTGGGTCTCTCCATCATCATCCCCTGAACACAATTGCGGGTTCAAGGCGCATAACCTTGATTAAAGCGATGGTCGCGGAAACTAAACAGATTACAACCACGGCCGTACCACTGGCAGCCATAATCTGCCACGGAAATCTAAACGCCAACTCACTTGTTGTTGATAGAAGTTGCGTCAGTGAGGCCACTCCAACCCCCAGACCATATCCAACCAAACCAACAACACTAGCCTGAACTAAGATCATGCCCAGTAGCAACTGATTGGTAGCCCCCATCGCTTTCAACGTTCCAAGATAGCGAAGGTTATCGATCGTAAAGCTATAAAACGTCTGCCCGGCGATAGCGGTACCGACTATGAAACCAAGGGTAACAGCGATCCCAAAATTGATCGGGATGCCTGTATATTTCAGAAAATACTTAACCGTCAGCCATGAGAACTCATCATTTGTATATGCAGCTAGATTGAGTTGTTTAGAGATACGCTCGGTTAAGACCGGTATCGGAGTGTCTGCTGCTGCCTTTACAAGCACAAATGAGAGCAGTTTGCGTTCGCGGGGAGCAAAAGTAGTGGCGCGCGAGTAAGTCGTGTAGATAACCGGTTGCGACTGAAATGTGCGACTTACTCTGGCGATGCCAACAACTATTGCGCGTTTATCATTAAGCTCGATTGTATCTCCAACCTGAAGAGGTTTGCGCGGCCCACCGGGGTACTCCGGTGGATGGGCTAACTTACCAGCAGCACCAACATCATCGACAATTACTGAGTCACTGCGCCGTAGATCGGCGAGCTTTCCCTCAAGCATAATCGGAGGCCCGCCTACTAAGGTTGCATCGTCGAGTCCAATAACATTGCAGCTCTGGAAACCTCCATTAGAAAGACGTGCCTTAATCATTCCTTTGTATAGAGGTACAGCCCAAGCGACCCCCTCTACTCCACGCACGCGATACAGTGTTGTATCTCGTAGGGGCTTAACGTCATCAATAAACTGCACATTGCGGTCCATGACCCAGATATCCGGAAGACCCGTATCCGTCATAAAGCCAAAAGTTCTAGACATTAGCCCAGTAAAGATCGCTAGCTGCTGGGTCATGACCAACGAGGCGAAGAAAACGCCTGCAATCATACCGAAGTATTTGCCACGATTGCCAAAAAGCATCTTTAAGGCGATTCGGAGCATGCCAGTGTTCATTGGGTGTGTAGTAATTGTAGTTGCTTGCAAAGATACCAGGCAGGTATCGTAAAGAGCAATCACTCCAACATTATGCAGACAAACACGTCATCATCAACAGCAGCCTTGGGTCCGAGTATTGTGCTGTTACTCGGTATTACCGTGATCTCTTGGTATTTCGCGCCCCTTGCGGCGGCACCTGTGGGCAGCACTGTAGTTGGATGGCCTGATGGCTGGCTCGGTCCTTGGATGGTTTGGGTAGTCGGGGGATGGTGCCAGCAGTTAGCTGGTATAATTAGCGGTGCGGTATTCCGGGCTCCGATGATCTTCGCTCCGGGTGGCGCAATGATACAAAGTTTGCCGCTTGGCGAGGCGGTTGTATTGCCGTTACGTTGTGCATTGCCAACGATGAGTGCAACGAGTCTCTTTTCGCTGATTGCCTATCTGGTTTTTCTAACTAACTTCCTTGGCGCCTTTTTTTTCTTTCGGTTTCTTAGTCGCAATACAATCTTGGCTGCGGCGCTTGGAGTTCTGCTTGCAATGCAGCCGTCGCTCATTACCCATCTTCGCGCAGGCGAGATCGGCATCGTCTGGGTAATGCCACTTGTTCTTTATACACACCTTCTACTTCTGGGATTGGAGGAGCCGGAGCGCACTCGCTTAGTTAGAGTTGGATTATCTGTACTGGCGCTGATACTAGTTTGGAGCGATGCATACTATTTTCTTTTTGCTCTGCTGTTTACAATCTCTGCCGGAATGGTACTAGTTGTAAATAAGCGCATCACTATCGGCGAGTATCTTCATCTGGTTGGTGTGCCGGTAATTGTTGGATTGGCAACATTTATTGTGAAGTTCATAGCTGTAATCGTTCCGATCTGGCAGGGCCACTTAGTTGCCGTTGCGCCTAAAGCTTTTGAGCGGTCCGCAGATATCGCGAGTATTCTATTACCCGGTCCGGGTCAACTAATCGGGTCCTTCGCACCACTGGCACCGCTCAATCAGTTGGTTATAACGCGCGCTGCCGACGCAGGAAACTATGTCGGATTTGCACTTATTGCGATCACTATCTGGACGATGATCTGCTATCGGCGCGCGCAGGTTAGGCATCCGTTGATTGTAGCCCTACCATGGTTGGCTCTGGTTTGCATGATCATTGCTCTAGGCCCCCAGATACAGGCTTTTGGGGCAGTAATCAGTCAAAACTATCCCTCACAGCTAGTAATTAGCCTGATTCCACTTGGGCTAGATGCACCAGCCCGATTTGCATTCTTAGGCACTCTGCTACTTTCAACCAGTGTAGCTTTGCAGCTGCCTGGACTCTTCATCGTATTATCGGGACAGAACCAACGCCGCATTCTGCTCGGGCTAATAGTTCTACTCTTTGTGGAGTATATTCCTGGTTCCCTGACGACGTCATCATTGCCGGAGTCGGATGCATTAGTCGCACTTCGTAGGATTAGCGGAAATGGGATAGTACTTGACGCTACTCCCCATATCGGCGCGGCACTTGCGCGTCAAATGATTCATGGGAAAAAATTGGTTAACGGCCCCGGTGCACTTGTTCAGATCGGTGTTGCTGAGGATCTTGAAAGTAGCAGCATTCTGAACTTTATCCAGGACCCAAGACATGACAACTTGGATGATATAGACGCTGGCTTAGAGCAACTCGGAGTTAGTTGGGTGATTGTAACTCGCAGCGACCGGGCGATTGCCAATAGATTTAGAATGGCACACAATCTGAAGGTCGAATCTGAAGATCAGAGTTATATAGTTTATCAGCGCTACTGAATGTGGGCCTTTAGATTGGTTAAAGGATTTGCAACTATTTTAGGTATTGGTCTCTTCGGAGTATTCCTGGCGTTACTCGCGATTGAGCTAGTTTTTCGTCTACTTCCCGCAGATCGCGAAGCAATTGAAGAATGGAATGACCGCCCAAGGGTGTATTTCATGCCAGAGAATGCTCCGTCTCTTCGTGGTGGATCTTACGTTTCCCCTAAACCCTCTGAGACATTTCGCATCGCTGTAGTGGGTGATTCCTTCGCCTTTGCACCTTACATGCAGTTCGATGATACCTTTTCTGCTCGGCTCGAACGGATCTTGAATCTGAATGCGAAGCAGCACCGAGTCGAGGTGATTAATTACGGTGTGCCACGCTACTCCACTACGCATGAGATTGCGTTGGTTAAGCGAGCTATCGATGAGCAGGCTGACTTAGTAATTTTGCAGATTACGCTGAACGATCCCGAGTTGAAGCCATATAGACCTACGGGACTACTAGAGGAACAGGTTAATCGCTGGGGTCAGCTTGAACTGAACTACGGGATCTACCGCTACTGGAGATCTTTGGCATTTGTAGTTACGCGCATCTATAACTCCGGGACTCGAGATCGATACAAGGAGTATTTTTTTGAGCTGTTCGAGAATCCGAAGTCATATAAGAGCTTCACTGGAGCATTGCAGGAGATTATTACACTGACCACGGCAGCGAAGATTCCGTTGGTCGCCGTAACGTTTCCTCTTTTTGGCCTACCACTAGACGATGAGTATCCCTTCGTCCCGTTGCACGAAAAGGTGGCTGCCGCGATGCAGGCAATTGATGTTCCAAATTTGGACCTGCTCGCGATCTATCGTGGAATCCCAATTGAGCGCCTAAAGGTCATGCCAATTCGAGATTTTCACCCCAATGAGATCGCCCATCGCATGGCTGCCGAGGAACTCTACGCCTGGCTAGTAGAATTAGACCTGTTGCCTAGCGACGTTATAGTCAAACGTACGGTTCCGGATCGTGTAGGGATCTGCCTTCCAGAACTCGCTGGCAAGGATTGTATTCGGCGTTAAGATCACTGCTACACAGCGCCCCGTGACCGTGCGATCATACCTAAATGAAAAGTCCCAAGCCCTCGGTTCGCGGTCAGCGCAGTCCCCCATCCCCAATTCGCAAACTCTATCCTTACGCCAACGTGGCCAGAAGTCGCGGGACCCAGATTTATCACCTGAATATTGGACAGCCCGACATATTATCACCGCCGGAGTTCTTTGAAGGAGTTCGGCAGTTCAAGGCCGAGATTGTAGCCTATGAACCTGCACGCGGAAGTGATCTGCTGTGTAACAACTGGTCGAGTTACATGAATCGCAGCTTGGGGTTATCTACTTCTCAAGAGCAGTTTGTAATAACACATGGCGCAAGTGAGGCTCTGCTTCTGGTCTTCGCGGCATGTTGTGATGCGCAAGATGAGATCGTCGTATTTAATCCTACATACGCTAACTACCTAGGACTTGGTTCAATCCTTGAAGTCAAACTGCGCCCTGTGAATTCTCTAATCGAGAATAACTTTGCGCTACCTTGTGATTCTGAGATACGTGCGGCACTTAATTCAAAGACGCGGGCGATTCTGTTATGTAATCCTAACAATCCAACTGGCACGATTTACTCGCGCGAGGAGGTGTTGCGATTACTTGCGCTCTGTCACGAGCGTGGTATTTTTCTAGTTATTGACGAGGCCTATCGTGATTTTGTCTATGACGAAGCTCTGCCATTCTCGGCCCTTCATCTGGCTCCGAACGATCCACATCTGATTATTGTTGATAGCCTCTCGAAGCGATTTAGCTTGTGTGGGGCGCGAATTGGGTGCGCGATCTCATCAAATATAGAGTTAGTGGATGCCATTCACCGTATGGCTCAAGCGCGACTCTCGGTATCGTCACTAGATCAGTTTGCTTGCGCCTATATGTTGGAGCGCATCAGCGATGATTTTGGGCACCGGGTGCGTTCCGAGTACCAGATTAGGCGCGATGTATTGTATGGCGGACTATCTCAGATTCCCGGTGTGTTAGCTCACAAGCCGCAGGGCGCCTTCTACACAATCGTAGGATTGCCGGTAGATGACGGAGAAAAATTTGCGATTTATATGCTTGAGAAGTTTAATCTACGGGGAGCTACGACATTTGTAGCGCCAGCCGCTGGATTTTATATCGACGTGGATAAGGGACAGAATGAGGTGCGTATCGCGTATGTTCTTAAGTCCATTGAGATTACGGCGGCGTTAGAGTGCTTGGCAGTAGGATTAGCCTCCTACTCGGCGTAGCGAAAGTGGATGAGATATGAAAGAGAAGATTGATATAAGGGTACTAATCGTAGACGACATGGCACTTACACGCGAAATGGTGCGCCATATTGTGTTGGATCTGGGGTTTGCACATATCGCTACTGCCAGTAACGGTGCCGCCGCGCTAAAAATTATCCGTGAACAGGAGGTCGGCCTAGTGATCTGTGATTGGATGATGCCTGAGATGAATGGAATTGAACTCTTACAGGCCGTGCGTAAAGAGGAGCGATTTAAAAAATTACCGTTTCTAATGCTAACAGCAGAGGCCTACCGCGAGAATATCGCTGAGGCGGTATACGCCGGAGTGACCGAGTTTGTATCAAAGCCCTTTACAGCAGATATACTCGGAAAGAAGATCCAGGTGGCATTGGGGATTGCGATTAAGAAGAGCTGAGCTGAGTTAGCCTAAAAAGTAGCGTACAATCGGAGCTTAGGGGGGGGGTTGAACCTTCCTAAAAACCTGATTGTATGCGCCTGCCTGACCTTATTGGAAGCTTGGGGGGTCGGGGGGACGGATAGAAGCAGCGCATGTGTCGGACTAAATCTTCGCAAGGAGGATGCGGAGATTCTCAAACACACAACACACAACTACCTCATCAACCCCCAACCACCACCAAGTTCAAAACCCAGTCCCTCATCGGTGTTCCGGATGGAGTGCACCGAGAGGGAACTGGAGGGGGAGCGGCAAAAAAGCCAAGCTCGGAAGAATCGGACGAATCCTTGGATTCAGACCATTCTTTTACTACCGAGCCTGGTGATGAGTATCAGATGAAGCTGCGCCTGAACCAGAACGAAGGGGAGTCTGGGTGGGACCGTCCCACGAGTTGCCGGGGCCAACTCGTCTTCATTCTGAGAACAGGCGCAGCAAAGGATCCGGTGGCGGCAAACGCAGTATCACCGAACCCCTGAGGAGAAAAAAGATGCCATATTGAACGGTCCCCAAAAGCGATAACACAGCATTTTTGGGACTATTCAACATGGGCTCATTCTCTCAAAAATATCATTCATCTGATCTGCAGACAGATCTCAAATTGATCTTGGGTGCAACAGATTAGTCACGATAATCACGCATTTCTAAGTGCGATGATTCGGAAAATCTTGCAAAACCTTAAAGTTCTAAGCTCCGATTGTAGCGTGATGGGGATCTAAGAGAGTACGGCGACGTCCCCAAAGACAATCACCAACACGCCACAACTACGGAAATAAACTCTACCCATGCCGAATGATTTTAAGAGAGCGGTATCAACTGATACACCAGTATCATACTTTGGTTCAATAACGTGCAAGTTTTTTGGGGATTTTTAATCGATTTAGAGCCTCAGCGATGCAAAGCAAGAGCGCGTCAAGTTAAACCATTACGTAACCGTGCTCCCTACTTGCTTGAATGCCACAAAAAAACGCGCCGTTGAACATTACTGTTCAACGGCGCGCTATAAAACTATCGCCTTGTCGATTAAGACTTGGCTGCGGCTGCCGGGGCCGCGCCGTTAGCTGCTGCTGCTGCCTTTCCAGCATCAGCACCACCAGCTAATACTCGGTCGATAATCATCTTGAAGTGCGGCACAGGATACGCACCCTTTACCGGTACGCCGTTAACAAAGAATCCTGGAGTACCATTGATTCCAAGTTTGTTACCCAACTCTGCGTCGTCCTTAACCTGCTTGGCGATCTCTTCAGATGCCATATCAACTTTGAATTTTTCTACGTCAAGCCCAAGGGTCTTGGCCTGCTCTAAGTAGAAAGCTTCATTAAGCTTGGCCTGGTTTGCGAAGAGTGCATCATGAAACTCCCAGAATTTTCCCTGCTTATTAGCTGCCAGTGCTGCCTTTGCGGATGGCACGGCCTCTGGGTGCATTGGAAGTGGCAGATTCTTGAAAACAAGCTTCACGTCCTTAGGATACATCTTCATGACCTCATCCATCGTCTGCTTACCGCGCGTACAGAATGGGCACTGAAAATCAGAAAACTCGACGATCGTAACCTTGGCATCCTTCGGTCCAAGCGTTGGGCTATTGCCGATATCAACCTTGACCGGATTTTTGAATGCAGTCTCTAATTCGTTCTTGGCACCATCTTGCTGCTTCTTCTGAAAATGGGTTTGGATAGCAGAAGCGATGTTCTCTGGGCCCTTATCTGACTTCAGATAGGCATCCATTAACTTCTCAAAATCCTTCTCATTCGACTGCGCTGAGACAGTCAATGGCGCAACAAACAGCAGGGTTACAAACAGCGGAGCTACAAACAGCGGAGCTACAAACAGCGGAGCTGCGGCTGAGAGCGAAAAAAATCGACCAAAACTATTCATGATTAATATTCCTAAACAAAGTTTAACGGCAGAAAAACGCCCAGATTGATCTCTGTCACGCCATCCGCTTTTATCGCAAAATTCAGGTGTTATGCTAATCTGACTGAATAGAAACGGCAAGATTTAAGACGATTGAATTTGGGTTTGACCGCTATGTAAAATTCAGTCTAAATTGCTGCACTATTAACAATAGCTATATAACTTCAGCCGGAGTCAAAGTTCACATGTTCAGACGCCTAATTTTGCCTCTTTTTGCCCCAATTATTTTACTCGGAGCTCTGTTATTGACCATGGAAACTGAATCGGCGACGGCCAACTCTTCGGACATCACTCAGGGATTGCAAGCAACGATTGAGACCTCAAAGGGCACAATTGTTATCGCTTTAGAGGCCAGTAAGGCCCCGACAACAGTGGCGAACTTTGCAAATCTTGCCGAACGTGGTTTTTACAATGGACTGACCTTCCACCGCGTTATTCCAAATTTCATGGTTCAAGGCGGCGATCCTCTCGGTTCAGGCAGCGGCGGCCCAGGGTACACCTTCAAGGATGAATTTGACCCCAGTCTACGGCATACTGGACCAGGAGTGCTTTCGATGGCCAATGCAGGCCCTGGAACTAACGGTAGCCAGTTCTTCATTACCCACGTTGCTACCCCATGGCTTGACAATAAACACTCAATCTTCGGCAAGGTAACCTCTGGCCAGGATGTGGTTAATGCAATTCAGGGTGGGGATAAGATCATTAAGATTTCAATTGAGGGCAATACAAAGAGCCTGTTGGCGCAGCAGAAGGTCGACATCGATCGCTGGAATGCAACCCTAGACAAGAAATATCCGCGTGGTTAGGCAGGGTTAGCTATATCTAAGCTGAGTAATGGGCCAGAGGGAACCGCCGTCAATTTATCACCCAGTCCTATAGATTTTCGCCCTTAAATCACAAGTCTCGTCCAAAAGTTGGCGATAACCTCTTTCATGGCATTACGCGATAACGACATCCCTGACTTTCCTGATGAATTCGTCATTCGCAACTGGTTCGAGCAGATGGACGGCTCTTTAACCTGGAAGCTTGTTCCGCCCGAGATGATGAACCCCTTCCATCCACCGGTCGATGACATAGTCCTCGAAGACCTAGTCCAAAGTATCAACGCATTGCGAGGCTTGTGCGGTGTCAAATGCCAGGTTGAAGGGTTTGAGGTACTACATATCAAGAACCTACAGAATCCAATGATGTGCACGGATCACCCTTGCATTGCGACGATGCCGCATCGCGTAATCTTAGATTTTATGAACGCCGCCGGAATAAGCGATCGACTTGCAGCCGAGATTGAGGACATCCAGCGACAGATCTCACATGAACTTCGTCGGCGCGAAGCCGAGGCGAGGCGTCACGGACCGGTCTTTAAGCTTCGTCCTGTTTCGAAAAAACCAAAGGTCGAGACACCAAAGCCTAGTAGCGGCTCAGGATACCGAGTGATCCGAGGATAACTGACCGAGATCATGCGTGTGACTTTAGGTGAGCATCAAGGAGCTTTAACTGAGCCGGTGAGCCAACGTCGATCCAAAATGCCCCATCAATCCTATGCGCCCGAACACTCTGACCAGCTCGCGCCGCATTTAAGTAGGATTCAATAATAGAGAACTTACCGGAACTCATTCTGAGATATGAATGCAAAGCATTAGAAACCACATGAATCCCTGAGAATGCGTAACGTGTTGGGTTAACCACTTCACGCGCTACCGATCGCGTCGTAGTATCTCCGTCCTTAGAACTCTCCCAGCCAATCAAATTCTCGTTATCGTCAAAGAGAAGGTTGCGTGACGATTGGCGCGACATTACCGCAAGCGTCGCAATGGCGTTAGATCGTTCCGCAGCTGAAATGAGCTCCTGCAGGTTAGCATCACAATAGACGTCTGAGTTGTGTACAATAAAAAAGCGTTCATTAGATAAAAATGGCCAGGCGGCCAGGAGCCCACCACCCGTTTCAAGAATCTCGGGTTCATAGGAAAACTGAACTGATATTCCAAAATTATTACGTGCAACCACGAAATCACGAACCTGCTGCGCCAGATAATGTAAGTTGATTACAACCTCTGTTACGCCACACCCTCGCAGTCTATCGACAACATGCTCGAGCATCGGCTTTCCGCCGACCTCAACTAGGCATTTGGGAGTATTCTTGGTTATCTCACCAAGGCGCGAGCCAAAACCTGCTGCAAGTACCATCGCTTTCATACTTACAGTCCGCCACTTTCTCTTCCAGGCCGTCCGAGTATGCCAAGCCTCAATTGTATATGCTCTCTACTCGCTTCGATGTTGAATTTCTCGCGAACATGCTTCGCAAGCATCTCGGTACAATAGACCGAGCGGTGTTGACCGCCAGTGCAACCGAAACCAACTGATAGGCTCACAAATCCACGAGCAATGTAGTTCTCAATCGCCTGATCAACCAGTGAAGATACGTGTACAATAAACTGCTCTAACTCTGAGCGCTCCCTGAAATAGGCGATTACTTCATCGTCTAGTCCAGTTTGGTCGCGATAACGAGCGATTCTTCCTGGATTCGGCAGACAACGACAGTCAAATATGAAACCTCCTCCATGGTCGGTACTCTGACGAGGAAGTCCAGTCCGATAAGAAAAGCTGAATATATTGAGTTTTAAAACGGGATGAATGGATGTTCGCTCGCCGTCCTGGGCATAGTTAGTGATTAGAGAATTAAAAACCCCCGTCAACGCCGGCATGTTGAATGGTAGCGGTGTTGTCTCAATCAATGATCGTAGATTAGCGATCGCAAACGGAATGCTCTTTAGAAAATACTCGCGCTTCTCGCCAAGTCCCTTGTCACCATACGTACCTAGAACCTGCATCAACCGAATGAAAACAAATCCATGAAAATATCGCAAAAACTCCTCACGATTGATCGGGGCGTAACCCTGGGCCTCATCTAGGTAGAGCTTTAGTAATCGTTGTCGTGCATCGGCTGGCACATTTGCCCGAGACTGGTACAACAACGAGGCCATATCATATTGCAACGGCCCAAGGCGACCACCCTGATAGTCAATAAAATACACCTCGCCATTCTGCACCATGATGTTGCGGGACTGAAAATCACGGTACATAAAAAAGTCGCTCGGCGCCTGGGCCAAAAAATCAGCAAACTTTTCAAAATCAGCTTCAAGGGAGTGATGACTCCACTCGGTCTCGGTACGTCGCAGGAAGTTATCGCGGAAGAATCGCATATCCCAGACCATCGCCGCGCGATCGTAACGTGAAACCGGATAGCAGTGATCGTAGTTTAGTGAACGACCAGCCTCAATCTGAAATCGCGGCAACTGCTTAATGACCTTTTGATAGAGTGCCTCGACTGATTCCGAAAATCCCTTGTTCCCGTCAGCTACCGATTGCTCACGTTCGCGAATTAGAATGTCATAAAGTGTTTCATCCCCAAGGTCCTGCTCAAGATAGATTCCATGTTCGAGGTCGTGGGCATAGATCTCGGGAACATTTAGGCCACAGGAATGAAAATGGTTTGTAAACTCAACAAAAGCATTATTCTCTCGCTCTACAGCGTTCACTATTCCGATCGCGCTGTGATTAGCCGAGGTTAGGCGAAAGATCTGGCGATTCGAGGCGTGCGGTTTCAATGCCGCCACTACATGAGGTTCTTCGCCAAAGCGACTAACAAAAAGTGCAATTAGAGCGGCATTCATCAGTTAATCCAATATGTTACTGTTCCGTTACTGGTCAGCATTTAAAAATAAACGGAATACCGCCCACGCCCCCGCCCACGCCCCTCAGGGGCCGATTTGCGGAGCAAATCAGGGGTGATAACAAGTAACTGGTCAAAGAAAAGACTGCCCCGATCAGGGGCTGACAAGAAAGGACTGAAGGTGAATCAAAGTAAAACATTGAGGATATACAGTACATTAAGTTTATTCGTTAAAATTATGCTGACCAGTTACACTGTTCGTATCATAAAATAATGCGGCGCTTATCTACAGCCGATCATCAAAACTACCGATATCTATGTTTAGCAGAGAACTTGTCGCGAAGGGCAGCAGGTTTTCGCTGGTTCAGTCCCTAACCTATACTTTACCGAGGATACACCATCAAAGACATGGCGCGGGAACTCAACAATACGGAAAAAGCTGCCTTGACCCTGCTGTCAATGGGGCAAGCGCTGGCCTCTGAGGTACTAAAGAACCTCAACGAAACCGAGGTAAAGCGCATAAGTCGCGCCTTCATGGCCGTTTCCGAGGTTGATCGAGAAACCCAGTTCAATATCACGCGTGAATTCCGCCAGATGATCAAAGCCAGTGAGACTCTGCTGGTCGATGGTCGAGAGTTTGCTAAGGACGTAATTACCGGAGCGTTCGGTGAGCAGGCTGGCGAAGGGATGCTTGAATACATTTCAGGCACTCGCAAGGAGCCTATCAGTCAGATAATCGGTGATGTTCCGGAAAAGATCCTAAACGGCTTTATCCAAGCCGAACATCCACAGACCGTCGCGTTTCTAATGACCAAGATGAATCCGGATCAGGCCGCGGCCGTTCTGCAGCATATGACGGAAGAGGCCCAGACGGACGTTTTAGTCAGAATCGCAAATCTAAATAACGTAAAATCTGATGTTCTTGATGAAGTTCGCGAAGTTCTACGTTCACAACTGAAAGGCAGTGGTCTCGACAACGAAGAGGAGATCGTGGGTCCGAAATCCGCTGCCGATATCCTGAACTTTGTTGACCGCACCAATGAGGAGCGCATCCTAACCGAGATCGAAGAGATGTATCCTGATCTTGCGGAGCAGATCCGAAATCTAATGTTCACCTTCGAGGACTGCCGAAAGATTGATGATAAGGGAATTCAGGCAGTACTCAAAGAGATTCCGCGTGATCAGTTGATCCTGGGCCTCAAAACTGCCAGCGACGAACTTCGCGATCTCCTGTTCCGCAACGTATCCCAGCGCGCAGCGGGTATGATTCAAGAGGATCTATCAGCGATGGGCCCTGTAAAATTGAAGGATGTCGAAAAAGCCCAACAGGGAATCGTCGATATCGTGCGGCGACTCGAAGCCGAAGGCAAACTGGTTATCGGTGGTGCCGGGGCAGAGGATCAGATGGTTTAACTTCCCTAATTACTCGATCCCTTTTGACGTACTCCTGTCCTACGGCTGCAGATCAAGCTGTTGATCAGAAAAAATTGGTGGCGCTCCAGGTGGAGCAATCTGAGGTGAGACCAAACTAACGATCACTGAAAGTATAACTCCGGCAATAATCGCACAAATGGCCGTTACCAGCATGAAAAAAATCCGACTCGCCCCAGAGATTCCAGTCATTGCCGGTACGCCAGCGTAACAGACATAGATGCCCCACAGCGAAAGGATGCCGGTGATCATCATAATTGCTGCCGAACCGAAGATTGAAGCTAATCCCAAAATCATTCCCGGAACAGCAGAATAACCTGCCCATTTAATTCCGTTGCGCAGATCACAACTGCCACCAAACTTCGGGGCCAGAAACTGCGCGATGTACCCTACAACGAAAAGCATCGCCAACTGCTTCAGAACCTGTAGCGCCTGTAAAACAAGTCCATCAACAATTCCAACTCGAAAGGAACCAACTAGGGGAAGTGAAACACCAACGATCGACATTCCGATGAACCCTGCAATCGCCTAGGCAATAATCAGCGGTCCGACGAAGAACTTTATAAATTGCTCAATCCGATCAGACTCACCCCGGACCACTGTCCAGGTCTCCTCGGGTTTGAAGGCGATCGCCTTAGAGCGTTGCCAAATATTGGCCAAATTGAAGCTGTTAAAGGGGTGGTTACCGGAATCGCCGACTCCAGTCGCAGAACCTGCACTCATACTCTTAGTCTCCGCCTCAAAACTGTGTACTGGACTATTCATTTTCGGGCTCCCAATTAAAATTCATTCTGCAGACCTTACTCCTCTTTATATCCACCCCTCAAGCAGATTCTTTAGTCCCACTCAGCACTCCAATAGCTCACACCATATATGAATTATTGTAATATGGGCCTCCTGGACGCGCTCAGCAGTCTTAGCCGGTACGATGATCGGCAGATCACATTTTGGCCCGATTAGTCCCCCGCCATTGCCCAATAGGCCGATTACGGCACAACCCTTTGAGTGCGCTACCTCCGCCGCGCGCAGTACACTCTTAGAATTACCGGAGGTCGAGATGGCTATAAGTGCATCCCGTTCACTACAAAAAGTCTGCGCATAACGCTCAAATACAGCGTGATAGTCAACATCATTCGACCAGCATGTAATCGTTCCTGGGTCCATAAAATGCATCGCGCGTATCCCCGGCCGCTCACGCTTGTAGCGCGCTACCAGCTCCTCAGTAAGGTGCATCGCATCACACGCCGAACCGCCATTTCCACAGGCATAGATCGTCCCACCCCTAGCCGTTACATCTCGCAGCATCTGGGCTGCATGCTCAATCTGGCCTAACAGCGGCTCGTTACTGAGCATTGCACTCTTGATCGAGATAGACTCCTGAAGTAGTGCGCGAACAATATTGCTCATAAATTCCCCCAAAGGTCATTCGCTCTAACTTGTACCCCATCCTTCAGTTAATGAACACCCGCACCGGGTGCTCCGAATGATTCTCCGGCGGACGGCAATGCACCCAATATGTTAGTTTTCTGTGATTTTTGCCCGCCCTGTGAACGGTTACGATCGTGTTCGTGTTTTCAACGCATTCGTGGTCGTACAATAAAATAGGAGATAACTTGACCGGGTTTTATAACATGCGTTAGCGTTCGGCTAATTTCAGTGCATGTCGTTTAGAAGTATCCGTATAATTTAATCTTAGAGACCTATCGAGCATGAATTTTACCCCACGCACAGTTCTGGCAGTATTAGTTTCATTTTCAATGACATCTGCTTTTTTTGTTTCCTCCGCAGATGCACAACAGGTGACCGGAAAACTTGGTTCGCCAGGCGCCACTACCTCGATCAGTGGGTAACAGCTTCCGGCGCCACAACCAGAATTTGGCGGAGTGATTAAGGATGATGCGCTTGATTCAAAGCCCTGGTGGGCGCCGCGGATCGTTCCGCCTAAGGGTGCTCCGAATGTTTTATTGATCATTACCGATGATGCCGGCTTCGGCGTACCAAGTACCTTTGGGGGAGTGATCCCAACACCAGCGATGGACAGTGTTGCCAGTCAAGGGCTGCGCTATAATCGCATGTTCTCTACGGCGCTCTGTTCGCCCACTCGTGCGGCTCTGATAACGGGACGAAATCACCATTCAGCAAGCTTTGGCGTGATCTTGGCGTGATCTCTGAGATGTCTACCGGCTTTCCTGGATACAACAGCGTCATTGATAGCGATAAGGCAACGATCGGGCGGATGTTGAAGGATAACGGATATGCTACTGCATGGTTCGGCAAGGATCACAACGTACCCGCCTTTCAAGCCAGTCAAATTGGACCATTTGATCAATGGCCGATCGGCATGGGCTTTGAATATTTCTATGGGTTTATCGGTGGTGATGCCAATCAGTGGCAGCCGAACCTATTTCGCAACACGACTCAGATATATCCGTTCGAGGGTAAGGAGACTGGAAGCTGGAATCTGATCACCGCAATGGCGGATGATGCTCTCGATTATATGAACCGCATGAATCAGATCGATCCATCCAAGCCGATCATGATTAAATATGCCCCGGGCGCCACACACGCACCGCATCATCCAACAAAGGAGTGGGTGGAAAAGGTCCGTGCTATGCATCTGTTTGATGACGGATATGAAAAGCTGCGCGAGCGCATCTTTGAGAACCAGAAGCGCCTTGTATGTTTCTTTCCAAGGGTCAGTAAGTGATTAAGACTTACTGAGAAAAGCCTTGCGGATCGGCAGACCGTTCGTGCGCAGTGATTACATCACTTCACCGAGAAAGGTCGCCGGTCCGTT
>Ga0163144_10010147_pt1 | contig 20126 bp, 19 predicted proteins | sample OliLak19BULKMAT1_FD_123175 | JGI IMG/M metagenome (GOLD analysis project Ga0163144, IMG submission 123175) | Freshwater microbial mat bacterial communities from Lake Vanda, McMurdo Dry Valleys, Antarctica - Oligotrophic Lake LV.19.BULKMAT1 | ecosystem: Environmental > Aquatic > Freshwater >... | reverse complement strand
GGCGATTTTGCTAAATCGTCTGCTGAATCGCCGACGCTCGTAAAACCCCCTGAAAAGTTATGCCTGCGACGAGTTTCGTAATTCAGAGTTATTTATCCCCAAATATTACAAAATCTTGCTTTTTTGCAATAAAGTGGTATATTATCCCTTGACTTTGCTCTTCTCAAAATTGAATAAGGGGTTAAACAAAGCTTAAACGACAGAAACACGTAAAGATAAAAAACCTATGGCAAGAAACGCAATAGTACTTGGCCCTCCTTCGGTAGGAAAGGGACTTACGGGAAATCAGTTTGAAAAAATCTATGGGGATATTGTTCATCCAATTTGCGTTGGTGAACTTATTCGAAAAAGAATGTCTGTAGATGACGCATTCAGAAATAAGAACTACGAATTGACAACTAATGGCTATCTCATTTCGGATGAAGAAGTAATACCTATGGTTGGGACAAAATGGCTAAAAACCAGAAAAATGTCTCCTGAGTTGATTTATTGGGATGGTCATTTTCGCACGAAGAGACAAGTTGATGATGCTCATCGAAAAAAGATGTACATTAAAGAAGAGACCATCTGTTTTATACTCACGGCAGATGAGAAAACGTGTCAGAAACGTGAGGATCACGGACTTCAAACCGGACATCGTAGTGGAAGGACGGACAACAAAAGCTTGTCTCGTCGCTACGCGATCTACATGGAAAATATTTCTTCGGTTGTGGAATCGTTCAGATTGAATGGAATAAAGATATTCAATGTCGATGCAAATCAATTGCTGGATTTGGTGGCATCATATGTTATTCAAACCACCCATAAGGAGTTCGATCTCTCCTCTGTGATTCAATCACAAACAAAAAAACCGTCGCCATACGCGATATTTCTAGGCCTTTCCGCCGCTTAGCCAGACCAACCTAAAAAAACACAAGGTAGCAGTTGATCCTCACTGGTCACTGCTCTTTTTTTACCCAAAAATTGCCTTATTTATGCTCAGCACAAACCTGCTGATTTGCCTAAATTTGACTTTTATATCATTTTTGTGCTTTACTATACGGACTAACCAAGCCTCTGGCTTTTTTTATTTAAAATGGAAATACGAAATATCGCAATTATTGCCCACGTGGATCATGGTAAGACTACTCTTACCGATGCCATCATGACCCAATGCGGTCATGGAGAAGATGGAACAATGGATTCAAACGCTCTAGAACAAGAGCGTGGTATTACCATTTATGCAAAAAACACATCTATAGAATACAAAGGAACAAAGATCAACATAGTGGACACTCCAGGACACGCTGACTTTGGTTCAGAAGTAGAGAGAGTTTTGAGGTCTATAGACACAGTCTTACTAGTAGTAGATGCTCAGGAAGGTCCTATGCCACAGACACGCTTTGTATTGAAGAAGTCTCTAGAACTAGGATTGAAGCCTATAGTCATTATAAATAAGATTGACAAGCCTGCTGCAAATCCAAATCACGCTCATGAAATGGTTCTAGAACTATTTATGGAACTCGGAGCAAATGATGCTCAGCTAGATTTCCCTACTATATATGCTATCGGCCGAGAAGGAGTAGCTATGAAAAAAATGGAAGATCCCAGAGTGGATCTTACTCCCCTTTTAGACATGATTCTAGAACATGTTCCTCCAGCAAACAAAGACCATAGCGCCACAGCTCCACTTACAGCACAAACATTTAACCTTGGATACGATAACTTTCTAGGTCGTCTAGCTATTGCCAGAATATATGATGGAACAATAAAGGTAGGCCAAGTAGTTTATGAAAAAAAAATAGATGGATCAACTAGCTCTGGAAAAGTTACTAAACTTTTTACTTTTGAAGGTAAAAAGAGAGTTGAAATAAACGAAGCTAGTGCCGGAGACATAGTCACCATTGCTGGTTTTCCAGAAATATATATTGGAGAGACATTGACTGATAACGCTGACACGCCTGCCCTACCAGCTATCAAGATCGATGAACCTACCATTTCCCTGAACTTTCTCGTCAACAATTCTCCATTTGCAGGAAAAGAAGGAAAATTTGTCACTGGACGACAGATCCGCGAAAGACTCGAAAAAGAACTAGAGATAAACGTTGGACTCAAAGTTGATTTTACATCAAATGAATACTATCGAGTTTATGGGCGAGGTGAGCTTCATATTGCTGTACTTCTAGAAAATATGCGACGTGAAGGATACGAACTTCAGGTTTCTCAACCGCAAGTTATTATAAAAGATATCGAAGGTGTAAAAAGTGAACCTTTTGAAGAATTGACTATAGATATTCACGATGAATACACAGGAGCAATCATGGAAAAACTTGGAACAAAAAAAGCTATGATGTTAGATATGAAATCGAAAGAGGGTCAAACAAGAATTCTTTTTGAAATTCCTACTAGAGGTCTTCTAGGTTATAGGAATATGTTCATGATCGATACTAGAGGTGAAGGGATACTTTCTAGCAGATTCATCGGATTTAAACCTTATGCCGGAGAAATAGAAAAACATTCTACTGGTTCTATGACTTCTATGACTGCTGGAAAAGCTTTGGCTTTTGCTCTATGGAATTTACAAAATCGAGGACGTATCTTTATTGAACCAACTACCGAAGTCTATGAAGGAATGGTTGTCGGAGATGCCTCAAAGGGTGACGATATGGAAGTCAATCCTTGTAAAGGAAAAGCTATGAGCAACATGCGTTCTTCTGGAAATGATGAGCATATCATGCTCACTCCTCCGTGGAAGATAGATATCGAAAGAGGTCTCGAAACTATGAGAGAAGATGAGTACCTAGAAATCACTCCTATAAACGTTCGTCTCCGAAAAAAGTTTCTTACAAACACAGATAGAGCCAAGTCAAAGAGGAAGGATATGTAAAAGATGCGTGGGGTTATTCAAATCCTTGACTTTAATTTTATCAAGGGGTAGATTTGCTCTAGAAAGGAAAATTAAAATATGAAAATAATCATCGCTGGACACGGTAAAATGGCAAAGCTGTTTTTCCTAGAACTCCAAAAGGACAGACATCAAGTCCTAAGTTTGGAGGAATGGCTACCTGAAAGTCGGGTTGAAGCAGGTAATCATGAAATGGTTGCATTACACGTCGGGTCTGGAGCACAGCTTTCTATGCTCATTGGGTCATGTATGTTAAATCGTATCCCAATTCTCAATGGTTCAACTGGACAACAATTCAAAGATAACTGTCCTGTACCGTTGATCAATGCCGAGAACTTCGCCCTGCCTATTCTGCGCATTATTCAACTTCTGCCAGAATTTGCACAAAAACTGAACATTCTCGATTATTCCCTGTCACGAGGAATCGTTGAGACGCACCAAAGCACAAAAAAAACCGTTCCTGGAACAGCCAAGCGTATGGCTGAAGCGGTAGGAGTTGAAGTCAAAGATATTATTTCTATCCGCGACAAACCTACTCAATTAGCACTCGGCGTTCCGCCAGAATCATTGGATGGCCATGGCTACCACTGGATTAACTGGGAAGGTACAGGAGTTCACATTCAGTTGAGAACCATGGTCCACGGTCGTCATGCATATTACGTTGGAGGATTACATTTGCTTACCGAACTTCACAGACGCAAAAAAACACCCAATGGAGTCCATGATGTCCTGAAATTCCTGAAATGGTAGTCTCCGTACTTAATAGATCGAATCGCACCATTCTCGCAAAATGGTGCTGATTTTTTTACAAAACTTAAAAAGGATCGCAGATTTTTTCAAAAATTTGACTTTTTTAATATGCTTGCTAATATAAAGATACAGGTGGCTTCGGCCTTACCTCCGAAAGGAGGAGAAAATTTAGAGAAACTGTCAGAATAACTTTCTGGCAGTTTTTCTTAATTTATCAAAGTGATAAAAAATATTCTCCCACACTTATCCTTTTTATGGAATATGCAACCCCAAGCGTCCCTGTATTCTCTCCCATTCTCTCTGCCAAACTCCTCATGTATGTTCCACTTGAACAAGCTACTTTGATCCTGATTATTTTAAATTTCTCTTCTTTATAATTTTCTTCAAATTCCTTCCACTTTTCTATGATCTCTTTTTGCCTGAAATCTCCTTTGACTTTCGTAACTCTAGTAATTACATTTTCTGCAATTTCTAGACCACGAACTTCCCTCTCGCCAAGATTTTCTATTAAATAAATCTCAACATTTTTTGGTTCTATTTCATCGAAATCTTTTGCAATACGCTTTGAAGAATACTTGGGATATTCCTGATCAAATTTTCCTATGTATTTACATAAATTTATTTTTTCGGTTTTTTTTACATCAGTCATGTCTGTATCTATATTTTTAATCAATCCCAAAACATCTCCCGTATCAGTCTTTACTCCAAATAAAACTTCTATTTCATACTCTTTGTTTAAACCAAGATATTTTTCCTTTTTTTTACACTCCTCACCAACGAGGATAATGAGGACACCTTCTGCCATAGGATCTAGACGGCCAGCATATGTCATAGGTATATCCACGGAAATTCCATGCGAAAAGCGCTCAATCTCGAGCCTTTCAAGTGGTGTCTCCCCAACTTCTTTAGAACAAACAATGACATTTTTCATAGCTTTGATACAATACTCTCATGAAACTCAAAACAGATCCATACAAGGGGGTACGAGACTTTTATCCCAAAGACATGGCTTCTCAAAACCAGATTTTTTCAATATGGAAAAATATAGCAGAAAAATATGGATATGAGGAGTACAATGCCTCAGTTCTAGAACCAGCTGAACTTTACAAAGAAAAATCCGGTGAAGAAATAATAAACGAACAAACTTACACTTTTATAGATCGTGGAGAAAGAGAAGTAACTCTTCGTCCAGAAATGACTCCCACTGTAGCACGCATGGTTTCTGCTCGAAAAAAGGAACTTGTATTCCCTCTTCGCTGGTTTTCTATACCAAATCTCTTTCGATATGAACAGCCACAGAGAGGTCGCTTGCGTGAACATTGGCAACTCAATGTCGATATTTTTGGAGTAGAAAGTATCATGGCTGAAGTTGAAATCATAAAAATGGCTTATGATATCACTCTAGAATACGGCCTAAAACCAGAGAATTTTGAAATAAGAATCAATAATCGCAAGATAATGAAATATGTAACCAAAGACGTCTTTGGTCTAGATGATGAACAGGCCAAAAAGATTTCAAAACTTATAGATAAAAAAAATAAAATAGCTCCTGATATTTTTAAAAATGGAGCCGAAGAGATTCTTGGTATAAAAACTCCGGAATTTCTAACATTGCTAAATTCAAAAAATTTTGAAGAATTTACAACTCATCTACCACAGACAGAAGAAGAACATCAGGGATTGAAAGAAATAAAAAATCTCCTAGAACATCTAGAAAAAATAGGGATAACAAATGCTCGTTTTGACCAGACACTCATGCGTGGTTTTGACTACTATACTGGTATTGTTTTTGAAGTTTTTGATCTAAATCCAAAAAATAGAAGATCTGTCTTTGGAGGTGGACGATATGACGATCTACTCTCCCTTTTTGGTGGAGAAAAGGTCTCGGCTGTAGGTTTTGGGGCTGGAGATGTTGTAGCAAAAGATCTTATAGATACATACAGTAAGGACGCAGTAGAAACTTCTCCAGCAGATGTCGCTATATGTGTCATAGGTGAAGAAAATACCGGCTATGCTATGGACCTAGCCCAGGATCTTCGCGATAAAGGATTGAGAATCATGGTTGATTTTTCAGGTAAAAAGATAGGCGATAAGATAAATAATGCTGACAAAAGAAAGATTACAAAAGTTATTTGCATAGGTGAAAAGGAAGTAGAAACTGGAAAATATAAAGTAAGAGATCTAGCCACAGGAAATGAGGAAGATAACATTTGATGTTGAGACAAGAAATATTTTTGAGGATGTAGGATCTACCGATTCTATAGCTTTGGATATATCTGTAGTTTGTATTCACGACTCTCTAACAGATAAATACAGCAGTTATTTCCAAGAAGATTTTCCCAAACTCTGGCCAATACTAGAATCTGCTGATATGCTCATCACTTTCAATGGTGATCATTTTGATATTCCCCTTTTAGGAAAATATTATTCTGGAAATTTGAGTTCCATAAAGAGTCTCGACCTTTTGGTAGAAGTCAAAAAAGTTCTTGGTAGAAGAATCAAATTAGATACTATCGCAGAAGCGACTTTAGGGATAAAAAAGACTGGGCACGGCCTAGAAGCTGTAGAATGGTGGAAAAAAGGAGAAGTAGATAAAATAATAAAATACTGCATAGAAGATGTAAAAATCACAAAAGACCTTTACGATTATGCTATCGCCAAAAAAAAGCTAAAGTATAAAGATCTAGGAATTGGTGGACAGATCAAAGATATTCCACTTGATACTTCCCTTTGGGAGTCAAAAAATGACAATGCCATGACATATACACTACCATTTTAAATATATGATATAATCCTATCCATATGAATGAAACAAATACAAATGAGACTAAGGGTGCAGTGAGTTTATTAAATATTCCCACAGCTATTATTATCGCAGGAGCTATCATCGCAGTAGCAGTCATCTGGACAAAATCCCCAAGTTCTGGAGGACTAGCAGAAAATACAGCATCTTTAGGATCCTTAGAACAAAAAATGAAACCTGTAAGTGAAGATGATCACATCCTTGGAAATCCAAATGCCAAAATAAAGATTGTAGAATACTCTGACCCTTCTTGTCCTTTCTGTAAAGTCTTTCACACAACTATGAGAAAAGTCATGGATACTTATGGAAAATCTGGAGATGTGGCTTGGGTCTATCGCAGTTTCCCATTAGACAAACCATCTGCTGATGGACGTATACTTCATCCAAACGCTGGAAAGGAATCGGAGGCTATGGAATGTGCTGGGTCTCTCGGTGGCAATGACAAGTTCTGGGCATATACTAACCGCTTCTATGATATAACCCCTTCAGTAACTAGAGATGCTCCAAACGGTCTAGACCAAAAAGAGCTTCCAAAAATAGCTCAGTATGTAGGTCTTGATGTAAATGATTTCAACAGTTGTCTATCAAGTGGCAAATTCAAAGACAAAGTCGAAGCTCAGTTCCTAGAGGGTGTAAACATAGGTATCCAAGGAACTCCTTCGAGTATCATCGTTACCCCATCTGGAAAATACATACCACTAGAAGGAGCTCAGCCATATGAAAATGTAAAACAAGCTATAGATGCTTTGCTTGCGGAGAGTAAGTAGTAAAAATAAATATTAGATCTCGTTTATTCCACACCACTGACATTTCACATCATCGCATTTTCCTTTAACCACCATTCCACTCCAAACGCTATCTATGAGAGATTCTATTTCTTCTTTTACTTTTTCTATATCACTTTTTTCGATAGGTAAAGTGATCGTTGGACATCTTCCTTTATCATCTGGAGAAACAAAGACAAGAGAAGGAATTGTAGATCTACCTTTCCACCTAGAGTCAGACTGAACTAGCATTTTATAAAAAACCAATTGCCTAAAATAATTTCCATCGGATGATTTCGTCTCTCCTTTTATAGCATTTATAGACATGGCTTGGCGAGTTTTGTAATCAAAAACATTGACCTCTTTTCCATTATCAACTATAGCATCAAGCTTTCCATGGAGTGGTATCGAGATAGATTTTCCAGCATATTTCCCTTGAAAATCTGTCTCTACCCATGATTCTGTAAAAACAGAACTGTCTTTGGCCTGAGCAAAATGTGATTCTAAAGCTTTGGCTACTACCGGAGCATCTTTTAACAATTCTTTTTTTGCAGATTCTTTTTCCAAAATAGATAAGAGGGATTGGTCAAAATATTCTTTGATTTTTTCTACTAGAGTTTTTTCTATATTTTTTACGTCTTTTTTATCAAGTTTCCAGATATTGTCAAGAGCAAAATGCATAGCACTACCTTTTTCTGCAGAAGCAGATGGAGCTTGTGGAAGCTTTAGGATACTTTGATAGAGAAAGGTTATAGGACAATCTATAAAGTGGTTGAGAGCTGTGACGGAGAGACCTTTTTCTGTCAAAACTCTTTTAGCCAAATCAACAAGAGGGTCATGAAAAGATTGTGTTTTAGAAATTTGATATATTTCTTCTGCTCCAACTCTAGGAAGAGTGACTCTAGAGATATTTCTTTCTGGAAGTTCTTCTATAAAACGCAGAGGTGAAAGGATCTTTCCATCTGACTCTTCGAGTGCAGAAAGGATTGCTACATGCTTCTTTGCTCGGGTCAAAGCTACATAAAAAAGCCTACGTATATCTCTTATATCACTGTTATCAGTCTGTTTTTTGGGTAGAACAAAAGACGAACCTCTAACTCTTCCCACCCAAGCTTCTTCCGTAGCATAAGGTATAAAAACGTAGTCAAACTCTAGACCTTTACTTCCATGAGCAGTCATAGCTTGTAGAGAAATATCTGGAGCTCCGACAGAAACCTTTACAGTTCTAGATTCGGCAGAAGTTCTATATGCTATCATAGATTCCAAAAGTATTTTTGGATCTCCTGTGCTTTCTTCCCTAGCCAAAGATTCTGCTAGACTAACTATACCTCTCCACACATGAACATAGGATGGATTTTTTGTAATGAGGGAAATGAATCCAGAAATTTCCGCAGAATGTATAATAAAACTTACAGGGCTGTCGGTAAGAGATAAATTTCTAATAATTTTGAGATCAGGAATTTCTTTATTGAAATCTATTTCTATTCCACTTTTTAAAAATTTTATAATCGAGACTGCTTTTTCAAAAGAAATATTCCACATACCAGCTATGATAGTCTTGGACAAAGCATCGACACGTGAAGGATCTACAAGATATTCCAATAGATCAAAAAATAGTCTACCGACTGGATGGCCAAAAATATCTACACTTCTCTCTGAAGATACCGAGATAGACTGAGATTCTAGGAGACGGATGACGCGATCGAGGTCACGATTTCTTCTGACAATAATAGCGATACTTGCCGATGGTTCTTTTTTTTCTAAGGCCTTCAATTCTTTTATTAAATACGCCTCCATAGCTCCAGAATTTTCTCCAACTACCACATCTACAGCTCTAGGCTTGTTGTCATTTCCAGATTTCAGATAAATGCGTAGATCACGATGTTCTTCTTCCTCATAATTTTTTTCAATCATTCCAAAACTTGCATCGAGTATTCCTTGATGTGAACGATAGTTTGTATCTAGAGAAATGATCTTCATTCCCGGCCATTTCTTTTGCAAAAGAAAAAAGTTTTCAACAGATGCTCCTTGGAAACGGTAGATCGCTTGCTTTTCATCTCCAACAATAAAGACATTTGGAGTTTCAAAGAAATCTGCAATCATGCTTACAATAAAATTCTGTGTGTCATTTGTATCTTGATGTTCATCGACATGTATATACAGATATCTTTCTTGAACTAGTTGCAAAAGAAGTTCATCATTTCTAAAGGCCAGAAGGAGTTCGATCAAAAGATCATTGAAATCCATTTTTTTCAACTTTCTTTTTTCTGACTCATATTTTTCATAAACCTGAGCAAAAAGTTTTGTCCTTTGACATTTTTCTATAGCTTCTTTGGCGTCTGCTTTGAGTTGTCCTTTTGTAGCACCTCTAGTAGATATAGAGGCTTCATCATTTTTTATTCTTTCTATTTCATCTGTAGCATAACTTGTAACCATTTCTGGAGTGAGTGCATCTCTTTTTGCATTGTCGATAGTTCTCAAAATTCCAAAAAGATAGGCATCTGGTTTTCCTACTGGTCTCAAATCAGAAAATTCTACAGCTGAGATAATGGATCGTATGAGCAATTCTTGCTCGATATCTGTCATCTGTTTCATATCCCCTATATGTAAAAAATGATCGGGATATTCTCCGATAATAGAAGAAGCAAATCCATGAAAAGTATGGATTCTGACATCATGAGCTCTATCGCCTATGATATCTTGCAATTTTTCCCTCATGGCTTTGACCCCAGCATCTGTATAGGTAATGGCCAAAATACCATTTGGAGGTGTATCTGTCCTCTTGAGAATATTGGCTATACGAAGCGTTAAAATGGTCGTCTTACCAGTTCCAGGCCCAGCTATGACCATTACAGGGCCTTCTGTAGTATCTACAGAGAGCTTTTGGGCTTTGTTTAGGTGGGTATAAAGAGATTTAAATCTATCTTCCGACATAGCTACATTATACGCTATGTCATCTATTTTAATAGTTCTTTAACCTATTTATCTTGTCATGTTGACGTATTTTTTCATGAGCTTTGGCCTCTATTTGACGAATACGTTCGCGAGTAACCCCGAACTCTTTCCCCACTTCCTCTAGTGTATGAGTGATACCATCTGTCAATCCATGGCGCATTTCGAGTATCTTTTTTTCTTTTTCAGAGAGATCTCCGAGAATTTCATTTACCTGATCACGAAGAATACGTCTGGAAGATTCCTGATCTGGAGAAAGGATCTTGTCATCTGGAAGAAAATCACCGAGAGTAGACTTTCCATCATCATCACCATCACCCACAGGACTCTCGAGAGAGACAACATCCTGATCTATCTTTTCAATATTATAAATTTTTTCCACATCTAGACCCATCTCTGTAGCTATCTCTTCTGGTAGTGGTTCACGACCAAGATCTTGAGATAGACGACGCACTACCTGTTTGTATTTTGCAATAGTTTCAACCATATGCACTGGAACACGGATAGTTCTAGACTGATCAGCCAATGCTCTGGTGATAGCTTGACGAATCCACCATGTTGCGTATGTTGAAAACTTGTATCCCTTTGTCCAGTCAAACTTGTCCACAGCTTTGAAAAGACCTAGATTTCCTTCTTGGATAAGATCGAGAAGAGTAAGGTCGGGACTACGTCCAACGTATTTTTTTGCAATAGAAACCACCAGTCTGAGGTTTGCACGAGCCAAAAGATTCTTTGCTTCAGTGTCTCCGGCTTCTATTCTTCTTGCAAGTTCTTTTTCATTGTTTGCAGAAATAAGAGGATACTGCCCAATCTCCTTTAGATACATTTGTATAGAATCATAAGAAGAATCGCTTCTAGCTCCATATGAATATTTCTTTGGTGGAGCCACTTCTGGTGCAATTTCTAGCAATCCTCCTCCTTCTAGGACATCTATCCCTGCAGTTGCAAACTTTGCATAGAGATCATCTAGAAAAACTATCTCTTGTTCGATAGCAGGAAATTCTTTGAGAATTTCGTCATAGGTCACATAACCTCTTTCTCTACCTTTGAGAATAAGTTTCTCGGCCTTCATCTCAAAATCTTTAGCTTTGTTTTGAGCATGAGTTGGCTTTTTTAATGGTTTTTTTGATTTTACTTTGACTTTAGTCTTTGTTTTGACCTTTAAAGGTTTCTTGGCTGGGTTTTTTATTGTTTTTTTTGTTTTCTTCATAAAAAATAAAAGGTTATTTTCTTTTTGATAATTGGGAAATGCGTATACTCAATTCTTGGCACTTTTTTATAAACTCTCCGGCTTTTGCTTCATCTTTATCTTTTTCAGCAAGAGCCAGTTTTGCCATTATCTCTGCAAATTCTTGTCGAATAATATCTTCTTCAAAATTGACAAGGAGTTCATCGAGATCACCTTTGATCTTATTGTGCCAATTTTTATCATCTTCTACTTTACCATAGAAAATTTCAGATTCTAAAAGCAGTTCATCTCTAGATACATCACTATGACGTATGAGATCACTGAATCTTTCAATTCCTACTACAGTTTCCAAATTTTTCTTTATATTTTCTACCTCAAAATCCTTCACTGTATTTTTTTCTAGATACAAAAGAAGTCCAAATAACTTTCTAGAAATACTATCTAGTCTGGTCGTCATGACTTGAACGAGCTCTACAGCCCTAACCTCTTTGACTTCACTTTTTTGTAGAGCTTCAACAGTTTTGAGATCAGATATAATAGACTCTTCAGAAAGACCTGTTCTCTCTTTTATAAGCCGAATATAGTGTGCTTTTTCCATAGCTCCAGTTAGAGGAGTGATAAATGGAAAAACATTGTCCCGTAATGCCTGTGGCAATTTCCTAGGGTCAAGCTTTTGTGAAAGCACATCGTCAAGAACAGATTGTATCACGGGTTTAGAATTACGCAAGACATTTTTCCATAGTTCTGGATCTTCCTTGACTAGATCCGCCGGATCCTTTCCACCTTCTACTTCGGCTATTTTTACATCCATCCCTAGACCCAAAGCGATGGTAGCAGACCTCATGGCTGCCTTTTTACCAGCTTTATCAGAATCAAAAGCTAAAATGATATTGTTTGACAATCTTTTTACAACTCCGAGGTTATTTACAATATTGTCTCTTGATGTCAGAGTATCGGATAATGCAGTTCCAGAGACAGCTACGGTATTTCTTATCCCAGCTTGATGTGAAAGAACAAGATCCATTTGTCCTTCAACTAGAATAGAATAATTTTTGATACGGATATCTGACTTGGCTTTATCTATTCCATAAAGCACTGTCGATTTGTTATACAAAACTGTATCTGGACTATTTATATATTTTGCAGACTTTTGATCATCTACGAGAATGCGACCAGAGAAAGCGATGACTCTTCCACTAGAATCTGATATAGGAAAAATGATACGGCCACGAAAACGATCATATGGAGATTTTTGTTCTGCACCATCTATAGCTTCTGGCCTTTTTACAAGACCGGCTTTTTCTATATCACTATCGTTATATTTTTTTGTTTTGAGATGATTGTAAAGAACCCGCCATTCATTTGGAATAAAACCAATGCGAAAACTTTTTATAGTCTCTAGATTGATCCCTCTATTTTTAAGATAATCTTGGGCTTCTTTTGATCTTTTTAATTCTTGTTCAAAAAAATCTGTGGACTCTTCCATAATTGCAAACAGCTTTTCTTTTTCGCTTTTATGTATCTCGGTATTTCTGTCAAACTCGAGCTTTACCCCAGCTCTTTCGGCAAGAAGTTTTAGTGACCCCATAAAATCTAGTCCCTCAAATTGTTCTACAAAGGTGAAAATGTCCCCCTTAGCATTGCAACCAAAACAGTAGTATCCCCCTCTCTCTGGAGAAACAAAAAACGAAGCTGTTTTTTCATTGTGAAAAGGACATTTACCCTTGAGGTTTTTGCCTGTTTTTTCAAGCTTTATATATGAGCTTATAACCTCCTCTATTCCGAGTCTTTCTTTTATTTTCTCAACAGATGTGGACATAGGAGTATTATAGCAAAGATTTGGAGTCACAAAACCTTGACTTTATGATGTGATTCAGTATATACTCGTAACATACATTTGGTCCTTACAAGGGACTCCGAGAAAACCCAAAAAAAGGGTTTTCGTTTTTTATAGGAAATTTTTTATTTTTCCTATTATCGATATAAAATCTTCGTCAGGTAATACAGAAACTTTTCTTATAAATCTTTTTATACTTAATGTTTTGATTTGTGATAAGTTTATGTAATTTTTTTCACCACAAATATTTGGAAATTCGTGAATATATTTGTCGACTTTTCGTTTACTGGATATAGGTGCAATCAAAAAAGAATACTTATTGAAAGCTTTCAATACACATACAGGTCTCTCGAAATTTGCATTTTTACCATTTGATTCCACACCAATATTCTGACCAAGACTTATCCACCATATTTCTCTCTTGTAAGGAAAAAGAGATCTATCTGATAAATCAATTCTCATTTTTAGACCAGTCCAATCAACAAAACCTATCAAATGTTTATTTGTATCCATGATTATTTTAAATTATTAATTGATAAATAATGCTATAAAATTGAGAGAGTAAAAAATTCACAGCATGTCTTTAAAAAAAGTGAATTTTGATTAGGGTAAGTATAGTATTGTATGAAAATTTGTAAAGTAAATTAGGCAAAAGAAAACACCCTGAGTGGCAGATACTCCAAATCAAATCGAGATAAAGTCTTAATCAAAAAGTCCTATATCCCCTCCTCCAGCTCCACAAAGAAAGTAGAGCCCTTTCCTTCTCCAGCTGATTCTGCCCAGATCTTGCCACCATGCGCCATGACTATTTGTTTTGCTACATAGAGACCAATCGCAGAAATCCACTTTGCGCCTCACGCGAATTTGGGATTCTTATTCTAGATGATCAATGATTCCATTTTTCTGAATAGCTTCATTAAGTGTATCAATTGAAACAATTTCTTCCTTGCCATCAATTAGTCTTTTAATAGGAACTAGTTTCTTACCGTCTTCCAGTGCGTTTATAGATTTCTCATTTATTAAATATTCAACTTCATTAATTTCAATAACAGCATTTTTAAGATTTTCTTTTTTCATATAATTATATTATCTCTTATTTTAAGATAAAAAAATAGTCGTGTAGATGTTTATAATCCACACAACCATTAGGACAATTGGTCATTTCCCTTTGCGGAAAAAGGATACACCAGATCCTGTTTTCTTGGACGCCCAGCTGGGCGCTGATTTGAAGTGAGACTTATCCCGGCCACTTCTGACACCCGAATCACTCCTTGCTTGATGCCAAGCGCGAGACACACTTTTTGAGGAAGAACCTGTGCTTTTTGCTGCATCTTTTTTTACAAAGCCAAATAAACCCATATTATTCATCTCCTTTCTAAATCAATAATACCTGAACTTATACCGTAAAGCAATAAGAACAGCTATATCCCCTCCTCCAGCTCCACAAAGAAATAGAAAATATTTTATGCACGGATAAGTCTCTCAATCTCATTTGCTACTACTTCTGGCGATTTATTGTCCGTATCAACGATAGGATATTTGTAGTGTTCAAAAATTGAACGAAGTTTTGGCGCAAATAAGACACACTGATCTACAAACTCATCAAGCGAAACTCCTGCAGCCCTCTCAATTTCCTGTTTGCTTTCTAGTGTCAAATGTCTTCCGTAGAGACGCTTCCGAAGAATATCCGCAGATATATTAAGAAGTATGATTTGTGCAGGAATGTCCTTCTCTGAATTATAAATCTTTAAAAACTGTTCGGGATTAATGAAACCCGAGATGATAGTGCTTTTGCCTATTAGAGAATTTTGAGTAGCAACGGTAAGCCAATGACGGGTTTCATTGTCATGCCAAACAGGTCCGCCACCGTCTGGCACTCCACGTTCGTCAAAATCACGGACATCAAAAATGCTTGCTGGTAACAATTTTTTAAGTTGTTCAATCGTCGATGTTTTTCCAACACCTGAAACACCTGAAATAAAATGTATTTTGTTTTTATTCATATTTATAAAAAAACCCGGAAAAAGCTTTTGCTCTCCCGGGTTCATGAATTACAGTGACTTCAAGAGTCGCTGTGCTCGTGTCTCGGCATCAGCCACATACACCTTGTAGTCTGGAATTCTTATGAGAACTCCGTCGGACAAGAGATATGTGGTATCAAGCCGCGCCGTTTCGAGGAAGTATCGATCGTGAGACACGAGCAAGACTGTCCCTTCGTAGGTTCGGAGAGTTTCCTCCAAAGCATCGAGCGCCTCAAGATCGAGGTGGTTAGTCGGCTCGTCTAAGACAAGCGTGTTGACCGACTGTGCCGAGAACAATGCGAGAAGCAGTCTTGCTCGTCCGCCAGGACTTAGTGTCCCGATCAACTGTTTGACATATTGCCCATCGAATCCAAACCTTGCGAGCTTGGCATACGACATTTCTTGACTCAACCCTGCTCGCTTCGTGAGAAGCTCAAGCAAGGTTTCGTTGCGAGGAAGCGACTCATGTTCTTGCATCATGTTGCCGATCTTGACGCCCGACCCAATCTCGACCACGCCTCCAAGTGAAGACAAGACACCAGTGATCGTCTTGAGAATAGTTGATTTTCCGGAGCCGTTAATCCCCATAATACCGACCCGGCTCCTGAACTGAACATCGAAGGACATTGGACCGATGTTAAAGCCGTCGGCATAGCCAGCCACAACCTCAATAAGACGAATGTCGAGTGTACCTGGACCCACATCTGCTTCAATCGGAATCTCGAAAGGATCACGTTCGATGGGCTTTTCGATTTTGTCCATCTGTTCGATCCGTTTTTCGATTACCTTCGCTTTTCTTCCGGACCCTCCAGCGCGGTCACGCTTGAAGCCTCGGAGGAACTTGTCGTTGTCAGACCCCTGCCAATTTGAACCCTTGGCGGAAGCTGCTCTCTGCTGTCTCGCTTGCTCTTTGAGCCGTTTTATCTCCTCCTGTTGGAAACGATAATCAAGCTTTTGACGAGCGCTGCGCTTAGTTATCATTTCAAGGTAGTCACTGTAGGTGCCTCCGGAAATGTTGAGCGTCCGCGTGTTGCGATCGAGCTCGAAGATTTTTCTCACGATCCGGTCAAGAAACCGGCGGTCATGAGAAACAACGATGGAGGCAGCTTCGGACTTCCGAAGGAAATCCTCAAGCCAGATGAGTGCAGGTAGGTCAAGATTATTGGTCGGTTCGTCTAGGAGTAAAAGGTCAACACCTTTGAGAAGAATTCCCGCAAGTGCCACTTTGTTCTTTTGACCACTACTTAGATTGGACACGTTGTGTCCTAAACCGATTAAATCCAGACCGAAGCCCGAAAGCATCACTTTGATGCGATGCTCGAAGGCGTAGCCGTCGAGACGTTCGTACTGCTCATGCAAATCGCCGTACTCGCGAGCCTTAACTTCATCTTCGAGATAGTTGGCCAACTCCTCAAGTTTCCGCTCGAGAACGTCAATGCCGGCCACTTGCCTCAAGTATTCCTCGATCGTTTCATCTCCCACGAGACTGGTGTCTTGCGGAAGATATCCGATGCAGGCGGTGCGAAAGACTTCTATGGTACCAGCGTCCGTTTCCTCAAGACCAGCGACGATCTTTAAAAGTGTCGTTTTGCCGATACCATTGTCGCCTACTAACGCCACCTTCTGTCCTTTTGCCAAGGAGAAGGAAACGTCAGCAAGCACAGTCATTGAACCGTAGCTCTTTTGAATGTGTGTTGCTTTTATCATGTTTGTCTCCTTCTTAATTGGTGGTTACATACAAATATTACCGTACTTTTATCTGATAAGCAACATAGCACAAAAATATATCTGTGGCAAGACCATAAACTTTTCTATAAAAAAACCACCGGAGAGTTCATCTCCGGTGGGAAGTTACAGATCTTCTTCATAGTAAGCATTGAGCACCATCGAGGCACACCTGCACGAAAGTTCTGGTGCTTCCTGCCGAATGAAGGCGAGGAGTAGATCTTTTGTCTTTTGAATGTTGCCCTTAAAAATTTCAAGGACACCCTCCATCTGTCGAGGATCGATTACCAAGCTTTCCTGAAGACCGATATCGTAGTCTGTCACGGCGGCGATTGCCGCATAACAGAGTCCAAGTTCGCGTGCGAAGTAACACTCGGGATACTGGGTCATGTTCACGATATCCCATCCGTTCGCAGACAGCCATCGGCTTTCTGCTGCGGTCGAGAATCGTGGACCTTGTATCACAGCGACGGTCCCTTGAGGAACAATCGCCACTTTTACAGCCTGTGCCACCTTAGTAATCTTCTTGCGAAGATGTTCACAGTACGGCTCTCCCATAGGCAGGTGGATGAATGAACCTCCATCTGCTTCGGAATAATCGTCGCGACCCCATGTGAGATTGACGAATTGGTCGGGGATGACCAGACTGCCGGGAGTGATCTCTTTTTTGAGACTCCCGACAATACAGGTCCCCACGACAAACTCGACGCCGATTTCTTTCAGTGCTGCAAGGTTTGCCTTGTATGGCACTTTGTGTGGTGCCAACTTGTGCTTCGCCCCATGTCTAGGAAGAAATGCTACAAGCTGGTCATCGTGTTCGCAGATTGCGATTTCGTCTGACGGCAGACCATACTTCGTCTCAGGCCGCATCCTCGAGACCACCTTAAGCTCTGGGAATGAACACATGCCCGAGCCACCGATGATCCCGAGTTTAGGCTTTCTGAGACTATACCCGGTCATATTTTGACCAGATGAGTTCATTGAGTACCTCCTCAGAAAAGATTTGACTTGAATCATCAACGGATAACGGACTTCCCTTGAGTTCGCTTGAACCCCAGGCACATCCGCCGCCGCACATTGCTTTCGCCTCACCAGGATGGTAAAGCGGAAGTCGTTTCCGCCACTCTTGAACGATCGGTTGATTCCAGATGCGGAAATCCTTACTCGCTTCACTCACATGACCGAGCCATGCTTTGTAAAACGGACAGTTGGAAATCTGACCATCCGGTTGGATAACCAACTGATTTCCGTAACAGGTGCAGTCCACCGGAAAGAAATCCTGCCGATCAAATGCGACTTGCTTTTTCTCCATCTGGTACTCGAAGCCTGGATGATCCTGACTACGAGCCTGATCGATGATGCCACGAACTGCCTGTCGGTAGTAACCATCGAGGTTATCCTTTCCGACAAGCTTGAGCAGTAGACGACCCTTCAGAAGATTGAAGCCGAATTTCTCGACCCCAAGACCCTTAAAGAAGTCTGCGTACTCACCGATCTGATCGATGTTGAACGGTGTGATGCTCGTTGAAGCGAAGGTTTTGACTCCACCCGCTACGAGCAGCTTGATAGCAGCAACAATACGATCGAACGTGCCATTGCCTTCGTCATCAATCTTCAAAGCGTCGTTTGACGCCCTGGGACCATCAAGTCCCACCGCTACCATCACTCCGTGTTTTTGGCACAAAGCGACAATTTCTTCGTCAACCAGAGCGCCATTTGTGGCGATCATGAGGTTGGTTTTCTCCGGCAGTTTCCCGTTATCTTTCTTCAACTTGAGATAATCAAGCGAACGCCTGATCACTAGCTTGTTCAGAAGCGGTTCACCGCCGTAGAAGATGACAAAGTACTCGTGGCTTGGATCGTATGTGTCCTTGAGATGTTCCTGCCAGAGGTCGATACCTGCGTAGGCATCTTCCGTTGACAACATTGACTCTCCGTACTTTCTTGCGATTTCCGGAACAGGACAGTACCCAGAGGAGTATGTTTCCATTCACAACGGAAAAGTAGTTGCTCATGACAAGGATGTTGATCGGCTTATGCGATATATACATAAGCAATTCAATTCGAAGGATGTAATCTTTACGGACAAAGTGAACCTAACTGAGAGAATAGCTGTTGAACGATAAAGACACTATTCAGAGAAAGAAGAATTAATTTATGTTGGGAATTTGCTTCTGTAAGATTTTTCAAGATTAGGCATAAACGGGTGATAAGTTGTCATCCGTTTTTTTATTCTTCTTAGATAGGAAAAAGCCGAAATAATTTCTTTCGGCTTGTGCTACTTGATAGTCTGAAATTTAATGGGGTCTTACGCCACAACCATTGTTGCTATCGCCTGAGCAGTTGCATGTTGAATGTTTTGACTGCTTTTACGGATACTCTTAGACGAAATTATTTTCCCCAATTTAGACTTCTCGTTTAGAAGTTGAGTATTGAATTTCTTGAGATGCTTGTAATCTGGGTCAGTATAAACTGACCCTCCAGTGCCTTTGTTATTCTTTCTCATTTTTTATCCTATTTTGTGGTTTTATCTGGACTTGATATTATATATAATTTTTAAAAAAAGCAAATTGTTATTTTTCAATTTTCTAGAAAGTGCGAACGTTTGAAAATGATTTTAAAAGAAAATGATACATAAAAAAAGAGATGGCCTTTTGGACCACCTCTCTGTTTTGATAAACCACTTCATTACAGAACTCGAGTTCTGGGTATTTCTTGTTCAATAGGACTCACAAGATCTGCTTCGTATTGGATGAGCTTGGTAAAAAAGTCAGACGCCTCTTTTACAACTCCTACTCCAAAAAACTTACGACTTTCTTCAAATTGACGAATAAAATCATGTTTTCTTCCAGATTCCACTACCGTCTTAAAATCCTTAAGGGACTCTATTAAAGATTGAAGAATCTTTGGTGCATAAGGATTATACATCTGCATATCAGCATATAGAGATGCATTTTGGCTCAAAATCCTTCCCATTAAACTCAAAGCAATCCTGTAAAATGGGCTGGAGTAAGTCATAGTTTCAGCCATATTTACACCCAAAGCAGAGATTGATTGAGCCATTATGAGACTAACAGCATGTGTTCAAGCCAGTGAACATAATTGACAGTTAATTAGTTGTAATTTCGACCGATTAATTTGAGTTTTGTTGCCTTCTAATTTCGCAGTGATAAATTTCATAAGTGCTTCGATTTGTTCTTT
>Ga0163144_10010145_pt1 | contig 20128 bp, 17 predicted proteins | sample OliLak19BULKMAT1_FD_123175 | JGI IMG/M metagenome (GOLD analysis project Ga0163144, IMG submission 123175) | Freshwater microbial mat bacterial communities from Lake Vanda, McMurdo Dry Valleys, Antarctica - Oligotrophic Lake LV.19.BULKMAT1 | ecosystem: Environmental > Aquatic > Freshwater >... | reverse complement strand
GGAACAAGGCCGCCGCCAGCACCACGCTCGGCCCGAGGGGCAGGTCCCACTCGAGCGCCGCGAACTCGCCCAAGATCGCGGCGAGCACGCCGAACACGGTCGCGATCGTCACGAACCCCGACATCGAACGCGCCCACGGCCGCGCGGCGAGCGGCGGCACCACGATCAGGCCGAACACGAGGATCGGGCCGAGCGTCAGCGTGCCGGCCGCGACCGCCAGACCCACGATTCCGTGGAAGAGCGCTTCGAATGCTGTCGCCCGCTTGCCCAGGACGATCGCCGCATCGCGGTCGTAGCTCGTGAGCAACAGGTCGCGACCGAACCACGCCAAGAGGGCCGCGCTCAGGGCGAACGCGACGGCCTGGACCTCGAAGTCGTGGAGCCCCACGCCCAGCACTTCGCCCGCGAGGAGCTCGTCGACCGGCCCGCGTCCGATCGGAGAGAGGCGGCCGAACACCAGCACAGCGGCGCTCGCCGTCGCGAAGAATGCCGCGGCGCGCGCCGACTCCGATCCGCCCTGCCGGCCCGCGAGGACGAGGAGGAGGATACCGCCCAACGTGAACACCGCGCCCCACACGAGTCCGAAGGTGGACGCCGCGTGCGGGTCGTGCAGGGCGTCCTCCAGCGTGAGCCCGCCGAGCCCGATCGTCTCGATCCACCAACCCAGGATCGCGTACGCGAAGACCACGCCGGCCGCGGCGAACTGCGGCAGGACGATGCCGTGGAAGCTCGTACGGCGCACGAGCAGGAACGCTCCGATCGAGGGCAGCACGAGCGCCGCGCAGAGCGTCGACAAGAGCGGCCAACGGAACAGTTCGATGCGCTCCAGCCAGGTGATCTCGTCCACGCCTCAACCGTCCTCGGCGGCTGCGCCGGCGGCGTACAGTCGATCCAAGCGCTCCGGCGCCAGGAGCTCCGTCGCGCTGCCGCGCTGGATGCGCCCGTCGGCGACCCACAGGACCTCGCGCACGGCCTCGCGCAGGAGGGGGATCTGATGGCTCACGAGGAGCACCGCGAGTCCATCGCGCGCGTTGAGCTCGACGAGGAGGTCCAGGATCCGTCGTTGCGCGCCGCGGTCGACTCCGCTCGTGGGCTCGTCGAGGAGCAGCACGTTGGGCGAGCCCAGGAGCGCTCGCGCGAGCAGCGCCCGCTGGCGCTGGCCTCCCGAGAGCCCCGCGAAGCCGGCGCGCGCGTGCGCGCTCAGGCCGACACGCTCCATCGCGTGCTCCGCAGCGCGCCGTTGCTCGGACGTGAGGAGGCGCAGGCCGGACAGGCTGCCGTACGCTCCCATCCGGACGACGTCCTCGACCCGCAGGGGAAAAATCGGGTCGAGCGTCTCGCGCTGGGGGACGTACCCGATGCGCGCGCCGCCGCGATCGACGCGGCCCTCGAGCGGCGGCACGAGGCCCAGGAGCCCGCGGAACAGCGTGGTCTTCCCTCCGCCGTTCGGGCCCACGATGCCGAGGAATTCCCCGGCGCGTACCGCGAGGTCCACGTGCGAGATGACCGCGCGACCGGCGTAGCCGAACGAAGCGTTGGCGATGCGGAGCAGGTCGGTCATGCGCGCCGCGGAGGCTACCGCTTCGGGGCGGCAGTTCCGAACGCTCGTGCCAGTCGATCGTGCACGAGGTCGAGCATCGCGATCCAGGAGTCGGTGCCGGCGATGCCGCCGCACTGGTTCGGGAGCTCGACGACCTGCGCCGACGTGGCCTCGGCGATCCGCTCCACCTCGCCGCTGTTCGACCAGGGAGCCGTGAGCACGACGACCGTTCCGGCGGCCCGCATCTTCTCGACGAGCCGCGCGACGTGCCCCGGCGTCGGCGGGATCCCGGGCTTCGACTCGACCGTGCCGACGATCTCGAGTGCGTAACGGCGGGCCAGGTAGTCGTACTCCATGTGGTAGACGACGATCTTGCGCCCCGACCAGCTCTTCGCGGCCGCGTCCCAGCGCGCTTCGGCCCGATCGAGTTCCTGGCCGTACTCGGCGGCGCGCGCTTCGTACGCGGACTTGCTCGCGGGGTCGACGGCGATCAGCCCGGCCAGGATCCGCGCCGCCATGTGGCGCCCGCCGCGCGGATCCAGGTTCACGTGCGGATTGCCGTCGGGGTGGATGTCGCCGTCCTTGCGGCTCACCACGGTCGGGACGTTCAGCGGATCCCAACCGACGGAGACGTTCACGAAACCCGGCATTCCAGGCCGGATCTTGGCGTTGTTCGCGTTCTCGAGCAGTCCGGGCAGGAAGCCCATCTCGAGCGAGAGCCCGATTTGGACCAGCATGTCGGCGCGGCTCAACGCCACGAGATGCGACGGTCGCGCCACGACGTGGTGGAGGTTCTCGCGCCCCTTGGTGAGCGACGTGACGTCGACGCGATCACCGCCGATGCGGCGTGTGATGTCGGCCAGATCGTGCAGGGTGGTGACGACGCGGAGCCGATCGCTCGCCGCGGCGGCGCGAGCTGGTGTCGCAAGCGCGACGAGAAGAGCGAGAATCGCGGTCTGGAAGAGCCATCGACGCGTCGAGTCCACGCTGGAAGTTCCGCCCTTGTTCACCAGTTGATTCCATGCCCGTGCGCGCCGACGGTGACCGTGTACTGGATCGCGAAGCGGAGCGAATCACCGTCCTCGATGTCGGTGTCGTAGCTCGATGCGACCAGCCGAATGCGATGGTACTCGGAGAAGAGGCGCGTGTAGTACACCTCGGCCTCCGCGGCGTCGAGGTCCGCGCCCAGCTCGACGGTGCTGTACTGGAGTCCGATCGAGTGCTTTTGATTCCAGGCCCAGTCGACGAATGCGTACCAACCCGTCTGAGACTCGTCGTCGAAGCCCAGAAGCGTGTCGTCGGTCGGATCATCGGGCGTGCCCGCGTCGTCGATCGTGGACGAGGTGTCGCCGCTGTTCAGCAGGAACTCCGCGCCCGTCGTCAGCGCCCGCTGCGCATCGTCGCTCGTCCAACCGTAGGTCAGATCGAGGCCGTACACGGAGCTGTCGAGCCCCGTCGCCTCGCTGCCGTTCAATTCGGCGCTCGCGTCGGGGATGAAGCGTCCCGAGACGCCGGCCTGGAACACGCCGTTCGTCCCGATGTCGGTGAAAGCCGTCAGGCGCGCGGTGAAGTTCAGATCGCCCGCGTCCTTGCGCTCCGCGACGGAGATCTCGGGCACGCCGTCCTCCAACTCGGACTCGGGCAAGAGGCTTGCGAACGCGCCGACCGACCAGCGCACCGCAGTCGCGTCGCCGACACCGGTCCAACCGTCGTACTGGAGACCGTCGCCCTTCACTTCCTCGCCCAGGTAGGTGCGCAGGACGAGGGGGCGCTCGAGCGTGCGCAGTTCGTGCACGTGCGTCTGCATCTGCTTGCCGAAGTCCACGAAGAATCGTCCGGCGCGGATCGTCGTGTTGCCGCCCAGTCCCTTGTAGTGGATCGCGGCCTCTTCGATCGCGATGGTCTCGCCGTCGGTCGCGCCGATGAAGTACGCCCACGCGAGGGGATCGACCCAAGCTTGCGCGCCGATCTCGAGCACGCGCAACTCGAGCCCGAGACCGTCCTCGGCCGCGTCGTCGTCAGGGTGCAGCGAGTCCGCGACCGCGTCGATGATGAACGAGAAGGCTGGATTGAAGACCGAATCGAAGCGGTCGGACTGGCCGCTGCTCTCCGCGGTCGGTTGCGGAGCGGGACGCGACACCATGGGCGTCTGCGCCATGCCCGGCGTGGTGAAGGCCGGCTGCTGCGCCAAGGAGGGAGCGGCGATGCCGAGGGCCGAGACGAGGGGGAGGATCGGTGCGCGCATGGGGATCGGGCGGGTGAAGTGCCTGCGCGGCTCGAGGGGAGCCGCGACAAGACCCGTTCCCGCTCCACGCCGCGAGTTCCCCGAAAAATGTCGGAAGCTCTTGGCTAGCCGCACAGTTCGGCCGTGGCGGCCTCGACGCTCGCCGCGAGAGCGGCCAGGTCGTAGCCGCCCTCGAGCACGAGGACGAGCCGGCTGGCGCAGCGCTCGCGCGTGTACTGCGCCAGAAGGTTCGTCATGCGCGCGTAGGCCTCCGTGCTGAGCTCCGTTTGCCCCAACGGATCGTCGGCGTGCGCGTCGAACCCGGCCGACACGAGCACGAACTGCGGCGCGAACGACTCGAGGTCCCGCAGCACGACGTCCTCGAACGCGGAGAGCCACTCGCGATCGCCCGAGCCCGGCGGCAACGGACAGTTGCGCGTCGCGCCGAAGCCCGGGCCGATCCCGCGTTCGTTCGCGAGGCCCGATCCGGGATAGAGCGGCCATTGGTGCAGGCTGGCGAAGTAGACGCTCGGGTCGTTTTCGAACGCGTGCTGCGTCCCGTTGCCGTGGTGCACGTCCCAGTCGACGATCGCGACGCGCTCGAGGCCGTGTCGCTCGCGCAAGTGCGCGGCCGCGACAGCCACGTTGTTGAACGCGCAGAAGCCCATCGCGTGCCCGCGCTCGGCGTGGTGGCCCGGAGGCCGAGCGGCGACGAATGCGTTGCGCCACCGGCCGTCCATCACGCGATCGACGGCGTCGAGCGTCCCGCCCGCGGCGAGCAGCGCCGCTCGCCACGATCCGGCGGACACGCGCGTGTCGCCGTCGTCGAGGATGCGCGCGCCGGACGCGATCGCGCGCTGGACTTCGGCCACGTGCCGCGCCTCGTGCACGAGCAGGAGCCGCGCTGGATCGATCGGCACCGCGTCGACGCGTTCGAGGCTCGCCGCGAGGCCGCTCGAATCGATGCGTTCGACGATCGCGCGGTGCCGCGCAGCGCGCTCGGGGTGTCCCGGTCCGGTGTCGTGCCGTTCTTGGTCGGCGTGCGCGACGAAACCGGTCCGAGTGCCGGTCATCGCACTTCGAACAGCTCGCGGAACTTGGGGTTCTCGAGCAGCTTGGCGAAAGCCGGCTCGCTCTTCAGGTCGGCCAGCTGTTGACGCGTGAGCGGGGCCTTCTCGAGAGTCTGTGCCGCTTCCTTGAGCTTGCCCCAACTCGCGAAGCTCTTCGCGAGCCCGATGTAGGCCGAGTCCTGACGCGCGCGCAGATCGTTCGCGGACAACTTGATCGCCTGCCTGAAATCGTTGACCGCCTCGCGATAATCGCCGACGCGGTAGTAGACGTTGCCGCGCTCCTCGTACGCAGCCGGAAAGACATCGTTGCGCGCGATGCGCTCGTCGAACTCGCCCAGGAGTTCGCGTCGCGCGTTCTTGTCGCCGGCCAGCACGAGCACGACGAGTGCGCCTTCGCGCATCTCGCGCGCCGGCGACTCGGCGATGGAGCGCAGGCTCTTCTTGACGTCGGCGTCGAACTTGTCGGCGAAACGCGGTAGCACTTCGAGCACGCGCGCGCGCTCGATCGCCGGCGCCGACGGATCGCCGGCCAGCTTCACGAGCGCCGCGACGTGCGCACTGGTGGCAGCTCCGGGCGCGGCGCGGTACCAGCGCAGCAGCGGATCGAGGACGCGAAACGCGTCGCCGGGCGTCGCGGTGATGCGCAGGATCCGGTCCGCCAGTGCGTCGTTCTTCGCCTGGGCGAGAGCGTCGAGCGCGGCGCGGACGACCTCGGAGCGCGCGTCGCCCAGAGCTTCCTCCAGCGCGCTCTTCGCCGCGGCCCCGCCCAGCCGCGCGAGCGCGGTGAGCGCTGGCTCGCGCAGCTCGGGCGGCCCGCCGCGGTAGATGCCGACGAGCGCCGGCGTGGCGCGCTCGGGCTCGGGCGAACTCCCGAGGACGCGAATGGCATTCTGGCGCCCCTCGACCGAGCCAGCCTGGACGATCTCGAGCAGGCGAGCCGTGATCGCGCGCGCCTGCAGGTCCGCCAGGACGAGCGCGATGGAGCTCGCGCGCAGACGCTGTGGGTCGGTGGGGGACGTGCCCGGGTCGATGTGCTCGACGAGCAGCGGCGCGACCTCCGGCCCCAGCTGGAGGAGCTTGGCCCGCGCGGCGTCCAGGCCGTCGATGTTGCGCGCCGTCGCGTGCCCCTCCAGGTCCTCGACGAGGCCTTGGACCCGATCCTGCATGGCGCCCAGGATCTGATCGCGCTGCAGGCGCAGGCGTTGGAGGTAGGACTGGAGCGAAGCGCGGTCCTCCGCGACTCGCCCAGCGAAGCGCAGCGGAGCAACACAGACCGGCTCGGCCCGGACCCCTTCCGCCAGGCAGCTCGTGATCGTCAGTAGGACCGCCGCGCGCGCTCGCATCACGGGGGATGCTACCACCCGCGCGCCACCCGGTTGCTCCCCGCGCGGCCTCTGCCCTACGCCGCGCGCGTCGGCGGCCGGATCACGAACCGCTCCCCGACCCGCGCGCTCTGACCCGGCAGCAATCCGTCCCGGTCGGGTCCGAGCAGTCTGCGCGGCCGCAGATCGCGATCGGGCAGCGCGCGCTGCGCGTAGATCGCGCGCAGGCGGAGACGATGTCGGAACAGCCAGGAGCGCACGATGCCGAGGCTATCGGGTCTGAGAGCTCCGCGTTTCGAGTCGAGTGCGCAGAAACACGTACGCGCTCGCCGATATCCGGCGACCCGCCCCGGACTGGCGCGCGCGCCTCGAATCCGTTTCCATGAAGGGTCGGGCACTCGCGATCCAGCCCGCCGCCCATGGAATCCGCTTCTCACGTCCATCCCACTCCCGGCCCGAGTCGCGGCGCGCACGACGTCGTCGTCGTGGGCGGCGGCCACGCGGGCATCGAAGCAGCCCTCGCGGCGGCGCGGGTCGGCGTGCGTGTCGCGCTGGTCTCGCTGCGCCTCGACAAGATCGGCGAGATGAGCTGCAACCCAGCCATCGGCGGCGTGGGCAAGGGTCAGATCGTCCGCGAGATCGACGCGCTCGGCGGCGCGATGGGCGCCGTCGCCGACGCGACGGGAATCCAGTTCAAGCTGCTCAACACGGGCAAGGGTCTCGCGGTGCAGAGCCCGCGCTGCCAGAGCGATCGCCATCTCTACCGCGAAGCCGCGACTGCGGCCTTGCGCGCGCAAGGAGGTATCGAGCTCGTCGAGGGCGCGGCCTCCGGGCTCTGGGTCGAGGACGGTCGCGTGCGCGGCGTGCGTCTCGCCGACGGCCGTGAACTGGCCGCCGCCGCGGTGGTGATCACGACCGGCACGTTCCTGCGCGCGATCATGCACACCGGCGAAGATCAGTCCGCGGGCGGGCGCGTCGGCGAGGGGACGAGCGGTGGCGTCTCGCACGATCTCGAACGGCTCGGTCTCGTGCTCGGCAGATTGAAGACGGGCACGCCACCGCGGCTGGCCGCCGACTCGATCGACTGGAATCGGCTGGAGACACAGGCCGGCGACGCGCGACCCGTCCCGTTCTCGTCGCACACGGACCGCGCGCGCTTTCCCGCTCTGCCGCAGATCGCGTGTCACCTCACGCACACGAACGAGCGGACGCACGCGCTGATCCGCGCCAACATCCACCGCGCGCCGATGTATGCCGGTCGGATCCAGGGCGTCGGGCCGCGCTATTGCCCGAGCGTCGAGGACAAGGTGATGCGCTTCGCCGACAAGGAGCGGCACCTCGTCTTCCTCGAGCCCGAGAGCCTCTCGACCGACGTCGTGTACGTGAACGGCGTCTCGACTTCGCTGCCGGGCGAGGTGCAGGAAGCGATGCTGCGCACGATCGAGGGCCTCGAGCGCGCGCGGTTCCTGCGCCACGGGTACGCGGTCGAATACGACTTCGTCGCGCCGAGCCAGCTCTCGGACGCGCTCGCGGTGAAGCTCGTTCCGGGCCTCTACCTGGCCGGCCAGATCAACGGCACCTCGGGCTACGAGGAGGCCGCGGGCCAAGGCCTCGTCGCCGGCGCGAACGCGGCGCTGTGGGTGCTCGGGCGCGAGGCCTTCGTGCTCGGTCGTCACGAGGCCTACATCGGCGTCATGGTCGACGACCTCGTCGTGTCGAATCCGACCGAGCCCTACCGCATGTTCACGAGCCGCGCCGAGCACCGGCTGATCCTGCGCTGCGACAACGCCGACGAGCGGCTCGTGCCGCGCGCGCACGCCGTTGGACTCGTCGGCGACGACGCGGTGCTGGCGCTCGCCGGACGGCAGGCCGAGAAATTGCGCATCGAGACCGCGCTGGCGCGCATCCGGCGCGACGGGAAGAGCCTCGCCGAGCTCTTGCTGCGCCCCGAGGTCACTTGGGAGTCCTCGATCGCCGCGGTGCCCGAGCTGGCCGCGCTGGGCTTCGACGACGAGGTGGCGCGGTCCGTGGCGGTGAGCCTCAAGTACAAGGGCTACGTCGAGCGCGCCGAGGAGAACGTCGTCCGCCTGCGCGCGCAGGACGCGCTCGAGATCCCGGCCGAGCTCGATTACGCGGGCATCCGGGGGCTCGGGAACGAGGCGCGCGACAAGCTCGCGCGCCTGCGCCCGCGGACGCTGGGCGCCGCCGGTCGCATCGCGGGGGTTCGGCCGCCGGACGTGGCTCTCGTCGCGGTCCACGTCGAGCGTTGGCGGCGCGAGAAAGCCGCGAGCCGACGCGGCGAGACCTGAATTCCCGGGGACGCCCGCGAAGATCGAACGCGCACCCGCGTAAGGGATCGTGCCATGAACGACCCGCTCTATCCGCCCGTGCCCGTCCGCGTTCCGAAGGACGTGGGCATCGCGTTGATCCTGGAACTCGTTCCGGGCATGTTCCTGCAGACGTTCGGCATCGGGAACCTTGTACGCCGGCAACATCGGCTGGGGTCTCGCGCTGATGATCGGCTACTGGATCGCGGCGGCGGTCAACACGGTCCTGCTTTTCGTGTTGATCGGATTCGTCACCTGGCCGCTGACTTGGTGCGCCTTCGCCGCGGTCTCGTGCTACCTGGCCGCTCAAAAGGCCAGGGAGACTCAGGTCGGCACGGCCTTCGGCACCTGAATCCCGCGGCCGTCACGGACAGGACGTGACGGCCTGAGCGTGCCGCGAACGCGAACGTGATCACGTCCCCTTGCGCAGGATCACGATCTTCACCGTGTTGAACAGGATCGAGAGGTCGAACAAGACCGACTGATTCTTGATGTAGTAGAGGTCGTACTGGAGCTTCTGCACCGAGTCCTCGAACGAAGCTCCATAGCGGTAGTTGATCTGCGCCCAGCCGGTCAAACCGGGCTTCACGATGTGGCGCTGACGGAAGTAGGGGATCTTCTGCGCGAGCTCGGCCACGAAGTGTTCGCGCTCCGGGCGCGGCCCCACGATCGACATGTGACCTGCGAGCACGTTCACGAGCTGCGGCAGCTCGTCGAGCCGCGTCTTGCGGATGAAGCGCCCGACGCGCGTGATCCGCGGGTCGTCCTGCGTGGCCCACACCGGTCCCGTCGTCTTCTCGGCGTCCACGCGCATGCTGCGGAACTTCAAGAGCACGAACTGCCGGCCGTCGCGGCCGACGCGCTCTTGCGTGAAGAGGATCGGTCCCGCCGAATCGAAGCGCACGGCCAGCGCGGTGAGCACCATCAGCGGCCACGTGAGGGCGATCAACACGAAGCCGATGGTGAGATCGAACGCGCGCTTCGTCAGCGCGGCCCACGGATGGCGCGAGAAGCCCTCGTTGAAGATCAAGTAACTCGGGCGCAACGCGTCGACCGCGATCTTGCCCGTGATGCGCTCGTAGACGGACTCCTGCTCGAGCACGGACACGCCGTCGAGTCGGCACTGGAGCAGCTCGTCGATCGGGAGCGCCTTGCGGCGGTCCTCGAGCGCGACGACGACGAGGTCCACGCGCTCGCGCCGGACCAGTGCGGCGAGGCTCGGAGCGGGCTCGCCGAGTTCGGGCGGCGCCGCGGAATCCAGGGCGAAATGCGGCGCTGGCCGCTCGAGCAGGAATCCCGGCTGGCGCTCCGTCGTCGCTTCGCCGACTCCCGCGAGAGCCGTCGCGCCGACGAGCCGCGGTCGCAACTGGACCGGCGCCTTGCTCTCGTCGCCGCGCGGAGTGCGCGCCATGCCGACCGGTCCGCGCTCGGGCCCGCTCTCGGGCACGAGACCGACGAGGTCGTAGCCCATGTCCGGCCGTTCGCGGATCTCGCGCGCCAGCTCGCGCGCGCGCTTGCCGCCGCCGAGGATCAACACGCGCTCACCGAAGTTGGCTCGACGCAGCGCCCAGTGGAACAAAGCCCGCCAGCCGTAGATGACGGCGAAGCCCGAGAGCATCGCGAAGACGAGCGTCTGGATGCGCTGGCTGGCGGAGAGCGGCGGGAAGTCGAGGACTTGCGGCAAGCCCCAGGTCGGCAGGACGAACACGGCCAGCAGCGACAGAGCCAACGCCGAGCCGGCCGACTCGACGAAGCGTCCCGATCGATCGACGCGCGAGCCCGAGACGCGCACGTCGTAGAGTTCGTTGAAGCCGATCGCGAACTGCGCCAGGATCGAAAGGAGGAAGCACGAGTACACGCAGCGCACGCGCGCGTCGTCCACGTCGAGCGCTGGGATGCGGTCGTAGAGCTGCGCCAGGACGAGCTCCGACGGCTGCCACAGGTGCGCGGTCATCCAGGCCGAGAGGACGGCCGTGAGCAGCACGGCCTCGCTCAGGATGAGCAAGGCTTTGCGCAACGGCAGGTAGTGGCGGAGGACGCGCAGCATGCGGGGACGGATGAGGGGACTTCGCCCGCCGCGGGGGCGCGCGCGAGGAGTCCGGACTTCCGCGGGGCGGCACATTCTGATCGTCCGGGCCCGTCGCGGCCATGAAGCCCTCCCGCGGGATCGCCGGAAGATCGCGTCACGCGGCAGGCCAGCGGCGGACTTCGACGCGTCTGCGGCCCGGCCCGACGCGGACCTCCCAGACTTCCCAGCGCGCGGGCAAATGGCGGCGACGCGCGATCCCGTCCGCGATCCGACCGAGGCGCTCCAGCCCACGCGCATCGACCCGCGCGCCGGGGTGGTCGCGGTCGGGCAGGGCGACCCGTGCCGCGCCGCGGATCCGCGGCATGGGGGCCAGTCGGGCGGTCTTGACCTCCACGCAGACGAGGCCGCGCCCGTCACGCGCCAGCACGTCGAGCTCGCCCCAAGGCGTGCGGACGCGGCGCCCTTCGATCCCATGCCCCTGTCGGCGCAGCGTGCGCGCGACCAGTTCCTCGCCAGCGAGCCCGATCTCGGCCGTGCTCGCGGCGGTGCATGTCCACAGAAAGATCCGTGGGGCGCGGCGCAGCAACGCGCTCCGCAGGCCAGCGCGCAACCGGGACCCTGCCGCGCGCAGCGCAGAACCTGCCGCGCGCAGCGCCGAGCCTGCCGCGCGCAGCGCAGAGCCTGCCGCGCGCAGCGCAGAGCGCTCGGCGATCACGCGCAGCCTCACGGCGCGAGCTCACGCGGCTGCCCGCGGGCGTCCCACCCGCTCGGTCGATCCGCTCCCGCGCCTACTTCTTCGCGGTCGCGATCTGACCGTCCTCTTCGAGGACCGTGCCGACCGCGCTCTGCGCGAAGCGCAAGCGCACGCCCTCGTCGACTTGCAGCGTCACGATGCCCTCTTGCACCTGCACGACCGTGCCGAGCATCCCGCCGTTCGTCTGGACCTTGTCGCCCTTTTTCAGGGCGGCGAGCATCCCCAAGCGCTTCTTCCGCTGCTTCGACTCCGGGCGCAGGATCAAGAGCCAGAAGACCCCGAAGCACAGGATCAGCGGGAAGAGCATCGACCCGAACAGGCTCTCCACGATGCCCGGGGAGCCGCCGGTCGGCGCGCCGCCGTCGGTCGGTGCGCCTTGCGCGGGCACGGCAACCGCGGCGTCCTGGACGAGAAGGAGGGGGAGTAGGAACAGGTGGTGCATCGTTCGCGCGGGGTTCCGCCGGCACGCGGCCGACTTGGAAGGGCGAAGAAGGTACTAGAATGGCCGCCCCTGAGAAATGGGCTCTGGGCACGCGCTCCAACGCGCGGCCGCGAGCTCGCTCGAACACCTCAGCGAACGCCGCCCCATGACCGTGAAGCCCCGATTCGTCGTCGCCATGAGCGGCGGCGTCGACAGCTCGGCTGCCGCCTGGATCCTGGCCCGTGAAGGTCTGGACCTGGTCGGCCTGTTCATGCGCAACGGCGTCCATGTGTCGGAGCACGAGTCCTCCAAGAAGTCGTGCTGCTCCGTGAGTGACGCTCGGGATGCGCGGATGGTCGCAGCCCACCTCGGAATTCCTTTTCAGGCCGTGGACCTGAAGGACGAGTTCGGCGGGATCATCCGCTACTTCCTGAAGGAGTACGCGCGCGGCCGCACGCCCAATCCGTGCGCCGTGTGCAACCGCGACTTGAAGTTCGGACGGCTCCTGAAGTTCGCGCGCGAGCTCGGCGCCGAAGGCGTCGCCACGGGCCACTACGCGCAGCTCGAAGTCCTCGACGGCCGCGTCCACGTGCGCCGCGGCATCGACGGGACCAAGGATCAGTCCTACCAGCTCTTCTGCGTCGCCGAGGACGACCTCGCACGCGTGCGGTTGCCGCTGGGCGGGATGCAAAAGAGCGCCGTGCGCGCGCTGGCGCGCGAGGTCGGCTTGCGCACGAGCGAGAAGAAGGACAGCCAGGAGATCTGCTTCGTCCCGTCCAACGACTACAGGAACCTCCTGAAAGAGCACGGGACCGAGCTGCATCCGGGCGACCTCGTCGACACGTCGGGCGCGGTGCTCGGGACGCACGCCGGGACCGAGCTCTTCACGATCGGCCAACGCCGCGGTCACGGAATCGCGGCGGGGGAGCCGCTCTACGTCGTGGCGATCGAGACGGACGCCGGCCGCGTCGTGCTCGGATCGCGTGCCGACTGCGGCGTGCGCAGCGCGCGGCTCGAGGAAGTGAACTGGATCGGCGTGGACGCGCCGACCTCCGGCGAGCGCCGCGTGCTCGTACAGCACCGCTACCGGTCGCAGCCCGTGCCGGCGGTCGTCACGGCGAGCGGGACGGAGGCTCTGGTGGTGTTCGACGAGCCCCAGATCTCGGTGACGCCCGGACAGGGTGCCGCGTTCTACGAAGACGACCGCCTGAGCGGCGGAGGCTGGATCGACGCGACCGTGCGCGCCGCGGCTCCGTCGGCGCTCTGAGCGAGCGCGGTTCGAGCGCGGTTCGAGCGCGGGAGCGGATCGGGCGCGCGTTCGGCCCGACGCGGGCTCCCGCTCGCTACGCTCCGCTCCCCGCATGCAGCGCTCCACGCTTCCCGCCGTGCTCGCGTGGCTCGCCGCGGCATTGTTCGCGTTGGGCGCCTGGCTCGCGTTGCCGCGCGAACGCGGAGCGACCGGGGCCCCGGTGCACGCGCTGCTCGTGGACGTGAGCGACAGCGCGATCGGCGCGGACTTCCGCGTTTACGCCATCGGCGAGCGGATCGAGCAGCGCCGGGCGGCGGCGACCGCGCAGGGAATCGAGGTCCTAGCGATCGCTTTCGGACACGGCGCGCGTCGTCTCGATCTCGCGCACGGCGGCCTGAGCGGCGTGCAGGTCGGCGAGGATCGGAGCGACCTGGCTGCGGCGTTCGAGCTGGCCGACGTGCTCGGTAATGGTCGCCTGCGCTCGATCGAGATCGTGAGCGACGGCACCTGGACAGGCGTCGATCCGGCGGGCGTCGCAGCGCGTCTCGCCGCGCGCGGTGTGCGCATCGAACTCCTCCACAACGTGCGCGACGGCTTCGATGCGTACGTCGCGCCGATCGCTACTCCGATCCGCGTGCGTCGAGGCGAGCCCGTCGTCGTGCAGCTCGAGACGTGGCGCGCGATGGGGATGGTTGGACAGCACGACGGGCTGCGCGAACTCCTCGTCGGCGCGACACTGACCGAGGGCGGCGTCTCGACCCGGCGGGAGGTGCGCGTCCCCGTCTCGAAGTTCGAGCGCGGTCCGCACGGATTGCGCGTCGAGCTCGAGTTCCCGCCTCTCGCGACCTCGCACGGATCGCTCGTCGCCGAGGCGCGCCTCGTCGACAGCGCGGGTCGGCGATTCGGTTCCACGGACGATTCGCGCTCGACGGCGCGCGCCGCAGTGATCGCGGAGGGCGTGCTGTCGATCGGCGTCCTCGGCGAGCCCGCCGTGCGCGATGCGTTCATCGATTCGTTCGCGCCCGCCAACGCCGACTTCGCCTTCGTCGAGCTCGACGACACGCGCGCAACGTCGCTCGCGGGTCTCGACGTGCTGGCGACGCTCGACGCCGCGTTCGACCGCGAATCCGCGCGCGCGGTCGACACCTTTGTCGCGGCCGGCGGCGGCTGGGTCGACTTCGCTGGAGCGCGCTTCGCGAGCACCGAACGCCCGTCGTCCTCCGCGCTCGCGCCCGCGCTCGACGACGGCCGCCCGCGCGAGATCGTCGTCCTCGTCGACGCATCCGGCAGCATGGCCGGCGCGCCGGCGCAGGTCGCGCGCGCCGCGCTCGTGCGCTTGATCGAGCGCGCACCGGTCGCCGACGGCCTCTCGACGGTCTGGTTCGGCGCGGACGCGCGCACGCTCGACCTCGGTCGTCCGGGCGAGCGCGGCGGCATCGAGCAGCGCCGCGTGCTGGCGCGCGAGGCTTGGAACACGCCCGAACCGCGCGGGCCCACGCGGATCTGGAGCGCGCTCGACGAGTTCGCGGGCGCAGTCGATCCTGCGCGACATACGTTCGCGATCCTCGTTTCCGACGGCCGTGATCCCGACCGGGCCGACCTCGCGTCGCGCGCGAGTTCCTTGCGTATGGAGCTCGCGTCGCGAGGCGCTGAGCTCGCGGTCATCGCCGTCGGCGCCGACCCGGATGTCGAGTTGCTCACGGCGCTCGCCGGCGACGCCGCGCGCGTCATGCGGGTCGGCGAACTCGGTCCGGAGCGGTCCATCGACGCGCTCGCGCAGGGCTTCGAGAGCGCGCTCGCGACCGGCTCGATCGTCGAGTTCTCCGAACCGCGCAGCGCGGCCCTCCGCGCATCCGTCGGTCCGTTCTCGGCGCCGTTCGCCGCGCTTGCGCCGCCGTCGGTGCGCCGTCACCTGCGCGCGCGCGCCGCGCGGGGAGCGGAAGTCGTGTGGTCGAGCACGTCCGCGGCGGCGACGTCACCGCTCTTCGCCGTGTCGCGCCACGGGCTGGGCGTCGCCGCGGGCTTCGCGTTCACGCCCGATTCCGCGTGGGTCGCGTCTCGGAACGATCTCGGCCGCGCGCTCGCGAGTGCACTGCGCACCGTCGCGCCGCCCGCGGACCGCGCGCGCACACGCTTGCGCGAGATCGACGGCGAACTCGTACTCGAAGGCGTCCCCGACGGAGCTCCGGCGATCGTGCGCGCCGAACTCACCTCGTCGCGCGGCGCCGACCTCGGATCGATCGAACTCTTCGCCGCGCGCGCCGGTCGCGATCCCGTCCGCGAGCGTTCGGCGCCGTTGCCGGCGACGCTCGCCCGACTCGACGAGGGGGACTTCGCGCGCGTGCGGGTCGCCTCGTTTGCCGCCCTGGTCGAACCCCTCGAGCTCGCCTTCGCCGCGCCCCGCGCGCCGGAGTTCGCGCGCGCGCCGCGCCCGTTCCTCCCGCCCGCGACCGTGGATGCGGTGCTCGACCCGCCAGCGCGTGGCTCGCATCCGAGCGCTCCCTGGGTGCTGCTCGCCGGGCTCGCGGCGTTGGCTGGAGCGGTCGGAACGGGCTTTTTTTCCCGATCCAGAGTGCGTTCCGCCTAGAACGGTCAAGTCCTTCCCACATCCCGACGACAGGGAACGCGAGAGATCCAACGGCCGCGCTGCCGGATCCCGCGCCATCCATGTCGAACCACTGCACTGTCCTCTTCGCCGCCCTCGCCGCCCTGGTCCTGAACACCGCCTGCGTGACGAGCCTGCAGTCGCCGCGCGCGGAAATGGGCGAATCGGGCTGGCTCGAACCTTCGCCCGCGCTGCGTCAGCAGATCGAGGACGAGGCCAAGCGTCTGCCGTGGACCCACGGCATGGAGCGCATCGAAACGATCCATTGGTTCGCCAGCGTCGGCGAACCGGCGTACCCGACTCTGTTGGGCATGGTCCTCGATCCGCGCGCGGACGTCGCCGGTGCCGCGCTCGCGGCACTGGGTTCCACCAGGGACAGCCGACTCGTCGAACCGCTGCGCGAGATGCCCTGGCCCGCCGCAGAACAATCGGATCTCGCGCTCGAGCGCGCGCGGACGCTCTTGCGCCTGGGCGACTGGCAGATGGTCCCGCACCTCGTCCAAGGCCTGCGCGACGATCGCATGATGACCCGCGCGCTGTGCATCCAGGCGCTCGACGAGGCCACGCGCGAACGCTTCGGATTCGATCCGCGCGCCACGGCCGAGGCCCGCGAGCGCGCGGTCGTGCGCTGGGAAGCATGGGCCAAGGACCGCCTCGCGGACCCGCTGCTGGCCGTCAATCCCGTCGCGAAGACCGTGCGCGGCGCGTCGGCTCCAAGCGACGACTGACGCGCAGAGCCGCGCGCTCTCGAAGTGTCCCTGAAAGAGGCGCTATGGCGCCTCTTTGCAAAACGTCGAAGCGGCGCTAGAGCGCCGCTTCGCGCAACTTCGAAGAGGCGCTAGAGCGCCGCTTCGCGCAACTTCGAACAGGCGCTAGAGCGCCGCTTCGCGCAACTTCGAAGAGGCGCTAGAGCGCCGCTTCGCGCAACTTCGAAGAGGCGCTAGAGCGCCTCTTTGCGCAACGTCCGCAAGAGTTCCGCGAACCGCACGTCGGCGCGCAATGCGGCCAGATCGTCGTCCGCCGCCAAATGGTCGGCGTCCTCGTAGCCGTGCAGGATCGCGCGGTCGAGCGTGCGAAAGGCCTCGTCCGCTCGGCCGGTCAAGGCCAGGGAGCAGGCCAGGTTGTAGAGCACGTTGGGATCCTCGGGCTCGCGCAGGGCCAGAACGCGGTCGACCGCGAGTCCTTCCTCGTAGCGGCCGAGCTGCGTGAGCACGTGGCCGAGTTCGGCCAGGGCTTCGACGTTTTCGGGCTTGCGCGCCATCTCACTGCCGTAGAAATCGGCCAGGAACTCCAGACCGCGGCGCTCGACCTGCGGCGCGCACTCGGCCGGCAGATCCCAACCGGCTTGTTCCTGGGGGCCTGCTTGTTCCAAGGCCTGGGAAGCTTACAAAATGGACGAGCCGCGGCCCTTGGCCCGGACTTCGAGTTGCATCCTGGCTCCCGGGCGGCATTCGGTCCGGACGACCCGCGTGGCTCGCCCCGGCACGACGGAGGCCGCTCGAAACCATGAAGATCCACTTCTGCGACCTGTGCAACGAGTCGGTCCCGCAGGCGGCGCTCGATGCGGGGACTGCCCAACTCATCAAGGGGCGCGTCATCTGCGCCGCGTGCGAGGCAGCGATGAGCCATGCGCCGGGGCACGGCCACCAGCCGGCGGGTCAAGTCCAGAACGTGCGGCTGGCGCCACCGGTACCTGCGGCTTCGACACCGCACGCGGCGGATGCTCCGCGCGCGTTCGAGCGCGCGGGCTTCGACACCGCGGTGATCGCCGAGGCCCCCGCGCCGCGCGCGGTCGCGCCGATCGCGAGCGCTCCCACCCAACCTGGACCGATTCCCGCGCCCACGCCGACCGGATCGAACGCCGGCCTCGCGTGGGTCGCCGGACTCGCGATCGCGTTCACCGCGCTGTCGATCTTCGTGACCGACGATCGCCTCGCGCGCGTGGCGCGTTCCCAAGCCGCGCTCGAAGGGGAGTTGGCCAAGAAGGACGATGCGTTGCACGGTCTGGCCACCGAGTTCTCGAAGGTCCATCCGGCGCTCGCGGGAGTCGAGACGCGTCTCACGGAACGGCTCGAGGCCGAACGCGTGCGCAACGCGGTGGCGGCGGACATGCTCGCTGCTTCGCGCGAGGACGCCAGGCGCTCCGCGGAACGGCTCGAAGCGCTCGCGCTGGAAGTCGAGCGGTTGCGGGTGCGTGTGGACCAGCCGGGCCTTGGTACTGAGATCGAGCGGCGCTTCGACGAGCTCTCCGGTCGCATCGCGAAGGCCGAGGACGAACGACGCGCGCTGGCCGAGCAACTCGCCGCGGCGCGGGCGGCTGAGCCGGTGGCGCAACCGACCGCGGCGCAGGCCCCCGCGCCCGCCGCTCCTCCGACCTGGCTGCGCAGCGTGGCCGATCTCACGAGCGCGGAGGAGACGGTGCGCTGGGACGCGGTCACGACTTTGGGTGCGACGAACGATCCGGCCGTGGTGCCGCACCTCCTGCCGATGCTCTCCGACAAGACGTGGCTCGTGCGCATGGCGGCCGCGCGCGTGCTGGGCGAGATGCGCGTGCGCGAGGCCGTCCCACAGCTCATCGCGATGCTGGAGGACGAGGACTCGGCGGCGCGTGAGACCGCCTGGATCGCGTTGCGCGTCATCACGGGCAAGGATCTGAAGTTCGATTCGTTCGCTCCCGAGGCCGAGCGCGCCAAGCGCGCGAAGGCCTGGAGCGATTGGTGGAAGAAGGAAGGCGATGCGCCGAAGCCCGCGTCGGGCGCGTGAGGCAGAGAGCGCGGCGCGGCGTCGAGCCTGTGCGCTCTCGGGCCTCGCGGCAGAGCTTCCGCCGCGCGGTGCCCGCGGATCCCGGACGCGGATCCGCCTAACCGCGGCGCTTTGACGAGCACGGAGAGCGCGTTGCGCGCGATGCGGGAGCCGGATAGGCTCCCGCGCTCGTTTTGCCGAGGAATCCAGCGGCCGGCTGCGCCGCGCGCCATAGACCCATGAAGAAGCACTCCGTCACGTTGATCCGGGGCGATGGCACCGGACCCGAGCTGGCCGCCGTAACGAAGGAGGTCCTCGACGCGACCGGCGTCGCCTTCGACTGGACCATCGCCGAGGCCGGCGTGGACGTGATGGAGACGCGCGGCACGCCGCTCCCGCCCGAGACGCTCGAAGCGATCAAGGCCACGAAGACCTGCATCAAGGCGCCGATCACGACGCCCGTCGGCGTCGGCTTCCGCTCGGTGAACGTCGCGCTGCGCAAGGAGTTCGACCTGTACGCCTGCGTGCGCCCGTGCAAGACGTACAGCGGCGTGCGCTCGCGCTACGACAAGATCGACATCGTGATCTTCCGCGAGAACACGGAGGACCTGTACGCCGGCATCGAGTTCGAGCAGGGCAAGGACGACACGAAGCGCCTCATCGGCTTCATCCAGGAGCTCTCGAAGGCGAAGATCCGCCCCGACTCCGGCATCTCGATCAAGCCGATCTCGATCTTCGGGACCGAGCGCATCGTGAAGGCCGCCTTCGAGTACGCGCGCAAGAAGGGCCGCAAGAAGGTCACGGCCGTCCACAAGAGCAACATCATGAAGTTCTCGGACGGCCTGTTCCTCTCGACCGCGCGCAAGGTGGCCGAGCAGTACAAGGACATCGCGTTCGAGGACCGCATCGTCGACAACATGTGCATGCAGCTCGTGCAGAAGCCCGAGGACTACGACATCCTCGTGCTGCCGAACCTGTACGGCGACGTGATCAGCGACCTGTGCGCCGGCCTGATCGGCGGCCTCGGCATCGCGCCCGGCGCGAACCTGGGCGACGGCGGGATCGCGATCTTCGAAGCGACGCACGGATCCGCGCCCAAGTACAAGGGCCAGGACAAGGTGAACCCCACGGCGATGCTCTTGTCGGGCGTGCTGATGCTCGAGCACCTGGGCGAGGAAAAGGCCGCGCTGAAGCTCGAGACCGCGATCGCCAAAGTGATCCGCGAAGGCAAGCAGGTGACGTACGACCTGAAGAACGACCGCAATGACCCGACGGCGGTGGGGACGAAGGCGATGGGGCAGGCGATCATTCGCGCTATGGCGTGAACGCGAGCGAGGGAGCCCGGCTCGTCCCTCACCGCCCGACGGTGAGGGAACGAGCCGGGCTCCTTCATCCCGACTGGTCCAGCCGTCGTTGCACGAACGCGTCGATCGTCGCGATTGACACACCTCGGCCTTCGAGCATCACCGACATCCGGAGCGTGAGTCGCCGTCGGCGCTCGTCGAGTTTCGTGCGCTCTTTGATACTCGAAGTCGCTGCGAGCAGGAGATCAATCTCCGTGATTACGCGGCGCGTCTCGACCTCCTCGGGCAAGAACCCGTGACCTTTCAGCAGCCGGTATCCGGCACGCAGATCCTCAGGGACCTGCGCCAAGTCGTCCTCGGGCGGGATCGGCTCGCCTTTGCCCGCGAACCGCTTGAGCTGGCCGGCCTCCAGCGCTTCGCGGATGCGGCTCTCGGCGACCTTGGACAGCGGATCCATGCGATCCAGCTTGATCCGAGACCGAGGTGTCGGCAAGGCGGGCTTCTCTACCGAGTCGCTTTATTGTCCTTAGCCGGATTATTG
>Ga0163144_10010144_pt1 | contig 20128 bp, 12 predicted proteins | sample OliLak19BULKMAT1_FD_123175 | JGI IMG/M metagenome (GOLD analysis project Ga0163144, IMG submission 123175) | Freshwater microbial mat bacterial communities from Lake Vanda, McMurdo Dry Valleys, Antarctica - Oligotrophic Lake LV.19.BULKMAT1 | ecosystem: Environmental > Aquatic > Freshwater >... | reverse complement strand
TTCAACCTGAAGTTCAAGTCGATGGACTACCGCATCGAGAGCGCGCTGCCGAAGGACCGCGGCGTCGAGGCCTCGCCGCAGATGGTGGAGCCCATCCCATCGATCAAGGTGCTCCTGTTCCGCTTGGACGCCGCCAGCGAGACGACCGCCCGGACGAAGATCAAGATCGGGTCGGTGCACGAGGTGATCCTGCCGCCGTACCGTTGGACCGGCAAGCGCGTTGACGACATCGTGATCGAGAAGGAGCGCGACGCCAAGTTCGCGGAGCTCGCGGCCGTCATCAAGCGCATCCGCGCCGACAAGCCCGAATTCAAGGGCGAGATCGACACGCCGCCCCCCTCGGGGTTCCACGTGCCGCACGCGGACGTCATCCGGATCCTCGACGCGTTTCTCGAGGCGGGCATCACGGAGGTGAACTTCGTGGGTGCGCCGTCGCCCATGCCGCGCTCGCAGCCGGCCCGCTAGGGTCGGAGACGAGCCGAGTCAGACGACGGGCCCGGCGGTTTCGACCGCCGGGCCCGTGTGGTTGCTGCGAACGCCGCACGGGCGACGAGCCCCCCTCGCCGCGCAGCTCGGCCTCGCTCGAAGCCTTGGGCGCCGATTGTCGGAAAGCCCGCCGCATCGAACGCTCGACGCCCGCAATCCCGGGCACGGCCCGCCGCTCGGCCGTGCGCGGCGGGAATCGTGATTCGGAAGCTGCCTGAACCAGCTCCGCCCCTCGACACTCGGCCCCTGCCGCGCTCGCAGCCGGCCCGCTAGGGTCGGAGACGAGCCGAGTCAGACGACGGGCCCGGCGGTTTCGACCGCCGGGCCCGTGTGGTTGCTGCGAACGCCGCACGGGCGACGCCGGACCGCCGAGCCGACCGGAGCCGGCACCCCGGCGCGTGACGGGCCGGTGAACGGGGCGGCGTAGAAGAACGGCGTGAACCGCCTGCGCACCCTCGCCCTCGCCGCCCTCGCGGTCGCCCTCGCGACCGGAGGATGCGGCGACCCGGAGCCCCTCCCCCGCGTGTCCACGATCGTCCTCGTGACCGTCGACACGCTGCGCCGCGACCACGTCTCGGCGTACGTCCCCGCCGGCGGCACCGTCGAGGTCGCCACCCCGGAGATGGACGCCCTCGCCCGCCGCGGCCTCCGGTTCCACGACGCACGGACGCCCGCCCCCCTCACGCTGCCCGCCCACACCACGATGATGTGCGCGCGCCCCCCCGCCGTCCACGGCGTCCGCACGAACAGCGCCTCGCGCCTCCCCGCCCGCACAGAGCGCCCCTGGCCGCTCCTCGCCGAAGTGCTCGCCGAGGCCGGGTACTGCACCGGCGCCTTCGTGTCCGCCGGTCCGCTCGTCGAGCGCTACGGACTCTCCGCCGGCTTCTCGACCTACGACGACGGCGCCCTCGACGACCTCCGCAGCGGCGGGTACGCCGAACGCCCCGGCGACACGACCGTCCAACACGCCCTCGCATGGCTCGCCACCACGCCCCGCGCCCGCCCCGTGTTCCTGTGGGTCCATCTCTTCGAACCCCACCAGCCCTACCGCCCGACCTACGCCACCGACGTCGCCCAGGCCGACGCCATCGTCGGGGCCCTCCTCGACGGCGTGACCCGCGCGCGCGGGTCCGACGTGGCCGTCCTCCTCACCTCGGATCACGGCGAAGCGCTCGGCACGATGGGCGAGCCCTCCCACGGCCTCCTCCTCGCCGAGCCCGTGATGCGCGTCCCGTTCCTGCTCGCCGGGCCCGGGATCGCCCCCGCCGTGCGGACCGACCCCGTGGACCTCGCCGACGTCGCCCCGACCCTCGCCCGGCTCGCGGGCGTCCCGTTTCCGACCGGCGACGGCATCGGCGCCGGACGCGACGTGCTCGCCGGGCCGGCCCCGGCGTCCCGCCCCCGCGTGGCCGAGGCCCTCCACGCCTTCCACCAGCACCGCTGGGCACAGCTGACCTGCGCCGTCGTCAACGGCTGGAAGCTCGAGGACCGCGGCGACGCCCCGGGCCGCCGCCGACTCTTCCGCCTCGACGAAACCGCCCGCGGACAGGACGACGGCGTGGACGCCACGACCGCCGCCGACGCGACGGCCCCGGCCGACGCCCTCCGCGCCTACCTGCGCGCGGAAGCGACGGGACCCGGCGGCGCCGGGGCGCCGGCCGGGGGGTACGGCGGCGGAGGTCCCGTAGGTCGCTTCCTCGACCCGGTCGAAAACGGCCGTCGGCCCGACCCCTACGCCGTGGTCGCCGACGCCGGCCGCCTCGACCAGATCGCCCAGGTCGTCCTCGCCGATCCCGCCCCCGAAGACCGCCTCCGCGGCGCGTTGCGTGAAGTCGACGCCCTCGTCGCCCGCGACCCCGGCAGCCCGAGCGTCGCGTTCTGGCGCGGCTGGGCGCGACGCCGCCTCGCCCGGACCCCCGCCCACCACGACGAGGCGCGCGTCGAGTTCGTCCGAGCCCTCGACCTCGGGCGGACGGACGCGGACACGCTCCTGCTCGCGTGCCGCTGCGCCCTGGCCCGCGATGACGCCGCGGGCGCCCTGGCGCTCCTGACGTCGTGGGCTGCCCGCGTGCCCCCGGACCCCCGCCTCGCCGAGCTCGAGGCCGACGCCGCGCACCGGGCCGGTGACGCGACACGACAGCAACGCGCCGGTACCCAGGCCGCCGCCCTGCGCGCGGCCCGTCGCACGCCCCCCCGGAACGAGGTCTGCCGATGACCGGGCCTTGCGTCCCCGGCCGCCCCCGCCCGCCGCGCAAACCGTGGGAGGAAATCGCCTCCGCTCGGCTTCCCGAGAGCCAAGCCCCCCGGAAACCCGCTCGACGCGCGTCCCCTGCGGACCCGCGCTTCGCGGCGGGGACGGAATCTTCGACTCCTGCGCAGACTCCCCGCTTCGGCGCCCGCTCCGGGGTCGTCGGCCCGTCGGGGACCTCGGCGCTCGTCGCCTCTTTTCCCTTGCGCCGGGGGGGTAGTGTCCGGTACAGAATCCCCGCGCTGGCCCCAGGTGATGACACGGCCGTTACCCGTGCCGTGTTCCCTTGGGCCTGTGGTCCGGTGACGTTCGATTTCGGCGACGCGTTCGTTCGTGCGGCGAGGGCTCGGGCAGGGCCTTCCCGTACGGATTCCGGGGTCCCCCGGCGATGCGTGCGGCTGCGATCGAACCGATAGCGTTCGTGGTTCAGGTTGGGACACGGTTTGGGTTGGGACACGGTTTGGGTTGGGACGTGTTGCGGCTCGGGCGACCACGGCGGTTCGCACCCCCGCAGCGCGTAGGGTTGGCCGTTTCGCGCCGCAGCCCCGAGACGTCGGGGCAAAGCGCATCGGAGACAGATCTCCATGCAGAGGTCCTCGACGCAGCGGAATGTGGGTTGGGTGAACGTGGCCTCGGTCGTCGCGCTCGCCGCGACGCTCGCGGTCGCCGGCGGTTGCCGCGGCGAGCGCCTCGCGCGCACGTCGAACGCGCCCCGCGGAGACATCGTCGCGGCCTTCGTGCCGCTGCCGATGCCTATCGCGCGCGCCGACGAACCGCCCGCGCCGGCACCCGAGACGCCGGACCCGGAAGCCCCGCCGGCTCCGGAAGCCCCGCCGGATCTGGAGGCCCCGCCGGCTCCCGAAGCTCCGGCTGCCCCCGCCGCCGAGGCTCCGCCGGTTCCTGAGGCCCCGCCGGTTCCTGAGGCCCCGCCGGCCGTCGAGCAGGTCGAGCCGGTCGCGCCCGTCGCTGCGCCGCCCGCCGCCCCCGCCCCGTCGCCCGAGGACGCCGCGAAGGCGTACGCCGGTGAGCTCGCGCGCCGCGCCGCCCTCGAGCGCCAGAAGTCGGAGTTCCTCGTCCGCAGCCTCGTCGAGACGGGCCGTGCGAACCAGCGCGCCGGTCGCCTCGAGGTCGCCGAGCGCGACTACCTGAAGGCCCTCGACCTGGCCCCGACGAACCGCGAGGCCGCCACCGAACTCGCCTTCGTCCGCCAACTGCTCGGCCGCCGCGACGCCGGCGCCACGGGCACGCTCGAGGATCTGCGCCGCAAACAGCAGGTGCTGATCGACGAGCAGAAGACGACCGCCGAGAAGTACGCCCAGCTCGGCCGCACGCAGCTCGCCAAGGGCGAGTTCGACAGCGCCATCGAGAACTTCGAGAACGCGCTGAACATCATCAACGCGTCGCCCTACCCGATCGACTGGCGCGACCTGAAGCCGTCCACCGAGCGCGACTTGGCCCGCGCCCGCAAGGGCCGCGAGGCCACCGCGAAGGCCGACCGCCAGGCCGCCACCGAGGCGTCCATGGGAGCCATGGCCGCCGAGGAGGAGAAGCGCCTCATCGACGAGCAGCAGAAGCTCGAGTCGCTGATGTTCTCGGCCATCGAGCACTTCGACCGCAACGAGTTCGACGAGGCCATCAACCAGGCCGAAGCCGTCCTCCTCGAGCAGCCCGACAACCTGAAGGCCCGCGAACTCGTGGAGTGCGCCACCGCGGCCCGCCACGAGAAGGTGAGCGCCGAGCACGCGAAGAGGGAGAAGCGAGCCTTCATCGAGTGGCGCGACGACATGGAGGCCACGCGCAACCTCGAGCACAAGATCCTGCGCTGGCCCTCGCAGCGGTTCTGGGACGACATCACCCGCGCCCGCGCCGGTCAGCGCGCCTTCAAGGGCGCCAAGGCCGACCCGGACGCCGTGCGCCTCGCCGCGAAGCTCAAGACGACCAACGTCAGCCTCGCGGTCGACGGCCGCCCGTTCAAGGAGGTCGTGCAGACCCTGCAGATCCAGACGGGCATCAACCTGCTGATCGACTCGCGCATCTCGGACGTCGCCGACTCGAACGTGACGCCGATCAACGTCGAGCAGATCCCCCTCCAGCAGGTCCTCGACATGCTGAAGGCCACGGGCGAGAACGTCGTCTGGACGATCCGCGGGAACGTGGTCCTCTTCACGAAGAAGGAGTTGGTCAAGTACGACCTCGTCCTCGCGACCCACAGCGTGGCCGACCTCACCCAGGGTCTCACGGAGTTCCGTCCCCCCAAGATCGACCTCGTCATGAGCGACCAGGTCAACGACGAGGAGAACCCCCTCTTCGGCGGCGAGGGCGAGGAGACGGTCAAGCCCTTCGGCGGCGCGGCCGAGCTGATCGACCTCATCAAGGCGGCCGTCGGCGCCCCGGGCACCTGGGAGATCGAGGGCCAGGCGATCAGCAACCAGGGCGATGCCGCGATCATCGTCAAGCACACGGAGGAGATCCAGGCCCAGGTGGCGAGGTTCCTCGACGACCTGCGGGCCTTCTCGGGCATCGTGGTCACGGTCGACACGCGCTTCCTGACGGTCTCGGACAACTTCCTGCGCGACGTCGGCGTGGACTTCCGCGGCCTCGGCGGCCAGACGCCGGGCTCGCTGGTCAACCTCGACGACGTGACGAACGGCCTCGAGAACAAGGCGTCGGCCGGCCGCGACAACGGCGGCCCGGGCCTCCCCGCGGGCGCCGCGCTCAACCCGTCCGCCGGTGCGTACTTCAACGACGGCGCGGACGGCGACTTCCGCGGCCGCACGGAGCAGATCTTCGAGCGTCCGCTCGGGTCGGTGCTCTCGAGCCTCGGCGGCGCCTCCCTCGGCCTCGCCTACCTCGACGACCTGCAGCTGAACGCCATCCTGAAGGCGGTCGAGAAGACCCAGGCCGGCCGCACGCTGACGGCGCCGACGATCACCGTCTACAACACGCAGCGCGCGAACCTGACGGTCGTCAACCAGCTCTCCTACATCCAGGACTTCGACGTCGAGGTCGCCCAGACGTCGTTCATCGCCGACCCGATCATCGGCGTCATCCAGGACGGCCTCACGCTCGACGTGCGGCCCACGGTGAGCAACGACCGCAAGTACATCACCCTCGAGCTGCGGCCGACGGTCGCCAAACTGGTGGAGCCGATCCCGACGTTCTCGACGACCCTCGCGTCGTCGTTCTCGCCGGTCATCATCCAGCTCCCCGAGCTGCGCATGCAGCAGGCCCGCACCACGGTGCGCATCCCGGACGGCGGGAGCATCGTGATCGGCGGCCTCAAGAACATCAACACGGTCGACCGTCAGAGCGAGATCCCGGTGCTCGGCAAGATCCCCGTGCTGAGCTTCCTCTTCAGCCGCAAGGGCCGGAGCGACGAGCTCTCGAACCTGATGATCATCGTCCGTGCCCGCGTCACCGACCTGAAGGAGCAGGAGGCGATGCTCCGCGGCCGCTAGGCCCGTCGCACCCCCTTCGTCCCCCCGCGCGCCCGGCAGCCCCGCTGCCGGGCGCGTTCGTCTTTCCCGTCCCCGCTTCCTGCCCGTTCCCGCATTCCCGCCCGTCGCCGCTTCCCGCCCGTTCCCGCCCCCTCGCCGCAGGGCGCCCCCCGCGGCCCCCACCGGCAGCCGTGTCAGGGGCAGCGGCCTCCCCGGAATCCGACGCGGGACGCGAGTCCCACGCCGCCCTCGGGCGAGGTCGCCGCGGGGCCAGTCGCGGGCCGCCCCGACGCCCGGGCGCATCCGATCCGACGGCGAGTTCCCGTGCCGCCGGCGATCGATGACCCGTCGGCCGGGCGTCGCTTCCTTCGAAGTGCGCGGGACCCGCCACCACAACCCCGCCGCCCCGGCAACCCGGCGCCGCCGACCGCACGGCCCTCCGGCACGGCGCCGGCGGGGGACGTCGCCCCAGGCGCATGCCGTCCACCGGGCCTCGCGTCCCCGACCGGCCGCATCGCCCCGGCCGAAGGCGCAGTTCGTTTCGCGCCGACGCACGCAGCCTCCGGACACAGCAGCCCCCAACCTAAGGATCCAGGCAGCAAACGTCCGAGAATGCGTTGCGTTATCGGAAGCGGCGACCCCCTGGGGCCCCGTCCCGTAGGATGCACGGATGCCCGAGGCCCCTCTCCTCGACGTCGTCCTCTTCGACATCGACGACACGCTGTACAGCACGACGGCGTTTGCCATCGACGCGCGCCGCAACGCGGTCCAGGCGATGATCACGCACGGCCTTGCCGTCCCCGAGGACGAGGCGAACCGAGAACTCGCCGAGGTCGTGTCGGAGTTCACGTCGAACTACGACGAACATCTCGACCGCCTGCTCGACCGCCTCGGGCCGAGTTGCTGGGGCGGCCGGAACCCGGCGGTGCTCATCGCCGCCGGCGTCGTCGCCTACCACCAGACGAAAGAACGCCAGCTCCGCGCGCTACCGGACGCGATCGTCCTGTTGCGGTCGCTCCACCAGGCCCACGTCCGCGTCGGCGTCCTGAGCGCCGGATTGCGGGTGAAGCAGGCGGAGAAACTCGTGCGGCTCGGGGTCCTGCCGTGGATCGACCCGGGGGCGATCTTCTTCACGGACCAACTGGGCGTCAGCAAGCCGAACCCGAAGTTGTACGTGAAGGCTTGCGAGGCGCTGAAGGTCGCGCCCGCACGGGTGCTCTACGTCGGCGACCGGCCGGCGACCGACGTGACGCCGGCCCACGCGGCCGGGCTGAAGACCGTCCACTACCGCGGCGCCCACGGCCGCTACTCCGAGACGCCCGCCAGCCCCCCCGCCGACCACGAGGTGGAACTCTTGACCGACCTGAAGCCCATCCTTCGGACGGTCTACCACCTGCCCGTCTGACCGCGCCGGCGGGCCAGAGAGCGCGCGAGCGCCGTTCCGGTACCCGCAAGGTGCCGAGGGCCGCCCGCGCGCCGGGGGCGCCCCCAGGGGCCCGCAGATGTGTGGTCCGCAGCCGTCGATCCGCCACCGATCCGCCGCCGATCCGCCACCGATCCGCCGCCGGGGGGGGGGGCCCCAGCTGCGCCCGGTCAGCCGACGATGGCGATCGCCGCGATCTCGACCTTGGCGTCCTTGGGGAGGCGCGCGGCCTGGACGGTGACGCGGGCGGGGGGGTGGGCTGCGAAAAAGCGCCCGTACGCCTCGTTCATCGCGCCGAAGTCGGCGAGGTCGGCGAGGAACACGTCGCACCGCGTCACGCGGTCGAGTCCCGAGCCCGCGGCGAGCAGGACCGCTTCGAGGTTCTTGAGCACCCGCTCCGTCTCGAGCGCGACGTTGCCGGCCCCCACCATGACCCCAGTCGCCGGGTCGAGGGCGATCTGCCCGGCGGTGAAAACGAAGCCGCCGGCGACGACGGCCTGGCTGTACGGACCGATGGCACGGGGGGCGGCCTCGGTGGCGATGTTGCGAAGTTCGTGGGGCACGGGGAATCTCCGGACCCCCTACCGTACGGCCGGCCCCCGGCCGGGGGAACCCCCGCGCGGGGCGATCGCGACCTGCGAGCGCCCGTCAGCGCGTCACGGCGTCCGGCTCCGCAAGGTGGCACGCGGCCCACTGCTCGGGACGGTGTTCGACGAGCGCCGGGGCCTCGGTCGCGCACCGATCGAACGCCTTGCGGCAGCGCGAGCGGAACGGACAGCCGACGATCGTCGCGGACGGGCTCGGGATCTCGCCGTCGAGCGGGATCCTCGTCCGGTGCGCCTCGACCTCGGGGTCGGGCACGGGCACCGCCGACAGCAGCGCCTCGGTGTACGGGTGCATCGGCCGGGCGAACAGCGTCTCGCTCGCGGCGATCTCGACGATGCGGCCGAGGTACATCACGGCGATCCGGTCGGACACGTGCCGGACGACGCCCAGATTGTGGGCGATGAACAGGTACGTGAGGCCCAGCGTGCGGCGCAGGTCCTCGAGCAGGTTGAGCACCTGGGCCTGCACGGAGACGTCCAGGGCCGACACCGGCTCGTCGAGGAGGACCACGGCCGGCTCGAGGGCGAGGGCGCGCGCGAGGCCGATGCGCTGCCGCTGGCCCCCGGAGAACTCGTGGGGGTACCGCCGCCGCATGGACGGGTCGAGGCCGACGGTCTCGAAGAGGCGGCAGACGGCCGCGTCGAGCGCACCGCGGCCCGCCACGCGCCGGTGGACGAGGAGCGGCTCGCCGACGATCGCCCCCGCGGTCATCCGCGGGTTGAGGCTCGCATAGGGGTCCTGGAACACCATCTGGAGGCGCGGGCGCATCGCCTTGAGCACCCGGCGGTCGGCGAGGTCGTGGCCGTCAAGGAAGACCCGGCCCGCGGTGACCGGGACGAGGCCGACGATCGCCCGGGCCGTCGTGCTCTTGCCCGAACCCGACTCGCCGACGAGCCCCAGCGTCTCGCCGCGCCGGACGGCGAACGAGACGCCGTCCACCGCCTTCACGGGGCCCGTGGCGCCCGGGAAGTGGACGTGGAGGGCCTCGACGACGAGCAGCGGGCCGGGCGTCGCGTCGCTCACCGGACCTCCTCGGCGGGGACGACGCACCGGCGGGACCGGCCGCCTTCGACGACCAGCGGGGGCACGCCGCGGCGGCACGCGTCGCGCACGAAGGCGCAACGCGGTGCGAACGGGCAGGCGTCGAACGGGCGGTCGAGCCGCGGCGGGATGCCCTCGATGTGCGCGAGCGGCGCGTGGGCGGCGCCGGCGACGCGCGGCACGCTCCGCAGCAACCCGAGGGTGTACGGGTGCGTCGGCCGCGCGAACAGGTCGCGCGTCGAGGCCTCCTCGACGACGCGGCCCGCGTACATGACGAGGATGCGGTCCGCCACCCCCGCCACGACGCCGAGGTCGTGGGTGATCAGCACGACCGCCATCCCCCGCTCGCGCCGCAGGTCGGCGAGGAGGTCGAGGATCTGGGCCTGGATGGTCACGTCGAGGGCGGTGGTGGGCTCGTCGGCGATCAGGACCGCGGGGTCGCAGAGCAGCGCCATGGCGATCATCACGCGCTGGCGCATGCCGCCGGAGAACTCGTGGGGGTACGACCGGATGCGGCGCCCGGCGTCGCTGATGCCGACGCGGGTGAGGAGGTCGGCCGCGCGCGCGACCGCCTGCGCCCGCGTCAGCCCGAGGTGCAGCACCCCCACCTCGGCGAGTTGCTCCTCGACCGTGAGGTACGGGTTGAGGCTCGTCATCGGGTCCTGGAAGATCATCGCGATCCGGTTGCCGCGCATACGGCGCAGCTCCCGTTCGGGCATCCCGACGAGCTCCCGACCGTCGAAGCGCACGCTGCCGCGCGCGATGCGGCCCTGCGGCTTCGGCAGCAGACCGAGGATCGACAGGTTCGTGACGCTCTTGCCGCAGCCCGACTCGCCGACGATGCCGAGCACCTCGCCGCGCTTCAGCGCGAACGAGACGCCGTCGACCGCCCGGACGACGCCGTCGTCCGTCCTGAACTCGACCGCGAGGTCTTCGACGGCGAGCACCGGGCCGGCGTACGGGGTCGGCGAGGTCATCGGCGCGTCCTCGGGTCGAGGGCGTCGCGCAGGCCGTCGCCGAGGAAGTTGAGCGACAGGAGCGTGAGCGCCAACGCGCCGCTGGGGAACGCCAGCAGCCACCAGTCCATCTTCACCGGGTTGATCCCCTGCACGCCCTCGGCCACGAGCACGCCCCACGACAGCGACTTCCCGAGGCCGAGGTAGGACAGGAACGACTCGAGGAGGATCACCGCGGGCACCGTGAGGGTGCCGTACACGACGATGGGGCCCATGCAGTTCGGGATCACGTGGCGGAACAGGATGCGGGCGTGGCTCGCGCCCGTGACCCGCGCCGCGAGCACGTATTCGCGCTCACGCAGCGTCAGCACCTGGCCGCGGACGATGCGGGCCATGGTGAGCCACTGCACCGCGGCGAGGGCCACGAAGATCGGCTTGTTGCTGCCGCGGTCCTCGTCCCCGAACTGGAGCATGATGAGGACCACGAGGAACATGTACGGGATGCCGTACAGGAAGTCGACGACCCGCATCATGATCTCATCGACCCAGCCGCCGAAGTAGCCGGAGACCGCGCCGTACACCGAGCCGATGACGATGACGACGATCGCACCCACGAGTCCGACGAGCAGCGACGTCTGCCCCCCCACCAGCACCCGCGCGACGTAGTCCCGGCCGAGGTTGTCGGTCCCGAACGGGTGCGCGGCGGACGGGCCCTGGTTGTGGAACTCCGGCCGCGTGATCTCGTGGTCGAGCCCCAGCACCGCGGGCAGCAGGAAACTCGCGAGGAGCAGCAGCACCAGGACGACGCCGCCGACGACGGCGAGCCGGTTGCGGCGGAGCCGCCGCATCGCGTCGGCGAGCAGGCTGCGGCCCGGAGGGCCCACGGGCGGGGCCGCGGCGGTCGGCCGGGGCGGCACGGCGGCGCTCACGTCTTCCCCCGCAGGCGCGGGTCGATCCAGGCGAGCCCGAAGTCGACCAGCAGGTTGAACGCGACCACGAGGCCGCACTCGATCAGCACGGTCCCGAGGACGACGTAGTAGTCGCGGTTGATCGCGCCGTTCACGAACCACCGCCCCATCCCCGGGATCCCGAAGAGCGTCTCCACGACGAACGAGCCCGTCAGGATCCCCGCGGCCGCCGGCCCGAGGAACGACACCACCGGCACGATGGCACCGCGCAACGCGTGCTTGAGGACCACGCCCGGCTCGGACAGACCCTTCGCCCGCGCGGTGCGGATGTAGTCCTCCGACATCACCTCGATCGTCCCGCCGCGCGCCAGCCGCGCGACGTAGGCGGCGTAGGGCAGCGCGAGCGCGACCGCGGGCAACAGGAGGTGAGCGAACGTCCCCCAGCCGGCGACGGGGAGCCAACCGAGCGTCAGCGACAGCCCGAGGATCAGCAGCGACCCGATGACGAACGACGGCAGCGAGATGCCGATGACCGCGAAGGCCATGGCGACGTAGTCGACCCAGGTGCTCGGTCGCAGGCCCGCCACGACCCCGAGCAGGAGGCCGAGGAAACACGCGATCGTCAGGGCCAGGAGGCCCAGCGCGAGGCTCACCGGGAGGGCGGGCATCAGGAGGTCCACGACCGAGCGCCCCTGGACCTTGATCGACGGCCCGAGGTACCCCTCCCCGATCGCCTTCTCGATGTAGACCGCGAAGAACTTGCAGCCACCGACGAAGCCTTTCTCCGGGATCCCGTAGTGCTTCTTCTGCTCCGCCCGGACCTCCGCCGAGGTGTTCTTCTCGCTCGCGAACGGGTCGCCCGGCACGTGGAACATCAACTGCACGGCCGTGAAGATGAGGAGGAAGAACAGCGGCACGGTCCAGATCACGCGGACGAGCACACGATGCGGGAGCCATCGGGCCCCCGCCGCGCCGCCGACGAGGCCGGCGACCGCGCCGCCCGTGGCGCCGAGGAACGGGCGGGCCGCCAGCCAGACGAGGAACGCCACGAGGACGCCCCCCACCGCCGCCACGGGGATCGAACCGCGGCGCGCGCTCACCGGGGCGCTCCCGCGGGCCCGCGCATCCGGACGTCGCGGAACGGGTGGAGGTCCTGGAGGTTGGGGATCATGGAGCCGTCGACGTCGCGGACGGTGGCGTGGAAGCCCCCGACGCGCGGATGCACGAGGCCGGTGACGACGTAGAAGTACAGCGGCAGCACGGGGATGCCGTCCTGGATCAGGATCGCCTCGGCCTCGCGGAAGAGGTGCAGGCGCAGCGCGTCCACCGCCGCCAGCCGGGCCTTCGGGTCGGGGGCCGCCCCGACCGCGGCGAGCAGGCGCTCCGCCTCCGGGCGCTCCTTCATGGTGGCGAGGAACGCGTCGCGCTCGGCCGCCGCCATCTCGACGACGGCGAGCGGCTCCGTCGCCAGCCGGATCAGGCGGTCGTAAGCAGGGTCCCCCCACCCGGTCTGGTTGTTCCCGCCGCCCGTCGTCCACATGTCGAGGAACGTGTTCGGGTCGCGGTAGTCGCCGATCCAGCCGGCGCGCGCGAGGTCGTAATCGAGACGGCGCACGCTCTCCTGGTACGACTGCCACTCCTGGTTCACCGCCCGCGCGTCCACGCCGAGGTTGCGCCGCAGTTGGTCGGCGATCCACTCCGCGACCTTCTTGTGCGCATCGCTCGTGTTGTAGAGCAGCGACACCTTGGGGAAGCCCTTGCCGTCGGGGAAGCCGGCCTCGCGCAGGAGGGCCCGTGCCCGCGGCACGTCGAACCCGAGCGTGCCCTGCGGGCTGCGGTAGGCCGGGATGCCCGGCGCGACCATCGTGACGGCGGGCACCTGCCCTCCGCGCATCACCTGCTCCACGAGCACCTTCCGGTCGATCGCGAGCCCCAGCGCCGTCCGCACGCGCGCGTCATCGAACGGCTTGCGCGTGCAGTTGATCCGGTAGTAGTAGACCATCATGCCCGGCTGCCCGTAGAAGTCCGGGCGCCGCTTGACGACGTCGATGAGGTCCTGCGGGTACCCGGCCGGCGACCAGTCGACGCTGCCGGTGAGGTAGAGGTTCATCGCCACCGTGGTGTTCTCGATCGGGAGCGCGTCCACGGTCTCGAGTGACACCGCCGGCGCGTCCCAGTAGCGCGGGTTCTTCCGGAGGCGGATCCGCTCGTTCACCGTCCACCGGTGCAGGAGGAACGGTCCGTTCGTCACGATCCGGCCGGGCTGGAACCAGTCGTCGGGGTTCGCCTCCACCGTCCTCCGGTGCACCGGGAACGTCGGGTAGAAGGCCGTCAGCTCGAGGAAGTACGGCGTGTACGTGCGGAGCTCGACCACGAACGTCGAAGGGTCGGGGGCGAAGATCCCCTCGTCGACGCCGAGGTGCGCGACGGCGGCCGCGTGCTCGTGTTCGCGCCGCACCTGCTCGGCCTCGACGGCGTCCGCCAGCGCAACGGCCTCGGCCGCCGTGAACGCACCACCCGTCCGGGCGAACGCCGCGAGAAGCACGGGGTCGGCCGTGCCCGTCAGCAGGTCCGAGAGCCCGACCTCCTTGACGAACGCTTGCCAGCGCACGGCCGTGAGGCCCGCGCCCGCGCCCGCGTCCGCGACCCGCGCGCGGAGCCTCGCGACGGCGCCCTCCGGCCCGCCGAGGGCCTCGGCCTGGGCGCCGAACGTGTTGAACGCCTCGGCGTGCCGCACGAAGTGCAGGAGGTAGGCGTACTCCGACGCCGTCGCGGGCGCCAGGAGGCGCTTCCACGCGTAGACGAAGTCGGCCGCGGTCACCCGCTCGCCGTTCGACCAGACCGCCTCGGGGCGGAGTTTGAAGGCCCACCGCAGGCCGTCCGGCGACGTCTCCCACGACACCGCGCTGCCGGGCACCGGTCGCAGCGTCTCGTTGTCGCGGAACGTCAACCCTTCGAAGATCGCGTCGGCCACCCGGCCCTCGGGCTGCCCGGTCATCTTCTGGGGGTCGAGCGTCTTCGGCTCGGTCCCGTTCACGAAGACGTAGTCGGCCCGGCCCTCCGCCGACGACGAGAACGTGAGCCCGACGAGGGCCAAGGCGACGGCGAAGGCGACGACGAGGCCGACGAGGGTGCGGTACATGGGTCCGTCGATCGGGAAGCCGGGAGCGTACCCCGCCGGCCGCGCCCGCTCAACGGTCGTCGTCCGGCCGAAGGCCGGGGCCCGCGGGCGCCCGGCGCGGGCCGGACGGCCGACGCAGGCCGCTTCGACCGTGGCCCCTACTTCACCGCCGCAAACGGCAGCAGCTGGATGTCGAAGAGCGAGCGGGTCGTCGCCGTCGGGCCCAGCGTGAGCCCGCGCACGTTCTTGGCCACGATCCCGGAGTCGACCGGCAACCACAGCGGCACCACGATCGCCTCCTCGAGCAGGATCGCCTCGGCCTCCGCGAGCAGCGCCCGCCGGATCCCCTCGACGTCGCCCTTGCCGAGCGCGTCCTTCACCGCCGGCACCGCCGCCGCGGCGGGGTCGGGCTTCGCCTTGAACGTCGGCACGTCGCGGGCGCCCGCGATCAGGGCGTCGTAGAGCGGGTGGCTCCACGCGCAGTCGCCAGCGGGGTTCTTCGTGGTGAACGCGCCGAGGAACGCCAGCGGGTCGTCGAAGTCGGGGACGAAGCTCTCGACCAGCACGTCCCAGAGCCCCGCGTCGACGGCGATCCGGCGGTCGTCCGCGCTGAGCACCGTCGTCGCCGCGTCGTCGCCGAGCGTCTTCCACGCCTTGCCGACCGCGTCGGCGACGAGGTCGTCGGCCGGGTCGCAGAGGATCCGGGCCCAATCGCCGTCCGGGAAGCACCGCTTGCCGTACAGCGCCTTCGCCTTGCCGGCGTCGAACGTCGCGGTCCGCGGCAGCTCGACGACGCCGGTCGTGCGGGGGTGGACGAAGCGCGTCACGAGCGTCGGGGGCACCACGCCCGGGGCCTTCTTGGCGAGTTCCGCCCGGGCGACCAGCGAGGCCACGGCCTGCCGGACCGGCTTCTTGTCGAGCGGCGCGGCGGCCCGGAACCGCAGGATCTTCACCCGGCCGGACACCGTGTCGTAGGCGTCGGGCGCGACGGCAGCGAAGTGCTTCTGCACCGGCACCTTCGGGTCGGCCTTCCACCCCGCGGCCTGTGACGCGCGGAGCGCGCGCGCGACCTCGAGCGTGAGCGCGGCGGTCTGGACCCACTGGACCTCGCCCACCGTGTACTGCCGCAGGACCTCGTCGGCGCCGTTGTCCACCAAGATCGTCACCCGGTCGGAGGCGGTCCGGGCCGCGTCGTGGTGCTTCGCGTTCTTGAGCAGCTCCACGCGGAACGCCCAGTTGTCACCGGAGCTGTCCGACCCCGCACCCTTGGGCGGGAAGTCCACGAACGCCACGAACCGGCCGTTGCAGACCTGGTTCTGCTTCTTCGTGAACGCGAAGTCGCGCTGCCGCTCCACCGTCTTCTGGTGGACCGGCGCCAGGGCGCCGCGGGCCAACAGCGACGGCAGCCACGGGCTCGGCCCGGTCACCTGCAGCACCAGCGTCTTGTCGTCCTTCGCGTAGAAGCCGCGGTCGACGCCGACGTGCGACTCGGCGTCGCCCGCGGCCGCGAGCGCGTCCGCCTGGGCTTTGCGCAGCACCTTGACCAGCGCCACGGCGCGCGGCCCTTGGTAGGGCTGGTTCGCTGGCCACTTCACGAACTCGCGGGCCTCCTTGGCGTCGATCTCGCCGAGCCAGCCGCGCACGTTGCGCTCGCGGTCGAGGAGGAACGTCTGCACCTCGTCGGGGGCGAGCGTCTTCTTCTTGTCCTCGCCGCCGATGGCCACGAGGAGGTCGGTGATGATCCGGTCGAGCGCGTTCGCCCGCGGCTTGTCGGTGGAGAGCGGCTTCACGCCGTCGAGCACGTCGAGGACGTGCAGGTGGGGCGAGCCGAGCGCCGGGTCGAGCAGGCGCATCCACGCGAACACGAAGTCGCCGGCGCGGACGGGCCCCTTGTCCTCGAAGCCCTCGCCGAACCGCTTCTGCCACTGCGCGTCGCGCAGCGTGAACGTCCACGTGCGACCGTCGGGCGTCGTCGTCCACGACGCCGCGGCACCGGGCTTCACCGCGCCGGTCTCCGGGTCGAGGACGGTCAGGCCCTCGTAGCAGGCGAGGACCGCGCGCTCGTCGTCGGCCCCGCCGACCAGGGCCGGGTCCACCGTGCGGCACGACCCCGCGAGCACGAAGCGCTTGGGGCCGCCCGGCGCGTCGGCGGCGTCCGTCGGGCGCGCCCCACCGAGGGTCGCGACGGCGGCGCACGCGAGCGCGAGGAGCACGGTGCGGGCGGACGGGCGGTTCATCGTCGTCTCCTGGGCCGGCACGGCGCCGGGCCTTGCGTCGGGGCCGGGGCCCGATCCTACCGTGCGCCCGGCGCGCGCCGCCGGGCGAGCGCCGCCGCCACGCCGGTGGGCACCAGGGCGTCGAGGTCGCCCCCGAGCGCCGAGACCTCCCGCACCAGGGTGGAGGAGACGAACGCCCACTCCACGGCCGGGGCCAGGAACACCGTCTCGAGCTCCGGCGCCAGGTGCCGGTTCATCTGCAGCATCCGGAGTTCGTACTCCCAGTCCTGGTAGCTGCGGACGCCGCGGAGGATCGCGTGGGCCTCGTGGCGACGCGCGAACGCGACCAGCAGCCCGTCGAACGGCACGACCTCGACGTTGCCGAGGTCGGCGACCGCGTGACGGACGAGGGCGACCCGCTCCTCCACCGGGAACCACGTCGCCTTCCCGCCGGCCGCGACCGCGACGACGAGTCGGTGGAACAGCGAGGCGCCCCGGCGCACCACGTCGACGTGCCCCCGGGTGACCGGGTCGAAGGTGCCGGGGAACAGCGCGACGCGGTCGGCCATGGGGCCTCCGACTCTACCGTGGATCCGTCGCGCCCGCCCCGACGGAGAAGAGCTCGCGGGGCTGGAAGGGGTCGCGCAGGGGTCGTCCGCCGATGGAGGGCGCGAAGTTGAAGTAGAAGCCGACGTCGCGTCCGTGGTCGCGGAGGATCGGGCCGAGTTCGAAGTAGTGGTCTGGGCTGAAGCGCATGAGGGTGATGCGGACCGCGCCGTCGCCCCGGCGCTCGAAGTCCTCGACGGCCGAGAGCCGCACGCCCCACTTCTCGTTCCAGCGCCAGTACGCGTCGATCCACGGGCCGAACAACGCGCCCTTCACGTTGCGCAGGCCCACCGCGACCATGACCGCGTCCGACGGGTTCCACTGGACGCCGGCGGACGCCCGCTGCAGCGACGCCCCGTCGAGGGTGGCGAGCATGGACCCCTCGAACCACGCACGACGGGGGGCCAACTCCGCCGTGAGCCAGCCCTCCACCTCGCCGGTGCCCGTCCGCCCGTACGGACCCACCTCGTCGGGCCAGAGCGCCACCCGCATGCGCGCGTCGAGGAGCGTCGCGTTCTCGCGCACCTTCGTGCCGCGGTCCGACCCGGGCCGGCGCGTCAGGACGCGCGAGCGGACGTCGGCGAAGACCTCGGTGCGGTCGCGTTCGCCGTCGATGCGGTCGAAGTAAGGGGCGTCGTCGGGGTCCGTGTCGTCGAAGAAGCGGCCGTACCCGCCGACGTCGAGGTCGACCACGTGGCGGAGGCCGTCGAGGCCCCAGGGCCCGCCCCATGCGCCGAAGTCCTTCCAGATCTGGAGGTTCGCCCGGACGCCCGCCTCGAGCGCGCCGCGGTCGAGGTCGTCGCCGCCGTCCGTGCGGTCGGTGTACGACGTCCACCGTCCCCCCACGAACGGCGCCACGCGCACGTCGCCCACGTTGAACGGCGCGTACACCCGCTCGGTCACGTCCGTGCGCCACGCCTCGTAGCCGTCGTCGTGGAGCGCCTCGTCGAACCGGCGGAGCCAGCGGCCCGAGCGGATCTCGCTCGACAGATCGAAGGCGGGCCCCCCCGCCGGCGACGGGAGCGGGACGGACTCGCTCCACACCGCGACCTCGGGCTGCCCGAACGACTCCTCCACGGCATTGCGCGCGCGCACGCCCGCCGTGGCCGTCGCCGCCGTGCCCCCCTCCTTCCAGCGCACGCGGCCGTAGGTCTCGCGGTCCTTGTGGTTGCGCAGGTCCGACTCGTAGTACTCGCGGTGCACGCCGCGGTCGCTGAAGACGTTCGCCTCCAGGTCGAAGCGCCACGAGGGGGTCGGGTCGAAGCGGTTCTCGAGCCACGACAGCCCGCGGTAGCCCGCGCCGGCGTCGTAGCCCGTCCGGTCGTCCCCCGTCGCGTCGTACATGGAGAACGTCTGCCAGCGACCTCGCACCGTCGGGCGCGTCCAGATCGCGTCGGTCCCCACGGCCGGGCCGCGCTTCGTGTAGCCGCCCACGTCCACGGTCCAGTCGAACCAGGGCTTCGGCGTGCCCTCCTCGTTCCCAAAACCCACGAACCCGTACCGCCCGAGCGACGAGCGGCTGCCGAACGACGCACGCCGGATCCGCACCGGGAGTTCCCGGAAGCCCCCCGTCCCGCCGAACTCCGCCTCGGGGATGTAGAGCAACGGGACGCGCTCGGCACGCACCTGGATGCCCTGCGCCACGAACCGCTGCGTGCCGGGCCGCGCGAAGCCGAGCACCACGGGCTCGTTCGCGACCGCCTGGCCGTACTCCTCGATCGTGAGCGTCCGCACCTGGAGCGCGATCCGGTCGTTCGCCCGACTCGTCGACACCTCGGCCCCGTCGAACGTGACGAAGCCGTCGGCGAGGCCCCGGGCGCGCTGCGCGCGCACGAACACCGGCACGAGCCGGGCCTCGGTGCCGGTGCCGGCCTCGAGGGCGCCGTCGTAGCGGGCCTCCACGACGAGCATGTGGCCGGTCTTCGGCTCGAAGACCAGTTGCATCGCGCGGAACTGGTGCATCCCCGCCGTGAACTCCACCGCGCCCTCGGCGTAGACCGCCTCGATGGACGACGGGATCACGTCGTCGTGCCGCTCCCCGGGCGGGGGCTTCGCCGCGGCGGCCTTCGGCGCGGCCCCCTTCGGCGCGGCCTCACGGCCGTCGCTCGCGGGGGCCTTGGCGCCGGCCTTCGGAGCGCCGCCGCCGGGCAGGTCCATCCCGCCGAAGAAGCTCGCGAAATCCGACGCGCCGTCCTTGCCGAACCAGAGGACGAGCGTCTTCGCCTTGACCGAGTAGTCGCCGCCGTGCAGGTGCGGGTTGCCGGCGAGCACCACGACGAGCGAGGCCTTGTCGTCCGACTCGTAGAACTTCATCCGCCCCACGACGTCGTCGGTCTCGAGGCGCATGCGCTGCTCGGGGCCGAACGGCGAGAGACCCTCGACGGGCCGCCGGCGGTCCGGGGCCACCGGCGCGGTGGGATCGTCGTCGCCCGCGAGCGACGGGTCGCCGAGGGCGCGGTCGACGGCCGGGCCTCGCGTGCCGGTCGGGAGGTCCTCGAGGTCGTCGGGGCCCGGGCGCGGGGCCGGCGCGAGCGGCGGGGGCGCGGCGGGACGAGCGCCGGCCCCCGACGGCGCGTCCTCCGCACGCGCGGCGCGCGGCGCGGCCGGGGCGGCGAGCAGGCATGCGGCGGCGACGACCGCGGCGGCCCGCCGCAGGAGACGGCCGACGACGAGGCGAGGGGATCGCACCATCGGCGGGTCGCGAGGCCTCCGGGAGTCGGGTGCGGCGCCACGGGCGCGCATGGGACCAAAGGGCGGCACGGGAGCACGACGGGACGCGGCCGGTCCCGGACTAGGCCGGTCTCGCCCCGGGGGGACGCCGACGCCGCAAGGCGTGGACGATACCCGACGCCTCCTCGATCCGGAGCGCGATCGCGAGGACCGCGTACAGCGCGGCGCCCGCCGCCACGACGGCGAGGAGTGACACCGCCATGACGAACAATCCGCGATCGAACGGCCCGCCGCGCTGCAGGAGATGGAGCCCCGCGGCGTACGACGCGCCCCCGAGGACGGCGGACGCCAGCAGCACCCGCCCCGTGAACGCGAGGCCCGGCGCGGCGGCGCGGCGGCGCCGACGGTCG
>Ga0163144_10010143_pt1 | contig 20131 bp, 15 predicted proteins | sample OliLak19BULKMAT1_FD_123175 | JGI IMG/M metagenome (GOLD analysis project Ga0163144, IMG submission 123175) | Freshwater microbial mat bacterial communities from Lake Vanda, McMurdo Dry Valleys, Antarctica - Oligotrophic Lake LV.19.BULKMAT1 | ecosystem: Environmental > Aquatic > Freshwater >... | reverse complement strand
AGCTGCAGGGGGACTTCGGCCTCACTCAGGCGAAGTTCACCGACGCCAGCGTGCAGTCGAAGTTGATGGGGCTAAGCCGCCGCGGGCAGGGCATGGACAAAGACGAGCCGACCGCCGACGTCCTGTCGAACCTCAGCGGCCGCATGGCCATCGACAAGGCCACCGTGTCATTCTCGCGTTTGACGTTTTCCGTTCCGGGCGCGCAGGTCGAATTGGCGGGGGGCTACGGCATGCGGACCGAGACGATCGACTTCAAAGGGCACCTCAAGCTGCAGGCCACGCTCTCTCAGGTGGCGGGAGGCGGGGTGAAGGGATTTTTTCTGAAGGCGTTCGATCCGTTCTTCAAGAAGCAGGGAGCGGGGATGGTGCTGCCGATCAAGATTACCGGCTCGCGAAAAGCGCCGAAGTTCGGGCTGGATATGTTCTAGGACGTAGAATCTACTTCGCCGTTCGCGAGAGCGACCGGTGGTACTCCTCGACAAGATCGCGGAAGCCGCGCGGAACTTCGTCGGTGGCGGCCAGCGCCGGCTGATCCACCGTCGTGTCTTCGACCTTGCGGCGCAGTCCGAACTCGAAGCGTTTGAGCCCTTCGGCGACCTGTGTCTGAAGCCGCTCGAGCTCTTTGGCGTCCTTGTACACCCGGTCGTCGTCGAGCTGGCGCATCTGCCGAAGCACCTCGTCGAGGTCGGCGGGATTCACGCCGTCCGTCCTGAGCCGATCGCGAAGCCGCTGCGCTTCGCCGGTCCAGTAGCGAGCCTGGTCGCGATAGTCGCGAACCTCCTGAGGCGTGTAGACGCGCTGGCCCCAGCCTCCCCAGTTGTCGCCGCGATTGGCGGAACCGCCACCGCCATTCTGGCCGTCGCGGGCGGAGCCTTCGCGATTACCGCCGGCATTGTCTCCCTGGCCCTGCCCTTGGCCTTGTCCTTCACCGCGACCCTGACCCTGACCCTGACCCTGGCCTTCACCACGACCCTGACCCTGGCCTTGCTGGCCCTGTTGTCCCTGTTGTCCTTGCTGCCCCTGCTGCCCCTCGCGCATCTGCTGCTGCATCGAATCGACGCCGCGCACGAGGTTCCTCGCGCGATCGAGGCTGTTGGCCATGCGGTTGTCCTTGTCGCCCTGTCCAACCGCTTTTGCCGCTTCGCCCAGCTTGCTGCGCAGCGCGTCGATCTCCGTGCCGATATCCGATTCGAGCTTGGGGTCGGTCTGCCCGCCACCGCGCATCAGGCTTCCGGAGTAGTGGATCCGCTCTTCGAGCCGGTTATCCCGAATACCCTCGGCCGCTTCCTGCAGTTTCCGCGACGCTTCGCGCTCGCTGCTGCGCATTTCGCCGGACATCCGGTCGAGCTGCTTCTCGAGCTCGTTGACCTTTGCCTCGAGCTCGTATTTTTTCTGAGCGTTCTGACGTGCGCGATCCGTGGGTCGTCCGCCGCCCGCCTGCGTCATCGACAACGCTTCCTGCGACACGTCGCGATGCTCGCGCGCAATTTCCTCCGCCTGCTGTTGCGCGCTCTGCATGTCGCGCTCTCCGCGCGCGCCTTGCTCCTGCTCGAGCCGCCGCTGCGCCTCGCGCAATTGTCCAAGCGCGGCGCTGGCCTGCCCGGCGCTGCTGGGATCTCCCGAAGACGCCGCGCGGCGCATGGCATCTGCGGCCTGCCGCATCTGCTGAGCCGCCTGCGCCAGATCGGGTCGATTCCGCTCGCGTGACAGCCGCTCGAGCTGACGCGCTGCTTCCTCTGCCTGCTCCGCGAGCGCCCGCTGGCTGCCGCCGCCGCCCTGGCCGGCCTGTCCTGCCAGCGCTTGCTGCCTCTGGCGTTCCGCTTCCTGCTGCTGGCGGCGCGCAAGCTCCCGCAGCTTTTCCATCAGCGCGTCGACCTGCTGGTCCGACTGCTGCTGCTGCGCGCTCTGCGCGGTTTCGTACTGATTGGCGAGCTTGTCGAGATCCTGCTTGAACAGTTCTGCGAGATCTTCCGACACCGACCCGGCACCGCCGCCTCCACCTCCGCCACCGCGCTGCTGGCTGACCTGCTTCTCGTACTCTTCTTCGACCTTCTGCAACTGCTGCAGCGCGCGGTTCTCCGGAGGCAGCGCGTCGGTCGCCGCCTGGGCCTGCAGTTTCGCTTCGGCCGCGCGCATCTCCTCTGCGGCCTTCGGCAGCAGTTCGGCGATCCGCTGGAACGCGGGGTCGGGCTCCACAAGGCGGCTGTTCATGCGTGCGACGAGGCCTTCGACCTGCTCGCGCAGCTTGGCCTGTGAGAGCGCCACGACCACCAGGCTCTCCCGCGCCTTCGCCGCCGTCATCGTCTTCTTGTCGCGGACGATGTTGTGCGTCGCCGAAATAATCTCGCGCTGCTGCTGGGACAGCGCATCGACCTGCATCCCACCGCCCCCTCCACCGCCGCCGCCCGCCGACATCGCCGACTTGAACTGCTCGTCGAGCTTGCGGATGCGGATGAAGTAGAGATCGCTCGACACGGGCTTGCCGCCGCGGATCGAATCGTTATCGACGGCGCGTGCGTAGTAGGACACCGAATCGCCCGGCTGGAGCTTGAGCTCTTCGAGGTAGAACGTGTGGGCTGCCGATACTTCGGGCAGCGGCCGCGTGCGGCTGTCCGCGAGCATCTTGACCTGTTCCGGGCCGCCATTCACCGAGTAGACCAGCTGAAGCTGGCGCACGCCGAAGTCGTCGTCTGCGCGGGCTTCGATGGAAAACTCTTCGATCGGCGACACCGTGGTATCGCGGCCGGGTTTGGCGATCGAGACGGTCGGTGCCTGATCTTCGAGGACATCGATCGTGTACTGCGGCGACGCGTTGACGAGCTTGTTCTCCGGCCCGCCTTGCAGCTCGATGCGGTAGAACCCGTCCCTGGCGACCGGAATTGTTCCCGTAAAGACGCCGCCCTCCGGCGACAGGGCGATGGCCGTTCCACCGTCAACCAGAATGCGCCCGGCGGGCGCGGCCATTGTCGGCGTGATGCGGAGCCTGACCTGCGTACCCTGGAGCACGGCGATATCGCCGCCGTTTTCGATCTTGCGCGGCGCAAGCCCCGTGTAGGCGGGGAAGACGTACTCCATCTCGAGTTGCTTCACGTATGGGAGATCGGCGGCGTGCATGGTGAACACCGACGACTTCACGCCACCAGACTCGACGAAATAATCGATGGACCCCGGGAGATCGAACAGCATGCCCTCGAAGGTCTTCGTGTCGGTATTGAAGACCATCGGCACGTGTTCGAACGGCGCATTCACCGATTTGCGGATGAGCAGCTCGGCTTTGTCCGACTCGAAGCCCTGCACGGTGGCGTGGATCACCTGATCGGACCCGCGTGGAACCGTCGAATTGCCCGGCTTCACGTTGATCTGATACGGACTCGCTTCGAGCACGTCGCCCGCCATCAGCAGCAGCGCCGACGCGCCCTGCCGCAGGTACGCGGGGCCGAAAATGAAGATGACGAGCGCGGCGGCAATCGTGCCGCCGATGACCGCGGCATATCGCCGCAACGGCTGCGCCTCGAGGCGCCGGCCGCGCTCGATGACCCCGCAGCGCTCGATGGCCTGTTCGACCAGACGGCGCGCGAGCGCCGGCGAATGGGATGCCGACTGTTTCTCCGCTTCGAGCGCGCTCAGAATCGCGGTCTCGAGCGACGGTTCGCACTCTTCCAGATACAGCGCCACCTGTTCGTTGGTGACACGGCGCCATTGCGGAATCACGAAGAAGTAGCCGGCGAGCGCGCCGAGAATCATCACCATCGCGACACGGAAGGCGATGATGGAGCCCGGACTGAACTTCAGGGTTTCGAGCGCGTAGGCGGACAGCAGCAGGGTGAGCAGGAAGCCGCCCACCACGAACGCGGCGCCGCGGGCGGCGAGCTTCAGGCGCCAGCGTTTCCGGATCTCCCGAATGATGCCGGTCAACTCGGAGCGGTCGCTCGTGGACGACTGTTCGTGAAGCATGTGCCCCCCTGAAGTGATTTTCCAGCTTAGCACCAAAGACCGCGGCCTAGATTAAGGCAGACGCGAGGTACCAGCCGGGAACAGGCGGTCGAAATTCCCCCCGAAAATGCGCCGGCGTACAGTCTCGTCTACGCCCTCGAACTCGAGCGCGCTTACCTGCGCCTCGTAAACCTGCCGGGTCCATCCCCGAGGAAAAAACGACGAATCGGTGCCGAACAGCAGCCGGTCCGGCCCGGCCACCTGCAGCGCCTGCCGGAACACGTCGGTCAGCGTGAGGGACGGTTGGTACGCCATCCACCGGTTCGTGCTGGAGGTGTCCAGAAAGATGTTGGGGCAGAGGTCCGCGACGAGCAGCGCTTCGCGAAGAAGGCCTGCGCCGAAATGGGGAATGATGAACGGCACGCCCGGATGCTCCGCGGCCAGCGCATGGACGTCGAGCGGATTACCGAATCGCACATCGAAGCGGCTCGGCAACCCGAGCTTCTTGCGAACCCCGACCGACAGCGCGCCGCAGTGTACGAACACAGCGGTGCCGGCATGCCCGGCCGCGATTGCCACGATGTCGGCCACGCGCGGGTCGTACAGCGAGTACCGCTGCATGGCCGGAAACAGACACAGGCACCTGAGACCGAGCGCCTCCAGCGCGTGTTCAGCCCGGGAGATCGCATCGGGCGCGGTGGGATCGATCATGCAGAATCCGACGAAGCGCGACGGATGGCGTGCCACCGCGCTGCCCACAGAGCCTTCATCGCCCGGAACGCTCGCAATCAACGCCGCGCGCGCGACGCCCTGGCGATCGAGCTCCTGCGCCCACCGGTCAGCGAGCGCGTCCGACGAGCCTGGAGGGTCCCATCCCAGAACAGACACGATCTCGGCCGCAGACTGCTGCGAGCCAGCCGGACGCTGGCGGCCGAGGGTCACGAAGAACTGTTCCGAAAAGAAATGACAGTGCGCGTCGTTGATGCGTCGCGGGGGCCTCTCGCCCCGCAGGCTGCTCACTGCGTGGCGACCGGCGTGATGCGCGTGCCTTCGACCGGGCCCTTCATGCGGTTGGAGATGGCCGTTTCCAGGCCAAGCAGGGCGAGACCGGCTATGAGGAGATACCACCAGAAATTCTGGCGGCGCTCCTGATCTTCTGGGGTGAGCGTCGCCGCGTCAGAGGCCGCGGGATTGACGCTGCCGGGCCTGCCTGCAAGCGCCGCCGAGAGCTCCTGCGTGTCGAGCATCGTGAGGTCGGATTCGGCGGTGTCGAGGTTCGCGGCGATGCTTACCGTCGTGGACTGATTCGATCGCCCGCGGACCTCATAATAACCCGGCTGCTCGAGCTGCACGGGTGTCGGCGTCCCGGACTGTTCCATCCGCTGACCGCCGGGCGTCAATACCATCGCGCCGGTGCCGCTCTGCAGCCCCACGCCGGACGAGCGCAGGAGATGCGCGGGATCGATGACTTGCCCGATGGTGAACCAGTTGGCCGGCTCTTCGTACGTCGCGAGGTGCCGCACCACTTCGTGCACGAACGGCAGATAGATCGATTTGAGCGCCAGGTCGTTCCAGTAGTTGTCCAGCGTGGACGTCCACAGGACGACGTGTCCCGATCCGATCCGCCGCTCGGCCATCGCCACGGCGCCGTCATCGAACCGCGCGATGACGCGGCGGGTGGGGGCCTGTGCGCCTTCCTTGTCACCCGGTGGATCCGCTTTCATGGTCACGGCGCGATAGCGGAAGAACCGTCCGGTGGACAGGTTGCCGCTTCTGGGCGCTTTGAAGATCTCGAGAATCGGATGGCTGTAGTCGAGCTCGGCCAGCGAGCCGCCGCGACCGGGCCTATCGACGACGCTGGCGGGCACGCCCGGCAGCAGATCGTTGGAGTCGGTGCCCCAGTTGGCGCGTTCTCCGAGCACGACGAACAGCCCGCCACCCTGCGACACGAACTGCCTGAGGATTTCGCCGGAGCCGAGCGCAGCCGCATCGTTCAGGATGACCACCCGATGGCGCCCAAGATCGGCGCTCGAGATCGATTCACCCTGCCGCACGCTGACCTGAAAAGCGGGGGCCGTGCCGATCGAGAGCGCCTTCTGCAGATACAAGCTCGCCTCTCGCGAGGCGCGGGGCGGCTCGAGGATCAACACCGGCAGCCGCTGCGCGGGCGAGACCACGAAATGGAATACGTTGTCCTGTTTCAGCGCGTCATCGCCTATCCGCACGGCACCGCGCGTGAACGCGTGCGCCAGAGTGAACGGCTGAAAGGTCACCGAGGCGGGCTCGCCGGGCTTCACCGAGATCGTCCGCGTCTCGACGCGTCGCCCGTCGAGTTCGAGGTGCACCTGAACGCTGCTCACCGCGGCGGGGCCGCGGTTGATCACGCCCGCGGCAACGGTCACGCGCTCCTGCCCGGAAAACATCGATCGCTGCGGCAGCACGGACGACACCGTCAAATTGGCCGGCTGGGCGTCGGTAATCGTGATGGGCCTGAAGATCGTGCCCTCGGGCAACCGGAGGCTCTCGTCGCGCACCCAGCCGTTGCGCTGGAAGTCGCTGATCATCACCACTTCGCGGTTCTGCAGCGTCGAATCGGCCAGGACGCGCTGCGCGAGCTTCAACCCGGGCGCGTAGCGGGTCGCCTCCGCGCTGAGCTTCGCCGCGTCAACAGCCGCCGTGACGCGGGAGAGATCGGCGGTGGCCCGTACCTCGAGCTGCGCGCTCGTGCCGAACAGAATGAGCGTGGCGTGATCGCTCTGGCTGAGCCCCTGCACGGCCTGGCGCGCTGCCGCCTGCGCGCGCGTCCAGCGATCGCCGAAGCCCATGCTGTAGGAACGATCGAGCAGGATGACGACTTCGCGCGGGCCCGCAGCGCTGGCCAGCGCCGACAGCGGCCTGTCGAAAAACGGGCGCGAGAACGCGAGCACGACGAGCAGGATCGCGGCCAGGCGCATGGCCAGCAGCGGCCAGTCGCGGATACGGCGCCGGCGCACCGACTGATACGGGATCTTCTCGAGAAACATCAGCGACGGAAATTCGACGATTTGTTTCCGCTCGCGCTGCGTGAGGTGGATCGCGATCGGGATGGCGAAGGCGGCGAGCGCGGCGAAGAAGAGCGGTGCGAGGAACGCCATGATCTATCTCACCCGGCTCAGCCGCTGGCGAGCCGACAGGTACTTGAACAGCGCGTAGTCGAGCGGCGTCGACGTGTTCGCGAGGGAGTAGTCGACGCGGTTCGCCGAGAACCGCGAGCTCAGCGCGGTGATGTGCTCCTGGACCAGCGTGCGGTATTGCTCGGCGAGGGCCGTCGGCACGACCGGAATCTGTTCTCCGGTCTCGAGATCCTGAAAGCTCGCCGCGTCGGGGAAATTGAAATCAATCTCCGATGGATCGAGCACGTGGAACACGATCAGGTCGTTGCCGCGGTACCGCAGCGGCTTGATCGCCTCCAGGACGGTCTCGGGATTCTCGTAGAAATCGGACACGATGACGAGGATGCCGCGGCGGCCGAAATGCTCGGCCATCTTTTTCATCGGCGCCGTGAGGTTGCCTTGACGTTCCGGCTTCGCCCGGTCGAGCGTGTGCAGCACCCGGTCGAGGTGCTTCGCCGACGGCGGAATGTGCGTCACGATGTCGCTGTCGAATGTGACGCAGCCGATGCGGTCGCGCTGCTTCTGCGCGAAATACGCGAGGCACGCGCACAGATACTTTCCGTAGTCGAGCTTCGAAATACCGCGGCTCGCGAAGTCCATCGAGCGGGAAATATCGAGGATGACCGAGAGGTTCGTGTTCGTGTCCGCTTCGTATTCCTTGAGGTAGTACCGATCGGTGCGCGCGTAGAGCTTCCAGTCCACCCGGCGGATGTCGTCGCCGGGCATGTAGCCCCGGTGCTCGGCGAAATCGACCGACGCACCGAAATACGGCGAGCGATGGAGCCCATTGATGAACCCGTCGACCACGGTCTTGGCGAGCAACTCGAGGTTGCCGATGCGCGCGAGGACATTCGGGTCGACGAACCGCGCGCCGGGAAGGGAATGCGTTTCCGTCTGCGTGCTCGGCATCGCTGCTCGCCTACATCCCCGAACGCGGCGTGGGCACCGCTTCGAGCAGTTGATCGATGATCGAATCGCTGGTGATGCCTTCCGATTCGGCGTGGAAGTTCGTCAGCACGCGATGCCGCAGCACCGGGTGCGCCAGCGCCCGGATGTCCTCGAAGCTCACGTGGTAGCGGCCGCTGGTCAACGCGCGGGCCTTGGCGCCGAGGATGAGGTACTGAGCGGCGCGCACGCTGGCGCCGAACGCGACCCATTTCTTCACCACATCGGGCGCCTGTTTCCCCTTCGGGCGGGTCGTCCGCACGAGCTCGAGCGCGTAGCGCATCACCGATTCGGCGACGGGGACGCGCCGCACGAGGCGCTGAAACGCGACCAGGTCGGCGCCGCTCACCGGCCGGTCGAACTGCGGGTTCAGAATCGCCGTCGTCGTTCGCACGACCTCGTATTCCTCTTCCTCAGGCGGATGCTCGATGACGATGTGGAACATGAAGCGGTCGAGCTGGGCCTCGGGCAGCGGGTACGTGCCTTCGAGTTCGATGGGGTTCTGTGTCGCGAAGACATAGAACGGCTCTTCGAGCGTGTACGTGCGGCCCTGCACTGTCACGCGATGCTCCTGCATGGCTTCAAGGAGCGCCGATTGGGTCTTGGGCGGCGTCCGGTTGATTTCGTCCGCGAGGACGATGTTGGCGAAAATCGGACCGGGCGCAAACATCATTTGCCGCCGGCCGGTGGCCGGGTCCTCGTTGATGATGTCGGTGCCGGTGATGTCGGACGGCATCAGGTCGGGCGTGAACTGGATGCGGTTGAACTTGAGGTCGAGCACGCGCGCCATCGAATGGATGAGCAGCGTCTTCGCCAGCCCGGGCACGCCGACGATGAGGCTGTTGCCGCCGACGAACAGCGTCAGCAGCACCTGTCCGACGACCTCGTCCTGGCCGATGATGAGCTTCTTGAGTTCCGTGACGATCTGCTCGCGGCCCCGCTTCATTCGCTCGGCCAGCGCGACGTCGTCCTGTTGAAGATCCTGCTCGATACTCGCCACGAAACCTCCTTAAGCAGCTACCAGCTACCAGCTATGCCAAATGTCGAACCCTGCGATAACTCCACTCAGCCAGCATCACGGTGAGCAGCAGGAACAGCACGATGGGCATGTCCCAGAGATCGCGTTCTTCAACGGTTGTCACGCCGCGCCCCGCGTATTTCACGTCGTCGGGGAGGGAGGAAACGGTCGTGGGCGTGTAGTGCACGCCGCCCGTTTCTTCCGAGATGCGCCGCAGCAGGGGCGCGCGCATCGCGGCGTCGAAATATTCGCTGTCGCTCGGAGCGACGCGCACGTGGCCGACGTTGCCGCCGAGCGATGCGCCCGCCCGCGATGCGTCGACGCGCGCTTCGTACATCCCGATCTCGCCGGGGGTAAAGGTGCCGCGATACTCGCCGTTGCGCTCGCCCGTCCACTGCAGGGGTACGTCGAAGACGGCGCCCTTCGGTCCCGTGACATGGGCGCTGACGCCGGCGTCGTTCACCTCGAGGAATCCCGGGTCTGACACTTCGGCAATCAGCGTCACGGCCTCGCCCGGCTCGACCTGATCGGGCGAGCTCGTGAGCTCGACCTGATCGGGCACGCCGTCGACCATCCAGCGCATGATCTGCCGCCAGAACGTCTCGTGGGTCATATCTTCCACGGGAATTTTCGCGTCCATCTGCCACGCCCAGGAATCGTAAATCGGGAGGGCGAGCGTCTTCCCGCGTCCGTAACGCTGGTAGGCGAGGGCGATCGACTCCCTGCCGTTCTCGTCCACGCCGCGGAGCAGCGCTGTCGCACCCGGCTTGACCTGACGGATGGGGTTGACGCTGATGACCTGCGGCAGATCGTTCCAGCGCTTCACGGATTCCTGTTCGGTCTTATCGATCTGCGTGACGGCGTGCGACTGCCCCGTGCGCGTCGGCGACACCCGCATCCGCATGGTCGTATCGGGCTGTTTCGACTCCATCACCACCGGCAGCGCGTCGGCCACCGGCGTGCCGGCATATCCGCCCTCCGCGAACGCCCGGCGTCCGCCAATCATCATGAGCCCGCCGCCGCGGCGATCGGCAAAATCGGCAATCATGCGCAGCTGGTCTCCGGAGAATGCGCTGGCTTCGATGCTGCCGAGAATGAGGCCGCGGTAGGCGAAGAGCTCATCGCGCGTCTTGGGGAACCCCGCGGCGAGTTCGTCGCCGCTGTCGACCATGACACGAAAAAACTTGGTGTCCTGGGTGCGCTGCAGCAGCACGAGCTGCAGGTTCGGATCGTCGGCGACGGCGCGACGGATGAACTTGACTTCGAAATGCGGCTCGCCGTCGTAGAAGAGGATTTTCTCCTTCCGATCCTGGACGTCAAGGAGGACCTCCCGCACGTTGTTCTGCGCGATTTCCTCTCCCTCCTGATTCGGAATCCGAAACCGGATGTTTCGCGCGCCGGCTTCGTTGGCCGTAAAGTGCACCTTCACGGTCGTCGGCTCGCCGTCGTTGGTCAGCGGCACCTGCAGCGTGCTGAGAATGCGGCCCGAATCTTCGACGTTGAGGGGCACGGTCGTTCCGCGAAAGCCGTTCTGCGAGACGATGACGTCCACCGAGAGGTTCGTCCCCTTCAGGACCTTCCGTGGCGTGCTCACGCGGCTGATCTGGATGTCTTTACCCAGCGCTTCCTTGCCGACGCCGACGGTAAAGACCGGAATCTGGCTCGCGCGAAGGCCGAGCAGCGACTCCTGAATCGAGGACTCCTCCGTGTCGGCGCCGTCGGTCACCATCACGAGACCGGCGAGCGGCAGCCCGGCGAACTCTTCCTTCGCCCTCTGCAGCGCGGTGCCGAGCTTCGTCTGCGTGCCGTCGAAGGACAGGTCGCGCGAGGTGCCGACGCGATCGGTCGAAGACGCAAAGCGGAAGATCCGCACCGCGTAGCGGCCCGCGAGCGCTTTCATGACCGCGCTCTCGGGGCCGAAGGTCTCGTTGACGAACTCACCCCGCGCCTTGCCGTCCTGGTCCGCCACGCGCATGCTGCGAGAGTCATCGAGGAGGATGCCGAGGAAGTTCTGTTGCGGCACGGCCGCGCGCAGAATCAGCACCGGGCGGAAGAGGCAGAAGAGGACGACCGCGACGAGGCAGAGCCGCAGCGTGATGAGGACGGCGCGATCCAGCACGCCGGCGTCTCCGGGCGCGGTGCGATACGTCAGAATCGTGGCGAGGGCGACGACGGCTGCGAGCGCAACGGCCACGAAGACCGGCGACGAGGCCGCGAGCCGGAACTCGCCCTGCTGAAAGACGTACGGCGAATACTTGAAAAAAAACTCGAACAGCGAGTCAAACACGGTGCTCTCGGCTGACCTCTATTGGTATTGGTGAAGGTAAGGCCATTCTACTTCGCGTTTGATTGGCAGACGCAAGCCCTCATATAGTGGCGTTCCTGATGGTCCGGCTCGTCACATTGGCCGTGCTGCTGGCCTGCGCGGGCCAGGCCGAGCTCGGCGCACAATCCGCGTCTCTCTTCCGATGGGCCGGTGATGCCGAAGGCGGCGCGCCGTATGTGGAGGCGGATCCGGCCGATCCGTCGAGGGTCGCCGGCTTCGACGTCGAGGTCGCCGAACTGATCGCCCGCGGCCTGGGCCGGACGCCGCAGTTCGTCGAGGTCGCCTTCGCCTCGATCGATCAATCGATTGCGCGCGGAGACGCCGACATCGGACTCAGCGGCATCGAGGACACCCCCACGCGCCGGGCCACCTACGCCGTCACGCATCCGTATTATCAGTTCAACGAAGTCCTGAGCGTGCGCTCGGCCGACGCCGGGCAGTTTCGTACACTCGCCGACCTGCGCGGCCGCCGTGTGGGCACCCTCGCCGGCACGATCGCCTACGAGATTCTGCTCAGCGCCGAACGCGAGCACGGCATCACGGCGGTGTCGTATGAAGACGACGTGCATCCGTACTCGGACCTGCTGATTGGGAGGCTGGACGCGGTGCTGCTGGACAACGTCCTCGCGGAGCGGCGCAGCCGGACGACGCCCGGGTTCGTCACCCACGCCGCCCCGGTGGCGGTCTCTCATTATGTTGGCGTGCTGGCTCCGGCCAATATCGAGTTGCGCGACCGGATTAATCGCATTCTCGCGCAGGCGATGCAGGACGGCCGGCTGGAGGCCATTTTCCGGAAGTGGAACGTCTGGAACCAGGATCAGCCGCAGTTGTTCGCGCGGGTCCTGAAGGGGGACGCGATTCCGCCGGTGGTCGGCTATGAAGCCGAAGGGATCGCGACGCTGCCGAGATGGGAGGCCACGCGGCGCTATCTGCCGGCCCTGCTTCGGGGGGCCGCCCTCACGTTGCTGCTCTCGTGCGGAGCGATGCTGCTGGCCGTCGCGCTCGGCATCACGATCGCGACCGGTCGGCTCTACGGCGATCGCCTGACGCGCGCGGCGCTCGGAGGCTACGTGGAGTTGATGCGCGGCACGCCGCTGCTCCTCCAGCTCTTCGTGCTGTACTACGGAATCGCCGAAGCGATTCGGCTGCCCGCATTCGTGGCCGCGCTGCTCGGACTGGCGCTGAATTACGCCGCGTATGAAAGCGAGATCTATCGCAGCGCGCTGTTGTCGGTGCCGATCGGACAGCTGGAGGCGTCGAGGACGCTGGGCTTCACCGAGTTTCAGACGCTGCGCCTGATTCGCGCGCCGCAGGCGTTTCGTGTCGCGCTCGCGCCGATGACGAACGACTTCGTCGCCATGCTCAAGGACTCGTCGCTCGTCTCCGTGCTGACGGTCGTGGAGCTGACGAAGCAGACGCAGATCTTCGCCACCAACCTGGGAAGCTGGGTGATCCCCGGCGTCATTTGCGCCACCCTGTATCTCGTGATGTCGCTGCCGCTGGCGGCGCTGGCGCGCATGCTCGAGCGGCGGTGGAGAGTATGAACGCAGTCCTGTCGCTGCGGGACGTGGAGCTTGCACGGGGCGCGCGCGTGCTCGTGTCGAAGCTGAACCTCGAGGCGGCGCCGGGCGATTTCATCGCGCTCCGCGGGCCGTCGGGATCGGGCAAGACGACCATTCTTCGCGCCATCGCCGGGCTCGACCGATTCGAGAGGGGCACCATCGACGTGGGCGACGCGCGGTTGGAAGCGCGACGGACGCCCGATCGCGAGATGCTGCACCGGCTTCGGCGCAGCGTCGGTCTCGTATTCCAGTTTCACTGCCTCTTCGAGCACATGTCCGCGCTTCAGAACGTGTGTCTTGCGCCGATGCACGTGTATCGGACGCCGCAACAGGCAGCGGAGCTGAAGGCGCGGGAACTGTTGACGCAGCTCGGGGTGGAATCGAGAGCGGATGCCTGGCCGCGCGAGCTGTCAGGCGGCGAGGCCCAGCGCGTGGCGATCGCGCGCGCGCTGGCGGTGAACCCGCCGGTCCTGCTGATGGACGAGCCGATGGCCTCGCTCGACCCGTCGAGACGGGCCGAGCTCGGCGCGCTGCTTCAGCGATTGACGGCGGCAGGGCGAACGCTGATCGTCACCACGCACGACGAAGGCTTCGCGCGGCAATTCGCCACGCGGGTGCTGACGATCGAAGGTTCTACGGTTCTGGAGTTCTAGGTTCCGGGGCTCTCACAGTTATTTCGCGCAATCGCCCACGCGCTTGGCGTCGTACGTCATCGACATTTTCTGCCCGCCCGAATCGATCGCCATCGTCCCCGTGTAGGCGTCGGTGCCCGTAAACTTCATCTCGGCGATGGCCGTCATCGGCGCCGGCTTTGTGCAGGTCATCTTGTAGCTGGCCGCGCTTGCGCTGAACTTGTAATCGCTCATCTTGCAATCGCCGCCGTCGGGCCCCTTCGGCATGGACGCCTGCGGATCTTTCACCATCTCCGGCGTGACGCAGAGCATCTGCTTCATCGCCGGCATTTCCATGTTCATGCCGGGCACGCTCATCTTCATATTGATGGCCCAGCTGCCCTCGCGCATCGGCGACTGCATTTGTGCCAGCACCGTCCACGACAAGGCGAGCGTGAGTAGAACGATTGAGCTAAATCGACGCTTCATCGGTGTCCCTCCACAACCAGGCGGCGCCGCGAACGCCGCTGGCATCTCCATAACGCGCGGGTACGAGTGGGGTGTCGGCGCCATCCGAGAACACGAACGGCCGCCACAGCGCCGGAACGTTGGTGTAGAGGCGGCCGATGTTCGACACGCCGCCGCCGAGCACGATCACGTCCGGGTCGAGCACATTGATGATACTCGCGAGCGCGCGCCCGAGCCGCTCTTCGTACAGGTCGAGCGCCTTCACGGCGAGCGGATCGCCCGCGTCCGCCTGGGCGGCGACGCCGGCCGCGTCCAGTTGCTCGTTCGCGAGCGCCAAGTACGACGCCGACAAACCGGGCCCGGACAGATACGTTTCGATGCAGCCTGTCCGCCCGCAGTAACACGCCGGTCCGGGGTTCTCGTCATGGCGCGGCCACGGCAGCGGATTGTGGCCCCACTCGCCGGCAATGCGATGGCGCCCTTCTACCGCGCAGCCGTTGACGACGATGCCGCCACCGGTGCCTGTGCCGAGAATGACGCCGAACACCACGCGGGCGCCCTGCCCCGCGCCATCGGTGGCTTCCGAGAGAGCGAAGCAGTTGGCGTCGTTCGACATGCGGACCGGACGTCCCAGCGCGCCGGACAGGTCGCGGTCGAGCGGGTGGCCGATCAGCCAGGTCGAATTGGCGTTCTTGACCAGGCCGGTCGTCGTGGAGATCGCACCCGGAATGCCGACGCCGACGGTGCCTCTCCGGCCGAGCTGGATCTCGATGGCGGCGACGAGGTCGCAGACGTCCCGGACAGTGGCTGCGTAATCGCCCCGCGGCGCGCGAACGCGAAGGCGAAGCAGCTCGCGCGAGCCTTCGATGGCAATCCCTTCGATTTTCGTTCCGCCCACATCGATTCCGATACGCACTTACCCGGCTTCCTTGAGCAGCGCGTCGAGATCCAGCGGGTCATGGCCGATGCCGGTGCCATCCGGGACGCTGTAATTCTCCATGGGGCTGGTGGTCTGATTGTACAATTTGCCCGGAGGATTTATGCGCCTGTATTCGATCGTGGCCATCTGCGTCGCGGGAATCGTGCTGAGCGTCGCCGCTCCGCCAGCGCGCGCCCAGGAAGACGCCGAGGGCGCGAAGGATCATCCGATGCTCTCACGGTTCCCGGGTTATTACATCGAAGACCACGACGCTCAGGATTTCAGCGCCCACACTTTTCAGCTGGCGGACGACAAAGAGCAGAAAGTCGAAGGCCGGTACTCGCAGATTACGTACTGGCTCAAGGAAGGCGCCAGAAAAGGCGGACCGATCGAGATCGGGCGCAACTACGCCACCCTGCTTGTCAAGCGGGGCGGGACCAAACTCTACGAAGACCTCGATGCAGGCGGAGGGACGATGATCGCGCGCATGCCGGCTGGAGGCAGGAACATCTGGCTGGAAGTCGACGTGAGCAGCGCCGGCGAGGTCTACACCCTCACGGTGGTCGAGGAAGCGGGCATGGCGCAGCAGGTGGAGTTCACCGCCGGCGAGTTATCGAAAATTCTCAACGAGAAAGGCTCGGTCGCGCTCCACGGAATTCTCTTCGACACCGGCCTGGCGCGAATCACGGACGAGTCGAAGGGCGACCTCGCATCGATTGCGGAACTGCTGAAGCAGGATCCGGCGCTGCGGCTCGAGATTCAGGGACACACCGACAACGTCGGGGCGCCGGACGCCAACCGGCGCTTGTCCGAGGCGCGCGCCGCCGCCGTGAAACAGTATCTGGCGTCGAACCTGGGCGTCGCGTCTGATCGACTGACGACAAGCGGGTTGGGCGACACCAAGCCGGTCGCCGATAACGCTACCGAGCAGGGGAAGGCGCAGAACCGCCGCGTAGAACTGATAAAGCAATAACCGCGGCCCATGCGAGCCCACCGATCATCAACCCTGCGCCGAGCACCCAGGCGAGGCGGGCGAGGGAGTGATCGAGGTGGAGCCACCCGCAGCGCGGTCAGGATGGCTTCCCAGTCGTGTCCTTCGACCTCTGCGGCCGGGCCGCCCAGCAACATCAGCTGCAACGACCGCGCATCGTCTATGTAAGGCGACAGATCGAGCAGGCTTTCGCCGGCCCACCAGACGCACGCGGAGGCCGCGAACGGATCCTCCTGGTGAAACAGGAACGCCCAGGCGCAGATCAGCGGAGTCAGCACCTGGAGCAGGCTCCCGCCGAGCGACATCATGAAGCTGCCCAGCGGCATGAAGATGATGTGCCCCGCCTCGTGGAACGGGAGGTTGATCAGGTGCATGAACGACCCGGCCAGATCGGGGAGCGGCGTGCGGAGCAGCGAGTACGTCCAGACGACCAGCCCGAGCCAGAGCGCCGCGCGCCCCAGCGCTGCCGCGTGATTCGTCGATTGAGGTGTATGCATGAGAGTGGTTCGGATCGATCGCTTCGATGATCCGCGCTTAGAGGATTATCGGATCCTGACCGATGCGGAATTACTGCGGCGTCGCGGGCTGTTCGTCGCCGAGGGGCGGCTGGGCGCCGGGCGGGTCATCGAAGACGGACATGCCGTCGTGTCCCTGCTGCTGAACGAGGCGGCGTTCCGCGCGCTCGAGACCTCGCTGGCCGCCATTCCAGAGGATGCGCCCGTGTACATCTGCGAGACCGACGAGTTCAGGGCGATCACGGGATTCAACCTGCATCGCGGCTGCCTCGCGCTGGCGAAGCGGCCGCCGGAGCGGGCTGCGAGCGAGATTGTCGATGGGGCCCACCTCATTCTCGTGCTCGAAGGCGTGACCGACGCCGACAACGTCGGCAGCGCCTTTCGCAACGCCGCCGCGTTTGGGGCCGATGGCGTCCTCTTGAGCCCGACCTGCTGCGATCCGTTGTACCGGAAGGCGATCCGCACATCGATGGGCAGCGTGTTGCGGATGCCATACGCCCGTCTCGCACACTGGCCGGGGGATCTCGCCACGCTGAAAACGAACGGCTTTACCGTGGTAGCGCTGACGCCGAGGGATTCGGCGATCGATCTCCAGGCGTGCGAAAAACGCCCACGGATCGCCCTGCTCGTCGGCACGGAAGGTCCGGGACTGACGCCGGAGGCCGAGGCGATGGCCGACGTGCGCGTGCGCATTCCGATTCGGCGGAACGTGGACTCGCTGAACCTCGCCACCGCCACCGGCATCGCGCTGTACTACCTCGGGGCGTGATACTTTGAACCGCCCGATGCGTGGCCTTCGACGTTCCCGACACATTCTACTCACGGCGCTGCTGCTGGCGGCGGCGATCCCGTTTCTGGTGAACCTCGGGGTCTCCTCGATCTGGGACGCCAACGAGGCGTTTTATGCCCAGACGCCCAGGGAAATGATCGACGCCGGCGATTACGTGACGCCCAGCTTCAATTTTCAGCTGCGGATGAACAAGCCGGTGCTGTCGTACTGGCACGTCGCGGCGTCGTATCGGCTGTTCGGGATTTCCGAATGGAGCGAGCGGCTGCCCATCGCGCTGGGGGGGCTCGCGATCGTGGCCACGGCGTTCGGCCTCGGCCGTCTGCTTGGAGGGACAACCGCCGGCCTGCTGTCCGCGCTCGTGCTCGCCACCTCTCCGAGGCTGCTGCTGCTCGCGCGCCGCATCATTATTGACGTTCACATCACGATGTGGACCGGCCTCGTGCTGCTGTGTTTCGCTCTGGCGGAAACGCGGCCCCGGCAGCGGCGGGTCTACCTCGCGCTGATGTACGCGGCGGCCGGCTTCGGCGTGCTCACCAAGGGACCGGTCGCGGTGTTCATTCCGGCGGTCGTGTTTTTCCTGTACCTGGCGTCGCAGAAGCGGCTGCGCGATCTCAGGCACATGATGCTGCCCGCGGGCGCGCTCATCAGCCTGTCGATCGTCGTGCCCTGGTATTACTTTCTGTATCGCGAGCACGGCTGGGAATACATCGGCGCGTTCATATTCGGCGAGAACCTCGGGCGCTTCGCCGAGGCGGTGGGCGAACAGTCGCGAGGCGTGCTCTTCTATCTGCCGGTGATGCTCGCCGATCTGTTTCCCTGGTCGCTGCTGATTCCTGTCGCCATCTGGTGGGCCGTCCATGAACGATTCCAGGATCGCGTGGCACGGCTGCTGGTCATCTGGATCGCGGCGATCGTGGTGTTCTTTTCGATGTCGGGCACGAAGGAAGATCTCTATATTCTGCCGATCGTCACGGCGGAGGCGGCGCTCATCGGCGCGATGCTCGCATCAGCCATCGACGGCGCGCCGGTCTCCAGGCCCGCAACCTGGTTCACGGGCGCATCAGCCGTGCTGTTGCTCCTGGCCGGCACTGCGCTGTTCTGGCTGTTTGCGATTTCGCATCGATACTCCCTGAGCGGCGCGAGCTTCGTGGGGGCCACGGCGATGGTGGGCGGCGTGGTCGCCCTCGCGATGGCGCTGCGCCGGCAACTCTTCGCGGCGACGTCGGCGCTGACCTCGGCGGTGGCCATCATCAGTTGGTGCGTGGTGCTCTGCACGCTCCCCGACTTCGAGCGCTACAAACCCGTCCGGCCGTTCGCCGACGTCATCCGATCGCGTGCGAGCGTCGGGGCGGTCGTGGGGTCGTACAAATTCTCCCTGCCCAGCATGGTCTTCTATCTCAACCGTCCCGTCATGGAGGTCGTCCTCCCGGATCATCTGCGGGCGGTCTTCTACGCGAGCAGCGACATCTACTTCGTCATGCAGGAGTCCGAGTACGAACGCGTCAAGGATCGGCTGCCGGTGCAGACGTACGTGCTCGGACGCCGGCAGATGTTCGACCTGAAACCGAGAAACTTCCTCGAGGGCTCCGAGCTTCCTCAGTTCGTGCTGGTTTCGAACCGTGAGTGATTGTCCGATTCCGTGCAACCTCTGCGGGTCCTCAGATGTCGAAGTGGTCGGGACGCGCGATCGCGACGGCCATCCGCTGCGAACGACGATCTGCAGGCGCTGCGGGCTCGTATGGTCGAACCCGCGGCCGGACGAGGACGCGGTGCGGCGCTATTACTCACGAGAGTACCGGCTCGACTACAAGGGGCACTCGATGCCCTCGCTCCGGCACATCGCGCGGTCGGGGCGGGGCGCGCTGAACCGCTATCGCGCCCTGGCACCGTTTCTGAACAAGGGCAGTCGCGTCCTCGATGCCGGAGCGGGCGGCGGCGAAGTGGTGTACGTGCTCCGCCGCTTCGGCCTTGACGCGGTGGGGCTCGAGCCTGACGAGCAGTACGCGCGCCATGCGCGCGAGGCGCTGGGTGTTCCAGTGGAAACCGGCTTCGTCCAGGATGCGTCGTTCTCGCCCGGAGCCTTCGACGTCGTGACGATGTATCACGCCCTCGAGCACGTGGAGGATCCGCTGGCGATCCTGTCTCGAATCCGATCGTGGATCGCCGAGAAGGGGGTGCTGCTCATCGAGGTGCCGAACGCCGAAGCGCAATGCATCGCACCCGGCCATCGGTTTCACTTCGCGCACTTCTATAATTTCAGCCGGGCGACGCTCGAGGCCCTGGGGCGAAAGGCCGGATTCGAACCCGTGCAGACGACCACGTCGCCCGATGGGGGAAATATCATCAGCGTATTGCGCGCGGTGCCCCCCGGACCGCCGGTGCCGATCGATCCGGACGTTTACGCCCGCGTCGCCGGCCGCATCCGCGGGCATTCCGCGGTGAAATACTATTGTTCGGCGTTTCCGTATCGCGGACCGTTCGGGAGGCTGCGCGCCTTTTTCGCGGATCGCCGTGCCACGGCCGGATCTGAAACGGCGAAACAGGTGCTGGACAAACTGATAGACAGGAGCGGGGAAGACCAGTGAGCGAGCCCACCGAATACGACATCCCGGTTGAGTATGCGTCGGAGCGGAAGATCCGCACGCGCAACAAGCTCTACTACCGGTTCAACCACTGGCCCATCTGGATCTTCGTGTTTTTTATCGCGCCAGGGCCGCTGACCTTCGATCTCTTCGAGCGGGGTTTCGACAGCCGCATGGCGATCTGGCTCGGCGCGGTGCTGCTCGGAACCGGCATCGCGGGCCTTCGGGGTCGCCTGCCCGGAGTAGAGGCGGCGCCCTACATCATCCGCTTCACCGAGGACCGGCCAAACCCGCTGTATCGGCGCGTGTGCTACACGTT
>Ga0163144_10010139_pt1 | contig 20132 bp, 18 predicted proteins | sample OliLak19BULKMAT1_FD_123175 | JGI IMG/M metagenome (GOLD analysis project Ga0163144, IMG submission 123175) | Freshwater microbial mat bacterial communities from Lake Vanda, McMurdo Dry Valleys, Antarctica - Oligotrophic Lake LV.19.BULKMAT1 | ecosystem: Environmental > Aquatic > Freshwater >... | reverse complement strand
GATAATACCGCTTTCATCCTTATCGTAAGCCCCAGCTCGGTTTTTAATGATTTTTGTGTCATTTCCATAATACGAATTGGTCATGCCCAAAGGTTTGAAAAAGACTTCTTCTACATACTGCGGATAGGTTTTGCCACTTATTTTTTCAATGACAACCCCCAATAAAAAATAGCCCGAATTATTGTAATTCCACTTTGTGCCGGGGGCAAACTCCATAGGTTGATTTTGGAAATAAGTTATCATTTCCTCTGGTTTCATGTCTTTTCGCATATTCGCTTCAAAATCTTTCATGCCTGTATAGCTTTGAATACCAGAGGTATGTGTCAATAAATGTTCAATCGTGATTTTATGACCATTCATGGGGTAATCGGGAATGTACTTTGTGATTTCATCTTGCAATGATAGCTTTCCTTGTTCCATTAGTTGTAAAATAGCCACTGCCGTAAACTGCTTGGTAATGGAGCCAATCCTGAAAATCATATCGGGCTGCATAGCAATATCCATTTCCAAATTTGCCATGCCAAAGGCTTTTTTGTAAATAACCTGCCCATTCCGAGCCACCAAAGCGGTCGCACCTGTTTCATTGGGTTTAAACTGCTCTGCAAGCAATTTGTCAAACTCAGCAAAGAGTTGTTTATTGTCTTGTTTTTGGGCGTTTGCTGAAAGCACAAAAAATAAGAGAGCTACAATTAAGGTAATTTTTGAGATACGAAATTGACTTTTTTTCATAATAAAATTTGTTTTTTGGGATTGAAAAATTATGGATTGATTTTCATTTTGTTCATTAGTTGGCTCAATCTATATTGACTTGATAATTAGTGCTACGACCTCCTTTGTTTGAAATTAAAATGCCTTTATCTACCAAATCTTGCAAATGTCGGGTTGCTGTGGCTTTTGATACTTGCGTTATGGATTGATATTTTTTTGCATTCATACCACCTAAAAAAACGGTTTCGCCGTCTTCCAACATTCGATTAATAACTTTGTTTTGCGCTTTGTTGAGTTGTGATTGATACTTATCAAAAAAGGTTGTTTTTTTCACTAAAAAATTGATAGTTACTATAAAATCTTGTTGTGCTTTTAGAATAGTTTCAGAAAAATAATGTATCCAATCTGTCAAATCGTTTGTCCGTTGTGCATTTTTTAGTGCTGAGTAATACGCTTTTTTATCTGCTTCAATAGCTGTTGATAGGCTCATCAAAATGGGTCTTTTCAATCCTTGTGCAAGTGCTTTCTCGGCAATAATTCTTCCTACTCTTCCATTTCCATCTTCAAAAGGATGTATTGTTTCAAAATACAAATGGGCTATGGCTGCTCTAATCAACAAATTTGGTATAGATAGTTTTCCACCCAGTTTAGTTTCATTAAACCATTTAAAAAACGTTTGCATCTCTGCTGGCACTTGTGCTGATGGTGGTGCTTCAAAATATATTATTTCCCTGCCAATTGCCCCAGAAATTACTTGCATTGGTTCTGAATGACTTCGGTATTGCCCACTATTTATAGCGTTATTGCCCATCATTAATAATTTATGCCACTCAAAAAGTTGTTTTTCAGTTAAATCACTCTCTGCATTTTTACGGGCTTTTACCAATAAAATAGCAATCCCTTCCGCTCGTTTGTCTTTAATTCGATAACTTGGAGTTGTATATCCCAAATTTTTTCGAATACTCGAAACCAAGTCAATTCTACTTAAAAATTCACCTTCAATGGCAGAAGTTTTTATCGCTTCTTTAACCAAGACCGACAACACAGTTTCCACCTGTTCACTGCCCGAAAGACTTTGAATATAGCCCTGACTTTCGCCTGCTAATACCGTAAAATTTAAAGCAATTTCTGTAAATTCAATTTCATTATATTGAAATTGTCGCCAATCTTTTTGTTCCCAATTATACATTTTGAACTATTTATAGATAAATACAAATAAGATTTATATATTTTTGAGAAATTGTTTACTTCTGTTATAGCTATTAATTCTTAGATTCAATAAAAATAGCTGTAATTTTATTCTTTCCAAACTGAAAGTCCCGTAGGGACGTACGTTTTGTAGAGATTAATTAGGAGATATTTTGTTATGAAAGTCCCGTTAGGGACGTTACTTATCAACAAAATGTATTCAATTTACTCCAGATTATTTGTATTTACTTCTTGAATCTAATGAAGTAGAAATTTAGTAAAAAAGAATTATAATACAAAAAACTTATAAAAAAAACCTATGAGGTATTGAAGACCTCATAGGTTTTACAGATTTGAACCTAAGATTTGAATGAACTTATTTATTCAACAAATACGCAAAAATCAAAGGAGCAACTATAGTAGCATCAGACTCAATGATAAACGAAGGAGAAGTTTTGTGCAACTTCCCCCAAGAAATTTTCTCATTAGGCACTGCCCCAGAGTACGAACCGTAGCTGGTGGTAGAGTCAGAAATTTGGCAGAAATATGCCCAGAAAGTAACCTCGTCCATTTCCAAGTCTTGCTTGAGCATCGGCACTACGCAGATAGGAAAATCGCCTGCAATACCGCCGCCAATCTGGAAGAAACCTATGCCATTTTTCGCTTTGAAGGTATCCAAATACCACTTTGCCAAATAAGTCATGTACTCGATGCCCGACTTCATTGTAGAAGGCTTCAAATCACCTGTGTAGCAGTAAGATGCAAAGATATTACCCAGTGTAGAATCTTCCCAACCGGGAACAATGATAGGCAAGTTTTTCTCGTAAGCGGCAAGCATCCAGCTGTCTTCGGCAGGTATTTGGTAATATTGCTTTAAGATGCCGCTCCCTAAAAGTTGGTAAAAAAACTCATGTGGCAAATACCTTTCGCCCTTTGCTTCCGCCGATTTCCAAAGCTCTACCATGTGCTTCTCGATGCGGCGAATAGCCTCGCCTTCGGGAATGCAAGTGTCTGTAACTCTGTTAAATCCGTTTTCCAACAAGTCCCACTCATCATCAGGAGTCAAATCCCTGTAGCGAGGAATACGCTTGTAGAAATCGTGCGCTACCAAGTTAAAAACGTCTTCCTCTAAGTTTGCTCCCGTGCAGCAGATAGCGTGAACCTTGTCTTGGCGAATAAGTTCTGCCAAAGAAATGCCTAACTCGGCGGTACTCATTGCCCCAGCCAAAGTCATAAACATTTTGCCACCTTTTTCCAAATGAGCCTCGTAGCCCTTTGCAGCATCTACCAAAGCGGCAGCGTTAAAGTGTAAATAATTTCTCTCTATGAACTGCGAAATAACTCCTTTTGCCATGATTGTATTTTGTGTAATTAATTTTTTATACGTTATAAAAACAGAAAATTTGCTGCAAAAATATAGATTTCAAATCGTATATCCGAAATTTTCTATACCTTTACTTTCAATTTTAATTTATCTATCTTGCAAGTATATGGCAACAATTATTATCGTGATGGCAATCTTAATACCTTGTGTGGTCATGGGGTCTGTAGTTTTCTTTGCTATCAAAAGCTATGCAGAAAAATCAAAACAAATCTCTGCCAAAGTATCTGATAGAGAGGTGATAGAGATAGCAAGACAAAATAATGGAGAAGTGAGTGCGGTATTGCTTTGCGAAAAAACAGACTTGAGCTTAGACGAAGCCCAATCCAAAATCAATAGCCTACTTATGTCGGGCATTATTCACCAAAAATGGGACTGGACTGGAAAGTACAAATATATTCTCAAAGATGCCAACAAAAGTTTTGAAGGGATTGATGGCAAAAAAAATAAAAGTATTAGCGATGCAGATATTATTTCAGCAGCAATTCAAGCCAAAGGCAAAATCAGCCCGACAGCACTTTGCCTCAAACTTGATATTTCCGTAGATGAAGCAAAGCGAAGATTAGAGGATTTGCGAAAAAAAGAAATTTTTGAAATCGATGTAACTGAAACAGGTCTAATTACTTACGACCTCATAGACAAAGGCTTGCTCGGTGCTTAGTTGGCAACTAAGCCCATGCGCCACTTTTCTACAGCCTCGTACCATATTGCCGCATAGTCCGACTTTCGAATGAGTTCATAGTGTTTTTCGCTAAACTGGTTTTTTTTCTGCACAAAGGCAAAAGTAACTTTGACATTGCCCGCATTAAGGTAATAAGTCCATAGCTGTTGATTGCCCTGCGCACTGATTTGGGGTGCGCCAAAAGCTATATAGACCATGCCCATATCCGTTTTCCAGCCTTCTTTGTAAGTAGTATAAGCCCGATTAGCATACTCGACTCTTTGGTAATAAAGTTTGATAACACGCCTTGCATTCTCCTCATTTCCAGCTAATTTGAGCCAATACCCATCAAGTGCATTTTTTTTATTAGCAGAGCCGCTTATCTGATTTTGCTCCTCTGGAGTAGATATATATATCAACGCCTCTATCAAATTTTCGATTTTTGCAAATTTAGGATATAAATTTTCCATCACACTAAAGCCAATACCCTTGCTATTTGAGGTGTCAGACTGGGCAAAGTACAAGCCTTTTGTCTTCAATACAAAATTGGTATTGGCGGGTAGGCTAAAAAAAGAATCGACCGCAACATTCTGATTTACACTTAGGTTATTGAGCTGCATCGGGGGAAGTGCAGGAAAAAAATTTTGTTTGATGCGATAAATGTATATCGGCACGTCATCTCCCTCGAAGCGAAGCGTATCTTGTTTGCTCACAAAATTATCATAGACTTGTCCCTGCGTCTTACTTAGCACAAACGGTAAACTTGCCTCTGCCTTAGCCAAGTTTATTTCCTTGAAAATGAGCTGTTTCGTTTGTATATCTTGTATCTTTAGAATCATCACAGCAGGCATAATCTGCGGTCTAAGCAAGCCAAAGCTAAGATAAAAACTATTCCCGTTTTTTTGTAAGCGGTTGGTATTGAGTGCTATAGAATCCTCCTTAATAATCTGTGAACTTTCAAAAGTAGGCTTTACCTGATAGGATAGCTTGATGCCCTGCAAAGTTGTAGCTGCATAAAGCCTTTCCACATCTAATTCTAAGAAAATCTCCAATAATGCTCCTTTATTGACTACTTTTGCATTGCAGTTAATGCCTGTCTGCCCTTGCGAACTAACAGTAGAGGGTTTCGAGGAAAAGCAGCCGTAAAGAGTGGCTAATAAAGCGATATAAATAATTTTTTTCATAGATTTCAAAGTAAAAATTAATTTGCCAAAGCAGATTCTTTTCATTTCCCAAATAACAAATAATACGTAAAATTTTATCAAAGGTAGAAAAAATAGCAAAATCATCAAAGAAATGCACACTTTACACACTAACTTAAGCTACTATTGACCATATTTTTTTCACACAAAGTATTTTTTTATAAATATATTACAAAGCATTTGATAATTACAAATTAGTTCCTACCTTTGCGAACTAATTTAAAACGGGCGTAGCTCAATTGGTAGAGTGGCGGTCTCCAAAACCGTAGGCTGTAGGTTCGACCCCTACCGCCCGTGCAATTTTAATTTTCTAAAACGTTATAAACGTTTATATTGATGAACAAAGTATTTCAATTCGTGAAAGAGTCCAAAGATGAAATGGTAGAGCATGTAACTTGGACAAAGTATAAAGAATTACAATCTCATACAGTGCTTGTATTGGTTGCTTCCCTAATATTTGCATTGGTAATAGGTTTGATAGACTTTATCTTTGATAAAGGACTAAGTGCGTTTTATAATTCATTTTAAGACTGCATTCCGTTCATTTTAACACTTATAATCTATACTAAATACAAAATGAGCGATATTAAATGGTATGTGTTGAGAGTGGTAAGCGGGCAAGAAAAGAAAGTGAAAATCTATCTTGAGAAAGAAGTTTCCATTCAAAAACTTGAGGAGTACATCGCTCAAGTGCTTACGCCTACGGAAAAAGTATATCAGATTAGGAAGATGAAAGATGGCAAAAGTAAGAAAGTTGCTGTCGAAAAAAATATCTTACCCGGTTATGTAATGCTTAACGCTAACTTAAAAAATGGTGAAGTGTTACACACTATTTTGAGCGTTCCTGGGGTACTCGGTTTCTTGGAGTACAATAAAAATATTCCAAATGAATTGCCCAAGCCAATGCGTGAGTCTGATGTGAGCAGAATACTTGGCAAGGTCGAAGAAACCGATGAGCATGAAATAAAGCATGATGTTTCATTTCATATAGGCGAAACAGTAAAAGTGATGAACGGACCTTTTAACGGCTTTTCTGGTATGGTCGAAGAAGTTTTTGACGAGAAAAAGAAACTCAAAGTAATGGTCAAAATCTTTGGTAGAAACGCACCCGTAGAGCTTAATTATATTGAAGTTTCAAAGGAAGAATAATTTACGTAAGACGAATCATAAAAAATGGCAAAAGAAATCATAGGTTACGTAAAATTACAAGTGAAAGGTGCGGCAGCTAACCCTGCGCCACCTATTGGTCCTGCGCTTGGTAGCAAAGGCTTGAATATCATGGAGTTTTGCAAGCAGTTCAATGCTCGCACGCAAGACAAAGCTGGTCAAGTAGTACCCGTTGTAATTACAGTTTATTCGGACAAAACGTTTGAGTTTGTCCTTAAAACTCCTCCTGCGGCAGTATTGATTTTAGAAGCAGCAAAAGCGAAAGCTGGCTCTGCTTCCCCAAATCGTAACAAAGTAGGCTCACTTACTTGGGAACAGGTAAAGAAAATAGCAGAAACAAAAATGCCTGACTTAAACTGCTTCACTATGGAATCTGCCATGAAAATGGTAGCCGGTAGTGCAAGAAGTATGGGTGTAACCGTAACAGGAAACGCTCCTTGGGCAAATTAATTTAAAGATTTTTATCGCCTATTATATTAAATCTGAAATTGTTACTATCAGATATGCGAATGCTTCCAAATTCGCCTTGGTCTAATAAAGTGGTAATTTTTAAAGCGAGTAACATGGGAAAATTAACAAAAAATCAAAAAGAAGTACTCGGAAAGTACGACCCACAAAAAGAATACTCGTTGAGCGAGGCTACAGCTTTAGTCAAAGAACTAAACTATGCTAAGTTTGATGCTTCTGTGGATATAGATATACGCTTGGGTGTAGATCCTCGCAAGTCTGACCAAATGGTTAGAGGTGTGGCTGCTTTGCCTCACGGTACAGGTAAAAAGGTGAAAGTGTTGGTGCTTTGCAGCCCCGACAAAGAAGCCGAAGCAACCGAAGCAGGTGCTGATTACGTGGGTCTTGACGATTACATAGACAAAATCTCCGGCGGTTGGACAGATATTGATGTTATCATCACTATGCCAACTGTAATGGCGAAAGTCGGTAAACTTGGTCGTATATTAGGTCCAAGAGGTCTTATGCCTAATCCTAAATCTGGTACAGTAACAATGGATGTAGGAAAGGCTGTGAAAGAAGTGAAGCAAGGTAAAATCGATTTCAAAGTCGATAAAACAGGTATTATTCATACCCGTATTGCCATGATTTCCTTCTCTCCGGACATGATTGAGGACAATGCACGCGAAATTATCAATGTAATCGCAAAGCTAAAACCTGCGGCAGCAAAAGGTACTTATATTAAAAGTGTCTTTATGTCAAGCACGATGAGTCCAGGTATCAGAATCGATAAGACAACTATACCAGGATTATAAAATTATTTGAACTATGACGAGAGACGAAAAAATCCAAATAGCTCAAGATTTGAGTGAAAAATTGGCAGAGGGAGTAAACTTTTATTTTACCGATGCCTCTGGTATGTCAGTTGCACAAACCAATGCGTTTCGTAGAATGTGTTTTGAGCAAAATATCGAATATGTAGTAGTAAAAAATTCTTTAATCAAGAAAGCTTTATTACCAATCGGTGACTTCAAAGCATTAGACGCTGCGGTATTAAAAGGCTTCTCAGGAATCATGATATGCCCTGAGTCAGCAAATGCACCTGCAAAACTTTTGAAAGAATTTAGGACTAAAAATCCTCGCAAAGATAAAACTGTAAAGCCTTTGTTGAAAGGTGCTTCTATCAATAAAGACCTCTTTATTGGCGAAGACCAACTTGAAGTATTGGCTACATTGAAATCTAAAACAGAATTACTTGGCGAGTTGATTGGCTTGTTACAATCTCCTATGAAGAATATTATCAGTGCTTTGCAAAGTGAGAGCAACAAGATTGGTGGTACTCAAAAAATTCTTTCAGAAACAGAAGAAGGTTAGCTTCAACGCTTTGCTCATTCGTTTAGATGGAGAGCAGAGATTTTTTAAAAATTGTTTTTATTTTATAATTCATTGTCGAACAAGATTAAATTTTCAATAAAATGGCAAACTTGACAGAAATTGCTGAACAGTTAGTAAATTTGACTGTAAAGGAAGTAAACGAATTAGCTAAAATTTTAAAAGATACTTACGGTATTGAGCCTGCAGCAGCAGCTACTGTAATGGTAGCTGCCGCTGCAGTGGCAGATGTTGTAGAAGAGAAAACTTCTTTTGATGTTATCTTGAAAGCACATGGTCCTAACAAATTGGCTGTAGTGAAGTTGGTGAAAGACCTTACTGGTTTGGGCTTGAAAGAAGCTAAAGACTTGGTAGATGGCGCACCAAAACCTGTAAAAGAAGGTGTCGACAAAGCGACATCTGATGACTTAGTTAAAAGGTTACAAGAAGCAGGTGCAGAGGTTGAAGTAAAGTAATCTCCTCTGATTTCCGATATAATAAAAAAACCTCCGTCAATAGATGGAGGTTTTTTATTTTTAATTCTTTTCTCTTTGTATAAAGCAGCAAGGGCAACAAAAAAATCACAGATAGATGACATATATCATTTTTTATCAAAGAAGACTTCGGTATTTTTGCAGAAAATGTACATAAATTATGAAAAATCTAAATGATACGTCCGAGCATACTTTCCATATCCCTGTAATGGGGCTTGCCTTTACCATTGATTCTCCTATCAAGGTGGCAAAGTTTGGAATATCTTCTGTGATTTCTATTGTGGAAGATAACCTTGTTGAAATCATGCGCAAGCACTATGCACCCTTTATTGGCAAGCCTTACAAGCCTATTACGACCCAAGAGCCTAATTTTCGGGAGCAAAGAATTACTGATTATCTCAATCTAATGAATACCATCATTCAGCAGCAGTTTCAAAAGTTAAAATCAGAAGCTTTTGAAATCGGGTCTGACATAGTAAAGTATTTCGAAATGATGCCTACTGAAAGTAAGCTAAGGAAAATGTATCAAGAAATGATGCAAAGTGGGGACAAAGAGGAGAAAGTGAGGCAAGAAGATTATTTGAGAACGCAAATCGTGGCGGGGAGTATTGATGTAAATATTATGACAAAAATTGACCGAAACCACCACGATAAAGACGGAAATATTATTCCAGATGGCTCAGATGGCGTAACTGCCTTGCGTGGCTATGCCAAAAGTAATCTTACTAATTCTGCTGTTGTATTTTCTGCGGGCATGAACCCAAGATTATTCAGCTATTTGGAAAGCCTCCATGCTTTTGACCCTGATGCAAACGGGAAATTTAAGAAAAAAATAATAGTAAAGGTAAGCGACTATCGTTCGGCACTGATTCAGGGCAAATTTTTAGCAAAAAAAGGACTTTGGGTAAGTGAGTTTAGGATTGAATCGGGGCTTAATTGTGGCGGACACGCCTTTGCTACAGATGGCTATTTGCTTGGGTCTATCCTTGAAGAATTTAAAAATAAGCGAGAGGAATTAATTAAGTCCATTTTTGATATTTATAAAGTAGCTATTAAGCAGAAAGTTGGCTTCGATTTCATGCAACTGCCTGAAATAAAGGTTACTGCGCAAGGTGGAATAGGTACGCATGAAGAAGATACGCTCCTCCGCACACATTACCAATTGTCGGGGACTGGCTGGGGAACACCTTTTCTACTTGTTCCCGAAGCCACTACAGTAGATACACACACCCTGAATTTGCTAAGTGCGGCTCGTGAAGATGATGTGGTGCTTAGTAATCGTTCGCCGCTTGGCGTGCGTTTTTATTACCTCAAAGGCACTACGGCAGACTTAGAAAGACAGCAACGAATTGCTAAAGGCAAGCCCGGTAGCCCATGCACCGAAAAGCATTTATGTTTTAATACAGAGTTTACCAAAGAACCTATTTGTACGGCTTCTTTTCAGTATCAGAAACATAAATTGGCAGAGATTAGTAACTTGCAACTACCTGAAAAAGAGCTGGAAAGACAGCAAGAAGAGGTATTGGCAAAAGAGTGTTTGTGCATAGGGCTTAGTAATACCGCTCCGCTATCATATAGTGAAACTTTCTTAAAAAACTATACTGCCGTAAATGTATGCCCTGGACCCAACATTGTCAATTTTTCAGCAATAGTTTCACTGCAAACCATGATAGACCATATTTATGGTAGAAAAAATATTATCGATAACAAAAACCGCCCTCACGTATTTATAGCCGAACTAAGGCTTTATTTGGCTTATCTCAAAGAACAGTTGGCAAAAGGCGATTTCGGGGATAGCAAGAGAAAGGCATATTATCGCTCATTTATTGGGAATATGCTTGATGGCGTGCGCTATTACCAAACTTTGCAAGAAGACAAAATAACAAATCAAATCGCTTTCAAAGAAGGTTTGGAGGTCGTTGGGAAAGAATTGATAGCTATTAAACTTGACTGTGGTATTGAGTGATTTTATTAGCTTGTAGGCTTTGCTTCGCATTGGTTTTTCTTTGGCAATGAGAAGCAAAGCCTTTTTTTGTTCAAAAAATTAGATTTAAGATGTAAGAATTTGTTGGACAGCGGCATCTATTTTTTCAAAAGTGGCATACCCATGTGCCAATAAATAGCCTTGATTTTCTTTGACCAAAAAAGTAGTAGGAAAACCTTTAACTCCTACTTGCTGCACAAATCCAAATTCTTGATAAGTGGCATATCTCATTTCCTCACTTTCTAATTTTTGGCTAAATTCTTCAAAATCAATACCGTAACTATCAATTAATGCCCGATAGTTTTCAGTTTGACTGGGGTCAAGACCTTCAAAAAAAATCATTTTTTGGAGGTCTGAAATAAAATATATAGCTTTTTCAGGTTGCTCACTTTTAAAAACTGTAAGTGCTACACAGGGCTTTTCGGAATTAGCTATGTAATTTGGATTGCGCAAAATATTGGCATAATACTTTTCACCAAATGATACACCTGTCATTTGCTCTAATCTCGGAATAGATTGCTCTATATAGTCAGCCATCTCCCCTAATTTTCCCACCCTTTCGCCCACTACCATTCCACCACTTAGCACATTGAAAGTCAGTTGATGATGGTATTTTTCGTGCAATTGGCGAATGACAGGGCTAAATCCGTAGCACCAACCACAAAGAGGGTCATAAGCATAATTAATTTCAATCATATTGATATTTTTTAGTCCAAATTTCGGATTTAAAACTGTAAACTTACCTTAAAGTTTAAATATTTTTGGAACCTTAGAGAAAACAGCAAGATAATTTTTACAAATGAAGTAGTAAAATTAAATAAAAATTATTTTTCAAAATAAAAACACTAATTTCACCAAACAAAAGGCTGATTTTCTACGTTGTATTTTTTACACTAAGGTATCGAAATATACAAATTTTAATTAAGATAAGACCATGAAACTCATCAAAGTAGCTGGGGCAGTGCTAAATCAAACGCCATTGGCTTGGGAAAGCAATAAGCAAAATATCATTCATGCCATCGAGGAAGCACGCAGCCAAAATGCAAGTGTGCTTTGCTTGCCTGAACTCTGCATTACGGGCTACGGTTGCGAAGACGCTTTTTATTCGAGTGGCGTTCACGAAACTGCGCTACAAATCCTGCACGAAATCCTGCCACATACCTCTGACATAATAGTTTGCTTTGGTTTGCCTCTCCTATTCCAGAACCGCATTTTCAATACGGCGTGCTTGGTAGTAGATGGTGAAATTATTGGTTTTGTGGCAAAGAGATTTTTGGCAGGAAATGGGATTCACTACGAGCCTCGCTGGTTTACGCCTTGGCCCGAAGACGAAAAAGTGATGATTCCAATTGTTGATAATCGGGGCATAAAGAAAAGCTATCCCTTAGGCGATATTTATTACAATATAGGCGGCATCAAAATAGGTTTTGAGATTTGTGAGGATGCTTGGGTTGCCAACCGTCCAGGGCGCAAACTCTACCAAAGAGGTGTAGATTTATTGCTCAATCCGAGTGCAAGTCATTTTGCTTTTTCCAAATTAGACATTCGCAAGCGGTTTGTTCAGGAAGGTTCTCGTGCCTTCGGAACGGCGTATGTCTATGCCAATCTACTTGGTAATGAGGCAGGTAGAGCTATTTATGATGGTGGTACTTTGATAGCTTCATCGGGAACTTTGGTGGCGGTGGGCGAACGCCTGACTTTTGATGATTATCATGTTACCAGTGCGGTCATCGATATTGCAGAGGCTCGCATGGCACAGTCTCAGTCAAGCACTATTTTCAACGTGCCTGATATGCACGACCATTGTGTGGAATTGGACTTTGATTTTCCAAAAATTTTGCCCGAAAAAATACAAATTTTAGACAATCCTTGGGAAAAAAGTGCATTTTTGCAAGAAGAGGAATTTACCAGAGTGCAAGCCTTAGGACTTTTTGACTACATGAGAAAAAGCTATTCCAACGGTTTTGTGATTTCGCTAAGTGGCGGGGCAGATTCGTCAGCAATTACTTGCTGCTGCTACATCATGATAAAATTAGGCATAGAAAGCATTGGTTTGGAGAGATTTAAACAAAAATTAGCTTACATCAAAGGGATTCAAGACTGCCAAACAGTTGATGAAATAGCAAACAAACTTATCACTACAGCCTATCAGCCTACTGAAAACAGCTCGATAGTTACCCAAACAGCCGCTACACAAGTGGCAAAAGCGGTCAATGCAGAGTTTTATGAGTTTAACATTAATAACATTTTCAAAGAATATACTTACTTGATTTCTAAGGCTATAGGCAGGGAACTGAGCTGGCAAACTGATGATGTGCCTTTGCAAAATATTCAGGCGAGGGTGCGTGCGCCAAGTATTTGGATGGTGGCTAACATCAAAAATGCACTTTTGCTTTCTACAAGTAATCGCTCTGAAGCGGCTGTAGGCTATGCTACTATGGACGGTGATACTTCGGGTGGCTTGAGTCCGATTGCGGGGATTGACAAAATGTTTCTGCGACAGTGGCTTAGGTGGCTGGAAAAGGAAGGCTACGACCTCAAAGGAACAAGGGAACACTTTACAATTCCTGCCCTAAGCTACGTAAACGAGCAACAACCTACGGCAGAGCTACGCCCAATGGAAAATAAGCAAACTGATGAGGACGATTTGATGCCTTACGACCTGCTCGACTCCATAGAGGAAGCCGCTATCCGAGATAAGAAAATGCCGATAGAGTGCTATATTCTCATGCAGCTACGCTTTCCGCAGCACAGCAAGGCACAGCTAAAAATATGGATAAGAAAGTTTTTTAAACTTTGGTGTAGAAACCAATGGAAAAGAGAACGTTATGCACCATCTTTTCACTTAGACGACAAAAATCTTGACCCAAAAACATGGTGCAGATTCCCAATTCTTTCTGGTGGCTTTGAAAGAGAATTAGGGGAATTGGAAAGGTATGAAGGATAAAAAATAATGATGAACGAAAAAGAATTATCAAATTTACTTCAACACTTGCTTTCTTTGCCAAAAGAAAATGAATATTTAGAGTTCAAAGATAGCAATCACAAGCCTGAAGAAATTGGCAAAAGACTTGCGGCATTGGCAAATGGCGCAGCTCTGTTCGGGCAGGCGTATGGCTATTTAGTTTTTGGTATAGAGGACAAAACACACGCTGTTATCGGGACTCCCTTCCGACCCAAAGAAGAGAAAATTGGTAATGAAGAAATAGAGTTTTGGCTGGCTCGAATGTTAAATCCAAGATTGGATTTTAGGATATATGAATTTCTATATGAAGGCAAAGCAATTGCTTTATTTCATATTCCTGCTTCGCACAGCCAGCCTACGCTATTTCAGAATATAGCCTATATCAGAGTCGGTAGTTATGTAAAACAGTTAAGAGAGTTTCCTGAAAAAGAGCGCAAACTTTGGCAAAAACCATCTTCTGAATATGAATTGGAATATGCTAAACAACAAGTAACTGCTGCTGAGGTAGTTGCTCTTTTAGACACACAATCTATTTTTGATTTACTACTAAAAATACCTTATCCTACTACACAACAGGGAGTAATCGAAAAACTTATTGATGAGAAATTGGTAGTGAGAAGTAACGGACACTATCATATTACTAATTTGGGTGCTTTGCTTTTTGCCAAAGATTTTAATAACTTTGACTTGACAAGAAAAGCACCACGAGTTATCAAATATAAAGGGAAGGGAAAGCTACACACAGAAAAAGACCAAATTGGTCAATTAGGTTATGGTAGTGGGTTTCAACGCCTAATGAATTATATATCAGGTTTGTTGCCGTCCAACGAAGTTATCGAACTTGCTACCCGCAAGGAGTTAAGTATGTACCCAATGCTTGCCATTAGGGAGTTAGTTGCTAATGCCATTATTCATCAAGACTTTAGAGAGAAAGGTACATTTCTTACCATCGAGATTTATGACGACCGTATAGAAATTAGTAATTCGGGAATGCCTACCCTTGAGCCTATTCGCTTTATTGATGGATATAATGCCCGCAATATGCTATTGGCAAATGCTATGCGTAGAATGGGATTTTGTGAAGAAAAAGGTAGTGGAGTTGATAAAATAGTAGAACAATGTGAGTATTATCAATTACCTGCACCCGATTTTAGAGTGAATCAAAACCAAACAATAGCTATTTTGTACGCACACCAAGATTTGGATAATATGGATAGAAAAGACAAAATTAGGGCAACTTACCAACACTGCTGCTTAATGTATGTTACTAACCAAAAAATGACAAATCAAACATTGCGAAATAGATTCAAAATAAGCGAAAAAAACGCAGCTATTGTTTCTCGTATAATAAAAGATACCTTAGATGAAAAACTCATTAAACTGGAAAATCCTGAGAGTAAGGCTCGAAAGTTTGTAAAATATCTTCCTTACTGGGCTTAATTTCTTTACTTGAAAATTGTCAAAAAATAAAAACAAAATGCTTACTTCTCAAAAACACTTATTCAATCTTAGTCCCGATATTCACTATCTCAACTGTGCCTATATGTCGCCCCTGCTCAAAAGTGTAGAGGAAGCCGGCATACAGGGCATTCTCAAAAGGCGTAATCCCGCTTTGGACATCAAGCAAGAAGATTTTTTTACACATAGCAATATCCTCAAAGGACTTTTTGCCAAACTCATCAATGCTAAAAATGACCAACGGATTGCTATTCACCCCGCCGTATCTTATGGCATGGCGATAGTCAGCAAAAACTTAATCTGTAGCAGAGGGCAAAATATCATTGTTGCTGCCGAGCAGTTTCCGAGTAATGTATATGCTTGGCACACTTTGGCAGAAGAAAAAGGCTTAGAAATAAAGACAATACAGCCCGATAATCAATCAGCAGAAAGAGGCAAAAATTGGAGTTTACGCATCTTGGAGGCTATTGATAAAAATACGGTATTGGTGGCATTGCCTCATTTTCACTGGGCTGACGGCACCCGTTTTGACCTACTCGAAATTCGGAAAAGAACCAGAGAAGTCGGTGCATTGTTAGCAATAGATGGCACGCAAAGCATAGGTGCGTATCCCTTTGATGTGACAGAGATTCAGCCCGATATCCTCGCAAGTTCTGCCTACAAATGGCTCATGGGACCTTATACCATGTGTTTTGCTTATCTGGGTGAATATTTTGATGATAAAAAGCCTTTGGAAGAAACATGGCTCGCTCGCAAGGACAGCGAAGATTTTAGCAAATTAGTAGAATATCAATCACAATATCAAGACTTTGCTGTTCGCTACGACATGGGCGGCAGGGCAAACCCCTCTTTAGTTCCAATGGGCATTGCGGCTTTGCAGCAAATATTGGCGTGGACTCCCGAAGCTATCCAAAGTTATTGTAAAAACTTGACAGCACCACTTTTTGATGAAATAGCAAAATTGGGCTATTTTGTTGAAAATGAAGAGTATAGAAGCCCGCATTTGTTTGGTATTCGCTTGCCGAAAAATGTAGCAATGAACAAGGTAAAAGAAGTTTTTGCTCAACATAAACTTTCTGTTTCATATAGGGGAACGGCAATAAGAATAGCGCCGCATCTTTATAATGAAACAAAGGAAATAGAAATACTCATGCAGGCTTTGAAAGAAGTAGTACACCAATAACACTTTTGAAAAAACAAAATAATTATGTACATCGGGAAAGAATTTAGCCTTAAACTTTTGTGGCATTTTGCCCAAAAGAATTTGTTTCGGACTTTGCTTATTAGCTCGTTTGCTTGCGTGATGTATGCCGTCTTCAAAATAGAGGAAATTGCCATTCCTTTTTTGCCCATCGGGACTATTGGAACGGCGGTTTCATTTTATATTGGTTTCAAAAATAACAATGCCTACGACAGACTTTGGGAAGCTCGTAAGCTTTGGGGAGGGATTACCAACGTAAGCCGCATTTTGGCTACGATGGTAGTAGCACTCATTCCCGACAAGAAAACGCAGGAAGATATTTTGTATAGACACCTCGCCTACGTCAATGTTTTGCGATTGCAGTTGCGCCGAACAATTCCTTGGGCTACGAGTAAGGAAAATTTGCATCAAACTTTTGTTTCAGAAGACTCTGAACTCGAAGCATACGATGTTGCCCTCAAAAAACTTCTTACTGAATACAACAAATTGGATATCTATGAAAGATTAAAAAATAAGGGAAACATCGCAAATCTCATTCTCAGACACCAAATCCAGATTTTGACCGAACTCAAAAAAGAAAAGGTGCTTGATGAATTCGAGCATTCCGATTTGGTAAAACAAATTGCCGAATTATTTGGACTACAGGGCGGTTGTGAACGAATCAAAAGTACGCCCATGTTCAGGCAGTTTAATATTTTTAGTCGAGTTTTTGTCGATTTATTCATTTACATACTCCCCTTTGGATTGCTTACTGAAATGCAAAAATTAGGAGACGGTTGGCATATTTGGCTCGTCATTCCGCTCTCTATGCTTATTTCTTGGGTATTTTTTACTATGGAGCAAATTGGAGAATTTAGCGAAAATCCCTTCGATAACTCTTTAAATGATACGCCTATGTCTGCCATTTGTCGAAATATCGAGATAGATGTCATGGATATACTTGGGGTGGAAAAATTACCTGAAAAAATACAAGCACATGACAATATTTTGCTCTAATTTGCAATCGAAACCAAACAAAAATATAAATGGAATACAGGATAGAAAAAGATACAATGGGGGAAATAAAAGTTCCTGCCGATAAATATTGGGGAGCGCAAACACAGCGTTCTTTGGAAAATTTTACCATTGGTGGTCATAAAATGCCGATAGAGGTCATTCATGCCTTCGCCATTTTGAAAAAGGCGGCAGCATTGGCAAACCATGAACTGGGCGTGCTTCCTGCCGATAAAAAAGATATTATTGCTCAAGTTTGCGATGAAATCTTGACAGGCAAATTGGATAGCGAATTTCCTTTGGTTGTCTGGCAGACAGGCTCAGGCACACAGTCCAACATGAACCTGAACGAAGTAATTGCCTATCGTGCGCATGTATTGCTCGGTGGCTCGCTCATGGACGAGAAGAAAAAACTCAACCCAAATGATGACGTAAATAAGTCGCAATCATCGAATGACACCTTCCCGACTGCCATGCACATTGCCGCCTATTCTTATGTAGTAACGGAAATGTTGCCAAAAGTAAAAGCATTGCGAGATACATTGGACGCAAAAGTTACAGCTTTCAAAAATGTCATCAAAATAGGCAGAACGCACCTCATGGATGCTACGCCACTGACCTTGGGCATGGAGTTTTCGGGCTATGTAGCCCAGCTAAATTACGGAATTAAGGCAATAGAAAGCACTTTAGACCATGTGGCGGAGTTAGCATTGGGCGGCACTGCTGTAGGTACAGGACTGAATGCACCGCAGGGATATGATGTATTGGTGGCAGCGAAAATAGCAGAACTTTCTGGGCAGCCCTTCCGCACAGCCCCAAACAAATTTGAGGCTTTGGCGAGCCATGATGCCTTAGTAGGTATGTCGGGCGCATTCAAGCAGTTGGCGGTGAGCCTGATGAAAATAGCCAATGATGTGCGTTTGCTGGCTTCGGGTCCTCGTTCTGGCATCGGCGAAATTTTGATTCCCGAAAATGAGCCGGGGTCTTCCATTATGCCGGGCAAAGTGAACCCTACGCAATGCGAAGCCCTCACAATGGTTTGTGCGCAAGTCGTAGGCAATGACACTGCTGTAGCAATTGGCGGAATGAATGGTCATTTCGAGCTAAACGTTTTCAAACCCGTCATTATTTTTAATATCCTCATGTCTGCACGTTTGCTTGGCGATGCCTGCGATAGTTTTGATAGGCATTGTGCGGTAGGAATAGAGCCAAATCATACTTTATTGAAGAGGAATTTAGAAAATTCTTTGATGTTAGTAACTTCGTTAAATCCACATATTGGCTACTACAAGTCAGCAGAAATTGCTAAAAAAGCGCACAAAGAAGGGACATCTCTGCGAGAGTCGGCTTTGGCTTTGGGCTATGTAACCAATGAGCAGTTTGACGAGTGGGTAAAGCCCGAAGATATGATTGGCAGTTTGAAATAAAAATAGCATTAATGAAAAAAATTCTTTTGTTAGGTGCGGGACGTTCGTCTTATAGCCTGATTAAGTATCTGTTAGCCAATGCCGCCAAAGAAAATTGGTATGTTACAGTTGGAGATTTTAGCATTGTATTGGCACAGGAAAAAGTGGGTAATCACCCGCAAGGCTGTGCCATTCAGTTCGATATAAATGACAGCGAATTGGCGGATAGTGAGATAAGCAAGACTGATATAGTCATTTCTTTGCTTCCGCCAAGTTTGCATTTCAAGGCAGCACAGGCTTGCCTGAAGTTTGGCAAGCACCTCCTTACTGCATCCTATATTTCTCCCGAAATAAAAAAAATGGAGCATGAAGTAAAGGAAAAAGGGCTTTTATTTCTCAATGAAATCGGGCTTGACCCTGGCATAGACCACCTTTCTGCCATGCAAATCATCGATAGACTCAAAGAAGAAAAAGCAAAAATCTCTGCATTTCGCTCTTATACAGGTGGCTTGGTAGCTCCCGAATACGACAATAATTGTTGGAATTATAAGTTTACGTGGAATCCTCGAAACGTAGTTTTAGCAGGGCAAGGCACAGCCAAATACATCATCAATGGGCAGTACAAATACGTTCCTTACCACCGCTTATTCAATCACTTAGAAGAAATTAGCGTGGATAATTGCGGTGTTTTTGAAGGCTACCCAAATCGAGATTCCCTTGCCTACAGAGAAGCCTATAGCATCGCAAATATTCCTACCTTGCTAAGAGGCACACTGCGAAAAAAAGGCTATTGCCAAAGTTGGAATGCCTTTGTGCAGCTCGGAATGACAGATGATAGCTATGTACTCGAAAATAGCAAAAATATGACCTATCGGGAGTTTACAAACTCTTTCCTACAATACAGTCAAGTGCATCTGGTCGAGGAAAAATTGGCGCATTTGCTCGGCATAAAGACAGATAATGACCTCATTAGGAAAATTGCTTGGCTTGGGCTTTTGGGGCATGAAAAAATCGGCTTGCCTTGCGCTACCCCCGCCGCTATTTTGCAGCAGCTATTAGAAAAAAAATGGAAATTAGAAGAAGGAGACAAAGACATGATAGTCATGCAGCATATTTTTGACTATGAGTCAGCGATAGGTGAAAAGCATACTTTGACTTCTTCTTTGGTGGTAAAAGGTGAGAATGAACAAGATACGGCAATGGCTAAAACTGTAGGGCTTCCTTTGGGAATAGCAGCAAAACTATTGCTACAAGGAAAAATAGACCTCAGAGGCGTGCTAATACCTGTTCATTCACAGATTTACATACCCATTTTGAAGGAATTGGAGGAATATGGTGTAAGATTTTTTGAAAAGCAAAGCTAAATTTTCCCCTTCCTTGTTGTTGCCGCTTTGCTAACAACAACAAGGAAGGGAAAGGCTGTTTTTCATAGCAAAGAAAAATGTCAGAAAGGACAGGATATTAGTGCAGACTTACGGTGGACTGTTTCCATAGTGTAATTCCTTC
>Ga0163144_10010138_pt1 | contig 20135 bp, 13 predicted proteins | sample OliLak19BULKMAT1_FD_123175 | JGI IMG/M metagenome (GOLD analysis project Ga0163144, IMG submission 123175) | Freshwater microbial mat bacterial communities from Lake Vanda, McMurdo Dry Valleys, Antarctica - Oligotrophic Lake LV.19.BULKMAT1 | ecosystem: Environmental > Aquatic > Freshwater >... | reverse complement strand
CGTCAGCGAGGCTCAAGCCGTCGTGCCGACGCCGACTGGCTTCACCCTAAACATCTCACCGTACGCTCGCGTCCTTGAGTACATTGGGACGCCCCAGTTTATGGACGTGCTCTGGGAAGAGTCGTGCGACAATCCTCACCTCCGCGTCCGCGCTCGCAACAAGCCGGCGGTGATGCTGTCGAATAACGCCGACTCGGCCGCCCCGATCGCCAGCTTCACGCTGAGCATCGACGCCTCGCAGCCCTACCTGTTTGGGATCGGCGATGCGGTGTCGGACAACTTCACCAACTTCATCAAAGACACGATTTACACCGACGCAGGCGTCTCGATCACCGGCAGTTCGATTTCTCCCGACGGTCGGACGCTCACGGTCAACTTCGACGGCCTGACCGCAGGCAAGAAGGCGATCTTCAACGTCGACATCGACGCCGAGGACATGGGCATGTTCCCCTTCCCCGATTACCGCATGGCGTTGCTCGGGGCTCCTTACCCTGGCGAGAATCCCACGACGCCCGGCGACTACTCGGCCACGTTCACGAATGCTGCGAGCCCTGTTCCGAACTCCCAAACGCTGACCGGCGAGTTTGAACAGATGACCGAAACGCCGACCTATCATGACTTGGTCATCCGCCCCTATGGCGTGATGGACAAGGTTGAGGTCATCCCGGGCGGCGGTGAAGTTCCCGAGCCGAACAGTTTGGTTCTCGCGATGGGCGGACTGACAGCCTTGGCGGTTCGTCGGATTCGCCGCGCCGCGGCCTGAGCCGACGGCGGCTCGCTCAGATTTCCACTCCCCAAAGGCGAGGCGGCATTGGCTGCCTCGCCTTTTTTTGCTGCGTAGTTCCAATTCGTCAAAGATTCGGAATGCACTGCGCAGGAGAACTGCAAAGTTCCAAGATTAACCACCAAGACTCCAAGGCGCTAAGGAAGCACCAAGAAATCAATTGTGAAGAAACAGTGATCGACGATTCCGAAATTCACTTCCTGTCCCCCTGCTTGGTGCACTTCTTCGTGCTTTTGTGCCTTGGTGGTTGAGCATTGAAACGCGTCCCTTGGCCTCGTGGCGCGGTTGTTTATTCGACTTTGCAGTACTCCTGAATATGCTGCGCTCGTTCCGCCTGCTAGCGGCCCCGCGTTTGACGGTTGGATAGGGTGCGGAAACCATGGCAAACTTTGCGGCTTCTTTCGGCCGCAACGAATGCTCCTCGCGCGCCGTTTCTGCGGATTTCTCCTGAAATAGGGAAAGTGCGGGTTCGCCCCCATCCGATTACTCCGAGTGGGCAAACCGTAGGTCGCGTTGCGAACCCGTTATCGCATCGAACGACGACCACCGGCAGGGCGAACGACTTGAGGCGACTCAGCACCAAGTCGGGGGACGCCAGGCCGACACGAACTTATAGGGGGAATCTGGAATGAAACTGGCTACCTGGGGGAGCGCTGCGCTGGCAGTATGTCTCGCCATGGGCGGCGCTGCGCCGCTACTCGCTCAACAGAGCGGATCGATCGCAGCTTCTAGCATGGCCTCGGAAATGGAGGACTCGAACTACGGGTCGTACGACTCCTGCAATACTTGCTCGACCGGTGGGTACGGCGCCGACGGCCTGCTTGGCGGTCTGGGCGATCGCAACATGCAGCTCGTCTTCGGAGCGGAGTACATCTACGCTCAAGCGACGTTCAGCGAAGCCTTGGCCTACGTCGAGCAGAATGCCATCGAAGGGGGCGAGACGTGGCACCAGATCGACTTCGACTACAACTCGTCGTACAGCTTCTACGGCGGCTTGTATCTTCCTGATTGCGGCGGCTCGGTCATCTTCGACTACACCCGCATGACCAGCGACGGCGACTATGCCGCTAGCGAGTCGACCGGCATCGACATCTTCGGACCGTTTGAAATCGACGGCAACATCGAAGGGCACGCCGACGTCGACCTCAATTCGTACGACTTGTCCTTTGCCAAGACGATCCCGCTCGGCTGCCTCCTCGGCGCTGCCGGTTGCGGCGATTCCTGCGACGACACTTGCTGCGACGACGGATCGTGCGGCGCGGGCTGCGGCGGCGGTTGGTGCCCCGCGTGGGACATCACGTGGTCGGGCGGTATTCGCTACGCCAACGTCGGTTGGGGCAATCAAATCACGGCGTTTGATCCCTTCGCGAACGTTCCGACAGTCATCGACTCGGCGAACACCACGCTCGACTTCGACGGCTTCGGCGGTCGCGTCGGCCTCATGGGACGCCGCTACATCGGCAAGCGCGGGTTGTTCAGCGTCTATGGTCGCGGCGATTGGTCGCTGTTGTTCGGCAACGTCGACATCGAAACGATCGTCACGAACCAGGCTGGCTCGGCCTTCTTGCGGACGAGCAACGACATCACCGTGCCTGTCACCGAGATCGAACTCGGCGCCTCGGCCCACTTGGGCCAGCACGCGACGTTGTCGGCTGGTTACTTCTGGTCGGCTTGGCATGACCTCGGGATGAGCCCCGAGTATGCCTTCGATCAGTTCCAGATCAGCCACTATGACGACGCCAACATCCTCGGCTGGAACGGCCTCTTCGGTCGCGTAGAAGTGGCGTTCTAAGCAGGTCGAGAGTCGGCTTAGCAGCTAACTCGATGCGAAATAAAACAGGGCCAGTCACTCCGATGGAGCGACTGGCCCTGTTCGTTGTTTGATAATCAGCGTTCGATTCGGCGTTGCTTCACGAGACGCGCGCAAACGCACGGAGCCTATAGGCCTAGAAGGAAGCAGATGAGCGGCCGCGACTTAGGCGACGCCGCCGACCATCAAGCGATCACGCTTGGCGCGACGCTCGGCCCGCAGACGGGCGCGACGCTTCGTCTCGCTCGGCTTCTCGTAGAACTCGCGAACGCGGATTTCCTTCTTGATGCCGCTGCGCTCGACGAGCTTCCGGAACCGACGGACAGCCTCTTGGGCCGTCTCTTTGTCACGCAATGTCAACTTAACCACGCCGAATTGCCTTTCGTCCACATCGACTCTAGATGCCGTCAACGTGCCCAGAGGAGGGCTAACTCGTTGACGGGAAACTACTAAGGTAGCATCGGCTGGTCGGGGCGTAAAGGCCGAGGATTCGGCCGCCCCCCTCCGCAAGGGAATACCTTGCCCATCCGGAACAACCGGCAATTGCCCGACAGAAGCGAAGCCCGTCGAGCCCGAATCGGGTTCTCACGCCCCGGCGAAGGAGCCGATTCGTAGGTTGTCGGCGATCGATGGGTTCCGGGTCGCCCCTCCCCAGCTACGGGCGTTCGTCATGAGCGAGACGGAGCAATCCAACATCATTCATGCGTTGGACTTGCGCCACGACGAGGCGCTGGAGTCGCTTGCCGAACTCGATCGGCAGGTCGAGCAGGCAATGGCCCTGATTCGGCCCCCAGCCGCGGTCGTAACGCCGGCGCCGACGGGTCGGAAGAAGGGGGCCGCCGCCTAACGTCGATCGAGGTGGCCCGACTTGTTGATCGCCCTCAGGAGCCGGATCCCGAGCATCCCGCTTAGGATCATGCCTGCCAGCCCCGGGGCGGAGGCGCCGTCGAGCGGCCAGAACCAGAAAGGCCAGACGTTATTGGTGACCAGCAATACCGAGCCAATGAACAGGGCGCTGGTGAGCATGCCCAGCACGAGCCGGTTCACCGACGGCTCCAAGCCGCGGTGATCAAGGTGGACGTCGAACCGCCCCGTCTGCACCTGCTGCAGGATGTCGCGCATCCGCCGCGGAAAGACCTCGGCGAGTTGCTCCAGCTCGTAGGCGATCCGCCGCATTTTGCGGAACTGGCGCGTCGGCGAGATTCGCCGGGCCATCATCTTCTTGCGATACGGCTTGAGGATTTGCATCAGGCTGAAATCAGGGACGAGCCGCTTGCCGGTCCCTTCGAGCATCACGAGGACTTTCAACAGCATCGTCATCGCCGCGGGCAGCACGATGCGATGGCGGCGCATCAGTTCGAACATCTCGCGAAGGGCCGCAGCGAGCTCGAAGCTTTCGGCCGGCTGGTGTCCGAACTGTGCGATAAAGTCGGCCAAGTCGATGGCGAGCGCCGATTCGTCGAGTCCCGGCGGCGTCGCGCCGACGCGGATCACAATCGAACCGAGCCGCTGACTGTCCTGCTCAACGATAGCGAGCAAGAACTCCTCGATATCTTCGCGGAGCGAATCGTCGATGCGGCCGACCATGCCATAGTCGAGCAGTCCGAGGCCCACGTTCGGCACCAACACTAGATTCCCGGGATGGGGATCGGCATGGTAGAAACCGTGCCGAAAGATCATCTCCAAGTAGAGGTCGGCGCCCTGACGAGCGATCGCCGAGAGCTCGACCCCGCACTCGGCCAGCTTCTGCGGCGACGACAGCGGCGTCCCTTCGAGCCACTCCATCACCAAGACGCGGTCGGTCGAGTATTCGGCGAACGGTTTCGGGATGCGGACGAGCGGGCTGCCATTGAAGAGACGCCGGAATTCCTCCATGTGGCGCCGTTCGCGTTCGAAGTCGAGCTCGCGCCGCAGCGCGCGTTGGAACTCCGCCACGCTGGCGCAAGGTTGGTATGGCGCCAGTTCCGGAATCATCTCGGCGAGCTGCGCGAGTCCCTGCAAAATGTCGAGATCGACCCGGACGCGGCGCGAAATGTCGCGGCGCTGGACCTTCACGGCGACTTCTTCGCCCGTGACGAGTCGCGCGCGATGGACCTGGCCGATCGACGCCGAGGCGACAGGAATCTCGTTGAACTCCGCAAAGACGTCAGTCAGCGCGCAGCCAAGCTCTTCTTCGACGAGTTGCCTCACCACGTCAGGTGCGTCGGGAGGCACGCTGGTCTGAAGTTTTTCGAGTTCCTCGGCCAGCTCGCGTCCCACGGTATCGGGGCGCGTGCTCATGATTTGGCCGAGCTTGATGAACGTCGGCCCCAGTTCCTCCATCGCCAGCCGAATCCGCGTTTCGCGACTGGCGTCGGCGAGGACCTGGCCGGTGCGATTCTTCAGCAAACCCTTGCCAAACGAGAACTCAAAGCGGCTGAGCCAGCCGGCCAGCCCGTATTTGCTGAGGATCGACAGAATCTCCCGCCAACGGTTGACGTTGCGATAAACTTGGGGGATGGCGCCGATACGCATGCGATGGTCTCGTGACGGGTCGCGCGGTAGGCTGATGCCGGCAGACCAACTTTTCATTGTACTCGGCTGCGGGCGGACCCGCTATTTGCGGCCTGGGCGGCACGATTCGTCTTTTCGAGGAAACATGATGCGAACGCTTGTTTTCACGCTCATCTCTTGCGCTTACTTATGCACCTTCTTCGTCTTCACAACGCCGATCTTGGCTGGCGAACCGCTCAAGGCGATGACCTTCAATCTCCGCTTGGCAACCGGCGACGACGGCGAGAACGTCTGGAGCAAGCGCAAGGATTTTGCCGTCAAGGTGATTCGCGATGCGAATCCCGATGTGCTCGGCGTTCAGGAGGCGCAACCGATCCAGGTCGACGAGCTTGTCGCGGCGCTGCCGGAATACGTGAACGTCGGCGTTAGTCGGCGACCCGACGGGAGCGACGAGTTTTCGGCGATCTACTTCCGGCGCGATCGGTTCCATTTGAGCGACGCTGGGACGTTTTGGCTCTCCGACACGCCGACCGTTCCTGGTTCGACGACCTGGGGCAACAGCCTGCCGCGAATCGCCACCTGGGTCCGACTATTCGATCGGACTGATCAGCGACGCCTCATTGTCATCAACACTCACTGGGATCACGAGTCGCAACCTGCGCGGTTCAACAGCGGCAAGTTGCTGGCCACGCGGGTTCATGAACTGAGCGGCGACGCCGAGCCGGTGATCGTCATGGGCGACTTTAATGCGATGCCGAACAACCCCGCCATGGTGGCGCTCGTCGAACAAGGCGGACTGCGCGACACGCTAAGCGTCGCCCATCCCGACGAGACGAACATCGGCACCTTCAACGGCTTCGGCCGTACGCCGAACGGACCGAAGATCGACGCGGTGCTCGTGTCGCCGCAGTGGCAAGTCGAGGATGCCGCGATTATTCGGACGCGCGACGGCGAACTGTTTCCGTCAGATCATTGGCCGGTGACGGCGACCGTTAGCTTGCCGGAAGCGACTCATTGACGCGGTGAACGAAGCTGCGACCAGCAGCTACGCAGGGATCGTCGTCCACGTTTCAATCGACGGGGACTTTACACTTCGTTGATCTCTTACGTTTCTTGCTTATGGCATCGCCATGGCGCGCCTATTCGCCGGCAGATACGTCAAAACCGTTCGTCGCATCTCATTGTCGCTCAATGCGTTGCCATCGCGATCGCCAATCGCAACTGTCGGTTTTCACAACCCTACGGACGGGCTCGTCCAATCGGATGCGATCTCGCTAGTAGCGCGCCATGGAAATGGTAAAATGATGCCCAGCGTCGTTTTTTCCACAGGTTTTTAATAGGAGACTCATGTGAGCCAGGAAAAAGGTTCGGACAGCGATAGTGAAGATCACAGTAGACGCGGCGTTTTCGGCGAAGAGCCGGGAGCGCCGCGCCGGAAGATTGTGGGACCGGCCTGCAAGGCGGTCTTTCAATTCGCGAAGTTCATGATCACGCTGCCGATCACCCTCGTGCGTGGACGCCGAGGGAAAATGGATGAGGTGACCGTTTACTCGGCCCATCCCAGCTTCTTCTTGTGGCTGCTGATTGCAATCGGCTTTACTTCGAGCGCGATTGTCACGCGCTATCCGCAAGAGGCGGGTCTGCTCGGATGGATCTACGTCTGGGCGTTGCTCTACTTCCTGGTGATGCTGATGTACGACATCAGCGCCCGCAAGCTAGGGCTCTGGACGTTGATCTTCGCCCTGATTTGGTTGGGCTCGAAATATGTCGAACACATCAAGGACGTCGCCGTACTCGGCTCGGTGTTCGAGTACCTCGCGGCGCTCAAACCGGAATATGATCCCGGCACCGGAACCGCGCTGAGTTGGCTACTGCTGTTGCCGTGGTTTGGATCGCTGCTTCACATGGCCCTCAACGGGCGGAAGCGGTTCACGCCGAATGAAATCGGCGAGTTCCACTTCGGCGAAGGGAGCGAGTTGACCGATCGGACGGGCCTGCGGTTCCGGACGAAGTACCGCGACGTGCTCGAGACGATTCTAACGCTCGGCGGCGGCGATTTGATTGCCGTCGACAACCATCAGAACGTCATCAAACGTTGGGACAACGTCGTGGGGCTCTACTTCCTCTGGAAGGACCTCGACCGCGTGTTGCATCAGCGAGCCGCGGTGATGGACATGGGCGAGGAAAAAGTGGCCGTTGCTCAGTGACGTAGTTTCCAGCCCCGAAGGGGCGGCATGATGTAGCCAGGGGGCGCGAGCCCCTGGTTTCGGGCCGTCCCAATGCCTTGAGCCCCGTGAGGGGCGACATCGCTCGTCGTGTTCATGGAGAATAACGTCGCCCCTCACGGGGCTTAGAAACATGATGAGCTCTTGACCAGGGGCTCGCGCCCCTGGCTACATGATGCCGCCCCTATCGGGGCTGACGGAAGATGCATCCTCCTGAGCATCTCTAATCGCGTCACCCGATCTGATACGTTGTTCTTAAGTTCACTTTGGAAAACCAGGGGGCCGTTGCAGACCGACTCGTCGGCTGCAACGGCCCTGATGAATGACTCACACTGAAATTGTTGAAGCGCCGCAGCGAACTCACGCCTGGCTGTTGGTGCTCACGCTGGTCGGCGTCGACTACTTCAGCACGCTCGCCTATCTCCCGTCGATGGCCGTGGCAGCGGCTGGGCCATTGGCTCCGCTCGCCGCCGGCGGCGTGGTGCTCGTCACGTTTCTGTTGGCGCTGCCGATCTATTGGTATGTCGTGGGGCGTTCGCCCGACGGCCGCGGCGCCACGGGTTTGCTCGAAGATCTGACTCCCGGCTGGCGGGGAAAGATGATCGTGCTGACGCTGCTCGGGTTTGCGGCGGCCGACTTCGTGATCACGCGGAGCTTGTCGCTCGCTGACGCGGCGATTCATCTCATTCACAATCCGCACGGGCAACGTCTGCTCGCGCGGTTGCCGCAGACGTTTTTGGGCGAAGACCCGGCGTCGTGGTCGTGGTGGGAGCGCGCGGCGGCGCTCATCATGGCGCCGCAGGTGGCGGTGACGCTCGGGTTGTCGATCGTCTCGTTCGGCTTGTGGCAGTTGATCAAAGATGGGCTGTCGCGGCGGATGTTGTGGACGACGGCGCTGGCGACGCTGGTCTATCTCACGCTGGTGGCGATCGTGATCGTCAGCGGTCTGGCGTATCTTGGGCGTCATCCGGAGATCTGGGAGGCGACTGTTGCGTCGTTGCGTGTCGGCGACGACGCCGCGGGCGAGTCGATCGGCTGGCGTTGGGAATGGTTGAAGATCGTGCTTTGGTCGTTTCCGCAGATGGCGCTCGGCTTAAGCGGTTTTGAAATGATCATGACCGTCGCGCCGCAGGTGCGGGGGAGGGGGGATGACACGCCAGAGCAGCCGGTCGGCCGGATTCGGAACACGCGGAAGCTGATGCTGACGGCCGCGTCGGTGATGGCCGTCTACCTCGTGAGTGCGGTGTGCGTCACGTCGTTGCTGGTGCCGCGGGCGGCGCTGGTGGCGGGCGGCGAGGCGGAACATCGCGCGCTGGCATACCTGGCTCATGGATCCCTGCTAGCCGACGGGGCGAGCGGCGAGGCGCTCAACCCGCTCTTCGGCGAGAACTTTGGCGACGTCTTTGATCTGTCGACGGCGCTGATTCTCTGCCTCGCGGGGATCAGCGTGACGCTGGGGCTGAAGAACCTGCTGCCGCATTACCTGCATCGCCTGGGGATGGAAGTCGGTTGGGCGGGGAAGGTCGGCGCGATTCTCCACCTGCTCAATGCGATCATCTTGATCGTGACGGTGGTCTTCCGGGCCAGCCCGTCGTCGCAGCAATGGGCGTACGCAACCAGCGTGCTCGTGCTGCTCGGCGGCGCCGCGATCGCTGCCGCCCGTGATCTGTTGTTGCCTGAGAAACGGACATTCGGCCGAGTGTTGGGCGGCGGGCTGGCAGCCCTCGGGGCGGGATTCTTCTTCGGCTTGACGGGGCTGACGGTGCTGATCAATCATTCGGGGATCACGATCGCGTTGGCGTTCGTTGCGTCGATTGTCGTCAGTTCGTTCATCTCGCGGTGGATCCGCAGCACCGAGTTGCGGTTCGAGGGCTTCAGTTTTGTGAATCTGGAGTCGGAGCGGCGGTGGGCGGAGCTTTCGCGACTCGGGCCGCGGGTGCTCGCTCCTCATCGTCCCGGCTTGATGTCGCTAGCCGACAAGCGTCGCACGCTGCTGCGCGACTATCGACTCGCGGCGGACGAAGAAGTGTTGTTCGTCGAAGCGACGCTCGGCGACCCGAGCGACTTCTATCAACGGCCGCTGATGAGCGTGGAGCGCGATGACGGCATCGAAGTGATCCGCGTCTCGCACTGCGTTAGCGTCGCCCACGTCCTAGCGGCGATCTGCCTGGAGATGTGCGACGACGAGGCGCCACCGCCGGAGATTATTTTTGGCTGGTCGAACGAGGCGCCGCTCGCGGCGAACTTGAACTTCCTGCTCCTTGGCGAAGGAAATGTCCCGTGGATGGTGCGGGAGCTGGTGCTGAACGCGGGGCTCGAGCCGCATCGTCAGCCGCGGATTTTGATCGGGTGAGCGCGTCACCGTTCGGGTAGTGTGCCTGCAGTACCAGGATGATCCATCTGCTATCAGCCCCGGAGGGGCGGCATCATGTAGCCAGGCGCGCGAGCCCCTGGTTTCGGGCCGTTCTGACAGCCTGAGCCCCGTGAGGGGCGACATCGTTCTCAACGACCGCGACGAGCGATATCGCCCCTCACGGGGCTTAGGAACATGATGACGCTCATGACCAGGGGCTCGCGCCCCTGGCTACACATGTCGCCCCTCCGGGGCTCAAATCAGACACATAGACCTCTTCAAGGGAGAGAGAGCCGCAAGATTCCAATGTGGAACTCTGGACTAAATCGCCATCGCCCGATGCGCGACGCGTCGACGAACGCGGTTGATGGCGAATAACGCCATCACTGCGATACAGGCCGAAGCCGGCTCCGGTACGGCGGCGACCGACGCCGTCGCCGACGTGACGCCGAAATTCCGCTGCCACGTGAGGTAATCGGCCCCCGTCATCGTCCCGGCGGCGAAGCCGCTCTTCCAGACGGTCAGGTCTGCGTTGTTCACGACGCCGTCATTGTTGAAGTCACCGGCAATCGGCGTCGAGGGGGTGAGGGCCGGCGCAAAGAAGAGATTGCTGGAGATATTGGTGAGGCCCGTGTTCCACTCGATAACGTCGGCCAGCTTCACCGTGTTCAGGTTGAGGATGGCTGCGACGTCGGACTTTAAGACGCCGCCGACGTAAAGGCCATTGTAGTCGGCGTTGTAAAAGAACTTGTCGCCGTCGCGGGAACGCTCGAACTGATTGGCGATGATCGCCGTCGTAAGCGGGCCAAGGCTGGAACCGGCGAGATGCGTTTCAGCGAGGGCGGCGACAATCGCGTCAACGTTGTTGATACTGTTGGCGTAGAGCGTCTTCAGCGCGTTGCGGGTCGCCGCGTCGGTCGGCAACTGATTGAAACTGGCGAGCAGCGGCAGGTCGTAGGCGACCCGCAGCTCGTTGTAGTCGACGATGCCGTGATCGCGGCCGCGCTGGATGTCGACGGCCATCAGGTCGGTCCCGCCGGCGCCGGGGGGGCCGAACATGACGTTGCGAATCGAGTCGACGATCTTCAGGTCGATCTCCTGCGACTGTTGCAGCGAGGCGCCCATCAGCACCTGGTCGACGAGCGCCGGGTTGTTGGTGATTTGGTTCGGATTGAAGAAGGCGCTGGCGAACGTCATTGAGCCGGTCGCCTGGCTATTGTTGTTCGCCAGCAGCAAGCTGTCGCCGAGAGCACTATGGCCGAACCGGTAGACGGCGTGCGAGAACGAGTTGGTGATCGAGCCGTCCTCGTCGGGACGGTAGACATAGGCCTGAGCAGTGGGGGCGTTGCTCCCCATGAGCGCCGGCAGGAACTCGTTGTAGGTAATCGCCTGGATCTCGGCGCCGACGAGCTTGCGGGCGAGATTGTACTGCTCCTGCGCGTTGAGACTTGGTTTGAGGATCGCGATGCGATCGACGAGCCGATTGTGCTCGCGCATGAAAACCGTCTGCAGCGAGGTAAGGAGCAGGTTTTCGTTGGCGCGAACGTCGCCGGCGAGGAAGAGTTGGTTCGCGGGGGTGGGGCCGTTGTTTTGGTTCGACAGGCCGCCGGTGTTGTAGGGGAGCAGATTGTTGGCGCTCGTGATCAACTTAGCGCCCGTTCCGCCGTTGCTTCGCAAGGCGGCGGCGCGCGCGTTGCTCGAACCGTAGATCTGTGAGCCGTCAATCCATGCCGAGACTTCGTTGACTTGTTCGCGATCGCCGTTGGTGACGAAGTTTGATCGCGTGAACGCGATCGGGTTCGGCCCCAACGGATCAGTCGGACTGTCGATCGTTATGGGAGCAGATCCGTTGGTCGCGGCGCCGGCGCTCGTCGTTGACAAGCTCATGTCGTGATCGAGAAACTGCCCCCAACCCCAGATATAGTCGCTCAAACTGCGCGCACTCGGCGTGCTGACGGTTTGCTTCGAAACGGTGTTCGAGATCGTCCGGGCGTTGGGCCGCGTGGGGGGCAAGAGGATGCCGCCGTGAATCCCCTGATAGTCGGTGAGATAGTTGATCCGAATCAGCTGTTGGCCAGCTTTGCCCCGATTAATTTGAATGTGATTGTACGAACCGTCGATCGTGCGATCGGCGGCGGTCGCGGTCAGCGTGGGATCGAGAGTGGAGAATCCGCCGGCGGCGAGGGCCAGCGGGAGCGTCAGCGCGAATCGCCGTAGAGCGTGGTGCAACAATTCTCAGTTCCGCGTCAAAGGTGCAATCGTGCGTGGCTGCAGAGGGATCGACGGGCGGCCTGCGCCTGAAAAACCCTCTTGGCGACCAACTTTCAGTCTAGTTGTCGCTGCCGATCGAACAATGAAATTGAGCGCTTGAGGCGGGTTTCCCGCGCCCAATTGTGCGGATTACACGGGGCTTCGGCGGGCGTACGGCTCTGGCGGAGAAAGCATCTTGAGAACAGTCAGCAACAGTTCTTACTCTCTTCCGGCTCCCTGCCCCTTGAGGGGAGGGCTGGGGAGGGGGCAGAACCCTGGTACCCGCCGCGATCACCCCTCCCTAACCCTCCCCATCAAGGGGAGGGGACCTCCGGGTTTATTGTTTGCCCGCAGTGCGGCAGCGGCAAATGACTAAGCTTCCGGAGACGGAGTCTGAATTGGGCGTACGCAGCGTCAGTTGTGGGAGGCGTTGCCGTTGGTTTCGCTGTTGAGATGGCGGCGAAGGTACGTCGCCCGCTCGATGTTGCGATCAGCCTGGTCGAGTTCGACGCCCGAAAGCTTCTGCAAGTGGGCCGGCTGCGTGTGAATTAGCAGCTTGTTGACCGTTGGGATCGCGAGATCGCCGATGAGGCCGAGATTGATCCCCATCCTGACGCTCGAGAGGAGATGCATCGTCTCCTCGCTGCTGATCGTCTGCGCGGTTCGCAAGATGCCGAACGCGCGGCTCACTCGATCGTGGAGCGTCTCTTGGCTGTTCTCGATCAGGAAGCTGCGGGCCTGGCGTTCGTAGTCGATGAGCACCGGCACCACGTCGGCGACCTTCTTGGCGAGTTCCTCTTCGGTCTGGCCGAGGGTGACTTGGTTGCTGATTTGGTAGAAGTCGCCCGTCGCTTGCGAGCCTTCGCCATAGAGGCCGCGGACGGCGAGGTTGATCTTGTGGAGGCTCTTGAAGACCTTTTCGATCTGCCGCGTGATCGCCAGCGCCGGCAAGTGAAGCATCACGCTCACGCGGACGCCGGTGCCGGTGTTCGTCGGGCAGGCGGTGAGGTAGCCGAGCCGTTCGTTGTAGGCGTAGGTGAGTTGCTCCTCAATCATGTCGTCGAGCTTCGTCGCCTGTTCCCACGCTTCGTTGAGCGCGAGCCCACTGTGCATCACCTGGATCCGCAGATGATCTTCCTCGTTGATCATCACGCTGAAGCGTTCCGACGGATCGACGACGACCGCGCGGGCGCCTTCGCTCTGCGCATGCTCGCGGCTGATCAACTGGCGTTCGACCAGGAACTGGCGATCGACCTCGGGGAGTTCGCTCACCTTGAGGTAGAGCGACTCGGCCGGCGCCTTGCCGGCGGTCCGCAACGACTCGACGCGGCCATGGAGAATCCGCTCGATCTCGGCGCGGTCGGCGTCGTTCGCTCGCGAGATGAACGGAAAGTCGGCCAAATTCCGCGCCAGCCGGATGCGGCTTGAAATCACGATGTCGGACTCGGGGCCAGAGCCCCGGAGCCATTCACCGCTCGTGCTGGCGAGATCGTCGAGAGTCATGGAAGCGTAAGTTGCTGAATGCTAGTTGTTAGTTAGGTTGGTATCTGAATTGAGAGTGGCATGTAAGTCACCGGCTTCGCCGATGGACGCAGCAGAATTCTGGCTTGCTTAAACTTCGTCCACCGGCGAAGCTGGTGGCTTTCATAATTGCATCCAGCATCCTTCTCATTCGCCCTTCGCTTCGCGGAAGCCGGCTTCGATTTCGCGGATCTTGTCGCGAATCTCCGACGCCCGTTCGTATTCTTCGGAACTGACTGCCTCTTTCATGTCGCGGCGGAGGCGAATCAGTTGCGTCTGCTGGTCGGCGCCATGCGGGCAGCGTTTGGGCACTTTGCCGACATGCTGCGTCTGGTCGTGGATGCTCATCAGCAGCGGTTCGAGTTCCTTCTCGAAGAAGACATAGTCGTGCGGGCAACCGAGCCGGCCTTGCTTGCGGAACTGCAGGAAGGTAATGCCGCAGACGGGGCAGGCGCGTTGGTCGAGGCGGGCGAGTTCGTCCGCCGTTTCGCCGACAGCCAGATGCTGAGCCAACAGTCCTGCCATTGCGGGCATCGTGTCCTGCGCTTCGTCCTGCGCGGGGGCGAGGAACGATCCAGCGCACTCTTCGCAGAGGTGGAGCTCGCTCGGCTCGCCATCAACCAGATCGGTGATGTGAAAGGTGGCGGGGCGGTCGCACTTTTGGCATTTCATCGTTGAGTCTCCTGACAGCGCAAGGCGAGCGGCTTCCAAAGAATCGGCTGCGCGTTGATCCCCAAGAGGCGACAACGAGCGAACCTCATCAGCGCTGCGCCCCTCTCTTCTGTGCGAATGCGATCCGGCTCGTGCTTTGTCGTTACCCAACCTAAGCTGGTCAAAGCACGCTAGACGCCGCCCGCGCTGCAGAATCCGCTCCACGCTATGGGGATTCTAGCCGTGGGGGGGGTAGTGTCAAGCTAAGCGTCAGCGACGATAAGCCGTTGCGCTGTTTGGACATGGGTCGCCGCGCGAGGCGAAGTTGTGGGCCTTCTCTGGGGGTGATAAAGTGACGCTTGCAGACTGCGGAGCATGGGAATTGGGCCCCTCGGGCCTGGGGGGAGCCGGGCGCTGGCGAAGCGCAGCGCCGAGCGCTCGCCCGTTGCCGTCGTTCCCCGCCCGCCGCCCCCATCAGGTTTGGACAATTCATGGCCCATCTTCCCTCGCTCGAGCGGTTCGTCGAACTCGCTCAAGGCGCCGATTTTGTTCCCGTTTATCGTGAACTGCTGAGCGATGCCCTCTCGCCGGTGCAAGCGTTCCGCCGGCTCGATCGCGGCCAGGCCGCCGGCCTCTTCGAAAGTGTGATCGGCGGCGAAAAGGTTGGCCGCTATAGCTTTGTCGCGAGCGATCCCTTCTTGCTGCTGGAAGCACGCGGCACGCGCGTGAAGGTGAGCCGCCGCAACGCCGCGGGCTCGAAAGAGGCGTGGGAATCGGAAGAGCTCGAAGTTCCCAACCCGCTTGAGACGCTGCGCGAGCAGGTGCAAGCAGTGCAGGTCGTCCACCTGCCGGAACTGCCGCCGTTCATCGGCGGCGCCGTCGGCTACGCCGGCTACGACACCGTCCGTTACGTCGAACGCCTTCCCAACGCGCCGACCGACGACCGCAGCCTTCCCGATCTGGCGTTCGGGCTGTTCGATCACATGGTCGTCTTCGATAACGTTCGAAAGACGGTTCACGTGCTAGCGCTCGCCGATCTGCGTGGAGCGGAAGACGACGACGAGATCGCCCGCCGACACCAAGCGGCTTGCAAACGGGTCGACGGTTACATCGCGGCGCTGAACGCCCCAGACGATGGCCTGCAGCTGGCCGACATCGACGCCCGTGGGCCGGTGACGCTCCCCTACAAATCGAACTTCACGCAGACCGAGTTCGAGCAGGCGGTCCGCAAGTGCGTCGAGTACATTCGTGCCGGCGATATCTTTCAGGTCGTCATCTCGCAGCGGCTGGCGATCGACTTCGACTGTCCGCCTTTCGAGCTCTACCGCACGCTGCGGGTGGTGAACCCCAGCCCGTTCATGTTCTACCTACGGATGCCGGGGACAACGCTGGTGGGGAGTTCGCCGGAGATCATGGTCCGCGTCGTCGACGGCCTGACGACGGTGCGACCGCTGGCCGGCACGCGACCGCGCGGCGCCAACGAAGAAGAAGACGCCCAGCTCGCCGCCGATCTGCTCGCTGACCCGAAGGAATGCGCTGAGCATGTGATGCTCGTCGACCTCGGCCGCAACGACGTGGGACGCGTGGCAAAGTTTGGCTCAGTTGAAATCTCCGACGTCATGGTGATCGAACGTTACAGCCACGTGATGCACATCACTTCGAACGTCACCGGCCAGTTGCGCGACGACTGCGACGCGTTCGACGCGCTGGCGGCCTGCCTGCCGGCAGGGACCGTCTCGGGGGCCCCGAAGGTGCGAGCGATGGAGATCATCGACGAGATCGAACCCCACCGCCGCGGCCCCTACGCGGGAGCGGTCGGCTACATCGACTTCGCCGGCAACATGGATACCTGCATCGCGCTGCGTACGGTGGTGCTCAAAGACAAGAAAGCCTATGTCCAAGCCGGCGCCGGCATCGTCGCCGACAGCATCCCGGCGATGGAGTACCAAGAAACGCTCAACAAAGCCCGCGGCTTGCTCAAGGCGATCGAAGTGACCAAGCGGCGGGTGAAGAAGGACTAAAGGGGGATTAACCACCAAGGCACGAAGACACGAAGGAAGTCACAAAGAAATGCATGTTGTTGCACCGCTAATTGACGCTAATGACCGCTAATGGTTGTTGAATATTCATTAGCGTCTTATCAGCGTTCATCAGCGGCGCCCAAAACTGCCTTAATTTTATTACCTTCTCTTCGTGTCTTCCTTCGTGCCTTGGTGTCTTGGTGGTTAACTTAAGAAAATGAAATCTCTCGCCGGTCAATTCCTCGTCGCGTCGCCCCACCTGAAGGATCCAAACTTCTCGCGGGCCGTCGTGCTAATGCTGCAGCATGAAGAGCAGGGGGCCCTCGGCGTGATCATCAATCGCCCCGGCGATAAAACGGTCGACGATGTCTGGAAGATGATCGGCAACGACCCCGTCGACAGCGACGAACCAGTCTACGTCGGCGGACCGGTACCGGGTCCGCTCATCGCGCTCCACAATCAGAAAGAATTCGCCGAGAAGGAGATTCACCCGAAGCTCTTCATGTCGATGCAGAAGGATGCGATCGACCTGCTCGTCCGCCGCACGGGCGCCAAGTACCGCCTCTTCAGCGGCCACTCCGGCTGGGGAGGCGGCCAGCTCGAAGAGGAACTGCAGGTCGGCGGCTGGCTCACCTCGCCGGCGCGGGTAAGCGACATCTTTGCCGACCCCGAGGGAATCTGGAAACGGGTCTGCAACGAGATTGGCCTACGGATTGTCGCGCCGAATCTCCCCGACGATCAACGGCCCCCAGACGCCAGTTTAAACTGAGCAGAATCCCTCTGCGCCTCCGCGCCTCTGCGTGAGACGAATCAAACAAAACTTTCTCGCAAAGCCGCGAAGACGCAAAGGAAGCGCAAAGAAGAAGGGAATTACGTCGGACTGTTCCGATCTTCTATCAGATCTTAGTGCAATTACTCTGCGCCTCCGCGCCTCTGCGAGAGACCATAAAAACCTCTCGCAGAGGCGCAGAGACGCAGAGAGAGGGATGCGGAGCCCCTTTTTTCTTCTTTGCGCGTCCTTTGCGTCTTCGCGGCTTTGCGAGAGACAAATAAGCCCGCCAACCGCAAACGGCCGCCTTGCCACGGCCGAACCGTGCGCAAATTTCGACAAGCTTTGCCGAGGATTGACGGTCGCTGGCGCTACGTCGTCCCTCTCCCGGCGGGTATGATAAAGGACGGCAGCGGCCGCGCCAACTGGCGAGCCCGCTGAGACTTCCGACTCACTCCGAGGGTCAGCGGATGGCTCGTCGTGGGACTTTTCATTTCCCCTTATCGCTTGTCATCGTCGCGATCGCTTCATTAGCGGCAAGCGGCGGGTCCGCGCGCGCTGAAGCAATCAGCTTCAACCGCGACGTGCGGCCGATCTTGTCGGACAAATGCTTCGCTTGCCACGGCCCCGAAGCGGCGTCGCGCAAAGCGGGCTTCCGGCTTGACCAGCGCGAAAGCGCCATCGCCGAAGCCGAATCAGGCATGACGCCGGTGGCCCCAGGCGATCCCGACGCGAGCGAGTTGATCGCGCGGATCACCAGCGATGACGAGTCGCTTCGGATGCCGCCGGCGAACAGCCACAAGACGCTCACGCCGGAGGAGATGGAAACGCTCCGTCGCTGGATTGCCGAAGGTGCCGAGTGGCAAGCCCATTGGTCGTTCGCACCGCCAGTGAAGCACGAGCTGCCGACGGTTGCTCACGAGCATTGGCCGCGCGGCACGATCGACCGCTTCATCCTCGCGCGACTCGAACAAGAAAAACTGACGCCCGCCGTCGAGGCCGATCGCGTCACGCTGTTGCGACGCGTCACGCTCGATCTCACCGGCCTGCCGCCGACGCCGGCGGAGGTTGACGATTTCCTCGCCGACAATCGCGCCGACGCCTACGAGCGCGCGGTCGATCGGCTCCTCGCGTCACCGCGCTATGGCGAACACATGGCCCGCTTCTGGCTCGACGCCGCGCGCTACGGCGATACGCACGGTCTCCATCTCGACAACTACCGCGAGATGTGGCCTTTCCGCGATTGGGTCGTGCGGGCCTTCAATGGCAACTTGCCGTTTGACGATTTCCTCGTCGAGCAACTTGCGGGCGACTTGCTGCCGACGCCGAGCGAAGAGCAGTTGATCGCTACCGGCTTCAACCGCTGCCACGTCTCGACCAACGAAGGGGGCGTCATTGCTGAAGAGGTCTACGTCACCGCGGTCATCGATCGCGTCGAGACCTTCGGTACCGTGATGCTGGGCCTGACCGTCGGCTGCACGCGCTGCCACGATCATAAATACGACCCGCTTACGCAGGGCGACTTCTATTCGCTGTTCGCCTATTTCAACAGCCTCGACGGCAACGAAATGGACGGCAACCGCGAAGACCCAGCGCCGGTGATTCGCGCCCCGCTGCCGGAGCAGGCGGCGCGCTTGGCGGAACTCGACGGGCAGATCGCGACCGCCGAGACGAAGCTCACCGCCGATTGGCCGGAACTCGATGCGCAGCAAATCGAGTGGGAGCGGCAGTTCGTGACCGTTGAACCCGAGAGCGTCGGCGGTTCGGGGCCCGAGCCGACCGCGCCGGCGCCAGCGACCAATGCCAAAGATTATCTTGCCGTCAGCGATTGGCATTGGATCGGTCCGTTTTCCGATCCCGAACGCTACCTCAAGAGCAAGAAGCACGGCCCTGAAGAACAGCAGGAAATCGACCTGGGAGCGAAGTTCAAACTCGCCACGGGCGAAGAGATTGGCTGGGTCCGTAAGCCCGAGTGGGTCGACGGGCAGGTTTATAACGACCTGCCAGGCGACCCCGCCGCGAACTTCTTGCATCGCACGATCACGGTCGGCAAGCCGCAAGATCTCGAAATCTCACTCGGCAGCGACGACGGCGTCCGCGTCTACCTCAACAACGAGCTGCTCCTGAGCCGCGACGATTCGCGTGCGGCGGCGGCTGATCAAGAGAAGCTGACGCTCAAACTGAAGCGAGGCGAGAACCACCTGCTTGTAAAGGTGCTAAACTTCGCCGGGACCTCCGGCTTCTACTTCGCCGCCAAGACCGACCAACCAATGATGCCTCCCGACGTGTTGGCGGCGGCCAGTCGAGCGATGTCTGAACGCTCTCCCGAAGAGAACAAACTCGTACGGCAGTTCTTCCGCAACACGACGGCCCAGTCGGCAGCCCTCGATCAGTTGCGCACCGAGTTGAATGCCATCCGCAAGGAGCGGACCGACGTCGACACGGCCGTGGCGACGACGCTCATCTTCAAGGAAATGGCAACGCCGAAGCCGGCGTACATTCTCAATCGCGGCGAGTACGACCAGCATGGCGCCGAAGTGACGCGGCGAACGCCGACGATGCTGCCGCCGATGGACGCCGCGGCGCCGAACAACCGGTTGGGCCTTGCCCAATGGATTGTCTCGCCCGCGAATCCGCTTCCCGCGCGCGTGGCGGTGAACCGGTTCTGGCAGCAGTTCTTCGGCATCGGTCTGGTGAAGACGGCGAACGATTTCGGCGCCCAGGGCGAAACGCCGAGCCATCCCGAACTGCTCGACACTCTCGCCGTCGATTTCATAGAGAACGGCTGGGACGTCAAACGACTGGTCCGCGAGATGGTCGTCTCGGCTGCCTACCGGCAGACGTCGCACGTCTCGCCGGAACTCTACAAGCGCGATCCCGAGAATCGCCTCTTAGCTCGCGGCGCCCGCTTCCGGCTCGACGCCGAGATGCTGCGCGATCAGGCCCTCTACTCCGGCGGCTTGCTCGTGGAACAGCTGGGCGGCCCCAGCGTGAAGCCGCCGCAACCTGCCGGATTGTGGGAAGCGGTCGGCTACTCAGGCTCGAACACCGTAAAATTCGTCGCTGACGAAGGCCACGATAAAGTCCATCGCCGCACGCTTTACACCTTCATCAAGCGGACGGCGCCGCCGCCAGAGATGAACACGTTCGACGCCCCGTCGCGCGAGTCGTGTATCGTGCGGCGCGAGCGGACCAACACGCCACTCCAGGCGCTGTTGCTTCTGAACGATCCGCAGTATGTCGAAGCCGCTCGCGGCT
>Ga0163144_10010137_pt1 | contig 20136 bp, 24 predicted proteins | sample OliLak19BULKMAT1_FD_123175 | JGI IMG/M metagenome (GOLD analysis project Ga0163144, IMG submission 123175) | Freshwater microbial mat bacterial communities from Lake Vanda, McMurdo Dry Valleys, Antarctica - Oligotrophic Lake LV.19.BULKMAT1 | ecosystem: Environmental > Aquatic > Freshwater >... | reverse complement strand
CAACACTTTTGTGCATGGTGACTACAAGCTCATCAACCTGACGGTGATGAAGGATACACACGGTTGGCTGGTCGCCGGTGTATTCGACCTGCACGAGGCCTGGTTCGGTGATGGCGCACGGGCTATTGTTCGTCAGCTTTGATCGTTTCCGGATACGGAGCCGTGGATGGTGGATTGGTTTGTTCAAGGTAACCTTACCCATGTTGAACCGGATGCGGGCATCAAGCATGTTATGCCGTTGTATGTCGTCAATGAGCGGATGAAGATATTGGAGTATTTTCCCAGGCCGGGAGTGTCTGCGACGTGGCGTCGAGGAAAGACATTCAGCGAGTGGGCAGGTCGATACGTGAGTGCTGCGCTCGGGATATTGGAGAAGGCAGGATTGGATGACTGAAGGCGTGCTTACCAGTGAAGGTGTGATTGAGTTCCTGAACCGGTTTGAAAAGATCGCCGAACAGGAAGACTTCGAACTGATTCAGGACATGATTCATGAGCGTGCGTTCTTTCGCTTCAACGATGGTGATCATGTCGGAAGGCCAGCAATACGGGATGTGTTCGAAATGACCTGGCAAGGCAGGTCCGGTGTCAAGAGAGAACGCTTCTATCTCTCCGACATTCAGGTGCTCACTGTCGATGACAGAAGCGCCACGGCGACCTATACGTACCACTGGGAGGGCTCGATGGGTAATCAGACTCTACACATGCGGGGCAGGGGAACGCGTGTACTGGTGGTTGTGGAAGGTCGGATGCAGATCATCCATGAACACCTGAGCCTGTTCCCACAGACGTGACAACCAACCTCTGAAGGGAGGGATGTCCGGGCACTGCTCATAATTGAAGTCTGGAGTCGACAAACGCCACGGGTGTACACGTGAACTGTCTTCGGAGACGCGCATGACTACTCCGCCAGCCAGGTACCAGGTCCAGACAAGCATGCACACACTGGCAGAAAGGCTGCCCGAATACTATGCAGGAATACTATGCAGGAAACCCGCTCCACAAACGGGGTGATCAGCTCTCGCGTGAAGCGCGCGACTTTTCCCGATCCCACGATGTTGTGCACCTCGTCAACGTTGCGGCCTGTCGATGCCCGCAAGAGGCCGTTTAATGGAGCGCGTGGCAGGTCAGTCACCGCTGCTGCCCGCCCCGGTGACAAGCCCTTGCACTGCACGTTTCAATTTTTTGGCGGCGCTATCGCGCACCGTTTTTGTGCTGAAACCTGTCGAATCACCCGTTCGCAGTTTCGGAATTGCCACGATGAATTGTCTGCCTGATACTCCTGCCGCGCAGTCCCAGACCCTTGGGAATCTGCGGGGCTGAAAACGTAGAGGGCGGCGATTGAGTTGCCATCAGGATCATGAAACTCGTGTGTCGGGAGGCGCTTCGTGCTCATCGTTTTTGTCGTGATCTATCTTGCAATCACCGTCACTATCGGCCTGCTGGCCGCACGCCGTGTTCACGGTTCGCGTGACTATCTGATCGCCGGACGCAGTCTGCCGCTGTATGTGAATGTCGCGACAGTTTTTGCTACCTGGTTCGGTGCCGAGGCCGTGCTCTCGATCAGTGCGACGTTTGCTATGGGCGGCCTCAGTGGAATTCCAGGCGATCCATTTGGTGCCTCGTTATGTCTGGTGCTCGCGGCGCTGCTGTTTGCCCGTCTGTTTTACCGCATGAACCTGCTGACCATCGGCGACTTCTACAAGCAGCGTTATGGAAAGCTCGTGGAAGTGATGACCAGTGTGCCGATTGTGATTTCGTATCTGGGCTGGACGTCTGCTCAATTGACCGCGCTGGGCCTGGTGATCCACCTGTTGACCGGTGGGGCGATTGAACTGAATACCTCGATTCTGATGGGTGCCGGGATTGTCTTGCTGTACACGGTCTTTGGCGGCATGTGGTCGGTCGCCATTACCGACCTGTTCCAGACGGTGATCATCATCATCGGCCTGTCGCTGATCGCGTGGCTGGTAGGCGATCTTGCGGGCGGCGCATCCAACGTCATCTCAAGGGCTGCGGCAGACGGCAAGCTCGTGATGTTTCCTCCGGACCTTGATGCCGCCGGACTCTGGGCCATGGCTGGTGCGTTTTTTGCCTTTGCCTTCGGCTCGATTCCACAACAGGACGTGTTTCAGCGCATGACCAGTGCAAAGAATGAGGATACCGCCGTACGCGGTACGATCATCGGTGCACTGGTGTACTTCTGCTTTGCCTTTGTGCCGATCTATATCGCCTATGCGGCGCTGGTTGCGGATCCCTCGCTCAGTGAGTTGTTTGCCAATGAAGATGCTCGCGCCGTGCAGAGCATCCTGCCAAATCTGGTGCTTGGCCAGATGCCGATGTGGGCTCAGATCATGTTCTTCGGCGCGCTGTTGTCCGCCATTCTCTCGACTGCGAGCGGTGCGCTGCTCGCGCCGACGGCAACGTTTACAGAAAACGTCCTGAAACCGTTTGTTCCGCGCCTTGGTGACAAGCAGTTCATGCTGATTCTGAGAATTGTGCTGGTCACCTTCACGACCAGTGCGCTGCTGTTTGCACTCAACAGCAAGAGTACGATGTACGAGATGGTGCAGAACGCCTACAACGTCACGCTGACCGGTGCGTTCATTCCACTGATTGCCGGTGCCTACTGGAAGCGGGCGAGCACCCAGGGGGCAATCTGTTCGGTGGTGTTTGGCATCGGGACCTGGCTCGCAGCAGACATCGTCGCAGCGGATGCAATGATTCCACCAAACCTGGTTGGACTCTTCGCGTCTGCATTGGGCATGCTGCTGGGTACCATGGCACCTGAATTCATCAAGCACAAAGGCATGTCGATCGATCGCGCTACACATGGTGGATCTGGCCGGCACACAGGAGGACATGGGCACACCACACGATGATGTGTACTGATAATGATTGCCTTCTTGCATACCTCTCCCGTTCACGTCGACACGTTTGCCGCGTTGATGCGGGAGTACGCACCCGATTGCCGCGTTGTGCATCGGGTTGATGAAACGCTACTGAAGGATGCGCAGGCACAAGGTGTTGAGGACCCCGGTATCGTCGCTCGTGTCGAAAGCCGAATGCACGAGGCAGCCGGAAACGATGCCGTAGTGGTGGTGTGCACCTGTTCGACCATTGGTGGAATCGCCGAAAAAGTTGAATCCAGTGGTCGCTTTCTGCCGATGCGGATTGATCGTGCCATGGCAGACCATGCGGTTGAATGCGGTTCACAAATCCTGATTGTGGCCGCACTGGAAAGTGCCATCGGGCCTACCCGACATCTGGTGGAAGACTCAGCTGCAGCGCGTGGACGGGATGTGACGATTCGTACACTGGTTGTGCGGTCCGCATGGTCTCACTTCCTGAGCGCTGATCTGAATGCGTACCATGCATCGATTGAGCGGGCGATTCGCAGGGAACTGGAAAACTCGGAAGTGGTGGTACTGGCCCAGGCGTCGATGGCACCGGTTGCGCAGATGTTTGCTGAGGCCAATGTGAGAGTTCTGTCGAGTCCGGACCTGGGTGTGCGCCGAGCCATTGAAGCTGCCAGGAACCTCTAACCCTGGAAGCAGTCCTTACTTCATCCGCGACCGCATCAGTGCAACCAATTCCAGGTGTCTGTTGTGATCACCCGCAAACCGCAATACAAGGTGGCTCACACCTGCAGCCACGAATTCTGCCAGCCATGCTTCGAGACCTTCAGGGGCACCGGCATAACAGGCCTGTACACGACGCATCATTGCAGCAGGTGCGGGGGCGTAATACCGGCTCAGAAAGTCATCGAGAATCTGTTCGGCTTTGACGCCATCATCGTGCAGTGAAATCGTGCAGTACAGGGCTCCGGTCACCGCACTGGTCCGGCCTGCAACCTGTGCACTCGCCTGCACTTCTGCCCATCGTTCACGCCAGACCCGTGCGTTTGGACCGAGCGGGAACCAGCCATCAAAATGTTTCCCGGTTCGTTGGAGTCCCGGCAGCACGCTGGTCCCCATCCAGATGGGCGGGCCGCCCCGCCGGTACGGTGTGGGGCCGAGTACCTGGCCATTTAGTTGCCATCTGCCATTCCACTGGACGGGCTCTCCCGACCACAACGCCCGACATAACCTCAATCCTTCGAGCGTGCGGCCCAGTCTGGATTCGAACGGCACTCCGGCAGCGGTGAATTCGGCGCGGATTGCAGGGGTGTCCGCACCGATGCCCACACCGAGTATCAGACGACCTTCGCTGATCTGATCAAGTGTTGCGACCTGTTGCGCAAGCACCACCGGATTGCGCAGCACCGGTAACAGGATTGCAGTACCCACACGGACACCGGTGGTCCTCGCAGCCACCGCGGCAAGGATGGTCATCGGATCGTGACGTGGGCGGGCCAGCAGGGAGTCGCCTACCCATAACGAGTCAAAACCCAGTGCCTGAGCATGTTCCGCCAGGCGCAGCAGTTGCCGCGTTTCGGGTTGACCATTCATCACCTGTTCCCGGGTTGGCAGAAGGTAGCCTATGGAGGTTGTCATCTTGGGCAGTTCCCGAGCGCCTTCATCGGTTGATTTCCGTATACAGAGCTTATCGCTAATCTGCTGCCCATGGGTGAGCTTGCCAGAGGATCGACCGACCGCAGCGGTGCCACGTCAGCCGCGCAGATTCCTGGCACATCGCTATCACAGAATTGTCATGTGTTCCGGCCCAGACTATTCATGAAGGTTCTGGGCCATATCCCATAGCACGCTGGGTATTGTGAAGAAAGGGGTAATCCGCAGTGGTTCGCATAGGGATCAATGGTTTTGGCCGCATGGGGCGACTGGCATTGCGCGCTGGCTGGCAGAGAGCACCGCTCGAGTTTGTGCAGATCAACGACATTGGCTGTGATGCACACGGTTCAGCACACCTGCTCGAGTTCGATTCGGTACATAGTCGCTGGTCTCACGATTGTCGAAGTGATCTCGACACCGTGGTGGTGGACAGCAAGCCAATGCGTTATTCGATGCAGGCTGAACTCTCCGCAGTGGACTGGTCAGGTTGTGACATCGTCATCGAGGCCACCGGCAGACATCACAAGCGTCCGGATACACTGCAGGGTTATTTTCGACAAGGGGTGCAAAAGGTGCTTGTCGCAGCACCTACCGATGGCGCGCTGAACATGGTCTATGGCGTCAATGACCACTGGTACGATCCAGCGAACCCTCATCTGGCGACGGCAGCGTCCTGCACCACCAATTGCCTGGCGCCGGTCGTGAAGGTCATGCACGAAAATATCGGGATCGTGCACGGCAGCATGACGACGATTCACGACATCACCAATACACAAGCCCTGGTTGACACCGGCCACAAAGACCTTCGACGGGGACGAGCGGCGGGTTTGTCACTCATTCCAACCACAACCGGTTCGGCGCGTGCCATCACCAGGATTTTCCCGGACCTGGAAGGCCGATTGAATGGCCATGCCGTGCGTGTGCCGCTACTCAACGCCTCGCTTACCGACTTCGTGTTCGAAGCCGCCAGACCGGTGACGGCAGAAGAGGTCAACGACCACTTCAGGGCAGCGGCAATGGGATCGCTCAAAGGCATTCTGGGATTTGAAGAGCGCCCGCTGGTTTCGGTCGACTATGTCAATGATCCACGTTCGGCGATTGTTGATGCACTGTCGACCTTGGTCGTGAACGGTACTCAGGTAAAAATCTATGCGTGGTATGACAACGAATGGGGGTACGTCTGCCGGATGATCGATATCGCGCTCAAGCTTGCGCAGACACTGTGAATTGAGCATGGACACAGGTATTCGAAGCTACCTGATGGTCACATTCGGCTATTGGGCTTTCACGATCACCGATGGTGCGCTTCGCATGCTGGTGGTGCTGTACTTCCATCAGCTGGGATATTCACCGATCGAAGTCGCCATGCTGTTTCTGTTCTATGAATTGTTTGGCATCGTCACCAATCTGTTGGGTGGCTGGCTGGGCGCCCGCATTGGATTGAACCGAACCATGCATATCGGCATGGCGATGCAGATCATTGCCTTGATGATGCTGACGGTGCCTGCAAACTGGCTCACCGTGGTGATGGTGATGGCCGCACAGGCGTTGTCGGGTATTGCCAAGGACCTCAACAAGATGTCGGCCAAGGGGAGCGTCAAGCTGCTCGTTGGCGCAGGTGATGACTCTCGCCTCCTGAAATTCGTTTCGGTATTGACTGGATCAAAAAACGCGCTGAAAGGTGCTGGCTTTTTTGCAGGCGCAGCTTTGCTGGAACTGGCCGGCTTTCGAGGTGCCCTGTGGGTCCTGGCCACTATGCTGACCGTCGTGTTTCTCCTGGCGTTGATCCTGCTCAGAACCGAAGTTGGCAAACGCAGCAACAAGCCAAAATTCTCCGAGGTGTTCTCGCGGCAACGCGAAATAAACTGGCTTGCCGGTGCCAGGCTGTTCCTGTTCGGTGCGCGCGATGTCTGGTTCGTGGTGGCATTGCCATTGTTCCTGTATTCCGTACTCGGCTGGAGCTTCATGCAGGTGGGCGGTTTCCTTGCCACATGGATCATCGGTTATGGCATGGTGCAGGGCTGTGCGCCTTTACTGCTGCAGCCGCGAGCCGCCAGCCGCTCACCTGGAGGCGCGGCAGCGCGAGGTTGGGGTACAGCCTTGCTGGTGGTCACCATGGGTATCGCCTGGGCACTGCCTCGCGATCTTGATCCACAGACTGTTGTCGTGGTGGGCTTGCTGCTGTTTGGCATTGTTTTTGCCGTCAATTCGGCGCTGCATTCGTACCTGGTGCTGGCGTACACCGATGTGGACGAAGTGTCGATGAATGTCGGCTTCTACTACATGGCCAATGCGGCTGGACGTCTGCTGGGTACGGTACTTTCGGGCGTGATCTACCAGTCTGCGGGACTGGTCGGTTGTCTGTGGGCTGCAGCGATCATGCTGGGGATTGCACTGCTGCTGTCCCTGCCATTGCCTGAAGTTGACAGTCGTATCCGATTGGCCGGGATGGATGTTGCCGACTGAACCGCATCAATAGGTGTACTCGGGTGCTGGACCAAATTCCCAAACCATCACGGTGACACCCAACAAACCGACAAACGCGACCAGAGCTACGCCAAATACTGCGCTGGCATAGAGAAAGCCCCGATCCCGGGGTACCCGCATCATCGGTGACACACCCAGATATAGCAGATAGATGCACCAGCTGGCGACACCAACGCCCAGAATGATGTCGAGCCACAGGAGCGGAAACAGGCCCATTGGCCCGGCCAGGAAAAAGGGTGTTGCGGTGTAGCTGACCAGCCCGGTGGCGGCAGCATAGGAAGCACGTTCCCCATAGGTCGTGGACATCCACCAGACCATGTACGCGAGAAACAATACGGCGCCAATCATGGCGAAAAAAAACATGACGCACATTGGCAGAGCACTTTCTGCGGTGAGTCGCATGACGTCGCCGGCAATGGACCAGCCCTGCGTGGTCACGCCGTAGTACCAGGACAGGGCTGGCAGGATGGCGAGCGGGATGGTGTGCAACAGCAGCACGTTCATGGTGGATGGCGCTGCAACGGCGATCCTGTCCCACGTTGATCGTGGTGCGATCAGCAGGCGAATGCCGTTAACGAAGGTGTTCATCGTTGCCCCCTGATTTCTGAATGTCTTCGTCGAGAATGTCGAGACCGTGTCGATCGAGGTTGTTGAATTGACCGCGGCGACTGGCCCAGATGAATGCAAGCGCCGCAATGCCAGTCAGTGCAAAGGTCGCCAGAATCAGCCACAGCATGAGGTCCATCAGCCTCTCAGCTCCGTGTGCAGGCCCGTCATTGGCATCTTCAACAGTCGGCTGGCGTTGACCAGCACGATGATGGAACTGGTCGACATGCCGATCGCAGCGGCCCAGGCCGGAGCAAAACCCGCCATTGCCATGGGTATTGCGATCAGGTTGTAGAGCACCGCCCAGGTGAGGTTCTGGCGGATGATGCGGCGGCAGGCTTGACCCGCATGCAGCAGATCGATGATTGCCCCCAATCGGCTGGTGAGCAGAATGGCGTCAGCACGTGACTTCACCAGATCAGTGGTCTCAAGGGTGGCTACCGAGACGTCGGCCTTGGCCAGTGCAGGCAGATCGTTGACCCCGTCACCGACATACAGGGTTCGACCGGCCGTGAACCCCGCCGACTTGGCTTCGGGTGCGACCGCTGCCTCGTAGTCGATGCCCAGCGAGTTGGCGATTCGCTGGCAGGCAGGATCGTCGTCACCACTGAGCATGACGAGAGCAAACCCGTCGTCCTTCAGGTGGCGGATCGTCGCCTCGGCGTCCGCACGCAACGGATTGTCGAGCAGGAATCGTGCAGCGGGCTGATCGTCGATCGTCATGCAGATTTCCTTGAACTGTCCGCCGGCAGTCGAGACAAATCCGCACAGTGCCGGGCTGCCAATCGTCACCTGCTGACCTTCGACACGACCTCGAACCCCACCTCCCGGAACCAACTGGACTGTCTCGGCAGCCAATCCACCGGTTCGGCTGAACGCTCGAGCCAGCGGATGTGACGCGTGTTGTTCCAGTGCGCCGGCGAGGGCGCACAGCCGGTGCGTCGACAGCTGATTGAGCGCTTCGACATGAGCCAGTCGTGGCTCAGGATCTGTCAACGTTCCCGTCTTGTCGAAGCAGATGACCCGGATATCGGGCAACCGTTCGAGCGCTGCCGTTGATTTGAGCAGGATGCCGGCCTGGCGCAATCGTGCCAGTGATGCATGCATGGCGGCGGGTACCGCCAGAGCCAGCGCGCATGGACAGCTGACAATCAGAACAGCCAGCCCAGCATTGACGGCCTGTGCAGGGTCGACCAGGAGCCAGAAGACGGTCGTCAGCGTAGCCAGAGAGAGAATGACCGGAATGAAGATGGCTGCCACTCGATCGGTCATGGAGGACAGTTCCAGCTTCTGGGCCAGCGCGTGTGCAGAAATGGCGTCTATCGCGGCGAGCCGGGTCCCATTCGGCCCCGCGGTCACGCGCATGAAAAATGCGGCGCCACGATTGAAGGTACCGGCATGCAGGCGACCACCGGTCTGCAGCTTTCGCCACTCGCTTTCACCAGTGAAGGACACTTCATCGAGCATCGCCTGATCACCCATCAGGCAGCCATCGGCGACGAGCTGTTCACCCTCGGTTATCCAGAGGACATCTCCCGCGAGCACGGCAGCGGAGGGTACGGTCTGGAGTACGCCGTTGATCTGTTTGCAAACCTGTCGGGGCAGACTGTCCTGCAGATCTTCGACGACACGCAGGCGATCGCGCAGTCGCTGATCGAAGTAGCGGGCAACCAGCATGATCGTCGCAAACATGGTCACGGCGTCGTAATACACGTCGCCGATGCCGCGCAGCGTGTTGACAAGACTCACGACAAAACCGATCACGATCGCCAGGGCAATCGGCGTATCCATGCTGAGACCGCGACGGGACTGAAGGGCGTTTCGGTAGAACGGGACGGCGCACCACGTCACCACCGGAATCGACAGCAGCAGCGAGGCGTAGGCAAGGATGCGGATCCACACCGTCTCCATGTCGGAAAAAAGGCCCGCATACAGCGCGAAGGAGCCCATCATCACCTGCATCATGAGCAGAGCCGACACACCCGCACGACGCAGCAGATCCTCCCCTTCGTTGGAACGTTGTGCTCCGGAATCCACCAGGGAAGGCTGGAAGCCGGCGCGCTCGATCTGGCGCACCAGCGTTGCCGGGTTCAGCGTGGAGGCGTGTTCGATGAATACCTGCCGATGAATCGGATTGAAACGCACTACACCAATGCCCTGCAGTTCGGACAGCGCCTTGCTCACCTTCGAACTGCAAGCTGCGCAGTGCATGTCCTGAATCGCGATTGTGGTCGTGATGAGTGAATCAGCCGGCAGGGCCGCGGTGTTCATGGATTGGTTTTCAACAGTGGTGGTGTGGGGGTTTCGACCCACGTATCAGGATTGCGCGCGGCGATGATCCAGATCGTGATGCCAAGCACGATGCTGAGCATCGGAATACCAATCACCAGTGCCAGCATGCGACGGCTCACGACGGACGTCCCATCGGCGCAAGGAATCGGGTTTCTTCCGTGTTGCAGGCGGTGCCATCTTCCGTACAGGCTCTGATGAGCACTGTGGTGTTACCGGCTGTGGCGTCACCAGCAATCGAGAACGGAACATTGGCGATCTCTCCGGCCGCAACCGTGATGCTGGCCGGTGAATCGAGACTCAGATGATCAGGTTCAACGAGTTGCAGACGATAGCGGGCCTCGTGCTGTGTCTTGTTGGCGATGATGAGCTGATAGTCGTTGCGGAAAGATCCATCGGCAAGTGTCTGGAACAGCGTATCGCGAGGCCGCAGGATATCGATCTCGAGCGGTGTGCGTTTGACGAGTGCAACTGCGAATGCGACCACCAGCACCATGCAAACGGCGGCGTAGGCGATGCTCCTGCCTCGGACAATACGCACCGCGCCACCGTTCAATGCCCTGGCCGTGGTGTAACGAATGAGGCCCGGGGCGTAAGCCATCTTGTCCATCACCTGGGCACAGGCATCAACGCAGTGTGCGCAGCCGATGCACTCATACTGCAGGCCATTGCGGATGTCGATGCCGGTTGGACATACCTGCACACACAACTGGCAATCTGTGCAATCACCCAGAGTGCTGCTTGCCGCACCTCGCTTTCGGGAGCCGCGTGGCTCGCCACGCGCGGCATCGTAGGAGACGATCAGTGTGTCCTGGTCGATCATGGCGGACTGGAAGCGTGCATAGGGACACATGTACAGACAAACCTGCTCACGCATCCAGCCTGCATTCACGTAGGTAGCTCCGCTGAAAAAAAGAACCCAGAACGACGCCATCAACGGGACGTTGGCGATAGCCAGATTGGTTGCCAGGTCGCGGATGGGTGTGAAATACCCCACAAACGTCAGGCCGGTGAACAGTGCCCAGAACAGCCACATGCCGTGTTTGAAGAGGCGCTTCCAGGCCTTTTCCAGTGACCAGGGTGACTGCTCCAGACGCATTCGTACATGGCGTGGCCCCTCGGCGACCTGTTCCATCCACATGAAGATGGACGTCCATACGGTCTGTGGACAGGTGTATCCACACCATAGACGACCCACCATCGTGGTCACAGTAAAGAGGCCGAATGCGGCGATCATGAGGATCCATCCCAGCAGCCAGAAGTCCTGCGGCCAGATGGTCAGACCGAGCAGATGAAACTGCCTGGCAGGCAGGTCGAACAACACTGCCTGCCGGTCACCCCAGGGAAGCCAGGGCGTCACAAAGTAACCCACGAGCAGAGGCCAGCCGGTATAAAAACGCAGGCGCTGAAAAAAGCCACCTACGTAACGAGTGAAGATCTTCTCGCGACGCTGATAGAGATCGGTCGGACCAAAGCCGATCAGATTGACCGGGTCTTCCGGCACCTCAGGTCCGACTGTCGGTACGGGCGCGCCATTCATTCCCGGAGTCCATACACGTAGGCTGCAACAATGTGAGCCTTCTCCACTCCGATGATCGGTTCATGTGCGGGCATGATGCCGCCGCGACCATTGCGGATCGTAAAACCAAGCGCACCGATGCTGCTTCCGTACAACCAACGATTGTCGGTGAGATCGGCTGCACCGAGTGCAGGGTTACCTTTGCCTTCGGGTCCATGGCATGCCACGCAGATGGTGTCGAACCGCGTTTTGCCTGGCAGTGCCAGTGCGGCATCATGCGGCTGACCTGAGAGTTTCAGAACGTAGTGACTCGCTTCGAGTACACCATCGTCGCCGAGCGCCGGGCCCCAGGCCGGCATCTGGGCGTTGCGACCATTGCGTACGGTCTCAAGGATGGACTCGAAATCCCCACCCCAGATCCACTCATCGTCAGTCAGATCCGGGAAGCCAAACGACCCTTTTGCAGTGGTTGCATGGCAGGTCGAACAATGATTGATGAACAGGCGTCGGCCAACTTGTCGACCTTCCCGATCCTGCTTCAGTTCTTCCGCGCTCATGCCAGCAAGCCTGGTGTAGAGCGGGGCGAATCGTGCCTGTTGTGTGGCGGTGTCCTGCCCATGTTCGCCGGCGCTGCTCCAGGCGAGAATTCCGGGAATATTGCCCAGACCACCAAAGACGGTCAGATACAGAATCGCGAATATCGTGGACGCCACAAACATGCCAACCCACCAGAAGGGCAGGGGATTGTCGAGTTCCTCGATTCCGTCCCACTCATGTCCGGTCGTCCTCCCACCGGATGTCTTGCGATTGGCGAACAGCAGCCACATGGTCGCGGCGAGCGATACCAGAGTGCCGATGATGACAAACCAGTTCCATGCGGTGCTCATCGATCCTGCTCTTCTTGTACAGCCGTGTCAGGTTCGAAGACCAGCATCCCCAGTGCCTCGAAGTGGGATCGATGAGAAGGCCAGTACACCCAGACAACCAGTCCCGTGAAGGCGATTGTCATGGCGATCAGCGAGAAGATCATGGTGCTTTTCCTGCGGCGGTGAAGTTCTGCATGTCCACACCCAGTGTCTGCAGATAGGCGATCAATGCTTCAGCTTCGACCACCCCGGCAACTGCAGCACCTGCACCGGCAATTTCCTCGTCCGTGTACGGAACGCCCAGGGTTTGCAACACCGTCAGCTTGGCAGCTGTGGATTTTCCATCGAGTGAAGTGTCAAAGAGCCACCGGTAGGCCGGCATGTTGGAAACGGGTACCACACTGCGAGGGTCCGCCAGATGCGCCCGGTGCCACTCATCACTGTAACGACCGCCAATTCTCGCCAGGTCCGGCCCGGTGCGTTTGCTGCCCCATAAAAATGGACGCTCATAGACGTCCTCACCTGCGACCGAATAGTGACCATAGCGGGCGGTTTCCGAGGCCAGCGTGCGTACCATCTGCGTGTGACAGACCGTGCATCCTTCCCGGATATAAATGTCCCGACCTTCGAGTTGAACCGCCGTGTAAGGTTTGAGTCCCGGAATGGCCGGTGTCCGGGTGCCTTCGAAAACCATCGGCAGGATTTCCACCATCCCGCCGAAGCTTACCGCCAGCAGAATACCGGTAATCAGCAGGCCCACTTTCGTTTCCATCAACTTCCGCATGGTCAGACTCCCGTGGCCAGAACCAACGGTGTTGCCGGCGCAACCGCTTCGTCGCGTGTCCTGCCTCTGGCAGTCATGTAGACATTGAAGGCCATCACACACATGCCGATGAAAAAGATGGCACCGCCGATGAAACGTGCGTAATAGCCGGGGTAACTGGCCTCCACAGCTTCAGCAAAGCTGTAGGTGAGCGTGCCGTCTATGATGGTGGCTCGCCACATCAGCCCCTGCAGTAATCCGTTTACCCACATCGATGCGATGTAGATCACCGTGCCGATGGTCGAGAGCCAGAAGTGCAGATTGATGAGTTTGATGCTGTACATCTCACCTTGCTTGCGACCAAACAGGATCGGGATGAGGTGGTACATCGCACCCATGGTGATCATGGCCACCCAGCCCAGTGCGCCGGAATGCACATGGCCGATAGTCCAGTCCGTGTTGTGGGAGAGTGCATTGATGGTCTTGATCGACATCATCGGTCCTTCGAACGTCGACATTCCGTAGAAGGAGATCGAGACGATGAGGAACTTGATGATCGGATCCGTACGCAGTTTGTCCCACGCACCCGAGAGCGTCATGATGCCGTTGATCATGCCTCCCCATGACGGCGCGAGCAGGACCAGGGACATCACCATGCCCAGGCTCTGGGCCCAGTCGGGGAGCGACGTGTAGTGCAGGTGGTGTGGGCCGGCCCAGACGTAGATCGCGATCAGAGCCCAGAAGTGCACGATCGACAATCGGTAGGAGTACACCGGGCGGCCGGCTTGTTTGGGAACGAAGTAGTACATGATGCCGAGGAAGCCTGCAGTCAGGAAAAAGCCCACTGCGTTATGGCCATACCACCACTGCATCATGGCGTCCTGCGTTCCCGAGTAGATCGAATAGCTCTTCAGGAACGAAACAGGCAGAGCCAGGCTGTTGAAGATATGCAGCAGGGCGACAGCGATGATGAGTGCGCCGAAAAACCAGTTGGCGACGTAGATATGCGGTTCGCGGCGTCTGGCGATGGTGCCAAAGAAAACGATGCCAAACGCCACCCAGACGATGGCGATCAGTATGTCGATGGGCCATTCGAGTTCAGCGTACTCCTTGCTGCTGGTGTACCCGAGTGGAAGGGTAATGGCAGCCGACAGGATGACCAGTTGCCAGCCCCAGAACACAAACCAGGCCAGACCGTTTGAAAACAGTGCCGTGCGACAGGTTTTCTGGACGATGTAGAAGGCGCTCGCCATGAGTGCACAGCCACCAAAAGCAAAAATGACAGCGTTTGTGTGCAGAGGGCGCAGGCGACCAAAACTCAGAAAGGACGTGTCGAAATTCAGCGCTGGCCAGGCAAGCTGCCCGGCAAGCAACAGCCCCACAGCCATGCCAACGACACCCCAGACAATGGTCATGACGGCAAAGTACCGCACGACTCCCAGATCGTACTCTCTGGCTTCCATGGAAACGGGAATCCGCTGTTGCTGTTGAGGTCGCTACGGTAGGTATCGCCAGGAAAAGCGTGAATCCGTGATTCCCGAATCATGATCTCGGGAGTCCGCAGTTCTGCCAGACTCACCCCGTGGGTAAGCTTGTCAGCCGGTCAGTGCCACAAAAACTGGACGGTGGTGGCAGCAATGCCCGCCAGGAGGAGCCAGGCCCCAGCCGATCGTATGAGCAGACCCTTAGAAAACGTCGACGAGAGAATCGCCTTGACGAAGGTATTGCAGGTCGCCGCCACAACGATGCCCAGTGAAGCGGTAGACGGGGAGACTGACGACAGTGATTTTCTGGCCAGAGTCAGGCTGATGGCATCAACATCGGTCGTCCCGGACAAAGCCGCGGCGGCATAAATCCCGGCGTCGCCGAACATCTCCTGCAGCCAGGGAACCGCGACAAACAGGACGGTCAGAAACGCCGCGAACCATGCCGCGCTCTTGAGGTCGAGCGGGTTGCCGAGTTCCAGGGCAGCAGAATCCGCCAGGTGAGCGTGCTGTTTCGCAAAAGATATGATCGCGGCGATCAGGGGTATACCGATCAGGGTTCCGAGGCCGGGCAGGATGGCGACCAGCAGAGCCGGATTGATGATGGCGACCAGAACGAGCATCCGAACGGGCATGATGGTGCAGGCGATCAGCGTGCCTCTGCCCAGCGAAGCTGCCAGCGCTGGTTGCTTCACACTGCGGCGGGCAAAGCTGGCGGTCACCGCTGTGGAAGAGGTGAGCCCGCCGAACAACGCTGTAACCAGGATGCCGACTTTTTCCCCGAACAGACGCAGAGCAACATAACCCAGCCAGGAAAGGCCGAGCACCAGCAACACAAACCAGCCGATCAGATGCAGGTTGAGACCTTCAACCCACACAGCCTTGTCGGGAAGGAGCGGTAACACCACCACCGCAACCACAAGCAACTGCAGGGTCGACAGCAGTTCCAGTCGCTGGACACGTTTCAGTGCACCGTGGATTTCCGGCTTGAGCCCGAGAATCAGCGCGGTGACGACGGCAGCGGCGATCGCAATCGAGGCATCCACCCGTACCGCCAGAAACCCCAGCAGGCAGGTGATGAGCAGGGCAATCTCGGTGGTATACCCGGCAGCCTGTTTTTCTCTGGCTGATTTCAGATAACCGGTGATTGCGACGATGGCTATGCCGAGAAAGACGATGACCGCAAAAAAATCCGGTTTCAGCAGCCCACCCAGCCCGCCCGACAACCCGACCAGTGAAAACGTTCTGACACCGGGGCCATCATCGACATCATCGGTCATCGTGGTGCGCTGCCAGCCCCGTTCGAGGCCGACGATCAGGCCTACCGCCAGCGCAATGCCAAGCGATTGTGCAGTTGCTATTTCCATGGGCTCAGGACCATGACGAACTGAACTGGCAGTGAATGGACCTGCACACACTCGCCTCGCCCAGCTGACTGCTGCCGTGCAGACTTCGAGCGAGCGTCTTCAAAAGATGATCAACGGGAACGCAGGAAAACGGTATCGATTTCACCGCCGAGATTGTCGAGTTCGTAGACCAGCGCAGTGCGTGCGGCTTTGCTCCCGGCAGCTTGTTGATAATCATTGATCGCCGAAACCAGAATGGCCAGCAGTACTTCGTCCCGGGACACGTTTTTTTCGGCGGCGGCGTTCACCGCCTGTTCGATGGCTGCTTTGGCGATTGTGTACTTGCTCACAATGGCACCGGAGTCAACTGACGACCAGCGGATGGATTTTTACCGCAAGTACGTCACAAGCCACTCCATGCAGCACCGCATTGGCGGTCGAGCCGAGCAGCAGGCCAAGGCCGTGGCGTCCATGGGTGCCGATGACAATCAGGTCAGCACCGATGTCTTCCGCGAGGGCTCGCACTTCCCCTGCCGGTGAGCCGAGCTTGACGTGGCAATTGGCTGCGGGAATCCCGTACTGCTGGCCAAGTTCCTTGAGCTGAAACCCTGCCTGTACTATTGCTTCCCGCTCGAAAGCAATTGCACCGCTGGTGATGGGTGCCATGTCGAGGCCGCCATAAACACGCGCCAGCGGTTTGACGATGGTGACGCCAAAGGTCGTTGCGTTATGGGCGTCGGCGACCGACTTCGCTGCGGCCAGTACTTCATCGGCTTCTTCGCTGAGATCTACTGCAACCAGAATGCGGTGGTAACCCATGTGATGTGCTCCAGTGGCTGAGATGGTGTCCAGGAAAAACAAATCGTAGGCCGCCTTGCAGGAGCATCCAATGGTGGCAAACCATCACCGTCCTTCGGGAATTACCTAGATGGTTGTGCTCGCCAAGTGGGTACTCCGTAAGGTCCGGGCCAACGCTTGTTTCTAGACTGGGCATTATCATCAGCTGCCTGGATTCTCATGGCACCCCAATACCCTGTTCAAGGCCACTTACCAGCGTATCTTCGGCCGCGAAGCGGCAATGGGCAAGCGCTCAGAAACGCCTTTCTCCGTTTTTTACGGGCGGTTTTTTGTCAATCTGGAAGTCGCCGATGGCTGGGTGTGGAAACCAGTCTGCCCGACCCAGTGCAGAAGTCCGCTGACCAGCACCATGAAACGACACCAATGGGGTGGGGCCGGGCCACGGCGCCGTGCATCACCATTCTTCGTCACAGTCTGGTTCAATAGGCATCATGACCAAGAAAACAGTCAAGAATTCCTGGTTGCGTGACAATGCGCTGAACGTCATGGATGCGGTGGTCGACGCCATCGTGACGATGGATGCAGAAGGCACCATTCAGTATGCAAACGCGGCAACTTACCGACTGTTCGGCTACCCGCCAGATGGGTTGGTAGGTCAGCCTGTTACCATACTGATGCCGGAGCCACACCGAACGCAGCACCAGCAGTACGTCAGCAGATTTTTGTCCACAGGCAGTGCGCAGATCATCGGTACCGGCCGGGAACTCACTGCCGTGACCAAAGACGGTCGACTCTTTCCGATGTATCTGGCGGTCAGCGAAATCAGCACACCCATCGGCATTTTTTTTGCTGGCATCCTGCGTGATCTCACCCAGCAGAAGATTGCCCAGGAAGCTCTCCTGGAGCAGCAGGACCGGCTGGCACGCGTAGGCCGTCTGAGCACGATGGGTGAAATGACCGCCAGCATCGCACATGAAATCAACCAGCCACTGACGGCGATATCCATGTACGCGCAGGCCTGCAACAAGCTGCTCCAGAGTCCGGGTGTTGATCGCGACAAGTTGACCATGGCGCTGGAAAAACTGACCAAACAAACGCTGCGAGCGGGTGCGATCATCGAGCGCATCCAGCGCTTCGTGCGGAATGAAACCGGGCAAAGGGAACGGGTTAATCTGAACCTGCTGGTACGCGACCTGGCGCACTTTGTCGCGGCTGACGCACGGTTGAATGACATTGAAGTGGTGTATGAACTCGCGTCACCCGTGCCTTCCGTGTTTTGTGATCCGATCCAGATTCAGCAGGTTGCCCTCAACCTGATCCGCAATGCCATTGACGCGATGCAGGAGATGGACCGCTGCTACGGGAACCGGCTGGTAGTGCGCACAATCCACTCTGATGAGTGGATCGAATTTGCGGTCGTGGATTGTGGAAGTGGGGTATCCCAGGATGATGAACCTCTGGTATTCAGCGCCTTTCACACCACCAAAAAGGATGGGATGGGGATGGGTCTTTCCATCTGTCGGTCGATCATCAATCAGCACGGGGGCCAATTGAGTTTCCACAACAATCCAGACCATGGCGCGACGTTCTATTTTCGGTTACCAACGGGAGGCGAGAATGAGTAACACGGCTTGTGTCTACATCATCGATGACGAAGAACCGGTTCGCGATTCCATCGGTATGCTGCTCGAAACCGTCGGGCTCACCCATCGTGGATTTCCCGATGCGCACTCTTTTCTGGCGGCCTGGAAACCGGATTGGACCGGCTGTCTGGTCCTGGATATCCGGATGCCTGGCATGAGCGGGCTTGAGCTGCAGGAAACTCTGCTCGCGCAACACTCCCGTCTGCCCATCGTCTTCATCACCGGACATGGCGACATCCCCATGGCTGTGGAAGCGATGCGTCGAGGAGCGATCGACTTCATCCGCAAACCGTTTCGCGACCAGGAATTGCTGGATCGCATCAACGAAGCGCTGGCCGTAGAGGAAGCGCAGCGAGCCCGCGTCTCGAGCAATGATCAGGCCCGATTGTTGCACGCCGAGCTGACTCCGCGCGAAGCCGAGGTTTTTGAACGGGTCACCTCGGGGCAGGCGAACAAGGTCATCGCCATCGAACTTGGCATCAGTGAACGAACCGTCGAAATCCACCGCAGCCAGGTCATGCACAAGACCCACTCCAGATCGCTTGCCGACCTGGTGCGATTGAAACTGCGGCTGGAGGATGCTGCAAAAAACGAAGGCTGATACGTCAGACGCAGACGCCCTGTGAAGTGAGCCTGGGTCCGGTAAGTAGTATTCCGAATGGGAGCCCTGGCAGGGCCTGCATAGTCTGCACTGCATGAAAAGTGGAAGTAGCACAGTTACGGAGCCATCGGTCTGCCTGATCGACGCAGATCCTGCGGTACGCGACAGTCTGCGCAGTCTGGCCGCACTTTATGGGCAGCCGGTACGCTGTTATTCCACCGCTCGCACATTCCTGGATGACCTGATTCATCTTCCCGTTTATTGTGTTGTTTGTGAGGCTCGTCTGCCGGATGAGCGAGGTATCGAAGTGTACCTGGCGATGCTTGATCGTGGGTTTCGTGTGCCGTTTGCATTGCTGGTCAGCCGGGATCTCGGACAGATGCAGACCGAAGCGACTTACTTTGGTATCGATCTGGTGGTCCCTAAACCGATCCTTGATGCGCAGGCTTTGATGAACTTCATTCGTGACCATTCTGGAACAGTGCATGGAACCGCAGGTGATCTCTGAAGGTCCTGGCGTGCGGGGTGGCAGCACGGTGAATGCACCTGACACGGCGTTGCAATTGTTGCTCGAAGATCACAAGGCGCTGAGTGACGTGATTGAAGCGCTCGAAGTTCGTCTGCCCGAAATTTCCAGGCGTGATCCGGAAACACTGGATCTGCTGGCCAATCTGATTGACTACATCGCCGAGTATCCGGATCAGGTGCATCATCCGCGGGAAGATCGAATCATCGAGCGCCTCATCGACAAAGGCCTCACCCCCAGTGAGCGGATCATCGTCGAATTGACTGTCACACAACATGCTGAACTTGGAGCCGCGACTGCACGGATGGCAGTGGATATTGATGCAGTGTTGGCCAAGGCACAGGATGCCGGGCCACAACTGGAACACGACACGCGAATTTATCTGGCCATGCAGAAAGAGCACATGCGCCGGGAAGAGCAGCAACTCTTTCCTGTCGCGCTTCGATTGTTCACCGCGACAGACTGGGCGGAAATAGAAGCCAGCGAAACTGCGGTTCCGGATCCGCTCAAGGAAAGCCGTCTCGATCGATATGCCAGTCTGCTTGCGCTGCTTGATGGGTATCGATCGGCGGGCCTGGCGATTACCCGTGGGTGAAGACCCGATCAGACAGCCAACGGAGAACCTCTGCGTCGAGCTTGCCGGATTGCTGACCCAACGGAGGCAGCGTCTTGTTTGTGCAGAGTCCTGTACAGGTGGCCT